>Ga0209344_10001795_pt1 | contig 26278 bp, 19 predicted proteins | sample Cruoilmetagenom6_FD_187293 | JGI IMG/M metagenome (GOLD analysis project Ga0209344, IMG submission 187293) | Oil polluted marine microbial communities from Coal Oil Point, Santa Barbara, California, USA - Santa Barbara Oil Seep Sample 6 (SPAdes)... | ecosystem: Environmental > Aquatic > Marine... | reverse complement strand
ATCATTGGTGAACGCCGGCGAGCTCGAGCGCGTCATCTCGTCGCACAACCTGGTCGTGCCCGCCATCGGGACCGGCCAGGCGTGGGGCGAGGAAGGCCTGTCCTTCACCAGCGATGACGAGAAGGTGCGCGCGGCGGCCATCGAGAGAATCTCGAGCCACATACCCCTGGCCGCCCATCTCGACGCCATCGTGATTCTCGGTCTGATCCGAGGGATCACCCCCGAGGGACAGACCCACGAGCGGTCCATGGAATATATGGTCGAGGCGATCCAGGCGTGCGCGGCTGCGGCTGCGGGCACCGGAGTGCGATTCGCCCTCGAGCCCATGAACCGATACGAGACCGATCTCATCCACTCAGCGACCCAGGGCCTGGATCTCATCGAACGGGTCGGCGCGGAGAATTTCGGTCTTCTGCTCGATACCTTCCACATGAACATCGAAGAGGCCGAGATCGAAGAGAGCATCAGAGCCGTCGGCGACCGGGTCTTCCACTTCCATGTCGCAGACTCCAATCGGTGGTATCCCGGTGCCGGTCATCTGAACTTCAGGTCGATCCTGGAGGTTCTGGACTCAACCGGATACGACGGGTTTGTATCGGGAGAGTTTATGCCGTTGCCCGACGCCGATACCTCGGCCGAGCGCGGCGTCGAGCATTTGCGAGCGCTCTGATTTATTGGGTGTTGCGAGACAGAAGATCTCGGTGGTTTTCCGCCACGAGGTCACAAGGGGGTTGTGATGGGCAGAGGTTTGATATCTCGTACGTTGGTTCTGGGTTCGCTGATTCTGTTTGTCGGGTCGATCGCGATGGCGGCCAAACCGAGTCACACGGGTTATCCAAGACTGATGCAGGGACCCATGGTGGGCGCGGTGACCGACAGTGATGCCAAGATCTGGGTCCGGACCAGTGGCGCCTTTACGGTGGCCATCGTCTATGACGTGACCCCGGACTTCAGTTCGGCCAAACAGACCGAACCGGTGATGGTTCAGAAAGCTGACGACTACACCGCGGTCATCACGATTCCCGAGCTCGAGCCGGCGACCGAGTACTTCTACGAGATCAGGGTCGATGGGATCAAGGACCGCTATCTCAAGAAACTCAAACCTCTGCGGTTCGAGACCGCGCCCTCCGAAGGAGAGGCGGCCGATCTGCGGATCGCCTTCGGCTCGTGTCCCAAGTGGCAGGACGACCGCATCCAGCCCATCTGGCCGTGGGTGAGCCACCACGAGCCAGATATCTTCTTTTGGATCGGCGACAACATCTATGGCGACACCCTCGACCCGGACATCCTCCGCGAGGAATACCGCCGGCAGCGCGAAGTCGCGGGTCTGCAACCATTAATCCACAACACCTCGAGCCTGGCGATCTGGGACGACCACGACTTCGGGCTCAACAACCACGATCGCACCAATCCGGTCAAAGAGGGGGCCTACGATGTCTTCCTCGAATACTGGCCGAATCCTTCCTTTGGACTTCCCGAGGTCAAGGGGATTTTCTACACCTACACCTGGGGTCAGGTGGAGTTCTTTGTCATCGACGGCCGGTGGTACCGCGACCCGGACGAGGATCCGGACACACCTGAGAAAACCATGCTCGGGGCCGGGCAGTACGCGTGGCTCACCGAGAAGCTCGAGGCCAGCAACGCAGTCTTCAAGGTTCTGGTCTCCGGCAGCGGTTGGAGCAAGAACAAGGGCGAGGGAGGCGACTCGTGGGCCGCGTTCATTCATGAGCGCAACCGACTCTTCGACTTCATCCGTGATGAGGAGATCACCGGAGTGGTCATGATGTCCGGTGACACCCACATCGGCGAACTCAACGTCATCCCATGGTCGGAGCACGGTGGATATGATCTCTACGACATGGTCAGCTCGCCGTTGGCCCAGGTCATCCCGGACAGCTGGCTCGAGCGTCGGCCCGAACAGCGGATCTGGCCGGTCTACTTCCAGGGCAGCAACTTCGGTCTCATCGACTTCGAGATGGGTGATGACCCGACCATGAGCTACCGACTGGTCGACACCTTCGGCCGGGTCGTCCGCGGGCCCTTCGAGGTCAAGGCCTCCGAGCTTGTCAACGGCGTGAAATCATGGCCGGACAAGGCGGAGAGAGTCCCGAAACAACGACAGGAGCACTACGACGCAGGTGACGGTTACTACGAGATCGAAGTGGATGACTGAGCGGTCAATTTTGAATTATGAATTGAGGAACACGGGCTGGTGTGGTGCGGGCGTCCCGCCCGCAGGGAGTAGAAGAGGAGATTTCATGAGACGTGCATTGCGTACATCAATCGTTATGATCACGATCTTGCTCACCGTGGTTCTCGTCGGAGGAATCGCGCCGGTGTTCGGGTCCGAGGAATCGGATGAGCCGTTTATCTTCATCGTCGCGGCGGATATGCGGAACTTCGCGGTGGCGGGTGAAGAGACGGAGCACTTCTCGGGGGCCTGCAAGGCCATTGCCGCCGTGGGCGCCGGTTCCTTCATGATCAGCCCCGGCGACCTCGATGTCGATCCACCGACTGCCGTGCGGGACATGATCGACCGGACCATCGGCGAGGAATACCCGTGGTATCCGGTCCTCGGCAACCACGACCCCGAGTCGCCATCGAGCATGCAGTATCTCCGCGAATACAGCCTCACGGTGCCGAACGTGGTCAACCGCGGTCCGGTGGGATGCGAGGAAACGACCTTCTCCTTCGATTGGGCGAACACCCATTTCGTCGTGCTCAACCAGTACTACGACGGGACCAGGGACTGGGGTCTCGAAGGCGCGCTTGTGCCCGAACTCATAGCGTGGTTGGCGGCGGACCTCGAGGCCACTGACATGGAACACATCTTTGTTTTCGGCCACGAACCCCTGCTCCCGATGCCGGACATGGACAACGGGCGACTGCGGCACCAGGGCGACTCCCTCGATGAGGACCCGGAGACAGCCTTCGCCTTTCATCAACTACTGCGGAAGCACGATGTCGATGCCTATGTCTGCGGCCACACCCACAACACCTCGGTCGGTAAGATCAACGGTCTGTGGCAGCTCGATCCCGGTCACGCGCGCGGCCTTGAAGAAGCCTCGTACGCGGATCAGATGTATGCAGCCGTCGATCGAGCCATCGAGGAAGGGAAGGCGAAGGGCGTTGGTGAGGCCAAGTCCATCAGAGAACTCTACCGTGATGACGAATACCACGTCGACTATTGGTTCAAGTATCTCGGGCTGACGGGCCAACCCGTGACCCAGACCCTGGCCCAGTTCTACACCGAGTACGGGAGCGACCCAGAGGCCCGTGACCGCTGGTACGAGGCCCAGATCAAGGGTCGTGGCCAAACGAGGAGCTCGTTCTTCAGGGTCATTGTCGGCGATGACAAGGTCGAGGTTGAAATCTATCGTGATGATGCCCATGGTGGGCCATATACGCTGATGCATACGGTGGTTTTGAATTGACCCTTGAGTTGGTCTCTATCGATAGGGCGGCCGTTTTTTGGAATGGCTCGCGCCGACGGAGACGACCGTCAATCACACCAACCATGAAGGAATCGAAATGAAGCTCCGTGAAACTCTGCAGATTCTGATTGAAACGCCGGGAGAGGCCGAGGACTGTGTGCTCCTGGATCTGGGCAAACGGTTCCTGAATCTTTACCCACGGTCGCTCGTCGCCGTTGGCCCCGCCCTGCTTTTTATGGGCCGTGGGACACCAGGTCGACGGCTCTATGTGGTCGCGCCTCCGGATGACGAAGTTTCTGTCCGTTTCGAAGGCACCTGCCTCAAGTGGGCCTTCGATGGCGAGGACCAGGTGCGGCGTTGTCGGCTCTCTCACGAAAACGCCGTCGTAATGCGGGAACTTCTTGACTGGACCCGGCCCCGGGTCCTGGGGCTTGCCGATAGCTTCGGGCTCGGTGACCGGCTCGGAATCGCCGGACCCGCTCACCTTCAGTCCATGGCCGGCAGCGGTTTCGCGGTCGTGCTCGCCCAGCAGTCCATCCGCGAACTCGAGCGCACCGAGCGGACTCCGGATGAGGTCATGGACGCCGCCACCTGGGCGGTATTCCAAGAGGGGTGGCGTTCCGGTTTCGGCGCAGACGCCGATCACCTCAAGACCCCGGCCGATGTGGAACTCATGGCCGCAGCCGGTTTCACCATGTTCACCATCGATCCGGGTGATCACGTTGTCGATGCTGCCGACGAGATGTCGGTCGATGAGCTCCGAGCCGCGGCCGCCGATCTGCCATGGGCAGAGCTGGCGGAGGGCCTCGAGGGTGTCCTCGCGAGGTTTGCCGGGCAACGGTTCAAGATCGGATCGGATCTCGTGCTCGAACCGACCACCGAAGAGGTTCTTCGAGGCCTTGTCAAATACGGCGCCGCCCTTGCTCACGTTGCTGCCATGTACCGCCACATCGTCGAGGTGATGGGGGAACGGCCCTTCGAGATCGAGGTCTCGGTGGATGAGACCGCATCAGTGACCTCGGATTTCGAACACTGGTTGGTGGCCTCCGAACTCAAACGTCTTGGTGTGACGTGGGTGGGTCTTGCCCCACGCTTTGTCGGAGATTTCGAAAAGGGGATCGACTATCGGGGCGATCTCGAGGTCTTCCGGCGTGAGTACGTCAAACACCTGGCCATTGCCGACGCTTTCGGTCCCTACAAGATCAGCATCCACTCGGGCAGCGACAAATTCGGGGTCTATCGCACTATCGGCGAGATCGGGACAGGTGGCGTTCACGTCAAGACCGCAGGGACGAGCTATCTCGAGGCGCTTCGGGCCGTCGCCAACCGCGATCCCGGTCTCTTCCGCGAGGTCCTCGATTTTGCGCGGTCGCTCTATGAGGATGAACGGCGGACCTACCACGTTTCGGGCGAGCTCGAACGGGTGCCGTCGGCTGTCTCTCTCGACGACGCGACCTTGCTTGCTCTGCTCGACGACGAGGATGCGCGACAGGTGCTCCACGTGACCTTCGGTCGGGTGCTCACCGAGCGTGGGCCCGACGGGAAGACGCTCTTCAAGGATCGAATCATGACCTGTCTCGAGGACAACGAAGATGTCCACTTCGGCAATCTGGTGACGCACTTCAGGCGCCACACACAACCGTTTGGGAGGATCTGATGAGCTATCTCGATGATCTGTTTTCCCTCGATGGAAAGGTTGCGGTCACGATCGGAGCGGGTGGCGTCCTCGGAGGTGCCATGGCGACGGCGTTGGGCCGAGCCGGGGCGCGGATCGCGGTCCTCGATTTGATACCCGAGGCGGCGACAGCCCAGGCCGACGCCATCTACGGCGCGGCCGGTGTCGACGCCATGGGCATCGGTGTCGACGCCACCAGTGAGGACGATCTCAAGGGCGCATTGGACCAGATCGTGGAGAAGTGGGGCCGGGTGGACATCCTGCTCAATGCCCCCGGGATCAACTCGGGCACTCCGATCTTCGAGATCACCCGTGAAGAGTGGGACAAGATGCTCGCAGTCAACTTGACGAGCTATTTCCTCGCCAGCCAGATTTTCGGTCGTCAGATGGTGGAGCAGGGCGATGGTGGATCGATCATCAACATCTCGTCGGCCTCGTCGGGGCCGCCGCTTTCCAAGGTGTTTACCTATTCCATCACCAAGGCCGGGATCAACAACATGACCCAGTTCCTCGCCCGCGAGTGGGCGCCTGAGAAGGTGCGGGTCAACGCCGTGGCGCCGGGTTTCTTTCCGGCCGAGCAGAACCGCAAGTTGCTCACTGAGGAAAGAACGGCGTCGATCATGGGCCACACTCCGATGGGTCGATTCGGCGAAGCCGATGAGCTTGCAGGGGCCGTGGTGTGGTTGGCGTCCGATGCAGCGTCGAGTTTTGTGACAGGCACATTGATTCGGGTCGATGGCGGTTTCACCGCCATGACCATCTGAGGGCGCTGTGGGCGGAAATCGGCCCCTCGTCCTCCCGGAGATCCGACAGATCCTGACCGAGGGTCTCGAGGGCCCGAGGTTTGTCGGCAAACGGGTGCTGGTCATCATCCCGGACAGTACTCGGACCGCACCGATTCCGCTGATGTATCGGCTGCTGCATGAAGTGCTCGGTCCACGTGTCAAGGCCCTCGATTTCTTGGTGGCCCTCGGCACCCACCCGCCCATGAGCGACGAGGCCCTCAGCGGTTTGGTCGGTGTCGAGGTTCGCGACGGTGCGACCGCCGAATCGAAGATCTTCAACCACCGCTGGGATCTGGACGAGAGCTTCGTAACAGTGGGCATGATCGCGGCCTCGGAGATTCGTGCCGCCAGCGGTGGTCAAATGGACCTCGATGTCCCGGTCCGGCTCAATCGGCTGGTCGGCGACCCCAACGGGGAGCGACCGTATGACGAGCTCGTTGTCTGCGGGCCGGTCTTTCCGCACGAGGTGGCCGGATTCTCCGGCGGCAACAAGTACTTCGTCCCGGGAGTTTCCGGACAGGAAGTCATCGACGTCACCCACTGGCTCGGAGCGCTGTTGACCAGCAAAGAGATCATCGGTGTCGCCGACACCCCCATGCGACGGCTCATCAACCGAGCCGCCTCCTTCATACCGACCCCAAGCTCCCTCATCGCCATGGTGATGCATGGTGAGGATCTGCGCGGCCTCTTTGTCGGTGAGATGGACGAGACCTGGGAGCGAGCGACGGTTTTGTCGGGCGAACTCGATATTGTCTGGGTCGATCGGCCCTTTCGCCGGGTGCTCTCGGTGGTCCCTGAGATGTACGACGATCTGTGGACCGGCGCCAAGGGGATGTACAAGCTCGAACCGGCCATCGCCGATGGTGGCGAGGTCATCATCTGGGCGCCGCATATCACCGAGGTCTCGTATGTCCACGGAAAGTACATTGACGAGGTCGGTTACCACGTGCGGGACTACTTCACCGCCCAGTGGGAGAAGTTCACGCACGTCCCGTGGGGGATTCTCGCGCACTCGACCCACCTCCGAGGGGCGGGGACCTATGCCGATGGAGTTGAAAAGGCACGCATCGATGTGACCCTGGCAACCGGGATACCCAAGGAGCGTTGTGAAAGCATCGGTCTCGGTTTTCTCGATCCGGCGTCCGTCGATTTTGACCAGTGGGAAGACAGGCAAGACGAAGGAATCCTGCTCGTTCCGCGAGCAGGCGAACAGCTGTATCGGGTACGGGGTGGGAACGATGAATTGTGAGTTTCGGCCCCTGCATCGTCATGCGAGGGCGGGTATAAAACCCGCCCCTACGAAAACCATCGACACTGAAAGAACCGTAGGGGAGGGTTTTACACCCTCCCGACCTGGCTGCTGTCGGTGCGAGACGCCTCGCGGTCAGGTTTCGGTTGACGGAAGCCACATATCAATCAATGGAGGAGCGAATGACTGAAAAAGCGGATTTCGGGCTCATCGGGCTCGCGGTGATGGGCCAGAACCTGGTCCTCAATATGAACGATCACGGATTCAAGGTGGCGGTCTTCAACCGCACGACCTCGGTGGTCGACGAGTTCATGGAAGGCAACGCCAAGGGTACCGAGATCGTCGGCACGCACTCGGTGGAAGAACTCGTGGACTCTCTCGCCTCGCCCAAGCGGGTGATGCTGCTGGTCAAGGCCGGTAAACCGGTCGACGCGTTCATCGAGATGCTCATTCCGTTGCTCGACAAGGGCGACATCATCATCGACGGCGGCAACTCGAACTACAACGACACCATCCGCCGGACGGCGTGGGTCGAGTCCGAGGGCTTGCTCTACGTCGGCACCGGGGTCTCGGGTGGTGAGGAAGGTGCCCGCATCGGCCCGTCCATCATGCCCGGTGGTTCGCCCGCCGCGTGGGAGCACGTGAAACCGATCTTCCAGGCGGTCTCGGCCAAGGTCGAAGACGGTTCGCCGTGCTGCGAGTGGGTGGGTGAGAATGGCGCCGGCCATTTCGTCAAGATGACCCACAACGGGATCGAGTACGGCGACATGCAGCTGATCTGCGAGGCCTACCAGCTGATGAAGGACGGTCTCGGGTTCGATCACGACCGGATGCATGAGATTTTCGCCGAGTGGAACGAGGGCGAGCTCGACTCCTATCTCATCGAGATCACCCGCGACATCCTCGGGTTCAAGGATGTGGACGGCGAACCCATGGTCGAGAAGATCCTCGACACCGCGGGTCAGAAGGGCACCGGCAAGTGGACCGCCATCTCGTCGCTCGAGATGGGCATCCCGCTGACTCTCATCGGGGAGGCGGTCTTCTCGCGCTTCCTCTCGGCAGTCAAGGACGAGCGCGTTGCGGCCTCCAAGGTTCTCGACGGACCCGAGAACGCGAGCTTCACCGGCGACGCCGCCGCCTTTGTCAACGACCTCCAGCAAGCGCTTTTGGCCTCCAAGATCGTCTCCTACGCTCAAGGGTACATGCTCATGCGGGCCGCAGCCAAGGAGTACGGCTGGAACCTCAACAACGGCGGGATCGCGCTGATGTGGCGCGGTGGCTGCATCATCCGGTCGGTCTTCCTGGGCAAGATCAAAGAGGCGTTCGACAAGAACCCCGATCTCGAGAATCTCCTGCTCGATCCCTATTTCGCCGACAAAGTGCAGCAGGCACAGGCCGCCTGGCGGCGGGTGGTGGCGGCGGCCGTGGCCATGGGTGTCCCGGTTCCGGCGCTCTCCAGTGCTCTCGCATTCTTTGACGGCTATCGCCATGATCGTCTGCCGGCCAATCTGCTCCAGGCACAGCGCGACTACTTCGGCGCACACACCTACGAAAGGGTGGACCGTCCGCGCGGCGAGTTCTCTCACACGGACTGGACCGGCCACGGCGGCGACATCACCGCCAGGCGGTATGACGCGTAAGCCGTGAGTCGTGAGTCGTAAGTCGTTAATCGTCAATCGTGAGGAATGAGTGTTGAATGCTTGTTGAACGGTAGAGGGGATGTTCATGGCTGAGTTGAAAATCAGAAAAGACGATTGTGCTCTCGATTTCCTGTCCCTGGGTTCCCTGGTCCATCGCCTGGATCCAGGCCGAATCCCATTTCGAAAGGCGCGTTCGGTGGCGATCCACGTCTCGGGTGGTGAGTACAACGTCGCCGCTAACCTGGCGGATTGTTTCGGCCTGAAGACCGGAATCGCCACTGCCATGGTGGACTACGGCATCGGAGAACTGGTACAGACCCGGGTCAAGGAAATGGGTGTCAAAACCTTCTATAAATGGTTCCAACACGACGGCGCCCGGGGACCGAATATCGCTACCGTTTACAGCGATCTCGGCTACGGCGTCCGACCGCCGGTGGTCTTCTATAACCGGGCGAATGAAGCCGGCGCCATGCTCAAACCGGGTGACTTCGACTGGGATGCGATATTCGGCGAAGGCGTTCGCTGGTTCCACTCCGGGGGAATCTACGCGGCGCTGTCGGAGACTACCTCGGAGCTCATCATCGAGGCCATGAGGGCCGCGAAACAACACGGCGCCGTCACATCCTTCGATCTGAACTACCGCGGAAAACTGTGGGAGTCCATCGGCGGGCTCGAAGCCGCGCAGAGCACCTTCAAGCGGATCGTCGAGCATGTCGATGTCCTCATCGGCAACGAGGAGGATCTGCAGATGGGATTGGGCGTCAAGGGTCCCGACGTCGAGAAGAAGTCCAAGTTGGACACGTCTGTCTTCTTCGAGATGATCTCCGAGGTCAATCGCGACCACCCCAACGTGAAGATGGTGGCCACAACCCTCAGGGAGGTTGAAACCGCCAACCGCCATCAGTGGGGAGCAGTGATCTGGCACAACGGGCAGCAAGCCATCTCTCCGACCTGCGAGCTCGGTGTCATCGATCGCATCGGTGGTGGCGACGGCTTCGCGTCGGGTCTGATCTACGGAATGCTGGACAATCGGGAGCTGGATGAAGTTGTCCGTCTGGGATGGGCCCATGGCGCTCTATCCACGACATTCCCGGGCGATGTGACCATGGCCAGACTCCCGGAGGTTGAGACCTTTGCGAAAGGCGGCTCAGCCCGAGTTCAGCGGTAACCGGTCGGCTGGTTATCTGCGGCCAGGCCGATGACCAGCCGGCGGCCTGCATCGGAACCGGTAGCGCGATGGACGTAGGGTGGGGTTGACCCCACCTTCAGTGTCCCCGAGGTCGGGGCCACGCCTTGAGGTGCACCGGAAGGCGTCACGCCCGATGAAGGCGAAGTCAGCTCCTACTGAGAGGCGATGCCAGGCACCGGGCCCGCGTTCTCAGAGGAGTCAGTGATTCGGGTTTGAACTCGGCGTCGAGATCCGATGGCCCGTGGATCCAGGTATCACTTGGCAGATAACAAGGGATGCGATCATGGAGCAGTAAAGTCGCTGGGTTCTCCTGGGTCGTCCGGGTGATGACAGAGGAGATTCCTGGCAACACTCGACCAAGGTGCGCGAGCCATCCGGGGCACAGCGATCCCATGTTAGACTCCGTCTCAACAAAGAATCTGTGCGAACAATTGAGCGCGGAGGAGATATGAACGTCAAACGGTTTGTGATCGGGTGTCTTGTGACATACGTGGTGGTTCAGTGCCTGGGGTTTCTGATTCACACAGTCTTTCTCGGAGAAACCTACGGTTCGATGGCCGAGGTCTGGCGACCCGAGGCGGAGATGATGGCCAAGACCTGGATGATGTTCCTCACGAGCATTCTCTGGACGGTCATGTTCTGCTACATCTTCACCAGGGGCTATGAGAACAAGGGAGTCCCAGAAGGAATCCGTTACGGATTCCTCATCGGGCTCTTCTGGCTGCCGGTGGCGTACGAGAACCACGTGATCTTCCCGATCCCCATTAGCCTGGCGCACATCTGGGGAGTGATTACGGTCGTGACATGCATGATCTATGGCGCCGTTTTCGCCGCGATCTATCGCCCCGAGGAGGCGTGACCCGCTAAAATCGGCGTTGGTCTCAATCCCATTTGAACCAACTCGGTCTGCGTGAACACCTCGGTAGTCGCCCTGTCGGGGGGCTGCCGTTGAGCCTTGGTTCCGGTTCCAATCGTGTCGGTGCCATCGGCGCCGGTCGAACTGGGCTCAGGCTGCGGGGAGTGAGAAGCTGAAACACGAACCGACACCGAGTTGGCTCTCCACCCAGATCTCACCGCCGTGGGCTTCAACGATGCCTTTGGCGATGGCCAGACCCAAGCCGGTGCTCGACTCACCACCGGTGGGTGTTGCGCTGAGACTTCTGAAGCTCCGGAATACTAGACCGAGATCGTCGGGGCGGAGCCCCTGGCCGGTGTCCCTGACATGGGTGATCACCAGGTTGGGTTGCGTCTCGCACTCGACTCTCACCGCGCCTCCGGAGTAGGTATATTTGATGGCGTTGCTCACCAGGTTGTCAAACACCTGCCCGATTCGATCCGCGTCCACCAGGACTGGTGGGAGTGTTGACGGCTCGTCGAGCACCAAAGCAATGTCCTTTCTGTCTGCCGCCTGCTGGTGGGGAGGCAGACACTCCTGGATGATCCGTCCCAGGTCGTTGGGGGCGAGGTCGGCGATACCTTTTCCCATCTCGATGGCCGAGAGATCGAGAAGTCGCTCCAGGGAGTAGATGGTTTTCTGCCCGATCGACTGTAAACCGTCGAGTCTCTTCGCCACCTCGATCGGGTCCATCCTGCCGTCGCGAATACCCAACGCCATGAGTTCCATATTGTTCATAAGAGCCCCGACCGGGTTGCGAAAATCGTGGGCCGCGATACGGATGACTTCGCTTTTCTTCGCGCTCAGGTCCTGGATTTCACGGACCCACTGCGCACCGATGAAAGCGGAGCGAACGTGCTCCTGAAGGCTGCGGAGGAGCTCGATCTCGTCGCGGGAGAAAGCGCCCTCCCGTCGATGGTTCTCCAGCACCAGAACGCCTTCGACGCGCCCTTCGACGCGGACCATCATCACGACAAGCGACTCGGCTCTATTAAAGGGCTTTTTGAAAGACCCGGATTGGGATCGGCTCCGGGACCAGAGATCCGGAGCTTCTTCCTTGGGTTCTTGACCAAGTCGCAAGTCGATCTCGAGTTCCGTCAGATCGACATCCGTCATTTCGTCCGCATAGGCACCTCGCCGAGTACGAACCACGAAGCGGCGCCGGGCAGGATCTCGAACCAGAAAAGCGGCGCGGTCCACCACCTCCATGGCGCTGACCTCACTCAAGATGGTCTCCAGAATATCGTCGAACTCCACCTCGGAGTTGATCGATGTGACGATGTGGTCCACTGCCTCCAGCTTCGTGTTGGTGCGTTTGATGACGAGGTTGGACTTGGTCTTGAGATGGTAGGCCCTGAGCGCGACCAGCAACAGTGCCATCAGACCGGCGAGACCGATCAGCAGGTAGGTGCGTACCATTCGCTCACGTCTGATCTCGGATTCTCGACGGTTGATTTCATCGCGCACCTCGAGGTGGGCTACTCGATCTCGGCTCTCGGCTGAGAATATCTCGTCTCTCTCGAACTGATAGCGCTTGTAGTGGCCGAGGGCGGACCGGTGGTCTCCCATGAACTCGTAGGTTCGCGCCAACTCCAACGACGTGTCTTGGATCGCTTCTCTGGCCTCGATCTCAACCGCCAGATCGAGCGCCTGGTGCAGTTTCTCCAGGGCGGAGTCGAGACGTCCCGCCCTACGGTCGAGCGCACCCATATGCGTCAGGACCTCTGCTTGATTGGCTCGAACACCGGTTTTTTCGGCGAGGCGGAGAGCCTCGAGGAAGGAAGGGAGGGCCATGTCGTCCGCACCCTGGGCGCTGAGAATCATGCCGATCTGCATGTAGGAGGTGATGGCGCCGACGTCGTAGCCCATACTCGTCTTGAGGGCGAGGGAGCGTCGGTGAAGGTCGAGAGCCGAGTCCAACCGGCCGAGTTTGCGGTGCACCTCGGCCATGTTGTTGAACACGTTCGCGATGCCGCGGGAGTCGCCGTCCCGTTCCTTGATCTCCAGCGAGCGCTCGTAGAACTCGAGAGCACTGTCGTGGTTGCCCATCGCCGCCTGAACGATCCCAATATTCGTCAGCGCCCGTGACTGTGACACCGGTGTGCCGTGTGCCTCTTCCAAGTGCAGCGCGCGGAGGAGGGAGTCGATGGACCGATCGTAGTCCGCCAACCTCCAGAAGACCACACCGATGGTGTTGAGAGCTCTGGCCAGTCCGTTTTTGTTACCCGTAGCCTCGGCGATAGATGCGCTGAGCTCGCACCAGGTGAGGGCCTCCCGATAGTCACCGAGGTTCTGATGGGCCCAGCACATCTGGTGGGTGACGCGAGCGCGGGCCGCCGGATCGGGATGGGTGTCCAAGAGTTCGAGAGCCTGCTGTGCAAAGCGGAGAGCCGTGGGGGGTGAACTGCTGTTATACCCATCTGTGATTTCGATGAGAAGATCCAACCGCTCGGCGCCCTGACTGGTTGGCAGTCGATCCTCGAGAGTTCTCAATTCCGGTTGGGTGGGAGCAGCCGCGTCTGCACATACCGAACCGATCAGGAGAAGAGTGCAGGCAACTGCCGAGACCGCCCACACGTAGGACAGGCTCAATCCTGGCCGTTGATCCCTCGCCTCGGCCCTGGGCATCGAGAAGAACCTCCTGAAAGTCAATTGTACTCTTTCGCACCAGAATCTCGAACACGCCCACTTGGGTGAATGGAGCTAGTGCCCCACATTATCCGATGTTCGCCAGCACCGCCGTCGTGAACTCGGTGGTTGTGGACGGGGTGGTCGACGGCGATGCAATGTCGGCGGTGCGCAATCCGCGACGTAATGAGATTTCCACGGCGTCTTCGATCCCGGTCGCTGCATCATCGCGGCCGAGACTGTGGCGGAGGAGCATGGCCGCGGAGAGAATCGTGGCGATGGGGTTGGCGATGCCCTGACCTTCGATGTCGGGCGCTGATCCGTGGATGGGTTCGTAGACCCCGAAGGTCCCGGCGCCGATGGAGGCCGACGGGAGCATCCCGAGCGATCCTGCGAGGATCGATGCCTCATCTGAAAGGATATCGCCAAAACAGTTCGGCGCGAGGATCACGTCGAACTGGCTTGGACGCTGCATGAGGTACATGGCGCAGGCATCGACCAGGACGTGCTCGAGCTCGACATCGGGATAGTCTGCGGCGATTTTCTCCACCGTACGACGCCAGAGACGCATGGCGGCGAGGACGTTCGCCTTGTCCACCGACGCGACCCGCCCACCACGTTTCCGAGCGGCCTCGAACGCGACGCGGGCGATGCGTTCGACTTCGGGGACCCGGTAGGTCATGACGTCGTGCGCTTCGCCACGCTCGTTCTCCTCTTCATGGGCACCGAAGTAGATCCCGCTGGTGAGTTCGCGGACAAAAAGGATGTCCACGTCCTCGAGGAGATCCGCCCGGAGCGGGGCATGGTCGGCCAATGCCGGGAAGATCTGAACCGGACGGAGGTTGGCGAAGAGGTCAAACTCGCTGCGCAGTCGGAGGAGCCCGAGTTCGGGCCGTACGGGAGCGCTCGGGTCGGACCACTTGGGCCCACCCACCGCGCCGAGGAGGACCGCGTCTGACCGCCGGCAGGCCTCGACGGTCTCCGGGGGCAGCGGGTCGCCGGTGTCGTCCATGGCTGCGCCGCCGATCAACCCGGTGGAGAACACCAGCTCGAGATCGAAGATCCCGGATGTTCGTTCGAGAACTCGGCGGGCGGCCGAGACCACCTCGGCGCCGACCCCGTCGCCCGGGAGCAGGAGAATCTCTGCGGTCATCGGTTGCCCTCCCTGGTGTCGATCCGTGGAGGTCGATCGGCTTCCCATGTGGTGATCCGATCGAGCTGATGAAGCAGCGCATCGAGTTCGGTTCCGCCCGGAGTGTCGTGGGCCGACGGGGCTTTGGCGCTGAAGCTCGCGTTGATCGAGCCGCAGGTCAGCCGATCCACACTGAAATCCAGGATGACGGGCCGCGTCGGATCGGCCTCGATCTCGGTGAACAGCCGTACGTGATCATCCGCGTTGACGATGACGGGCGCCAGCCCGTTTCTGACCGCGTTAGCGTGGAAGATATCGGCGAACCCCGTCGCGATCACCGCCTCGAATCCGCGGTCGACGAGCGACCAGACCGCGTGCTCGCGCGAGCTGCCGCAACCGAAGTTGTGACCGGCGACGAGGATTCTCGCGTCGTCGAGGACTGCGGCCCCTTCGGGCCAGTCTTCAAAGAGGTGCTCTCCCATTCCGGTGCGCTCGGTGGTGGTGAGGAACCGGGCCGGGATGATCCGGTCGGTGTCGATGTTGTCGATGGGCAGAAGGGTGGCGCGGCTCACGATCTTCATCTCAACTCCTCGCGGGCATCGCTGATGACCCCGTTGACGGCGGATGCGGCGGCAGTCATGGGGCTGGCGAGGATGGTCCGCCCCCCCGGGCCCTGTCGGCCCTCGAAGTTGCGGTTCGAGGTGCTGACGGCGAGGTGCCCCGGTTCAATCCGATCACCGTTCATGGCCAGACACATGGAGCACCCGGGTTCGTGCCACTCGGCGCCGGCGGCCTCGAAGATGCGGTCGAGCCCTTCGTCCTCAGCGGCGCGTTTGACGCGTTGGGAACCTGGTACAACCAACATCCGTACCGTGTCGCTGATCTTTCTGCCTTCCAGGAGCTTCGCCGCGTCGCGGAGATCGCTCAGCCGTGAGTTCGTACAACTGCCGACAAAGACCACGTCCACCCGATGGCCGAGAAGAGGCTTCCCCGGTTCGATGCCCATGTAGTCGAGGGCGCGTTCGAGTGAGCCCCGCGCGTCTGCGTCATCGATCTCGTGCGGTGACGGAACCAGACCATCGACGGGCACACCCATCCCCGGGCTGGTGCCGTAGGTCACCATGGGCGCCAACCTTGACGCATCGATGTGCGCGGCCCTGTCGAAGGAGGCCTCGCCGGCGTTGGGAAACCGCATCCAGGTCGCCACTGCGGCATCGAAGTCGGCGCCGGTGGGTGCGAAAGGTCGTCCTTCCAGAAAATCGAAGGTCGTGTCGTCCGGGGCGATCAGCCCCGCCCGCGCACCACCCTCGATCGACATGTTGCACACCGTCATCCGTTCATCCATGGACATGGCCCGCACGGTGCTGCCGGTGTACTCGAAGACGTGACCCGTGCCGCCCTCGGTGCCGATCTCAGCGATGACGGCCAGGATCACATCCTTGGCCGTGACCCCGGGTTGGAGGGTTCCGTCGATGTGGATCTCGAAGGTCAGGGGGCGTTGGGCGAGGAGGCACTGGGTGGCGAAGACGTGGGCCACCTGGCTGGTGCCGATCCCGAAGGCCAACGCGCCGAAGGCGCCGTGGGTCGAAGTGTGGCTGTCGCCGCAGACGATGGTCATTCCCGGCTGGACGAGTCCGAGCTCGGGTGCGGTGACGTGGACAATGCCCTGGTGCTCGTGACCGAGTGGGTAGAGCGGGACCCCGAACTCGGTGCAGTTCGCCTCGAGCTTGCCGATCTGGGCGGCGGTGTCGGGGCCATTGAAGGTATAGACGCCGTTCGCATCGGGTGGGGTGGTGGGTGTCGAGTGATCCATGGTGGCCATTGTCTGCCTCGGCCGTCGAAGGGCGAGGCCGCGCTCCCTGAGGATGTCGAACGCCTGCGGAGAGGTGACCTCGTGCACCAAATGGAGATCGATGTAGAGTACGTCGGCGCCGTCAACCGAGGCCGGCCGTGGATTGACCCGATGCCGGTCCCAGATCTGGTCGAAGAGAGTGGTGTCTGATGCCATGTCGTTCGCCTAGAACCCGTTGCCGCCCATGCGGAGCGAGTCCCAGTTGGAGGCGATGTCGCCGGTCTCGGTGGCCGCCACCCGCGCGCCCCCCGCTCGCGAGATCATCCGATTCTTGGCCGAGATATAGGCCTTGGCGCTCGCGACGATAATGTCGACGTCGGCGCCGTGACCACTGATGATCCTCGACGGGTCGTCGGCGTTGGTGATGCGGACGGTCACATTGCCCAGGGCATCGATGCCCTCGGTGATGCTGTGAACGGAGTACTCGGTGAGGGTTGTAGGCCGGCCGATGATCTGGTCGATGGACCTGAAGACCGCGTCCACGGGTCCGGTTCCCACAGCCACGCCGATCTGTTCCTCATTGTCGGGGTTTGTCATTCTCACGGTCGCAGTCGGCATCCCGGGGCTGCCGCAGGTCACCTGGAGATCGACGAGTTTGAAGATTTCTTCAGGTTGGAAGAACTCGTCAGCGACGAGGGCCTCGAGATCGGCGTCGGTGATGGTCTTCTTCTTGTCGGAGAGTTCCTTGAAGCTCTTGAATGCCGTGGCGACCGCATCGTCATCGAGCTCGAAACCGAGTTGTTCGAGCCGGACCCGAAAGGCATGGCGGCCGCTGTGTTTGCCGAGGACGAGTTTGGAGCGATCGAGTCCGACGGTCTCGGGGGTCATGATTTCGTAGGTGCGCTGGTTCTTGAGGATCCCGTCCTGGTGAATGCCGGCCTCGTGGGCGAAGGCGTTGGTACCCACAACCGCCTTGTTCGGCGGCACCGAAATGCCGGTGTAGCTGGCCACCATGTGGCTGGCACGGATGATCTGGGTCGTGTCGATCCCGGTTTCCATCCCGAAGTACTGGTGCCGGGTCCGCAGGGCCATGACCACTTCTTCGAGGCTGGTGTTGCCCGCCCGCTCACCAATGCCGTTGATCGTCACTTCAACCTGCCTCGCTCCGGCTCTGATCGCGGCCAGGCTGTTGGCCGTTGCCATTCCGAGATCGTCGTGGCAGTGAGTCGACCAGACCACTCCATCGGCCCCCGGTGTGTCGGCCCGGAGCCGGTGAATGAGCTCAAAATACTCTTCAGGTGAGGTGTAGCCCACGGTGTCGGGGATATTCAGGGTCGTGGCGCCCGCTTGGATGGCGGCGGTGCAGACCTCCACGAGGTAGGTCGGATCCGACCGGCAGGCGTCTTCGCAACTGAACTCGACATCGTCGCAGTACGATCTGGCGTGCGCCACCATCTTCCGGGTTCGGTCGATGACTTCCGACCGACTCATCTTGAGCTTGTGGTCGAGGTGGAGGTCGGAGGTGGCGATGAAGGTGTGGATCCGGGGCTTGGCAGCCGGCTCGACGGCTTCCCAAACCTTGTCGATGTCGCGTGGATGGGCTCGGGCGAGGCCGGCGACGGTGGGTCCGTCTTCGGTGCCGATCTCGGTGGCGATCTGCCGCACGGCTTCGAGATCGTCCGGGCTGGCCGCTGGAAACCCGGCTTCGATGACATCGACTCCGAGGCGTGCGAGCTGCCGGGCGATCTCGAGCTTCTCTGAGCTGGTCAAACTTGCACCGGGGGACTGCTCTCCGTCGCGCAGGGTGGTGTCGAAGATCGTGACCCGGTTGTTGTTCTGCGTAGACATTGGTGGGTGTTCCTCCAGTTTGAGAAAAATAAAAAGCCCCCGATTCCTCGGGGGCTTGTGACGATGCAATGTTGCGTTTACGTCTGAACCCCCATGATGACGTTCATAAGAGCGAGAATGAGGAGGTTCAGCGAAGACGGGAGGAAGGCCGCATCAGCGGCGCCGACGATGGACGCTTGCTCGGAAACACGGAGATCGATCCGTCCAACCATGATCCCTCGATTATTCACGATTGTGGGTGGCTGTCAACCGCCGCGGGGTCCGGACACTGGTTCTGTCGGCACCGGCCTTCTGGGTCGCCGCCGCCCGAACGGGCGGGGCACCCAGCGTCGCGGCATCGGCGTGGTCGCGCGGGGGAGAAGAGGGGGGGGCTGCGACCACGCCGATGCCGCGACGGCGGCCTGCCTCGTGGCGTGAAGAGGTGCACCGGGAGGTGTTGCCCGGGGGAGCGCCCCTTGACGTTTTTCGGGGGGCGGGTGGTTTTGTGAGGGCGACGCGGGAGAAAAACATCAAGGACGGCATGCCCGGTGGAGGCAATATCCCCGCGTGCCTTCGAGCGGTCCGGTCTCGGGTGAGGACACGGGTGCGGTCACGGTCGCGGTCACGGATACAGTTTCCGCCCCTCAACTCAGTCGGGGTAGACTGAGCCATGGCTCGAGGTAGCTATGGTGTGCCGGTTCTGGCGTGCTGCGGTTTCAGCGGCTCGGGGAAGACGACGTTGCTCGAGGCTGTGGTGCCGATCCTCCGGGCGCGGGGGCTGGCCGTCGCCGTGATCAAACACGATGCGCACGGGATCCGGATCGACCGAGAGGGCAAGGACTCGGACCGGTTGTTCCGCGCCGGTGCGAATGTCCTGCTGAGGGGAGCCAACGAGTCGGCAGCGAGGTGGCACCGCGAGGACGGTCCGAGCCTGGATCAGGCGTTGGACTCCCTCGCCCTGACCCACGACATCATCCTCGTTGAAGGGCACAAGCAGACCGAGCTGCCGAAGCTGTGGTTGCTCGGGGAAAGTGAGGAGGCACCTCCGGGAGACGTGACCGATATTCTCGAGGTCCTTGCTCGTGGCGATGCGAGGACGACCGCGGCGGTGGAGAGGATCACAGCGTTCGTCGATGAAGTCTGGCGGAAGAGACCGATTCGAGCAGGGATATTAATCGGTGGAAAATCCAGTCGAATGGGCTCGCCCAAACAGCTTCTCGAGATCGATGGCGAGGCTTTGATGGATCGGGTCATCCGCGGTCTGGGACCTCGATTCGATCATCCCGTCTTTCTCGGCGCAGGGCAGGTGCCGGCGTCGGTGGCGGGTCTGCGGTGGGTTCCCGACGCTCCGGGACTTGCCGGGCCCCTCGCTGGTTTTTTGGCTGCCATGCGGTGGGACCCTGACGCGACCTGGCTGATGGTCGCCTGCGACCAACCATCGATCACCCCGGATGCGGTCGAATGGCTGCTCGAGCAGCGTCGACCGGGTCGGTGGGCGGTCATGCCCAGACTGGCGGGCGGGCCCGTTGAACCGTTTCTGGCGGTCTACGAGCCCCAGGCGCGGGGTGTACTCGAAGGGCTGGTTCGATCGGAAAAAGTCGCCCCGTGGAGGCTGGTCGAGCACCCGAAGGTGATCGACCTCGGGCCTCCCTCAGAGTTGACTCGGTGTTGGCGCAACGTCAACACACCGGAGGATCTCGACTGAGTCTCTCCCGGCCTTGCCGGTGAGAATCGCTCAGTTTAGGTACAAGCTAGCCAAGAGCTTCCCGGCCGCTGCGGCTTTGTGGTTGTTCACCCTCCGTCTACAGATCCATCACGAGTTGGACATCCTCGTCGATCTCGGGTTCAGAATCGCGGCTCGTCCACCACGTCACCGCGAAGAGCACGGTGAAAGAGGCGGCGAGAGAGACCGCGGTGGGAAGAACGCCGGTCTGGAAAGGCGGTCTTGGTAGGGCTTCGAAGAAGGTCTGTTTGGCGAGGAACTCGAGGGTGAGATTGACCCCCATCCCGGTGGCGATGGAAGCTGTGGCGGCGGCAGCCGTCACACGGCGCCAGTTCAGTCCGATGGCGAGCGCCGGACCAAGGGCGGCGCCGAAGGTGCCAAAGGCGAAGGTGCCGATCAGGGCGATGAGATCACCATAGACGAAGGCGAAAATCGCCGCGGAGAAAGCGATTCCCACAACGGCGATGCGTCCCCAGAAGAGTTGGTCTTCGACGTGTCGACCGAAGGCCTTCGGAAGGTCGCGGACCAGCGCCGCCGAACCGATGTTTACGAAGGAGTCGGCGGTGGACATGATGGCGGCAAGGATCCCGGCGAAGACGATGCCGGCAAGGATCTCGGGTGCAAAGTTGAGCAGAAACAGGGGTGACGCCTCATCGGGGTTGGTCAGCGGTGCAAGACGACCTGTGGCCACCAGCGCCGGGACCGCGAGGCCGATACCGAGCCAGATGAGGATACACAGGGTCTGGGTGCCGCCGACGATGAGCGGCATCCACTTGAGTTTGCGGGGGTCATCGAGCATGAAGAATTTGTGCAGCATGTGTGGCTGGCCGAGACTTCCGACGGCGAAGACCAGAAAGAACCCCATGGCCGTGAATACCGGAACGGCGCCAAGTGGATCTAGGTGGCCGGGTCCGAAGGTCGGGGACTCTGTAATGGATCGCGCCATGGACCCCAACCCGCCGCCTGCCTGGAGGGCGTAATAGAAGACCGCGATGGCCGCGCCCACCATGAGAGTACCCTGGAGGAGATCGGTGTAAACCCCGGCCACCATGCCGCCGGCGGTGGCGTAAAAGACCACGATGACGAGTCCGATGAGCATGGCGATCGCCAGGCTCCAGTCCCCGAAATGCTCGCGGGTCCCGAAGATGGCCTCGATGAGAATCCCGAGCGCTTTGAGCTGAGCACCGAGATACCCGACCGTTCCGACGATCACCGCCATGGCCGCGAGCCCCGAGGCCCGCCGGCTCTTGTAGCGGCAGAAGATGACATCGGGCACGGTGTAGATCTCACGCACCCCGGCCAGGAGCCGAAGGCGCTTGGCCACCACCCAGCAGAGCAGGCCGGCGGTGAAGCTCACCGGGATGCAGATGAAAAGCGAGGCCAACCCCATCCGGTAGGTGAGGCCAGGCCCCCCGATGAAGACAAAGCCGCTGAAGGCCGCCGACATCGTCGCCAGCGCAGTCACCATGAGCCCGATACCCTGACCGGCAATAAAGAAGTCCTTCGCGTTTCGGGTGCGGCGCACCGCCCAAAAACCGATGACCACCACCAACGAGAGGTAGATCAGCGCGGTCCAGACGATCGCGGGTTTGTCTAGGATCGTCATTCCGCCTCACCCTCGGATGCGCGTGTGTGATCGGCGAGGCGATCGAGGTCCTTTTCGCGGATCTCGAAGCGGTCAAAGGTCAGCGCATAGGCCAGCGCCACGAAGAGCAGCGGCGTCATGAATAGGCCGTAGAGTTGAATGGCTGCGGCGCCGGGAAGCCCGCCGAACCAAGGGCCGTCGAGGACATGGCCGCGCAGCGCCAGCATTCCGATCGCGCAGGCCTCGAGAAAGATGAGGAGAAGAAGGAGTGGCACACCCAATGGTCCGAGGGTGCCCCTCCGACCTACGGCCACAACGATCAGCGCCACGGGATATCCCATGACCAGCAGCGTGAAGAGTTCGTCGGCCCATGACCATGGCACGAGGAACAGAAGCAACACCACCGGCGAGGCGATGGCGAGAAAGGCCAGAGAGAGCTTGCGGACCATGGTGAGGAATCTTAGCAGTGAGATGAACCGCAAAGGCGCGAACGACGCAAAGACATCACAACGTCACAACCACAAAGGCTCGAAGACACGAAGACATCGCACACGAAAACACCGCACTCCAAGTCATCGCAGTTCGCCACCGAGGCACAGAGACTCAGAGAGCACAGGAGGGACCGAAGAGAACGGCCCGGACGATCTCTTCGAGGGGTACATCCACCATCGTGGACCCCCGATATTTTCGGATTACAGTCGTTCCACCTCTCATTCAAGATCCCCCGAAAGAGTGTTGTAAGCTGGAGATCCGGCCACGATCCCGGGCGTGACACGCTGGCGGGCGTTCCGACAGAGAACGACGCTCGTGGTCAAGATCCTGAATCGGAGGTAGTGAGTGAACCGCGTATATTTCCCGGGAAAACACGTCCTGAGCAGCAACGATGATGACTCTCGCTGATCAAGAGAGCTGCGCCGCGAAATCGAGATCGCGAGAGCGTGGCAAAAGGCTCCTGCCCTGGCTTCTCGGCCTGATGCTGGTGACGGTTTCCTTCGCGTGGGGCGTCGCCTATACACGGCATTACGTCTTCCCTCACTCTCTGATCAGCTCTTTGGCACGGTGGTTCCATGGCGCCGATTCCGAGGCTCCCATCGCCCAATCCGGGTCCGGCGGCGTATCCATCAGGCGTCCCTCGTCCTTCGAGCTTCTGCAAACCCTCGGGTACGTGGGTACCAGCACCGCGAATGCTGCGAACGGCCAGGGTGCCAGCGTCGTTGATGCCGTCCAGATGCAACCCGGCCTCAGCCTCTACACAACCGGTCACGCTGATGTCGCGCGTCTGATCGACGAGGCGGGTGCTCTCGTGCATCAGTGGGCGCTTCCGCGAGACCAGGTCTGGTGGGATTCTCCACTGGCTCAGAGGCAACAGTTTGTCGGAATCAGATCTGCAACCGTCCTGCCCGATCTGAGTCTGCTCGCGATATACGACTACCTGGGTCTGATGAAGCTCGATCGCGATTCCACCCCGATTTGGATCGTTAGAAACGGCGCACACCACGACATGTGGATCACAGAAGACGACAGGATATTTCTCCTGAATCATCACCTCGCGGAGGTTCCCGAGATCCACCCAAACCAACAGATGGTCATCGACATGGTCACCGTTCTCGACTCGCAAGGGACCACCATAGGCGAATACTCTCTGGTCGACCTCATGCTGCGGTCACCGTTTGCTTTCCTCCTGCCTTCGGTGAACGACCTCGCCACAGACTATCCGATTGATCTTCTGCACACGAACTCGATTCAAGTCTTCGACGGCAGCTTGGCCTCGCTCGAACCACGGCTCTTTGCAAAAGGAAACGTCCTCCTGTCGCTTCGGAACATCAGCACATTGGTCATTGCCGACCTCGACGCCGGCGAAGTGCTGTGGGCGTGGGGTCCCTCGAACATCACGTTCCAACACAGTGCACGGCTGCTCCCCGGTGGTTCGATTCTGCTTTTCGACAATGGCATCGAATGGTCGACGGCTGTTGAGATCGACCCGCTGACGCGAAGGCGGCTGTGGTCATGGCGGGGGAGCGACAATGACCGTCTCCGCTCGCGGATCTACGGCTCATGTCAACGCCAACCCAACGGCAACACGCTGATCGTCGACTCCATGCAGGCGAGGGCGCTCGAGGTTTCCCCTGAAGGCCAGATTGCGTGGACCTTCCTCACGCCTCCTCTGGAAGACGGCAGAGTCCCGGTTCTGTACAGCATGACGAGGTACGACCGGTCTTACTTCCAAGCCAACCAGAAATCGCAAAGGTGAACGAGGATGACTCCACGAAATCCGTCCGCCGCGTCGGAAGACGATCAAGACATCGTCCAATTTGTCGACAGCAGTGTTCCGCTCTACTACCAACTCGCCACGATTCTTCGCGAGAAGATCATTTCGGGTCGCTTCGCCGTCGGGGACAAGTTCCCGACCGAGGCGGATCTGGTCAAGATGTACGCGGTGAGCCGGGCCACGGTTCGGGGCGCTCTCCAGAGTCTCAAGGATGAGGGACTGATCCGAAGAGAAGCCGGACGTGGGACCTTTGTTTCGGGGATGCCCGAGTTCACCGGGACTCTCAAGATGGACGGCACCCTCAACGGCCTCATCGCCATGGGTTTGGTGACCTCACCGAGATTGGTGGAGCTCCAGAAGGTTACGGTCACTCCGCAGCAGGCCGAGGCACTGGGAGTGGAGCAGGGAACACCAGCGATTCGAGCGTGTCGTGTTCGTTACTACAAGGACCACCCCTACTGCTACATCATCAATATGCTTCCGGTCGATATCGGCGAGAAACTCAGCGAAAATGATTGGGAGAGTGGATCCATCCTCAAGCATCTTCAGACCGAACACGGGATCGAGTTGGGAGATGCAGACGAGTATGTGCGGGCGACAGTCGCAGACGCCAATCTCGCTCGTTGGTTGCAGGTGCGAATCGGTGCACCCCTCCTCCAGGTGGACTATCTGATCCGAGATTCCAAAGGTCGACTGGTGGAATCCCCGACCATTTTCTACCGCAGCGACAGGCATGCGTTCACGCTGCGACTCGCCTGGTCTCCGGAGGGGCCAGGGAGAGCAGGGGAATGGTCGTTGCGGGACGAGTAGTGCCGCACCCTGGCAAGTGACCTCGAAGAACTATGGGCGGGCCGTAAACGACCCGCCCATAGTTCTTCGAGGGTAGCTGTAATGCGGGGGTCGGCGAACCGCCGAGGCCGTCAGTCCGCCGCAACCTCAACAGGTTTCAGCCCGCGGCCCCTCGATGTGTCCCACACCCGCCTGAGCCAGTTAGAGAGGCCCTCAGTTCCGAGCGAGATGTAAGGAAGTACCAGCAGGGTGAGAGCAACCGATGAGATCAGCCCGCCCATAACGGTCCGGGCCATGGGGTAGTAGAGCAGTCCGCTGACGTTGACCCCGCCGACGGCCAGGGGCAGCAACCCGATGATGGTGGTCGCCGCGGTCATCAGAATGGGCCGCAGGCGGTCACGACCGGCGCGCAGGATTGCCTCCTCGTGTGAGAGCCCTTCTCTTCTGAAGTGGTTGACGTGGTCGATGAGGACGATGCCGTTGTTGACCACGATCCCCATGAGGATGAGCAATCCGATCTGCGCCATGAGATTGAAGGGTGTCCCCGTGATTGCGAGCATCCATGCGGTTCCCGGCAGGGCGAAGGGGATGGCGAAGAGGATGGCGAAGGGTTGGGTCAGACTCTCAAAGAGTGACGCCATGACCAAGTAGACCAGAACCAGGGCGAGCAGGAAGTTGACACCCATCTCGGCGTCTTCGCTGGCCTGTTCGACAATGCGGTCGTTCCAACTCCACGAGTAGCCGGCCGGAAGGTTGAAGGCGTTCATCATCTCTTCGATGTTCTGCTGGGTGGTGTCCCAGTTTTCGCCATCGTATGTTCCGCGGATGGAAACCCGTACCTTGCGGTTCTCGCGCTCGATCTGGCGAGGCCGCTCGATGACGTCGAAGTCGGCGACATCGCCGAGGAGGACGGGGCGGCCATTGGCATTTGCGACGGGGATCTGACGGAGGTCCTCGAGTCGCGAGCGATCCTCCATCCGTAAGGCAAGCCAGGTGATGATTTCGCGGTCCCCGGCGTTGAACCGGTCGAGGCGGACACCACCGAGCGAGAACCCGAGCACCTGGGTGATGTCGGTTGCGGTGCGGCCGAGTTCGGCGATACGAGCGCGGTCGAGGCTGACTTGGATTTCGCGCCGGCCGCTCGAACGCGGACGAGAGACATCCTCCACCCCATCCATGGTCTCGAGCCGTCGCGCCGCTTCATCTGCGAGGCGATACAGGGTCGTGGTGTCCTGACCAAAGAGCTTGACGGCGAAATAGGTTGAAGAGCCGCCCTCGTCCGTGTCCTCGTTGAAGACGATACGGACGCCCGGGGTCGCCGGCAGACCCTCGCGGATCGCCGTGCGCAGCTCCTTCAACTCGTCGTCACTGAGGTTTTCTCGGGTGAAGGTGATCGTGGTCCCGGCCTCGTTTTCTGTGTAGTAGGAGTAGAGGGTGTCGACCATGAACTCCTCGGCGTTTGCCTCGAGATAGGCTTCCACCTGTTCCACGACGTCCTCCGACTGACTCTTGTAGTGGAAGTCGTCGAACTCGTATGCGAGATAGAGCCTTGAGTTGAGGGTGCCGGAGAAGATGGCCGAGTCGACCCAGCCCGCGAAGAAGGGCAGGAAGCCGATGACCAGCCCGACCACCAACAGACCAAAGGTCTTGATCCGATGTTTGAGAG
>Ga0209344_10001794_pt1 | contig 26299 bp, 27 predicted proteins | sample Cruoilmetagenom6_FD_187293 | JGI IMG/M metagenome (GOLD analysis project Ga0209344, IMG submission 187293) | Oil polluted marine microbial communities from Coal Oil Point, Santa Barbara, California, USA - Santa Barbara Oil Seep Sample 6 (SPAdes)... | ecosystem: Environmental > Aquatic > Marine... | reverse complement strand
GGATTTTGTGTCGGCATCGAAGGTCCAGTAGGGCACGTAGATACCCTGCATCCTGCGCCCCTTGCGGGCATAGTCCTGCAAGCCACCCGGTGCGAACCACAGCCGCCCCAACCAGTCATTCATCGCCCCGCGCGCCGCCTCTTCATCCAGCGCAAAGGGCAACAGCCCGCGCGGCTTGATATGGCGATGCGTGCCGGTATCCGTCACCACGGGCGTTGCGCAGAACGGGCATTCGGCAGCATGCAGTGTCTCGTCGAATTCCACCCGCGCACCGCAATTGGGGCAGCTGGTGACGCGGGTCTCCTCGATGTCCTCGTCCGGAAGCTCGCTGTTCAACGCCTGGCGGAAATCCAGCTCGCGGATCGTGCTCTCCCAGGGGCCGGACTGCGCCACCTCTTCGCTGTGACCGCAATGATCGCAGACCAGCCGCCCCGAAGCCGGATCAAACCGGTAATCCGCCCCGCATTGATCGCAGGGAAAGCGGTGTTCTTCGATCGGGGATGCTGCGTCGGAAAAGGGCATGAAGCAACCATCGGGACTGCGTGAAATCGGGTCTTGCTCTGGGTGCGGGGCCGGGCGGGAGCACGCGTGTCCGCGCCCCCCCTTGCTTTGGCTCAGGCCTCGGGCGGGGGCGGCGGCAGAATGGTGAAGAGCTGCGCCAGTTCGGCCACGTCCTCGGCCCGTTTCCACCCGTCCTGCCCGGCGGTCCAGACATACGCGGTGCGGCTCAGCGTGCCATCGGCGGCCATGCGCCCCATCGCGGCCCTGGAATAGGGGCCGTGGGTCTCGCCCTTCTCGGCGATGTGCCAGACATGCTCGACGGGTGGCGGCGGCGGCGGTGGCGCAGCGGCCTCGCTCGATGCGGGGGCCGCGCCCCAGGGTCCCTGCTGCGGATTGAGCTGCTGCGCCATCGCCATGCCCATTCCCATGCCCAGCCCCGCACCGATCCCGGCACCCCCCGAGGGGTTCTTCGATGCGGCGGTCATCGCTTCGGCGGCGGAATACTGGGTGAACTTTCCCAGATCGCCCGCCAGCCCCATCGAGGTGCGCTTGTCCAGCGCCTCTTCCACAGCCGGGGGCAACGAGATGTTCTCGATGTAGAATTCCGGGATCGTCAGCCCGTATTCCGCGACCACCTTGGAAATTTCGCTTGCGACCAGCTTGCCAAGGTCGGCGGTGTTGGCGGCCATGTCCAGCACCGGGATGCCCGCGCCCGCGATGATGCGCGAAAAGGCCTGCACGATGATGTTGCGGATCTGAAAGCTGATCTCATCCATCGTGAATTCGCCGTCGGTGCCGACGATCTCGGCAAGGAAACGCGCCGGATCGGCCACCTTGACCGTGTAGGTGCCAAAGGCGCGCAGGCGCGTCGGGCCGAATTCCGGGTCGCGCAGCATGATCGGGTTCTTGGTGCCCCATTTCAGATTGCTGAAGCGGGTGGTGTTGACGAAATAGATCTCGGATTTGAACGGCGAGCGGAACCCGTGATCCCAGTGGTTGAGCGTGGTCAGCACCGGCATGTTGTTGGTTTCCAGCATGTAAAGGCCGGGGGTGAACACATCGGCCAGCTGGCCCTCGTGGATGAACACCGCCGCCTGGCCCTCGCGCACGGTCAGCTTGGCGCCGTATTTGATCTCGTGGCCCTCGCGCTCGAAGCGCCAGACCATCGTGTCCCTGGTGTCGTCGGTCCAGTGGATGACATCGATGAACTCGCCGGTCAGAAAATCGAAAATGCCCATGATAGTGGTCTCCTTTGCCGTCAGACCGGCCCGTCGCGCCACGCCAGGATGCGCGCGACGATGGGGCGGGCCTGATCGGGGGTCATGCCGGGGGTCAGGTCGGGGTGATAGAGAAGCCGCAGCAGGATCTCGTCATGCGCGGTCAGCAGCGCGAATTCGTCGTCGTCATTGAAGATCGAGGGGCGCGCATAGGGGCTGTCATTGGCCAGCCCCAGCCCCTGCGCCAGCTCTTCATGCACGCAGGAGCGGCGCATCAGCTCGGGATGCTCGGCGCGGATAAAGGCGATGGCGCGCCCGTAGCTGTTCTCGTTCTGCGGCTCCGAAAAGGCGATGACAAGGCAATGGATCGTGCGCGGCAGGGTCTGGAACAGGCGCAGCGTCGCCGGGTTCACATTGGGTACGACCTCCCTGATGCGCGCAACCGCCTGATCGCGATCGTCCTCGCCCATGTAGAGCACGTGGAAATTGGGATTGCCGCGCACCACCGATATCGAATGCCCGGTGATCCGCCCCAGCCGCGCAACGTAATCGCGCACCATGTCCTCGTCCACCGCGCGCTGGTCTTCGGGAACGGAATCGCCGAACTCGACCGACATCCGCACCGGGCGCGTCCACTTGCGCAGGCCCACAGCCTCGCCGCCCGAAGGCTGCAGCCCGGCGTCACGCTCGTATTCGTCGTAAAAGGCGATCCGCTCGAAATTGCGCATCAGCGTGTTGTCGGTATAGGGCGTATCCGCCCCCCCGCCATCGGTGCGCAGCAAGCCCTGCGACAGCAGGTCCGCCTGCACCGCCGCATAATACCGCTGCAGGGCGCGGCTGGCATCAGACTGCGCGGGCGCGGGCGCCGGTTCGGGCGGCACAAGGCCGGGCGGGCGCTCCGCCGGTCTCGGGCCCGGCGCGCCGCCGGGCAACTCGCAAGCAGCAAGGGCCAGCGCCGCCAGCCCTCCTGCCATTCCCCGCATCACTCCCGTCCAGCGCACCTTGGTCCTCAGCTTTGCGGCACGGCGGTGCCGGCATTGTCGCCCACGCCATCACGACGGGCCTTGGCCGAGGCCAGCGTGTCGCGCAGATCGGCTTCCATCTTCTTGAGATCCTCTTCGGCAGCGGCGCGGCGCGCCTTGCCCTCGTCGGCGATCTGCAGGCTTTCTTCGATCGTGCCGATCAGGTCGGCATTGGCCTTCTTGACGGCCTCGATGTCGAACACCCCGCGTTCCATTTCCTCGCGGATCATCTTGTTGCTCTCGCGCAGGTTGGCTGCATTGGAGGTCAACAGCTCGTTGGTCAGGTCATTGGCGTCGCGCACCGCCGCCGCCGCCTCTGTCGAGCGCTGGATCGTCACCGCCTGCGCCAGCTGCGTTTCCCAGAGCGGCACGGTATTGACCAGCGTCGAGTTGATCTTGGTCACGAGGCTCTTGTCGTTCTCCTGCACCAGCCGGATCGAGGGCAGCGACTGCATCGTCACCTGGCGCGTCAGCTTGAGGTCATGCACCCGGCGCTCGAGATCGTCGCGCGCGGCGCGCAGATCGCGCAATTCCTGCGCACGGATCACCTGATCCGCCTCGGGCGCGGCCTTTACCTCGGCTTCCTTCGCGGGAATGACAGTGCTGTCGAGCTCGCGCAGCTTCTCTTCGCCCGCGGCGATGTACAGCGCCAGCTCGTCATAAAACTGCAGCGTCTTTTCATACAGCAGGTCAAGCGACTTGATGTCCTTGAGCAGGCTGTGCTCGTGATGCAGCAGATCGTCTGTCACCTTGTCGATCTGCGCCTGCACCGTCTCGAAACGGGCGGTGAACTTGGCGAAAGGCGCGGCGCGCCCGATCAGCTTTTCCCACCAGCTGCGCTGGCGGCGCACATCCAGCTCGCTGACCGAAAAGCCCCGGATCGTGGTGACGATCCCGCGCAGGCTGTCGCCCGCCGGGCCGACATCCTTGTTGCGCACGCCGTTCAGCATGGCTTGGCTGATTTCCTGCAACTCGGCCTGTGCGCCCGAACCGAACGAGACGATCGAATTGGTGTCGCTCATGTCGATCTCGTCCATGCGGCGGCGGATTTCACCGCCGATCGCCGCATCGGCCTTATCAAGCGTGATGACCTCATCCGCCTTGGCGGGCTCGGGCAGGATGGTGCGGCTGACTTGCTCGACCTCGGCCAGCGTGGCCTCGGCTTTCTGACGGGTGGTATCTGACATGGTGGTCCCCTTACTCACTGGTGATGGGCGGGCGGATGCCCTCGCGTTGCAGGCGCGCGCGCAGAACCTCGATCTCGATATCGAGATCGACCCGGTCGTCGCGCAGAAGAGCTTCGGTGCGGGCGGCGAAATTGCCCTCCAGATCGTCCAGCAGCGCGGTGTAATCACCCTTTGCGCCGCTGTCGCGGTTGCGTGCATTGATATCGGCGAACTTCACCGTCGCGTCGCGTGCGCCCATCAGATAGACCGACAGGTACTTGCGTGCCGCCGTCAGGTCGCGCGGGTCTTCCTCGACGGTGCGAAACAGCTTGCGGGCCGTGGCGGCGAACCGCTCGACGCGCGCTTCGAGCTGCCGGTCGCCAGCGCGCTTGATCGCATCGGTCATGACGGCAAGATGCTTCTCGGCCTCGTCCACGGCGCGCGCCACGCGATCGGTCTGGAATAGATCCACCCCTTCCATCCCCTTGTCCTTCAAGGGATCAAGCCCGAACGCGAAGGAATGCAGCGCCGCGCCCAGCAGGGCATAGATGACCGGCGCAACAATGCCGCCCGCAGTCGCGAAACCGGCCAGCGCGAGCCCCATCCCGGTCAGCACCGATGCGGCGATCTTCCGGGGGAAGCCGGGGCGGCGGGCGATCTTGCGCCCCTCATAGGCCTCCTGCGCCAGAATTCCCTCCCGCGTCAGCCACGCCGCCAGCAGCAGGACTCCAAGTGCCCCGAGATTGAGCGCCAGCCCCACCGGCCCTGCGGTGAAAGCCGCCCAGATCAGGGGCAGAGGCGCCAGGAACAGCAGGTTCACGCGCCCGCCCGCGCGGGTGCGCCGCGCGCCCTGATAGCCGCCCTGGTCCGGGCCGGATGTCACCTGTGATTGCGTATCGGGGCTGAACTTTCCGCCATAGCGCCGCGCCATCAGCCGCCCCCCGTCAACGAGACATAGAGGATCAGCAGGACCAGCAGGAAAAAGGCCAGTTTTTGCAGACCGGTATCGGACATAGGCAAGTACACCCCCAAAGACATTCTGAACTTAGGCGATGCAGGCAAAGCATTCTAGGGGGAAGATGGCCCGCCTGCCGCCAGATCACCGGGGTGTCCCGCCGCCGCGCGGGGCGGGCGGCGCAAACGCGCGCACAACCTTACCGCCGGGCCGGCTTGATGCTATGACGGGCGCATGACGACGGAAGTTTTCGTGCCACGCGGCGCCGCCAGTTTTAAGGTGGCTTATGACGGACCGCCACGGGACGTGCATTTCCTGTTGTTGCCCAAACTGACCCTCCTGGCCTTCACCTCGGCGCTCGAACCCCTGCGGGTCGCCAACCAGGTGGCGGGGCGCGCGCTTTATCGCTGGTTCGTGATGACCGAGGACGGCGCGCCCGTGGTCTGTTCTTGCGGGGTGAACATCACACCCGACGGCGGTCTTGCCGATATCCCGCGCGAGGCACTGGCCTTTGTCTGCGCAGGCATCGAACCCGCCGATACGCTCTCGTCCCGCGTCACCCAATGGACCCGGCGACAGCGCGCCTTCGGGGCGCGGGTCGGCGGGATCTGCACCGGCGCTTTCGCGCTGGCCGAGGCGGGGCTTCTCGAGGGCCGCCGCTTTACCCTGCATTGGGAAAACCAGCCCGCCTTCGTCGAGCGCTATTTCGGGCTGGAACCAACCGGCGCGCTTTATGAAAACGATCGTGGCCTGATCACCTGCGGCGGCGGCAGCGCCGCGACCGACATGATGCTCGACCTCATCGAGCGCGACCACGGCGCGGATCTTGCCACGATGGTCGCGGACATGTGCCTGCATTTCCGCTCGAACCTTCAGCACAGCCGCCAGAGATCGGCCTATTCCTTTGCGCTGGGCAGCCGCAATCCCCACCTGATCGCGGCGATGCGGCTGATGAACGAAACCCTCGAATCGCCACTCGAGATATCGGACCTGGCCGCGCGCATCGGTATCTCGCGCCGACAGCTCGAGCGGCTTTTCGGTGCGCATGTCGGCATCACCCCGGCGCAGTTCTACATGGACCTGCGGATATCGCGCGCGCATGCGCTGCTGAACGAGACCGAGTTGAGCGTCGCCGAGATCGCCGCCGCCACCGGCTTCAACAGTACCTCCCAAATGGCCGCGCGGTTCCGCAAGCGTTTCGGCACCTCGCCGCGCGCCTATCGCAAGAGCTGGCGTGGCGCGGGCGGCTAGCGCAGGGCAGGGCGGGGGCGCTGCCCCCGTCGCGCAAGGCGCGACTCCCCCGGGATATTTCTGAACAGAAGAAGGCGCGGGCGTCTGGTACAAAACGGCGCGGATTTTGTACGCTTATCGGGCGCGCGCCCTGTTAATGCGTGGTGTTTCGGTGCCGCGCACCGACGCGATACCGACGTGACCCCGATGCGATGCAGATCGGTGTTTTTCGTTGTTAATCAGTTTCTTGCAGATGATTCGCCGTCAGTTCCGCCGCCGTGTGCGTTTCGGCGTCGGTTTCGGTTTGCCGGGTTTGCCGGGCCGCCCCGGTTTGCCGGGTTTAGCAGCCTCTTTCTGCTCCTCCATGCCCAGCTGTTCGCGCAGGATGCGGGGCCGGATTTCCTCGACGGCGCCGGGCTTGAGATTGCCCAGCTGGAACGGCCCGTAGGAGATGCGGATCAGCCGATTCACCGTCAGCCCCACCGCCTCCATCGCTCGGCGCACCTCGCGGTTGCGCCCCTCTCGGATGCCGACCGTGGCCCAGGCATTCGCGCCTTGCTGGCGATCCAGCGAGACGATCATGGGCTGGAATTTTTCGCGTTCTATTTCAAGGCCTTGGCGCAGCGGCGCGAAGGTCTCATCGCTCGGACGCCCCTTGATGCGCACGCGGTAGCGGCGCAGCCAGCCTGTCGAGGGCAGCTCCAGCTTGCGCTTGATGCCGCCATCATTGGTCAGCAGCAACAACCCTTCGGAGGTGATGTCGAGCCGCCCCACGCTCATCACCCGCGGCAGGTCCTCGGGCAGCTCGTCGAAAATGGTCGGGCGGCCCTGTTCGTCGCTGGTGGTGGTCACGAGGCCCGCAGGCTTGTGATAAAGCCAGAGCCGCGCCGGTTCGGGCGCCTTGAGATCGCGCCCGTCCACGCTGACCCGGTCCTGAGGCGTGACATTGAGCGCGGCCCGGTCGATCACCTTGCCATTGACCGCGACCCGCCCCGCCTCGATCAGCCTTTCCGCCTCTCGCCGGCTGGCCAGCCCGGCCCGCGAGATGACCTTGGCGATGCGCTCGCCCTTATGGGGGGTGGTGTTCATGGCGCAGGGCTTAGCGCAAAGCGGGGGCTTGCGAAAGCGCAGAGTGCGGGGCAAGAGGGGACGTCATGACATTCAAAAGCCATATGGACGCGGCGCTTGACGAGGCGCGACAGGCGGCGGAGCGGGGCGAGGTGCCGGTCGGCGCCGTGCTGGTCGACCCCACCGGGCGTATCGTGGCGCGGGCGGGCAACCGCACCCGCGAGCTGAGCGATCCGACCGCGCATGCCGAGATCCTGGCGATCCGCGCCGCCTGCGCGGCCGCCAAGAGCGAGCGACTGCCGGGTCATGCGCTTTACGTCACGCTCGAACCCTGCGCGATGTGCGCCACAGCCATCGCCGCCGCGCGCATCGCTCGGCTCTACTTCGGCGCGTCCGATCCCAAGTCCGGCGGCGTGGCGCATGGTGCGCGCGTCTTCACGCACCCGCAATGCCACCATGTTCCCGAGATCTATGACGGCATTGCCGCCGCCGAATCCGAGGCCCTCCTGAAGCGGTTCTTCCAGGAGCGCCGCGCGCCCTAGATCTCGATCGCGGTCATGACCTCGGGTTCGATCACATCGACGCCGGGCAGGGCCTCGACCAGCGCCGCGGCGGATTGCTCGAGGATCGGGAAGGTCTTGTAATGGCAGGGAATGACCGTCTTGAAGTCAAAGAAATTACTGGCCGCGTAGGCCGCGCGCTTCATGTCCATCGTGAAATGGCCGCCCGCACACAGGATGCCGATATCGGGGGCGTGCAGGTCATTGAAGATCTTCATGTCGGCCATGACGTCGGTATCGCCCGAGACATAGATCGTGTGGCCCTCGCCCGCGATCATGTAGCCGCATTCGGTGCCGGTCACATGCGGCCCGCTATCGGTTCCGATCGAGGTGGAATGCACCGCATGCACCATCGTCACCATGGCGCCATCGAGATCCACCGTGCCGCCCTTGTTGAAGCCGACGGTCTCGATGCCCTCATGTTCCTCCCAGTATGACATCAGGTCGAACTGCCCGACCACCGGCACGCCGAGATCCTTTGCCAGGCGCGGCAGGTCGCCCGCGTGATCGAAATGGGCATGGGTCAGAAGGATATGCGTCGCGCCCTGCGTGGCGGGCTTGTGCTGATCGGGCTCCAGCATGGGGTTGCCGGTCAGCCAGGGATCGATCAGCAGGACCAGTCCGCCAATCTCGATCCGGAAGGATGAATGTCCAAGCCAGGTGATTTTCATTGTCGTCTCCCTATGTTTCCCCTGCACAGTATCAACCCGATAGCAGGAGAAAAGCCCCGTGGACTGGACGCGCCCGATAAACGCCTATTGCGAGCGTCTCGATGCCGCGTATTGGGCCGAGCCGGTGAATGCCGTCACCAATGCGGCTTTCATCGTGGCGGCTTTTGTCATGTGGCGCCGCTTGGGGGATGCGCCGTTGCCGCTGGCGCGCCTGCTGGTGATTGTGCTGGGGCTGATCGGGGTGGGGTCGTTCCTGTTTCACACCCATGCACAGGCCTGGGCGGCGCTGGCGGATGTGGTGCCGATCCTCTGCTTCGTGCTGATCTATATCTATGCGGCCAATCGCGGATTCTGGCGGACGGGGCGGTTGGCTGCGCTGTTCGGCACCGGGGTTGCGGTGGCGTTGTCCGTGGCGCTGGTGCCGCTGCTGGCGCTCATCCCGGTGGCCGGTGGCTCGGCGGGGTATCTGCCTTTGCCGCTGCTGATCGCGGGCTACGGGCTGGCGCTCCGTGTGCGCGCGCCACGGACAGCGCGTAATCTTCTGCTGGGAGCCGGGCTGTTGGTGGCGTCGCTGACCATGCGCAGCATTGACGGCCTCTCCTGCGCGCTGTTCCCGATAGGAACACATTTCGGCTGGCATTTGCTCAATGCGCTGATGCTGGGCTGGATGATCGAGCTTTACCGCCGCCATATGCTTGCACCGCCCGTGCCCCGGCGCTAAACGCGGTAGCGACTGGAACACGGAGATTGATGCATGTCGATCGACAAGGACACCGCCGCCAAGGTAGCCAAGCTGGCCCGCATTCGCGTCGAGGATGATGCCCTGCCGGGGCTGGCGCAGGAATTCAACGATATTCTCGGCTTTATCGAGCAGCTCAACGAGGTCGATGTCGAAGGCATCGAACCGATGACAAGCGTCACGCCGATGCGCCTCAAGCGGCGAGAGGACGTCGTGACCGAAGGCGGCATGACCGACCGGGTCCTGTCGAACGCGCCCGATGCGCGCGAGGGGTTCTTTGCCGTGCCGAAGGTGGTGGAATAATGGCCGATCTCAACAAACTGACCATTGCCGAGGCCCGCAACGCCCTGCGCAAAGGTGACGTGACCAGCATTGAACTGACCGAGGCCTGCCTGACGCAGATCGAAGGCGCCGGAGCGCTCAATGCCTTTGTGCACGACACCTCGGATCTGGCGCGCGAACAGGCCGCCGCCGCCGATGCGCGGGTCAAGGCGGGCGATGCGCCGGACCTCTGCGGCATTCCGCTTGGCATCAAGGACCTGTTCTGCACCAAGGGCGTGCCCAGCCAGGCGGCCAGCGGCATTCTCGAAGGGTTCCGCCCGGAATATGAATCCACCGTCACGCAGAACCTGTTCGATGCGGGCGCGGTCATGCTGGGCAAGCTCAACATGGACGAGTTCGCGATGGGGTCCAGCAACGAGACCTCGGTCTATGGCAATGTCGTGAACCCCTGGAAGGTGGACGCGCGCGAGCTGACGCCGGGCGGGTCTTCGGGTGGTTCGGCGGCTGCCGTTGCGGCCGATCTCTGCCTTGGGGCGACCGGCACCGATACCGGCGGCTCGATCCGCCAGCCTGCGGCCTTCACAGGGATCACCGGGATCAAGCCCACCTACGGGCGTTGTTCGCGCTGGGGGATTGTTGCCTTTGCCAGCTCGCTCGATCAGGCGGGGCCGATGGCCCGTACGGTTCGCGACTGCGCGATCATGCTCGAAGCCATGTGCGGCCATGACCCTAAGGATTCCACCAGCGCCGACCTTCCCGTGCCGGATTTCGAGGCAATGCTGAGCGGCGACATCAAGGGCAAGGTGATCGGGATTCCGCGCGAATACCGCATGGATGGCATGCCGCAGGAAATCGAGACTCTCTGGGCCGACGGAACCGCGATGCTCAAGGATGCAGGCGCCGAGATCCGCGACATTTCGCTGCCTCATACCAAATACGCGTTGCCCGCCTATTACGTCATTGCGCCCGCCGAGGCCTCTTCGAACCTGGCGCGCTACGACGGGGTGCGCTATGGGCACCGCGCGCATCTGGAACAGGGCGACGGTATCACCGAGATGTATGAGAAGACCCGCGCCGAAGGCTTCGGTGACGAGGTGAAGCGCCGCGTGATGGTTGGCACCTACGTGTTGTCGGCGGGCTTTTATGATGCCTATTACAACCGCGCCCGCAAGGTCCGCACCCTCATCAAACGCGACTTCGAGCAGGTTTTCGACGCCGGTGTCGATGCAATCCTGACACCTGCCACGCCCTCATCCGCATTCGGTCTCGGAGAGATGGCGAATGCCGACCCCGTGCAGATGTATCTAAACGACGTGTTCACGGTCACTGTGAACCTTGCCGGGCTGCCCGGTATCTCGGTTCCCGCCGGGCTCGACAAGCAGGGGCTGCCGCTTGGGCTGCAACTGATCGGCCGTCCCTGGGAAGAGGGTGATCTGCTGAATACAGCCTATGCGCTGGAGCAGGCCGCGGGCTTTGTGGCGAAGCCCGAAAAATGGTGGTAGAACTTCGTCAAAACCTCTGATGGCAGGACATGAACAGATGCGTTTCCTTATTTGTGCAGCAGGCCTTGCGGCTCTGACCGCATGTGCGCCCGCGGTTCCCGACAGCGGCGCAGGCGTGGGCTTTGGCGACTACAATGAATACGAAGCACAGCGCCAGGCGCGTGATGCCCAACTGGCGGGCAATGCCTTGCCGGCGCCCGATTCCGTCTCGACCGAGACCCTTGGCCCCAACGGCACAACCCAGCAGGGTGACGCCGCCGAAATCGCCGCCGAGACACAGGCCGCCCTGCGCGAGCGGGCCGCCAATTCGGGCGAGCCGGTGGTCCATGCCGACCCCTCCAATCCACAGCCGCAGACCGTGACCACCGCAGGCGGTATTTCGGGCGAGACCAATTTCGACGCGGTCAGCGCCGAACGCTCGATCGAATCCGATGCCGCGCTGATCGCTCAAAACCGCGCGCAGTATCAGGTGATCGCACCCGAGGCCCTGCCGTCGCGCAATGGCGATGCTGGCCCCAACGTGGTGCAATATGCCCTCAGCACATCGCATCCCGTCGGGACACGCATTTACAAGCGTGGCGGCATCAACCAGGAGGCCAAGTTCCGCCGCAACTGCGCGGCCTACGCCTCGCCCGATCAGGCGCAGATCGACTTCCTCTCAAAGGGCGGTCCCGAGCGTGACCGTCTGAGCCTCGATCCCGATGGCGATGGCTATGCCTGTGGCTGGGATCCGCGCCCGTTCCGCAAGGCTGTCGGTGGCTGATCCGGAGAAGCCCGTCTGGCACCCTTCGCCCAATTTCGGGCCGCGCCGCGATGGCGCAGAGCCTGACCTCATAGTGCTGCATTATACCGGCATGGATTGCGCTCTGTCCGCGTTGGACCGGCTCTGCGATCCCGAGGCCGAGGTGTCTGCGCATTACCTGATCTGCGAAGACGGCCGCGTCTTGCAGATGGTCGCCGAGGACATGCGCGCCTGGCATGCCGGGGCAGGGCAATGGGGCGATGTCACCGATGTGAATTCCCGCTCGATCGGGATCGAACTGGTCAATACCGGCACACAGCCGTTTGCCGAACCCCAGGTGGGCGCGCTTGAGACGCTGATGCGCGGACTCATGGCGCGCCTTGGGATCCCGCCCGAACGGGTGATCGCCCATTCCGATATGGCCCCGACCCGCAAGTCCGATCCGGGTCCGCACTTCGACTGGCGGCGGCTGGCCCTCCAGGGGCTCAGCATATGGCCCCGCCCCGTCGCGCCCGCCGAGGATTTTCTCGATGCGGCGCGCCGCTTTGGCTACGCCGTGGCAGAGAGCAACACGGATGCCGTGGCCGCGATCCTGCCGGCGTTTCGCCTGCGGTTCCGCCCCTGGGCCTCGGGCGCGCTTGACGACACCGACCGCGCCCTGATGGCCGACCTCGCCGCACGCTTCCCCGTTGACCGCGCCCCCCGCGACGCCTAGATGACACATGCGCGGAAGGCCGGATGGCCGCGGGGGGTCTTGCCCCTCGAGGAAAGTCCGGACTCCACAAGGCAACGGTGCCGGGTAACGCCCGGCCGGGGCAACCCGAGGGAAAGCGCCACAGAGAAGAGACCGCCGCGCTCGTCGCGGTAAGGGTGAAACGGTGGAGTAAGAGCCCACCGCGGGGCTGGCAACAGCCCCGGCATGGCAAGCCCCACCGGGAGCAATGCCGAATAGGGATCGCATGCGGGGTCAGGTCGGGCAACCGATACCGCCCGCAGGGACGCCTTGCCCCGGCGATCCGGGTTGGCAGCTTGAGGTGCCGTGGTGACATGGCACCCAGAGGAATGGTCATCCAAGGGGGAAACCCCTGGACAGAATCCGGCTTACAGGCTTTCCGCGCCTGAGATTTCCGCCGCCGTCCGCATGATCGCGGGCGGCGGCGTCTTTTCAACCTCGATCAGGGCGCTAGAATACCGCCATGCCATACGCGTGGACCCATGACTCCGGCGCGGCGCCCGCTGCGCATCTTCGGCTCTGGCCGCATCGCTCCTTGCCGCGCAAGGGGTTCGCGGCGTTCATCCTGGCGACATTCGCCATGATCACCATCCCGCTCTATCCGCTTCTGGGAACGGTCGTCCTCTGGGGGCTGCTGCCGTTCCTGTTGCTGGCGGTGGCGGGTCTCTGGTGGGGGCTCGAGCGGTCTTACCGCGATGCGAGGATGAGCGAGGAACTGCACATCGATTCAGCGAATGTGCACCTGCTGCGCACCAATCCCGGCGGCGCGCGACAGGAATGGGAATGCCCGAGCTACTGGGTTCAGCCGCAGATTCATGTAAGCGGCGGGCCGGTCGCGCATTACATCACCCTGCGCGGCAAGGGCCGCGAGGTCGAGCTTGGCGCGTTCCTGTCGGAAGATGAGCGCAAACTGCTGTATGGTGAGGTTGTGGAGGCACTGCGCCGGGCCAACATGCCCGATCCCGGCCCGGCGTGACACGGGCGGCTCAGCCCAGCCGTGCCTTTACCTTCGGGCCGACCGCGCCGAAATCCATCTGCCCGGCATATTGGTCCTTGAGATGACCCATGATCTTGCCCATGTCGCGGATCGAACTGGCGCCGACCTCGGTGATGGCTGAGTCCACGGCCGCCTCGACCTCTTTCTCGCTCAGCTGACGGGGCAGGAACTCCTCGATCACAGCGATCTCCTGAGCCTCACGCTCGGCCAGGTCCAGCCGCCCGCCTTCCTCGTAGGCGCGCACGCTTTCCTGACGCTGCTTGGTCATCTTGGCCAGGATCGCGAGGATGTCGGCATCGGTGACACCGGCCTCTCCATCCGCGCCGCGCCGCGCGATGTCCAGATCCTTGATCGCGGCATTGATCAGTCGCAGCGTGGCAAGCCGCGCCTTGTCCTTGTCCTTCATCGCTTCTTTGAGGGCAGTCGTGATCCGGTCTCGCAAGTCCATGCCGGTCCATCCCGTGCTATGTCAGAAGTTTGTGACAATACAGAACTCCACAACCATAGACAAGCGCAGGTGACGCCACGATAGCCCCTTGTTTTTCTGGCGTCGCAACCCGCCATCTTGTCCCTTGACCCTCGCAGGGCAGACCCATAGATATACGCCAATTTGCCCACATCCGGAGACTCACGTCATGGCCCAAGCGACCCCAGACCGCCCGACAGCCTGCCTGGCCCTCGCCGATGGGACACTGTTCTTCGGGCGTGGCTTTGGCGCAGTCGGCGAGACCACCGCAGAGCTGTGTTTCAACACGTCGATGACCGGCTATCAGGAAATCATGACCGACCCATCCTATGCGGGACAGGTGGTGACCTTCACCTTTCCCCATATCGGCAATGTCGGCGTCAATCCCGAGGATGACGAAACCGCCGATCCCGTGGCCGAAGGCATGGTGGTCAAATGGGACCCGACCACGCCAAGCAACTGGCGCGCCACCGAAACGCTGGCAGAATGGCTGGCCAAGCGGGGCCGTATCGCCATCGGCGGCGTTGATACCCGCCGCCTGACCCGTGCGATCCGCCAGCAGGGCGCGCCGCATGTGGCGCTTGCACATGACCCCGAAGGGAATTTCGACGCCAACGCGCTGGTCGCCAAGGCGCGCGGCTTTGCCGGTCTCGAAGGCGCTGACCTGGCGCGCCGGGTGACATGTGCGCAGTCCTATCGCTGGGATGAAATGCGTTGGGCCTGGCCGGAGGGCTATACCCGCCAGACCAATGCCCGCCACAAGGTGGTGGCGATCGACTATGGCGCCAAGCGCAACATCCTGCGCTGCCTTGCCAGCGCCGGTTGCGAGGTCACGGTCCTGCCCGCCACCGCGACCGCCCAAGACGTGATGGCCCATGAGCCCGATGGCGTGTTCCTCTCGAACGGCCCCGGCGATCCGGCGGCCACGGGGGAGTATGCAGTGCCGATGATCAAGGGCGTTCTGGAAAAGGGCCTGCCGATTTTCGGGATCTGTCTTGGGCACCAGATGCTGGCGCTCGCACTTGGCGCCCGGACCATCAAGATGAATCACGGTCACCACGGTGCGAACCACCCTGTTAAGGATATGGAAACCGGCAAGGTCGAGATTACCTCGATGAACCACGGATTCGCGGTGGACAGCCAGACGCTTCCCGACGGGGTGAAGGAAACGCATGTGTCGCTGTTCGATGGATCGAATTGCGGATTGCGCATGACCGACCGGCCGGTGTTTTCTGTACAACATCATCCCGAGGCCAGTCCGGGACCGCAGGACAGCTTCTACCTGTTCGAGCGTTTCGCGGCCTCGATGGCAGGCTGATCAGCCGCGTTAATCATTCGTTAAGGTCTTGTGAACGAAGTCTTAACCTTCCTTGCCCATTCTCCAAGCCGGGGGCGACCGGTTAGGAGGAACCATTGGGCATCTCGGAACTTCGTCAGGTCGGCGCGCCGCTGGCGACACCCGGCGCGTCCGAAAGCTACGCCGCGCAGCTGGTGCGCAGCGGGGCGATCTCGGCCTCGGACATGGCCCTGGTGCAGCTCGTCCAAAAGCACTGCGACGCACCGCTCGAACGCATCCTGCTATCCGAAGGCCTGACCGACGAGGACACGCTGCTCAAAGCGCACGCCGCGCGGCTTACCACCCGCTGCGTTTCGCGCTCCGACATGGCCGGACTGCCGACACGGGATTCGGGCGTCTCCGCGGGCGAGATGTTGCGCGCGGGCGTGCTGCCGGTCACCGACCGCGACGGGACACCCGCAATCGTGACGCACACGCCCCCGGTCACCACGGGCGATCCAGACGCGCGGATGCTGATGGCGCCGCGCAAGGACATCCAGGCCGAGATCTCACAGCGCCTGCAAGAGACCCTGACAGAGGCCGCACAAGCCCGCGTGCCCGACGTCGAAAGCTGTCGCAGCTGGGGCAATCATTTCGGATTGCGATTGGGGCTGACGCTTGGTTTCCTGATCCTCGTCTGCGCCCTCACCATCGCCTTCCCGCTTGCGGTTTTTGGTCTTCTGGCCTTTTGGGCGGCGCTGACGCTGGTGGTTTCATTCTGCCTCAAACTGGCGGCTTTCATCGCGCGCCTCAGCCGGGGTGGCAAGACGCCGCCATTGCGCCTCGGCCCGGTTCCCGGCGCGCCGCTGCCACGGGTCTCGATCATGGTGCCTCTCTTTCGCGAGACCGAGATCGCCCACGCCCTGATCGCGCGGTTACAGCGGCTGACCTATCCCAAATGCCTTCTGGATGTGATCCTTGTGCTCGAGGAAGAAGACGACCTCACCCGTCAGACACTCGCGCAGATCGACCTGCCGCCCTGGATGCGGGCGGTCGTTGTGCCCGACGGGCAGCCGCGCACCAAGCCACGGGCGATGAACTACGCGCTCGACTTCTGCGAAGGCGACATCATCGGGATTTTCGACGCCGAGGATGCGCCGACGCCCGACCAGATCACCGCGGTCGCGCGCCGTTTTCAACAGGCGCCGCCGGATGTGGTCTGCCTGCAGGGAATCCTTGATTACTACAACCCGCGCCAGAACTGGCTAGCGCGATGTTTCACTATCGAATACGCGACATGGTTCCGCATGATCATGCCGGGCATGGCCCTGTTGGGCCTTGCGATTCCGCTCGGCGGCACGACGCTCTATTTCCGCCGTGATGCCCTGGAAAAGCTGGGTGGTTGGGATGCGCATAACGTGACCGAAGATGCCGATCTCGGGTTCCGCCTGGCGCGCCACGGCTACCGCACCGAAATGATCGCGACCGTCACCGGTGAAGAGGCCAATTGCCACATCTGGCCCTGGATCAGGCAGCGTTCACGCTGGCTCAAGGGGTACATGACCACCTATCTCGTGCACATGCGCGATCCGCGCCTGCTGTACCGGCAATTGGGGGCGTGGAAATTCTGGGGCTTTCAGGCGCATTTCGTCACGGCGCTTTCGCAATTCGTGCTGGCCCCGGTGCTCTGGTCGTTCTGGCTGGTGCTTCTCGGGCTGCCACACCCCTTGGATCCGGTGCTCGGACGGGACATGCTGGTGACGCTATGCAGCCTGTTCCTGACGGTCGAGATCCTCGGCATGGTGATAAATGCCGCCGCCGTCACGGGGCCCGACCACCGGCACCTTCTGCCTTGGGTTCCGACCATGCACTTCTATGCGCCGCTCGGTGCCATCGCGGCCTACAAGGCGCTTTACGAACTGGTTCTGAAGCCGTTCTTCTGGGACAAGACCGCACATGGATTGTCGCTGCGCTCCGGCCCCGCCCGACGCTCAGACAATGCTGTCGACTTCTCCTGAGTCGAGCTTCAGGCGGGTCACGAATGCCTTGGAAATATGCTGTTTCAACGCGTCGCCTGCGGCATTGAAATCGCGGGCTTCGATCGCCTTCACAATGGCATCATGCTCCTTGAGCGCATCCTCGGGGCGCCCCATTGCCGCCAGCGAGGTAGTGGCCATCAACGCCATCGAGCGATGCACAAGATCAAGCTGCTGCACCAGGAACCGGTTGTGTGAGGCCAGGTGAATCTGCTTGTGAAACCGTCGGTTGGCGCGCGCCATCGCCTGGGGATCATTCAGCAATCTGCGGTCATCTTCGACCATGTCGCGCAGCACGCGCACTTCTTCATCGGTCGCATGGCGCGCCGCCAGTCCCGCCGCCAGCCCCTCCAGCTCAGCCCGCACCACATACAACTCGGCGAGCTGGTTGTGATCGAGGGACGCCACAATCAGGCTGCGCCCGTCCCGCGTCAGAAGAGACTGCGTCTCAAGCCGTTGGAGGGCTTCGCGGATCGGGGTGCGCGACACGCCGAACCGTTCGGCCAGGTCGCTCTCGACCAGTCGGTCGCCCGGCTTGTACAGCCCCATGTCGATTGCTTCCAGGATCAGCGTATAGGCATCTTTCTGGGGGGCTTTCATCTGCGGTCCTGTCCCTGTCGGTTTTATCATTGCGGGACAGTAAGCGCCCCGGAGGCAATCAATCAAGCCGCGTGCGATTGCGCCCATTGTCACAGCATCCTAGATTGCATCTCATGCCTAAGTCCAGTTTCACCCATGTCGAGAGTTGGGTCTTCGATCTCGACAACACGCTTTATCCGCCCCATGTGCCGCTGTTCGACCAGATCAGGCAGCGCATGACGGACTTTGTCATGACGGCGCTCGGGTTGGACCGGGCCGCGGCCGACCGCCTGCGCGCCCGCTACTGGCGCGAGCACGGAACCACCCTTGCTGGGCTCATGCGCGAGCATGACATCGACCCCGATGCGTATCTGGTCGAGGTGCACGACATTTCGTTCGATGAATTGACGCCAGACCCCGAGCTGCGCAGCCGTATTGCCGCACTGCCGGGGCGGCGCGTCGTCTATACCAATGGCAGTGCACCCTATGCCGAACAGGTCGTTGCGCGGCGCGGTTTGTCGGGCGTGTTCGATGCGGTCTACGGCGTCGAACATGCCGCCTATCATCCCAAGCCCGACCGTCGCGCCTTCGAAGCGATCTTCGCGCGCGATGGTATCTCGCCGTCACGCGCCGCGATGTTCGAGGACGACCCGCGCAACCTGGTGGCGCCGCATGAAATGGGCATGCGCACCGTCCATGTCGCGCCCGAACCGCTCGAGGTTGCACATATCCAGCATCATACCGACGATCTGAGCCGTTTCCTGTCGCGGCTCATCTGAGCGAAAACAGCCCGACTGCGGCGAAATGTTCCTTTGGCGCGAGGCCCGGCGCACCTATGTAGACGCACATGAACAAAACGCGCGAAAAGGACTTCAGCCACATGACACTGACCGATACGACCGACACCGCGACGACCGATTATGACGCATCGCATTCCACCAGCACCCATGATGAACGCGACCCGGATGACGCCCTGTTCGGCCCGATCCTGCTGAGCGTGCTTGTCGTGCTGGCGGCCTGGGGCGCCAGTATTGTACTCTGGGGTATTCCGGGGCTTTATATCCCCGCAGTCGCGGCCGTCCCGGTGATCTGGGTGGCTATTCTGATGGTCGCGCGACCCTGAACGCGGCCGCGCGGAAGCGCCACACAGGCGCTTCCAAGGAGGCGGTTCGATGAGCAAAACGGATTACGACATTGTTGTTTCGGGCGGAGGCGTGGCCGGGCTAACGGCGGCGGCCCTGTTCGGCAATGCAGGGTTTTCAGTGCTTTGCGTCGATCCCGCACCACCCGTGACGGCGCGTGACGCCGAAGGCTCGGACCTGCGCACAACCGCCTTCCTGCAACCAGCGCAGGCTTTGCTTGACCGTGCCGGTCTCTGGGCGCGGTTTGCCCCATACGCCGCTGCTCTGCAGATCATGCGGATCGTCGACGCGGGCGGGGCCACCGCCGCGCCGCGCATCACCAAGGAATTCGACGCCGCCGACATTTCGACCGGGCCCTTCGGGTGGAACCTGCCCAACTGGCTTCTTCGCCGCGAACTGGTGGCGCATCTGCAAGAGATGGCCAATGTCACCTTTCTTCCCGGTACAGGATTTGTCTCGCTCTTCACGCGCGAGGCCGAGGCCCGCGTCGGGCTGAGCGACGGCGCCCGCGTTCGCTGCCGGCTGGTGATCGCCGCCGACGGGCGCAATTCACCGGTTCGCGCGGCCACGGGCGTCGAGGTCAAGACCACGCGCTATGGGCAAAAGGCATTGGCCTTCGCCGTGACCCATCCGATCCCGCACGAAAATGTCTCGACCGAGATCCACCGTTCGGGCGGCCCCTTCACCCTTGTGCCGCTGCCAGACTACGATGGCCGCCCATCTTCGGCGATCGTCTGGATGGAGGAAGGCCCCGAGGTCCGGCGGCTCCAGGCGCTCCCCGTTGCCGAGTTCGAGGCGGCGATGAATGAACGCTCCTGCATGCTGTTCGGTCCGCTGACGCTTGCCTCGCGCCGCACGGTCTGGCCGATTATCAGCCAGCTGGCCGAACGCATGAATTCCGAGCGCGTCGCGCTGGTCGCGGAGGCCGCGCACGTGGTGCCACCGATCGGTGCGCAAGGGCTCAACATGAGCCTTGGCGACATGCGCGTGCTGCTCGAACTGGCCGAGGCCGCCCCCGAAAGGCTGGGCGATGCGCAAATGCTTGCCAGCTATCACCGCCGCCGCCACTTCGAGGTGGTCGCAAGGGTCAAGGGGATCGATATGCTCAATCGGGCATCGATGATGCATGCGCAGCCGCTAAGGGATGCGCGCGCGATGACGCTGGATGCGATCTATTCGCTGGCCCCCGTGCGCAAGACGCTGATGCAACTAGGACTTGGCGCGCGCGGCTGAACCCGCTTACAGCACCTTCTCCAGAACAGCCTTCAGACGCGCCAGCGCGCCGGGCACATCATAGAGCTTGTCGAGCCCGAACAGCCCCAGCCGGAACGTGCGAAAGCCCTCGGGTTCGTCGCAGGCCAGCGGCACACCGGCGGCAATCTGCATGCCTTCGGCCGCGAACCTGCTGCCGTTCTGGATGTCGGGATCGTCGGTATAGCTGACCACCACGCCGGGCGCACCGAAGCCTTCGGCGGCGACCGAAACCGCACCCTTCTTTGCCAGCATCGAACGCACCCCGTCGCCAAGCGCCCATTGCGCCTCGCGCAGGCGTTCAAAGCCGTAATCGCGCGTCTCGATCATCGTATCGCGAAAGGCGCGCAGCGCATCGGTGGGCAAGGTGGCGTGATAGGCATGCCCGCCATTCTCATAGGCCTGCATGATGTCGCGCCACTTCTTCAGATCCAGCGCAAAGCTGTTGGAGCTGGTGTTGGCGAGCCGGGAAATGGCCCGCTCGGACAGCATCACGAGACCGGCGGAGGGCGAGGCGGACCAGCCTTTTTGCGGCGCCGAGATCAGCACGTCCACGCCGGTGGCCTTCATATCGACCCAGGCACAGCCCGAGGCGATGCAATCCAGCACCATCAGCGCCCCTACATCATGCGCGGCATCTGCCAGTGCGGTGATATAGTCATCCGGCAAGATCATCCCTGCCGAGGTCTCGACATGCGGAGCTAAGACCACGTCGGGCTTGGCATCGCGGATACTGGCCGTGACCTCGTCGATTGGCGCCGGAGCAAACGGGGCCTGCGCGCCGTTGCCCGTCTGGCGGGCCATGCAGACAGTGGTTTCGGAGGTGAATGCACCCGCGTCGAAAATCTGGCTCCAACGATAGGAGAACCAGCCGTTGCGAACGATCAGCGCATGCGCATCCGTCCCGAACTGCCGCGCGACGGCCTCCATCGCGCAGGTTCCGCCACCGGGTACCAGCGCCACCGCATCGGCCTTGTAAACATCCTTCAGCATCTCGGAAATGTCGCGCATCACCTGCTGAAATTCCCGGCTCATGTGATTGAGGGAACGGTCGGTGAACACGACCGAGTATTCCAGAAGGCCGTCGGGATCCACGGTGTCGAGCAGGGCGGTCATGGCGATATCTCCTTGTTGACGTTGGCCAATTGCTAGCGCGCCGCGGCGTCAAAGGCAAAGTCTAGATACCGTTCTCGTCACGGGCGGGCCTAGCCGATGGGGCCGGTGCGCCGCTCCTCGCTCAGGATGACATTGGCCTCCACATCGCCGACGCCGGGTAAGGTCATGAGGCGGCGGCGCAGGACGCGTTCGAAATCGGCGATGTCGCGGGCCACGACGCGCAGGCGGTAGTCGTAAAGGCCGAGGATATGCTCGACCGTCTGCACCTCGGGGATGGCAGAGACGGCGCGCTCGAAATCCTCGAGGCTGACGCGCCCCTTGGTGACCAGCTTGATCCCCAGAAACACCGTCACGCCGAACCCGAGCTTCTCTCGGTCGAGATCCAGGCGTTGCCCCTTGATGACACCGCTTTCGCGCAGGCGCTTGATGCGCCGCCAGGTTGCGGGCTGAGAGAGGTCCAGCTTGCGGCCAAGGGCGCTGGCGCTTTGGGTGGCGTCGCGGCAAAGTTCGCGCAGCAGGCTGCGGTCGATCGTGTCGAGGTCGATCATAGCGGCAGCACCTCGTCGGACTTGATCCGCGCGACATGCATCAACGCTTCGATATCGGCGATATGGGGCAGGGTCAGGATATCGGCGCGATAGATCTGCTGATAATGCGCCATGTCCCGCGCGATCACCGACAGGCGCACGTCGACGCGGCCAAGAAATGTCTGAATTTCAACTACATGGCTGACATCGCGCGCGGCGTCCATGAACTCGTCGAATGCGCGCGCTTGTGTCTTGTCGAGCGTGATGCGCAAGGAAACCTCGACCTCGTAGCCAAGCGCGCGCCAGTCGATCACCGCATGGTTGCCCCGGATGATCCCTGTTGCCATCAGCCGCTCCAGCCGCCGGGCGCAGGTCGCGGGTGTCACGCCCGCAAGATCGGCAAGATCCGCAGGGCCGAGGCCGGGGTCGTGCTGGTAATGGCGCAGTATGCGCCGGTCTGTGTCGTCGAGCATGAAATTATCGCAAATCTGGATTTTTGAGAATTGATATCGCACATAACGAAGGAATGAAACGGCTTTTGCGCGCTATTTTCCTGCGGGGCGCGTAATCTCTGGACCAAAGACACCGCATCAAAAAGGAGATCATCATGCGCGTCTATTATGATCGCGATTGCGACATTAACCTGATCAAGGACAAAAAGGTCGCCATCCTGGGCTATGGCAGCCAGGGCCACGCTCATGCACTGAACCTGCGGGACTCGGGCGCCAAGAACCTGTGCGTGGCGCTGCGCGAGGGCTCGAAGAGCGCCCGCAAGGCCGAGGCCGAGGGGCTGGAGGTGAAAGGCATCGCCGAGGCCGCCGCATGGTGTGACCTGATGATGTTCACCATGCCCGATGAATTGCAGGCCGAAACCTACAAGAAATACGTCCACGACAACATCAAGCCCGGCGCGGCGATCGCCTTTGCCCACGGGTTGAACGTGCATTTTGGTCTGATCGAGCCGAAAGAAGGTATCGACGTCATCATGATGGCGCCCAAGGGGCCGGGCCACACGGTGCGCGGTGAATACGTCAAGGGCGGCGGCGTGCCTTGCCTTGTGGCGGTCGATACGGATGCGTCGGGCAAGGCGCTGGAACTGGGACTCAGCTATTGCTCGGCCATCGGTGGCGGTCGTTCGGGTGTCATCGAGACGAGCTTCCGCGAGGAATGCGAAACCGACCTGTTCGGTGAGCAGGCGGTGCTGTGCGGCGGTCTGGTCGAACTGATCCGGATGGGCTTTGAAACGCTGGTCGAAGCGGGCTATGCCCCTGAAATGGCTTACTTTGAGTGTCTTCACGAGGTGAAGCTGATTGTCGACCTGATCTATGAGGGCGGCATTGCCAACATGAACTACTCGATCTCGAACACGGCCGAGTATGGCGAGTATGTCAGCGGGCCGCGGGTGCTGCCTTATGAGCGCACCAAGAAAGAGATGAAAGCGATCCTGCACGACATTCAGTCTGGCGCGTTTGTGCGTGATTTCATGCAGGAAAATGCCGTCGGGCAGCCGTTCTTCAAGGGGACGCGGCGGATGAATGACGCGCATCAGATCGAAGAGGTCGGTAAGAAACTGCGCGGGATGATGCCGTGGATCAGCGCCGGCAAACTCGTGGATCAGGACAAGAACTGATCCGGGCCGTGGCCTGAGCGACAGCGGATCGACCCCGGCCCTTGGGCCGGGGTCTTTCATTTCTCGGCGGTGAGGAACGCAAATGCCTGAAATAACGGGAAAAAGCTGGCTGATGGTGGCGACGCTGGGGCTGGTCTGGGGCGCCACCTTCATGGTGATGGAGATCGCGCTGGAAGGCATCACGCCGTTCTGGCTGGCCTCGGCGCGGATCGGGTTCGCGACGCTGCTGATGGTGGCATTCTGGGGTTTCAGGGGATTCAAGTTATTTGCACAACCTATTGAAAAGAAGGATGTAACGCGTCTGATCGCCATTGGTGCGCTATCATCCGCGGTACCGTTCATGTTGCTGAGCTGGGGGCAGCAATATGTGACGTCGGGCTTTGCCGGGGTGTCGATGGCGGCGGTGGCGTTGGGTGTGCTGCCGCTGGCGCATTTCATGGTGCCGGGCGAGCGGCTTTCGCCGCGAAAGGTGGCGGGATTCGTTATCGGGTTTGTCGGGGTGGTCGTGTTGATCGGTGGGCAAGCCTTTGAATCAACGGGTGAATCCCTTGAATTCTACGGGCGGGCAGCATGTCTGGGCGCGGCGAGTTGTTACGCGCTGAGCTCGGTTCAAATGCGTCTTTTGCCGACGGTCGATTCAATCGGGCTGAACGCGGTGACACTGATGATCGGCGCGGTGATCGTCATTTCGGCGGCCTGGGCCGTCGAGGGAGCGCCGCCAGAAACAGATCGTAACACATTGTATGTATTACTTTTTCTTGGCCTTGTACCGACTGCCGGAGCGTCCTTGTTGAGGGTGTTGGTGATACGGTCGGCGGGGCCGGTGTTCATGAGTCTGGTGAATTACCAGGTGCCGGTCTGGTCGGTGCTGCTGGGGGCGCTGATCCTGTCGGAGCCCTTGCCACCAAGCCTTTTGACCGCCTTGTCACTGATCCTGTGCGGTGTCGGATTGAGCCAATACGGGGCCTTGAAGCGCCTGTTCGGGCGCGGCTGAGACCGTACAAAATGTCCGTTTTGTACGCTGCTTTTGTACGGAATTCACCGGGTCGCCCGGATATTTTGTACAAAACCAATTTTTCGGCACTTTATCCACAGGTGGCGCCGGAAAATCAGCCCGCGTCCTGACCGAGGGTGGCGGCCTGCCAGAGGCGCAGCGCCTCGGCGGTTTCACGCACGTCATGGACGCGCAGGAGCTGCATTCCCTGTGCCACCCCGGCGAGGGCCACGGCGATCGAGCCGGGGGCGCGGTGGCGGGCATCCTCGGTGCCGCCGATGGTGCCGATGAATCGCTTGCGCGATACGCCGAGCAACACCGGACATCCCAGCCCGTGAAACAGCGAGAGATTTTGCAGGAGCGTCAGGTTGTGTTCCAGCGTCTTGCCAAAGCCGATACCGGGATCGACCACGATCCGGTCGGCGGGAACGCCGAGTGCGGTGAGCGTGTCGACGCGTTCCTGGAGGTAGTCGTAAATGTCGAGCGCGACATTGTCGTATTGCGGATCGGCCTGCATGAGGTCGGGCGTGCCCTGCGCATGCATCACGCAGACCGGCAGACCGGCGGCGGCGGCGAAAGGCGCCAGATCCGGGTCGAAGGTGAAACCGGCCACGTCATTGATGAGGTTCGCACCGGCCGCCTGGGCGGCGCGCGCGACGGGGGCCTTGCGGGTGTCGATGGAGATCGGGATGCCCGCCTCGCCACGTATCGCGGAGATGACGGGGGCGGTGCGGCGGATTTCCTCGTCTATCGGGATTTCGCGCGCGCCGGGGCGGGTCGATTCGCCGCCCACGTCGATCAGGGCCGCGCCCGCGCCGATCATGTCGCGGGTATGGGTGAGCGCGGCGGAGGCTTCAAAATGCTCGCCCCCGTCCGAAAAGCTGTCGGGCGTCACGTTGAGGATGCCCATGAGCTGCGGGCGCGAGAGATCGATCCCGGCGATGGGCGCGCGCGGCGCGGTCAGGCGGTCAAGCGCCTCGGGCGGCACCTGCGCGGCGGGCAGGAGGCGCGAGGGGGCGTCGCGGCGGATTTCCTCGACCGTGTCGAACCAGAGCCAGCCACCGGCCAGCGGCAGAGCCGTATCGGGGCGGCAATGGTCATAGCGGGGAACGGGGCGGTAATAGCTGGTCATGATCTGTTGTCCTGCTGGGGCGCGCACGCAAAGGCGGATACACCGGCATGACGCAGAGTCAAAGCCCCGATTGCGCGATGTCCTGCGCCAGAACCGGCACCGGCGCGCCGCGCGGGGGCGTTTCACCGATCAGGAGCAGGTCGGAGCCTTCCATGTGACCGGCGAACCATGCGGCCAGAGCGACGGGATCGTCGGGGCCGGTGGAGGGGCCGTCAACCGCATCGAGCACGATCTTGGAGGGCGCCCAGACGCTGATCTGGCCGTTCTTCATCGCCCAGTCCAGTTCGGTGCGGGTATTGACGACGACGCAGCGGTCGTCGCGCCCCGCAAGAACCCAGGCGTTCTGTTCGATTGACAGCAGGTCGACGCGCCGCTGGGTCATCTTGTGGCCGGTGCGCGGGCCTTCTGCCTCGGGGTGGCCGACGCAGAGGATCACCGGCTCGGCGCGGGCTTCGAGCTGATCGAGCCAGCGGGCGAGGTTCGGCGAGCGGATCGCGGCATTGGTCAGGAACACCACATGCGGGTGGGGCGTGGTGTCAGCGTGCTGGCCGATGGGTTTGGTCGCGAGGTCATCGACCGAGCGGACGATTTCGACGCCAAGCGCGCCGGGGCCGCGATCAAGTTTCTCGATGCGCACGAAGCTGCGAACGGCGCGGGGTTCGCGCAGGATGCGTTCGGCGATGCGTTCGGCGAGGGTTTCCAGAAGGTTGAGCCGTTCCGCGGCCAGTTCGGCGGCGATGGCTTCGGTCACGCGGAACGGCTCAA
>Ga0209344_10001793_pt1 | contig 26313 bp, 26 predicted proteins | sample Cruoilmetagenom6_FD_187293 | JGI IMG/M metagenome (GOLD analysis project Ga0209344, IMG submission 187293) | Oil polluted marine microbial communities from Coal Oil Point, Santa Barbara, California, USA - Santa Barbara Oil Seep Sample 6 (SPAdes)... | ecosystem: Environmental > Aquatic > Marine... | reverse complement strand
CCTTATCCGCCATGGCTACACGTCGTGGAACCGCGCAGGCCGCATTCAAGGGCGCACCGATATTGCGCTAGATCCGGATGCAATTGCAGAATTGTCAGGTTACAGATTGCCCACCGAATGGGCCGGTGCAGATCTGGTTTCCAGCCCACTGACGCGTGCCGCCCAAACTGCTGAAATTATTGCGCGGCGCAAACCGGAACATGAAGATACATTGATCGAAATGAACTGGGGTGATTGGGAAGGTTTACGCGGCGTTGATCTAAAGTCCGACCTGAATTCGGGCTTTCGCGATATTGAATATTGGGGATGGGATTATCGCCCGCCCAACGGCGAAAGCCCGCAAGACGTGTGGAACCGGATTGAACCGTGGGTGATCGGGCTTACAAACGACACCATTGCCATTTGTCATATCGGGATCATGCGGATGATCTTGGCAAAGGCCACAGGTTGGAACTTTGATGGCCCTGCCCCGTTCAAGATCAAGCGGAACCGTCTTTATGTGGTTGAGTTGGATAATGGTTTACATATGGTGGATGATGAGCCAGTCAGATTGGAAAAGCGGTAACGTATGCAGGTTCTGATTGTTGTCACACATCTGTTAGGTACTGGCCATCTAAGCCGCGCAATAACCCTTGCGCGGGCCTTTACGGCAACGGGCCACAATGCAACGGTTGTAAGTGGCGGCATGCCTGCACCACACTTGAAAACGCACAATGTAACATTGCACCAACTGCCCCCCGTTCGCTCTGACGGCACCAATTTCACCACACTTCTGATGGCAGATAATAAGATCGCAGATGCCGCGTATCTGGCTCAGCGTAAAGATGATATTCTAGATATATTTCACAAACTGAAGCCTGATGTTATCATTACTGAATTGTTCCCTTTTGGCCGCCGCATCCTGCGGGCCGAGTTTTTGACCCTGTTAACCGCTGCCAAATCCCGTAAAAAACCCTGTCTGGTTTTAAGTTCAATCCGCGATATTCTTGCCCCGCCGTCAAAACCCGCCAAGGCCGAAAAAACCGATCAAATTATTAAGCAATTCTATGATGGTGTCTTGGTTCATTCCGACCCGATCACCACGCCGTTAAGTCAAAGCTGGCCCGTATCCGGCATGCTGACCGACAAGTTGCACTATACGGGTTATGTCGCCCCCGCCCCTGCCGGGTTGCATCCCGATAAGCTGGGAAAGGATGAGATTATTGTCAGTGCTGGGGGCGGGTCAGTTGGTGCTGCACTATTCGAATGTGTTGTACAGGCTGCTCATCTGAATCCTGCCTTGAAATGGCGCATGTTAATCGGTGGGGCTGATCCTGGCGCTGAAATCGCACGTTTGCAGGGCATGGCGATAGGTAGCGGGCTGAACATTGAACCTGCCAGATCTGACTTCAGGCAACTTTTGCACCATGCCACAGCTTCAGTCAGTATGTGCGGCTACAACACAGCACTTGATTTGTTGCAAGCAGGCACGCCCAGCGTATTTATTCCTTTTGATGATGGCGGTGAGGTAGAACAAACTCTGCGAGCGGTAAGTCTGGCGAAACACCCGTCGTTTGCAGTTGTTCCAAATAAAGACTTAACACCACAAGCCCTGTTGGAAGCTATACAATCGGTTCAGAATGCGGGAAGATTTAATAGCGATGATCTGGAATTTAACGGTGCCGACGAAACAGTACATATCACAACAGAACTGATGTATAACTTATGACACAAATCAACTGGCAACCCTTAACCGAAGAATTTCAGCACTGGCAAGATGCAGGCCTGACCTTACCGTTCTGGTGGCGTGATGATGATGCCATAGAACCTACCCCGCAATTAGAGACGCTGATCGCACTTGCCGATACTTACAACATGCCTTGTCATCTGGCCGTTATCCCGAAACTTGCAACCCCTGGCCTTGCCGAACGTGTTTCAAGAACTGCACATATTATTCCTGTTGTGCATGGCTGGTTACATGTAAGTCATGCGCCCGAGGGGCAAAAAAATGCCGAATTCGGCGCATCCCGCCCCATTGAAGAAAGTGCAACGGATGCAATTTTGGGGTTACAACGCCTGACAGATTTGTTTGGGGATCGGCTAAACCCTATGTTTGTACCGCCATGGAATCGGATCAATCCCGAACTCGGGCAACATCTTGTGGCTATTGGCTATGATACGCTGTCAACCTATGGGCCGCGCGCGGCCCGCTTTACTGCCCCCAACCTGACCCGGATAAACACCCATCTTGATCCGATTGCATGGCGCGGCGACCGCTCATTAGTGGTAAGCGATATACTTGTAGCGCAAATCGTTGCATTGATGCAGGATCGCCGTATAGGGCGCACGGACAACACAGAACCCTTTGGATTATTGACCCACCATCTTGTGCATGATGATGCGATATGGGGCTTCGTGAAACAATTCCTCACAATCATGCTAAAGGGACCTGTTAAACCTTTCCGCTAAGTCCGCACCCCATTATACCAACCTAAAAAGGAACCTGATACATGAGCCGTCTTGAAAGTATGATGCGCCGCCTGACCGCCCAGAAACTGGGGTTGGAATGGGCCGTTGAAATGACCGCCGGCCTTTCGGGCGACGCGCTGGAAATCGGGCTGGGAAATGGGCGCAGTTATGATCATTTGCGCGAAATAGCCCCTGACCGCAGGATTTGGGTTATTGATCGCATCTTGCAATGCCATCACTCCTGCGTCCCGCCCGCAGAATACTTTTTGCAAGGTGAAGCGGGTGATATGCTGGCACGACTTGCATCCAAAAACCGTCAGATCATTGTGGCGCACTATGATTGTGGTATGGGGATAAAGGAAAAAGATGTGGCCGAGGCCGCTACACTTAGCCCGATGATTGCCGCCGTCATGGCCCCGAACGGCATTATCATTTCCGGCCAACCACTGGTCGGGGTAACCCAAGTCGATGGGCCCAACGGGATTGCGCCCGACCGCTACTACTTCTACAAGACCTGAAAAGGATGGGCGCGTGCCAAATATAATGGATGCAAAAATCGCGGTGATTGGTCTGGGCTATGTCGGCCTGCCTTTGGCGGTGGAGTTTGGAAGAACACGCCCAACACAGGGCTTTGACATCAATGACGTCCGCATTGCGCAACTTACAGCCGGTCAAGATACGACACTGGAAATCACAAGTTCTGATCTGGGAAAAGCAACATATTTGCAATTCACGGATACACTTGCCGACTTGCGTGATTGCAATGTTTATATCATCACTGTCCCCACACCGATCGATGCCTATAAGCGGCCAGATTTAACGGCGCTGTTATCTGCCTCTGACATTGTCGGGCAGGTTATATCCAAGGGTGATGTCGTGATCTTTGAAAGCACGGTTTACCCGGGCGCGACCGAGGATGATTGCATCCCCGTAATCGAAGCCACATCCGGGCTGACATTCAACGTGGATTTCTTTGCCGGCTACAGCCCTGAGCGCATTAATCCCGGCGACAAGAAACACCGTTTACCTGATATTATGAAAGTCACATCGGGATCGACCCCAAAAACCGCTGCATTCGTTGACGGGCTTTATCAAAGCATCATCACCGCAGGCACCCATCTGGCCCCTTCTATCAAAGTGGCAGAAGCCGCCAAAGTAATCGAAAACACCCAACGGGACGTCAATATAGCACTGATCAATGAATTGGCGCTAATTTTCAACAAGCTGGATATCGACACGATGGATGTGTTGGAAGCCGCACAAACCAAATGGAACTTCCTGCCCTTCCGTCCCGGTCTGGTCGGTGGGCATTGCATAGGGGTCGACCCCTATTATCTAACGCATAAAGCACAACAGGTAGGCTATACACCCGAAGTCGTTTTGGCAGGGCGGCGGATCAATGATGGCATGGGGGCCTATGTTGTAACCCGCGTCATACGCGAAATGATCAACCGCGACATTCCGGTCAAAGGTGCGCGGATTTTGGTTTTGGGGACCACATTCAAGGAAAATTGTCCTGACACCCGTAATTCACGCGTCGTGGATATCATCGATGAATGTTGCGATTTCGGGATGCAGGTTGATGTGCATGATCCGTGGGTCAGTTCCGCACCTGAAACCGATTGCACTATCAACATTATCGAAACCCCTAAAAACGGGCAGTATGACGCGATCATTCTAGCAGTTGGGCATGATGCATTCAAAACGCTTGGGTTTGATACCATTCAACGCTACGGCAAACCTGCCCATGTGTTCATGGATGTCAAAGCTATCTTTCCGAAAATGGACGGTATTTTGCGGATTTAGGATCAGGTGACATTCGTGCTATACAAACGGGTGCAAACCCTATAGCTGCCAGCCCCTGAACTTATGAAAAGCCATACACCGTGATAAAACCCCTGAATGATGCCCTTGAACAGCGCGGCTATAAAGCCCTGACCCCTGTGCAAGAAGCCGTGACACACCCCGACCTTGAAACCGCTGATTTGCTGGTTTCGGCCCAGACAGGATCAGGCAAAACCGTCGGTTTTGGATTGGCGATTGCACCGACATTACTGGGCGATGCGGTAACGTTTGAACGTGCAAACAAACCACTTGCGCTGATCATTGCACCAACGCGCGAATTGGCGTTGCAGGTCAAACGCGAACTGGCGTGGCTTTATGCGAAGACCGGTGTATCTATCGCATCTTGCGTGGGTGGCATGGACATGCGTGAAGAACGTCGCGCACTGGGCAAAGGCGCACATATCGTCGTCGCTACGCCGGGCCGTTTGCGCGATCATATCATGCGCGGTTCACTGAATATGAACAACTTGCGCGCCGTTGTGTTGGACGAAGCAGACGAAATGCTTGACTTGGGCTTTCGTGAAGATCTGGAATTTATTTTAGGCGAAGCCCCCGAAGCCCGCCGCACTTTGATGTTCTCGGCCACGGTACCGCGTTCCATCGCCGCTTTGGCGAAAAGCTATCAAAAAGATGCGGTACGTGTGGTGACGAAAGCTGAAGAAACCCAGCATGCCGATATTGAATACCGCGCCATGAACGTGGCTCCGCGTGACGGTGAAAACGCAATTATCAATGTTTTGCGTTTCTATGAAGCCCCGAATGCACTGGTGTTTTGCAATACACGCGACATGGTCAATCGCTTGACGACACGGCTGTCCAACCGGGGTTTCTCGGTTGTGGCTTTGTCAGGCGAATTATCCCAAAATGAACGTACTCATGCATTGCAAGCCATGCGTGACGGGCGCGCACGGGTCTGCGTTGCTACTGACGTGGCAGCGCGCGGCATTGATCTGCCAAACCTTGATCTGGTTGTTCATGCAGATATACCGCAAAGCCATGAAACGTTGCTGCACCGTTCCGGGCGCACGGGTCGCGCCGGGCGCAAAGGTGTCAGTGCGCTGATTGTACCGGGCAAGGTACGTCGCAAAGCCGAGCGAATATTGCAAGGTGCCAAGGTCAAAGCGGAATGGTGCGAAGCCCCGTCTGCCGATGCAGTCAGTCAACGCGACGAAGAGCGCCTGATGACCGATCCTACTTGGGAACAAGAAATTACTGCGGCCGAAAATCTTGCTACGCAAAAACTACTGGAACTGCACAGTCCTGAAAAAATTGCAGCCGCTTATCTGCGCCTGTATAAATCAGGCCAATCCGCACCCGAAGAACTGTCCGCATCGGGTGCTGGCGGCGAACCGCGCCCGCGTACCGCCTTTGGCCCATCGGTTTGGTTTGCTTTAACAGGAGGCCGTGAAGCGGGTGCCGAACCTCGCCGTCTATTACCGATGCTTTGCAAAGCGGGCGGCATTACCAAAGACGACATCGGCGCCATCCGTGTGCAAAAAAGCGTGTCATTCATTGAAATCCGCAAAGTCAGTGCCGCTAAATTCACCAAAACCATCGGGCCGAACCTGAAGGTTGAAGATAACGCTACCCTTACGCAACTTGAAAAACCACCCGCCGTAGCGAACACACCACGGCCCGGTTTTTCCGAACGTCAGCGCGACCGCAAAGACAAAGGACCAAAGCGTAAGTCATCCAAGCAGCAAGCCACCGATTATACCGATCGCACTGAACGTGACAAAGGCAAGAAACCAAAACGTCATAAATCCAAAGGCATCCCGCATTCCAGTGAAAATTGGGCCGAGGAATTAAAACGTCTTGAAGGGGCTGTTGCAGAGTTTAAGCCAAAACGCAAAAATGATAATCCGAAAGCTGCGGGTAAAAACGCGAAAGGAAAATCCGGTACGGGTAAAAGCCCAAGTGCCAAAAAGCGTGGCAAGGATTTTACCAAAAAAAACAAATCCTAAAGCAGTTCGTATTTAGGGCCAGACCCTAGCTCTCGTCGATATCATCAACCAGACGGGTTTCCAGCAACTGCCCGTGACGGAACAGGATCGGATAGGCGATAGAGGCGATTTGTGAATTCAGTTCTTTCAGCGCCCGCAGCGTTTCAAGGTGTAAATCACTGCTTTCCAGACTAACCTCTTCGTTATGGCGAATACGCTTTAGGTGCCGTTTGCGGCTTTTACGTTCACGTTTGGCCAAATCGTTCTTTTCTTCCATCAACAAGCGCGCGGATTCCACATCTTCCGAGATCAGAACGTCAAAGGCAAAGATCATATTCGCCACGACCTTTTCATGCATATTGAGCAACTCATCCCAACCCGCTTCCGAGAAACGTATCTCTTTACTGGCTTTTTCAGCGGCCAGTTGCATCAGGCGTTTTGCCACAATATCACCCGCAGTTTCCAGATTGATCGCATATTCCGCCAACTCGCGAACCTTACGGGTATCATCCTTACTCATCTTCGAACTCGGCATCCCCGCCACATAATGGCGAATACCATCAAGTGCCTGATTGACGTATTTATCTTCAAGACGCGTGGCTTTGATCATATCCAGATCACCATCCGCATAACGTTCCATCACTGGGCGCATCATATGCTCTACCAACTGGCTCATGCGCAGAACTTCGCGGCGCAGGCAGGCAAATGATAATCGCGGTGAACTCAGCGCTGTTTCATCCAGCGCGGAAATCACCATAATATTCTCTTCCTCTTCAACTGGCACATCCTCATCCGGGATGAACTGTTCAAAAGGTGCTTTTAACATGTAGGTGAATGGCAGACATGTCAGCAGCAACGCATTGAATGCCAGATGCGCAAAAACAACGCTTTGTTGCGGACCGACATCGCCTAGATACTGTACCAGATTAAAACTGTTAATCACGAATAGAACGATCACCGCCAGTACGCCACGTAAAAACAGGTTGGCAAGCGGAATACGCCTAGCCGCCGCACTCATATCACGCGATAACCAGACCGGAATAACCGCACTGCCCAAGTTTGCGCCCAGAACCAGCGATATACCAGCCGCCAATGGAATAGCTTCAATCGCAACAAGCGTCACACACATCAAAACCACGGCAACGCTGGAATGCATCAATACCGCGATACTGGAACCGATCAGAAAGGCAGTCAAAAAGTCGTTCTCAAGATAGGCGGCAATTGCCGGCAAGAACGCGCTGTCGCGAATGGGGTCCATGGTTTCGCGCAAGAACCGCAAAGATAGCAGGATAAAAGCAATCCCAAGCAGGATACGCCCGGCTTGTTTCAGTATACGCTTGTCAGTTTTAACAAAAAACCAACCACCGACCGCCAGTAAAATAGGCACCAGCCAGTCAAGCCGGAACGACAGCAGTTGTACCACGATAGCAGAGCCAAAATCAGCCCCCAGAACCACCGCAAGGCCTGCGGCAAAGTTAAGTGTACCAACACTGGCAAATCCTGCGGTCAACAAAGCCACGGCGGCAGAACTTTGCAAGACCATTGCCAGTACCGTGCCGATAGCAGCGGAACTGAATGGATTGTCGTTTTTCGTGATGATCCGCTGAAATGACGCCCCAAACGCACGTTCGATACCAGTTTGCACCATACGCACCGCATACAGAAGCAACATCACGGCCCCCATAAGCGAGATTAGAAACTGCAAAATGACCATGCGCTTTATTCTTTCAAATGCGGCCCGCTGGCGTTTTTTCCGTCCGTGCCCGAACAGCCTGTTATCATAGCTTATGGATGAAAGTCCACAAAGGTATTATCAGAATGGTCATTGTATTTAAGCGGGTGACTAAATCGTATGATTTTATACTAGTCGTTCAACCGTATACCCGTTTCAATATTAAATAGATGCAATGCATTTTCAGGCGCATGAAAGGATAGAGTTGCACCTATTTCTATGGTCTGAATACCGTCAAGGCTGATCACGAATGGTATATCCGTTCCTTGCAAGGTTCCATGCACCAATGTGTTCGCACCCAGTTGTTCCAGCATGTCGACCTCGATTTTTATCGCCCCGGATTCATCCGGAATCATATGTTCAGGACGCATGCCAAGGGTCACTTTTCCGGATGTTTTCAATCCGGTTTCAAGCTTTGCCCCATTTGCCAAAGTCACGACATTATTTGCCAAGTCGGCAGATACAAAATTCATCGCCGGACTACCGATAAACCCTGCCACAAACAGGCTGGCCGGGCGCTCATACAGTTCAATCGGCGTATCAAATTGTTCTACATAACCGCCGTTTAGAACCATCAAACGATCACCTAAGGTCATGGCCTCGACCTGATCATGGGTCACATAAATCGACGTCACGCCCAAGCGTTTTTGCAACTTTCTGATTTCCAAACGCATTTGCACCCGCAATTTTGCGTCCAAATTCGAAAGCGGTTCATCAAACAGAAATACGGACGGTTCACGTACGATCGCGCGGCCCATTGCAACCCGCTGGCGTTGTCCGCCTGACAATTGCCGGGGTTTGCGGTCAAGATACGCACGGATTTCCAGTATATCGGCCACCTCATCCACACGCCGCATAATTTCATCCTTCGGGATTTTGCGAATTTTCAGCCCATAAGCCATATTATCACGCACTGTCATATGCGGGTAAAGCGCATAGTTCTGAAACACCATCGCAATATCACGATCCGCAGGTTCCAGATCATTCACTACATTACCGTTGATAGAAATCTGTCCCGAAGTGACAATCTCCAGCCCAGCAACCATGCGCAACAACGTGGATTTCCCACATCCCGACGGACCGACGATAACGACGAACTCGCTATCTTTAATGTCCCCTTCGATATGGTGCAGAACTTCTGTATCACCATAAGATTTTGTCAGGTTTTCAAGCTTAATTTCAGCCATATATCAACGTCCTATTTATCAGTTTCCGTCAGGCCTTGCACAAACAGTTTTTGCATTCCAACCACAACAAGTATGGGCGGTAGCATGGCCAGAAAGGCCGTCATCATAATGATATTCCATTTAGGCGATTGTTCCGCCGACTCCAGCATTTGTTTGATGCTCATCACAATCGTGGTCATATCCGTATCCGTCGTGATCAAAAGCGGCCACAGATATTGGTTCCACCCGTAAATGAACAAGATCACAAATAAAGCGGCGATATTGGTACGGCTGAGTGGCAACAATATATCCCAGAAAAACCGCATCGGACCCGCGCCATCTATACGCGCACTTTCCAGCATCTCATCCGGAATGGTTAGAAACACCTGACGAAACATGAACGTAGCTGTGGCCGAAGCGATCAGCGGGATCGAAAGCCCCCAATAGCTATTCAGCAGGCCAAGGTTTGCGACCACTTCAAAAGTTGGTAAGATGCGCACTTCGACAGGTAGCATCAGTGTAATGAAAATCATCCAGAAGAAGCCCATACGAAACGGAAACTTGAAATAGACGATCGCAAAAGCGGAAATCAGTGAAATCGCAATTTTACCAACCGAGATCATCATCGCCATCGCCAATGAATTGAACAGCATCCGCCACACAGGCGTCTGATCCCCTGACAAGCCTGCCCCGAAAAGTGTCTGTTTCAGATTGTCGATAAAATGCGTGCCCGGTAGCATCGGAATAGGCGCTTGCAGCATACGGATTTCATCATGACTGGCGGCCACTAAAGTGATCCATATCGGCAGTGCGATCATCATCACGCCAAGAATTAGAACCAAATGCGTTATAAATGTCATAAAGGGGCGATTTTCAACCATCTAGTATTCCACCTTTTTTTCGACATAGCGGAATTGAACCACAGTCATCACAATAACTATCACCATCAGGATCACCGACTGTGCGGCAGAGCCACCCAGATCAAGGCCCACGAAACCATCATTAAACACCTTATAAACCAGAATGGTTGTTGAATTCGCAGGGCCGCCTTGTGTCACCACATGAATGATCCCGAAAGTTTCAAAGAAAGCGTAAACCACGTTGATCACGATCAGGAAAAACGTTGTGGGTGAGATCAACGGCATGATTTGTGTCCAGAAACGCCTTATCGGGCCGGCACCGTCAATCGCGGCTGCTTCAATAATAGAACGCGGGATGGACTGCATCGCAGCAAGGTAGAACAGAAAGTTATATGCTACCTGTTTCCACGCAGCGGCAGCGATAACCAACCCCATGGCCTGACGGCCATTCAGATAATGGTTCCATTTGATACCGATCATATCCAGAAAATAGGGAAATATCCCCAAAGTTGGATTGAACATGAATACCCATAACGCACCGGCCAAAACCGGGGCCACTGCATAGGGCCAGATCAAAAGCGTGCGATAAGTTGTTGCACCTTTGACAACGCGGTCGGCAAATCCTGCAAGGATCAGAGCCACGGACATGGACAGAAACGCAACAAGCGTTGAAAAAATCGCGGTGCGCCAAAATGTGCCGAGATACTGATCATCTTCGGCTAAAGCGGCAAAATTTTCAAACCAGACAAATTCTGTAGACAGTCCAAACGCATCTTCAATCAACAATGATTGATACAGGGCCTGGCTGGCAGGCCACATAAAAAAGACAACGGTAATGATAATCTGCGGGGCCACCAACAGATATGGTAATGGTGACGAGGGGAAATGCACGCGCTTGAGCATCAAAGTCTCCGCAAAATTTCACCCGACAAAAGACATAGACTTTTGCCGGGTGAAATACGTTTAAGATTTATTTGACGGTGCGTTCAAACTTGCGCAACAGATCATTGCCCCGTGACGCTGCATCATCCAATGCCTGTGTGGCATTCTTCGAACCACCCCACAAAGCTTCCATTTCTTCGTTGATCACATCACGGATCTGAACAAAATTACCAAAGCGAATGCCACGGGAGTTTGCCGTTGGCGTATTCAAGCTTAATTGCTGAATGGCAGTGTCTGTCCCCGGATTGGACTCGTAAAAGCCTTGTGTTTTAGACAACTCGTAAGCCGCAGTCGTGATCGGCACATAGCCGGTTTCCTGATGCCACCATGCCTGCACTTCAGGCGAAGACAGGTAGGTCATGAACTTGGCCACACCTTTATATTGTTCATCCGATCCACCGGATAATGCCCAAAGGGTTGCACCGCCAATGATCGAGTTTTGCGGCGCGGATGCCACATCCGTATCCAGCGGCAACATGGTTTGGGCAAAGTTGAATGCCGCCTGTTTTTTGATCGAGCCATAATAGGCAGAAGAGTTCATCCACATGCCGCATTCGCCATTGGTAAACAGTGGCAGACTATCACCACGTCGGCCGCCGTATTGGAACAGATTGTCCGTTTGCATGGATGCAATATCGTCCAAACGCGCAGCAACCTTGGGGGTGTTGAACGTGAATTCAGTATCAAAACCGGCAAAGCCGTTTTCTTTTGAACCCATCTCCAGATCGTGCCATGCGGAATAGTTTTCCAACATCACCCAGGATTGCCACCCAAATGACACCCCGCATTTCATACCGTTATCCACCATCTTTTGTGAAACAGATCTTACATCTGCCCAGCTTGATGGAACCTCTGCACCTGCTGCTTTCAGCGCATCGGCATTATACCAAAGAACCGGGGTAGAGCTGTTGAACGGCATAGAAAGCAACTCACCTTCCGGGGTTTGATAATATGAAATCACCGCCGGCAAATAGTCAGATTTGTCAAACGGCTCGCCTGCGTCTTTCATCAATTTTTCGATCGGATAAACCGCGCCTTTCGCCGCCATCATTGTTGCGGTACCCACTTCAAACACCTGCACAATTTGTGGCTGTTCTTTGGCGCGAAAAGCCGCAATCGCCGCTGTCATTGTTTCGGTGTAGTTGCCTTTATAAGTCGGTACGACTTTATACTCAGACTGTGTTGCATTGAAATCCTCCGCGATCTTATTCACGCGCTCGCCATTTGCGCCGCCCATAGCGTGCCACCACTGCACTTCAACCTCTGCATAAGCTGCAGATGTTGCCAATGTCAAAGCCGCCGCCATTGCGGTGCCGGTAAAATTAAATGTCATAAGATGCCTCCCAAGCAATTGTTAACGCGATATATATGTGCCCGCATCGTTTGAGTTTACCCCCCAAAGATGCTCACTATCCTCGTAACCACACCATAGGATGTATCATAATTCAAATGAAATTTTTATGATAGTATTTATAACATTCTGTTATAGGTGGATTACGTGGGTATTTTGGTCGAAATACATAATAAACAAAGGAGTTTAGGCACAGTGACACTTCGATTGCGACAGTTGGAAGCTTTTAAATCCGTGGCCCAGCTTGGTAGCGTCACCCTTGCTGCAGAGCATTTAGGCATATCACAACCCGCCGTCAGCCGGTTATTATCAAGTTTTTCCGACTCAGTCGGGTTCGATGTCTTCGATCGACGCGGGGGGCGATTGGTACCGACACAAGAGTCGCGCTATCTGTTGGGCGAAGTTGGACGATTATTGGACAGTCTGGAACACATCGAACGATTGACCCATGATCTGACCGCCCGAAAAGCAGGCCATCTGCGCATTGCTTGCCTACCTGGCTTTGCCACCAGCCACCTGCCCACGGTACTGGCCCGTTTCCTGAAAGAAAGGCCAAACATTACGGTGACTTTGGAACCTGACCGACCCGAACGGATTTTAGAATGGATCATCGGCGAGCAATATGATTGCGGTATTACCGACGGATTTAGCGGCCATCCTGCCGTAATCAGCGAAACCGTGCGCATGCGCACGGTTTGCATCTTACCGCAAAACCACCCACTGGCCGATCAATCCGAGATTTGGCCGCATGACTTACGCAATGAGCGCATGATACATACCCGCAAGGACAGCGTGTTTTACCGTGATCTGGATGCTTGTTTTTCACAACATGGCGTGCGTATTCCGTCATGGATAGAAATTCGCCAGTTTACCGCCGCCTGCAAACTGGTGTCACAAGGGGCCGGTGTTTCGGTTGTCAGCGAAATGGATGCACGCGAGCACGAACAACAGGGCCTGATTATCCGCCCATTCTTGCCCGGGATCGAACACCATCTGGCAATCGTCCGCCCGACACATACCCCGCCTTCGATGATCACGTTGGAGTTCATCCAAACCTTTGTTGACAGCTTGGCGCCTTATCGGGTGCGCACCTGAATCCCCATCAATGCCGCTTGTGCCGAGGCCAGGATTAATTTAAAAGACCAATAAACCGTTGGGGAGCCTGTCATTCAGGCTGAGACATGCTTTTCGCATAAACCCATCGAACCTGATCCGGGATAAACGGCGTAGGGAACGGTCACGACACGTAATGTCACCCGCTCTCCACTTCAGATAGCCTTGGTCATTAAACTGGGGAACAAGCCGTGACGGCCATTGCTTTAACAATTGCAGGATCAGACAGCGGCGGTGGTGCCGGCATTCAGGCTGATCTGAAAGCATTCAGCGCACTTGGCGTGTACGGTGCCAGCGTGATCACGGCCATTACCGCACAAAACACCCAAGCTGTAACCGCTGTGCAAGAGGTCAGTACAGATGTGATTGCCGCACAGATAAACGCGGTTTTGGATGACCTGACCGTGAATGCGATCAAAATCGGCATGTTGTCATCGCCCGAAATCATTGCCACGGTCGCCACCTGCTTAAAAGATTTTGACGGGGCGATCGTATTGGACCCCGTCATGGTGGCTAAATCAGGTGATGCATTATTACAGCCTAAAGCTGCATCGACATTGATCACAGATCTTTTGCCCATCGCAACAGTCCTGACACCCAATTTGCCCGAAGCAGCCCGATTATCAGGCCAGCCCGATGCTATTACAGCCGATCAAATGTTAGCCCAAGGCACTGCATTGTTGGATTTAGGTCCCAAAGCCGTATTGATGAAAGGCGGCCATGCAAGCGGGTCTTTTTGCACTGACTTTTTGGTCACAAAAGATACCGTCGTTGAACTGACAGCTCCACGCATTGCAACCGGAAACACCCACGGCACCGGGTGTACCTTGTCGTCTTCCATCGCCGCGGGCCTTGCCAAAGGGCAGGATTTGGAAAGCTCTGTGCGACACGCCCATAGCTACTTGCAAGGTGCTATCGCACAGGCAGATACGCTAAATATCGGATCGGGTCACGGCCCCGTACACCATTTTTATCAAGTTTGGGAACCACATGGTTGACGTATCGATCATAGGGGCGGGTGTTGCAGGCCTGTGCATGGCAACCGAAATCGCGGAACGTGGCGGAACCGTACAGCTTTATGATCGTAAACCGTCCATAGGTGCGCACGCCTGTTCATGGTGGGCAGGCGGCATGTTAGCCCCGTTTTGTGAGGGCATGAATGCCGAAGAACCCGTTGTGCGCTTAGGCCAGCAGGCCGCTGGCTGGTGGGATAAATACGCAGGCGGGGTAAATCACAACGGTTCACTGGTGCTGGCCTTGGGTCGTGACAAATCCGAATTAGGCCAGTTTGCACGCCGCGCAACCCGCATGGATGTTGTTAACGGCGAACAAATTGCCGTGATGGAACCGGACTTGGGCAATCGTTTCAACACTGGTCTGTTTTGCGCCTCAGAAGCCCATTTAGACCCGCGCAACGCTTTGACCACATTGCATATGAAATTACAGACCAAAGGCATTTCGGTAAAAACAACCCCACCCCCAATGGGGCCAAAGATGATCGATTGCCGTGGCCTGTCCGCACGGGATGCGCTAACCGATCTGCGCGGGGTCAAGGGCGAAATGCTGGTGCTGAAATGCCCGGAGATAACACTTTCGCGCCCCATCCGTCTGCTGCATCCGCGCATTCCGATCTATATCATACCGCGTGAAGACGGTGTTTTCATGCTGGGGGCCACCATGATCGAAGCGACAGAACGGGGGCGCATCACGGCACGTTCCATGTTGGAATTGCTTTCTGCTGCCTACGCTTTGCATCCCGCATTCGGTGAAGCAGAGATTTTGGAAATCGGCGTTGATGCCCGCCCCGCTTTTCCTGATAATCTGCCGCGTATCCGCAAACGTGGCAATGTGATTTACGCCAATGGCCTATATCGTCACGGCTTTCTTTTAGCCCCTGCAATGGCCCGCATGACCGCAGACTATCTGTTTGACGGCACACGTTCGGAGATGATGGATGAAAATTAACGTCAATGGAAAACTGCAAAAGCTGAAATCGGGTAATCTGTCTGATGCTTTGGCAGAGCTGGGTTATGGTAATGCAAAAATAGCAACAGCTGTAAATGCAGCATTCGTACCTGCCGCATTGCGCGACACATACGCATTAACCGAAGGGGACCAATTGGAAATTCTTGCCCCGATGCAAGGCGGTTAAGCATATGAAACAGTTTTACGGTGTAACCCTGAAGACCCCCCTGATGCTGGGAACCGCGCAATACCCCTCGCCCGCGATTTTGGCGGATGCGTTCAAAGCCTCCTGTGCTAGTGTTGCAACCGTGTCTTTGCGCCGCGAAAGTGGGCATAATAAATCAGGGCAGGAATTTTGGTCGATAATCCGCGATCTGAAAGTTCATATCCTGCCCAACACCGCCGGTTGTTATACCGTCAAAGAGGCCGTCACCACAGCCCACATGGCTCGTGAAATATTTAATACCAAGTGGATCAAGTTAGAGGTCATAGGCCATACCGACACCTTGCAACCCGATGTTTTTGGGCTTGTAGAGGCCGCCAAAATCCTAACACAGGACGGTTTTGAGGTTTTCCCCTACACCACCGAAGATCTGGTTGTAGCCGATAAATTGCTGGATGCCGGGTGCCAAGTCTTAATGCCGTGGGGGGCACCCATTGGATCAGGACAAGGGCTGAACAATCCGCAAGGGTTGCGTAGCTTGCGTGCCCATTTTCCCGACATACCGTTGGTGGTTGATGCAGGCATTGGCCTGCCTTCACACGCGGCACACGCAATGGAACTGGGCTACGACGCAGTACTTTTGAACACGGCTGTTGCCAAGGCGGGAAATCCCGTGGAAATGGCACAGGCAATGGCTTTGGCGGTTGAAGCGGGACAGGCCGCCGCTATTGCCGATCCGATGGAACCGCGCGACATGGCAGCCCCTTCCACCCCTGTGATCGGAAAGGCATTTCTGACATGACTTTAGATCGCTTCTACCCGATTTTTGATCGCGCCGACTGGTTACCACGCATGTTGCCCTTGGGGATAAAGCTGGTGCAATTGCGCATCAAAGACCAGCCTTTGGATGTTGTGCGCGCCGATATTCGCGCCGCAATGAAGCTTTGCACCAAACATCGCTGTACTCTTATCGTAAACGATTACTGGGACATTGCCATCGATGAAGGCTGTGACTTTATCCATCTGGGGCAAGAGGATTTAGACACCGCCGATATGCCGGCAATTGCAAAAGCCGGGTTGCGCGTGGGTCTTAGTACCCATGATGAAGCGGAATTGGACCGTGCCCTGTCATTTGACCCTACGTATATTGCCCTTGGCCCAGTCTACCCGACTATTCTGAAACAGATGAAATGGCATGAACAGGGCTTGGCACGGGTTACGGAATGGAAAAAACAGATCGGCGAGATACCCCTGGTCGGCATCGGCGGTATGTCGGTTGATCGCGCAAAGGGCGTGTTCAATGCAGGTGCCGACATCGTTTCGGTTGTAACAGACATCACGTTGAATACCGCTCCGGAAACACGATTGGCAGAGTGGATCAAGGTAACCCGATGAACCGATATGCGCGCCAGATGATATTGCCGCAAGTCGGCGAAGAAGGGCAAAAAAAACTGTGCCGCGCAAATGTTCTGATTGTTGGCGCAGGTGGGCTGGCAACTCCCGTTTTGCAATATCTTGCAGGTGCTGGCATCGGGCGGATTACTTTGCTTGATGGCGATACCGTTGATCAAAGCAATCTGCACCGCCAGACCCTGTTCGGACAAGCCTGTATCGGGCAACCAAAAGCCAGGGCAGCAGCCCGGATATTGACGGACTTAAATCCGGAATGCGACATCGTACCGGTGGTTGCATTTCTTGACCCAATCAGTACGGATCAGTATGTGCACGATGCCGATCTGGTGCTGGATTGTGCCGATAGTTTTGCCGCAACCTATATGCTTTCAGACAGTTGTTTGGCCCAAAACACCCCGTTGATCAGCGCATCTGTTCTGGGGTTATCCGGTTATGTCGGCGGATTTTGCGCAAACGCACCCAGTCTGCGCGCCGTATTCCCCGATCTGCCAAGTCGCGCTGCCAGCTGTGCCACGGCAGGAGTTTTAGGGCCTGTTGTCGGCGTTATCGGGTCGTTGCAGGCACAAATGGCGTTGTCAGTTTTATTGGAAATCAAGCCTTCGCCGCTTGGTCAGATAATACAGTTTGACGCAGCGGATTTCCGTACATCCGGCTTCAGGTTCGATACCGCCCCCGAACCCGTCAACACACCCTTTCAATTCATTGCAGCCGCACAAATTGAACCCAACGATTTTGTCGTTGAATTACGCGATGTGAATGAGGCCCCAACGCCCGCAACAAGCAATGCCTTACGTAAAGAGGTCAGCGATTTTGGCGTTGGCGGGCCCATGCCCACCGCAGATCAACGCACGGTTATGTGCTGCAAAAGCGGGCTGCGGGCCTGGCAGGCAGCATCTCGATTAAACGAAGTTTGGGATGGCCAAATCGTATTGGCCGCTCTTGGAAACACTTAACGCAAAAGGAAAATGATATGCGTATTATTGCTACTTTTTTGATATTCACCATGGCAGCCCCGGTAATGGCCGCTGACAAAATGACCCTGTTGTTGGACTGGTTCGTAAATCCCGATCATGGCCCGATTATTGTGGCCCAGGAAAAAGGCTATTTCGCCGAACAGGGGCTTGATGTCGAAATCATTGCCCCTGCCGATCCTGCCGATCCGCCAAAATTGGTGGCCGCAGGGCGCGGTGATTTGGCGATTTCTTATCAACCGTCCTTGCATTTGCAAATCGCCGAAGGCCTGCCATTGAAACGGGTCGGCACATTGGTGGCAACCCCGTTGAATTGCCTTTTAGTGTTGAAAGACGGCCCCGTTAAAGCCATCGCTGATCTTAAAGGGCGCAAGGTCGGATTTTCGGTTGCCGGTGTTGAAGAGGCACTTCTGGGTACAATCCTGAAAACAAACGGGCTGACATTGGATGATGTTGAACTGATCAATGTGAACTGGTCTTTGTCGCCAGCATTGATGTCCAAACAGGTCGATGCCGTAATCGGGGCCTACCGCAACTTCGAGCTTAACCAGATGGAAATCGAAGGTCATGAAGGCAAATGTTTTTACATAGAAGAAGAAGGTATTCCTGCTTATGACGAATTGATTTACGTCGCGAACCCCGCCACGATGGACGCGGACAAAATCAAACGTTTCTTGGCCGCAACCGAAAAAGCCACACAGTTTATCGTGAACCACCCCAACGAAAGCTGGAACGTGTTTTCTGCCACCGCCAAGGAATTGCAAGACGAACTGAACGCCAAAGCCTGGGTCGATACTGTACCACGATTTGCCCTACGCCCAACCGCACTGGATGTAGGCCGTTATGCACGCTATGAGGCTTTTATGGTCGATACCGGATTGATCGAAACGGCTCATCCAGTGTCCGATCTGGCGATTGATCTGAACGCTGAATAATGCAAACCACGCCAGAACCCGCCGCCCCGTACGGGCAAGCTTTCGCGTTATGGCGAGGCACAGCAATTGAACCGTGGCGGGCCTATACCCGCCACGCTTTCGTACAGGGTTTGGGCGATGGAACATTGCCTGAAACCGCATTCATCCATTACCTGAAACAAGACTACATCTTTCTTGTTCATTTCGCGCGGGCTTGGGCATTGGCCGTTGCCAAAGCCGATACACTGGATGAAATGAAGGTCTGTGCGGCAACAGTAAACGCACTGGTCAACGATGAAATGCAACTGCATGTGCAAACATGTCTCGCAGCAGGTATCTCGGAAGATCAGCTATTCGGTGCCATCGAGGAAACCGAAAATCTTGCCTACACAAGATTTGTGCTAGAAGCTGGGTACTCAGGTGATTTCCTTGATCTGATGGCAACATTGGCCCCTTGTGTTTTGGGATATGGAGAGATCGGAAAACACTTGGCAAAAAAACAAGACTCACCCACTTATAACGATTGGATTGCATGTTATTCAGGTGAAGAATATCAACAGACATGCGCAGATGTCGGACACTTGATTGATTGTGCTTTAACATCCCGACTGGGAACTGACTATACATCCAGCCCGCGTTGGGCAACATTAGCCCGTAAATTTGAAACGGCAACACGGCTTGAAATAGGATTTTGGGATATGGGATTGCGTGGTAGATGAATGCAGCGCCGGGCATAAGTTTTGCAGGGAAAGCTTCTATAGACGGTACCGCATTATTTGCACCAATTACACTGAAGATCCCGGCGCACCAATGGACATGCTTGCTAGGGCCTTCGGGCATAGGCAAGTCAACCGTGTTACGTCTGATTGCGGGCTTGGAAACATATGTTGATTTTAACGGGGATATTATCGCAAGCGACGCGCAACCCCTAACCGATCGCGTCGCCTACATGGCACAAAATGATTTGTTGTTTCCGTGGTTAAGCGTGGCAGACAATGTCGCAATTGGCGCGCGCTTGCGTGGTGAAAATCCCGACACGGAACGTGCCATGAAAATGATCGCACGGGTCGGCTTATCGGGCCACGAAGGCAAAAAACCGGCCGCGCTGTCGGGGGGCCAACGCCAACGCGTAGCCCTCGCCCGTACTCTGATGGAAAACCGCCCCGTGATCCTGCTGGATGAACCGTTCTCGGCCTTAGACGCCAAGACCCGCGCGGAAATGCAGGAATTGGCAGCAGAATTGCTGGTAAACCGTACAGTTTTGTTGGTTACACATGATCCGGCAGAGGCCGCGCGTTTGGCCCATTCCGGTTATGTGATGCAACCAGATCAGTTGATACCGATGGACATGCCAACCACTTTACCCGTCAGATCAATCGACGACCCGCAAACCATAACCACTCAGGGCGCTTTGTTTCACATCTTGCGAACAGGTGCACAATGAACTGGAAACACGGTATAGTATCGGCAGTTGCCCTGATCATTGTATGGCAAGCGGTTGTGATTATGACAGGCGTGCAATCATTCATCTTGCCGTCCCCTTTAAAGGTTGCAAAAGCCCTGTGGTTTTACCGTGATCTGATTGCAGAACATGCTTGGATAACGATTGTTGAAGTGCTTCTGGGAATGGTTATCGGTGCGGTATTGGGCATTCTGACTGCAATCCATCTGGCGACATCCGCTGCAGCCCGTGCCATATTGCGCCCAATCCTGGTCTTTTCACAAGCCGTGCCCGTTTTCGCGCTTGCCCCTATCTTGGTGCTTTGGTTCGGTTACGGCATCTGGTCAAAAATCATTATGGCGGTTCTAATCATCTATTTCCCCGTCACATCCGCATTTTTCGACGGGCTGATGAAAACCCCGGCAGGTTATCTGGATTTGGCTAAAACCATGGGTGCAACACGCGCACGAACCCTGTGGCACATCCGCTTCAAATCCGCCTTGCCGTCGCTTGGGTCAGGCCTGCGACTGGCCGCTGTTTACGCCCCGATCGGGGCCGTGATTGGTGAATGGGTTGGCGCGTCCAAAGGTTTGGGGTACCTGATGCTTCTGGCCAATGGACGGGTAAAAATAGACTTGATGTTCGCCGCTCTTATCGTTCTTGCTGTCCTGACGGTCTGCCTGCATTTGTCAGTGGATATTCTGGCCCGCAAGCTGGCGAAAGATCATTAACCCTGCACAAGGTTCGAGGGTGTTTTTCCATCAAAAAAGGCGCGCGCATTATTAAAAGCCATACACCCCATCGCTTCGCGTGTGGCATCCGTGGCACTGCCCAAATGCGGGGCCAGAACGACATTCTCCAACGCTTTAAGATCAGATGGAATCTTCGGTTCTTGGGCGTAAACATCCAACCCCGCCCCGGCAATTTCACCATTTTTCAAGGCAGTGATAAGGGCTGTTTCATCCACAACATCACCACGCGCCGTATTGATCAGAAAACCTGTGGGCTTCATCGCGGCCAATGCCTGTGCGTCTATCACATGGCGGGTCTCGTCACCGCCCGGACAATGCAATGACACAAAATCTGAAGCAGCCATAACATCCGTTACCGACCCTAATTGCTGTGCCCCTGTATGGGCTGCAATATCGGGGGCAATAGTTGATCGGTTGTAAAACACGATCTTCATACCAAAACCATGATGCGCACGTTGTGCTACCGCTTGTCCGATACGACCAAAACCGATAATCCCAAGTGTCGCCCCGGTGACCTTGGCCCCGATCATATGGGTTGGACGCCAGCCAACCCACTTACCTTTGCGCAATTCCCGTTCACCTTCACCGATACGCCTTGCGGTACATAACAACAATCCCATTGCAAGATCGGCCGTACAATCCGTCAGCACGCCCGGCGTGTTGGTAACGGTAATACCTGCGGCATGTGCGGCAGGAATGTCGATATGATTGTATCCAACCCCAAAGTTCGCCAATAGCCTGACGCGCCTGTTTTCCACACCATATGCATCTGCAGGTATACTATCCGACACGGTTGGGAAAATCGCGTCAAAATTCTGAAATGCAGCACGGAAATCATCATGCGTCATGGGCGTATCGGATGTGTTAAACGTGACATCGAAAATTTCGCGCATGTCGCGCTCTACGGCTTGTGGCCACTGTCTTGTGACCAATACTTTTACGCGTTGCAATGATATATCCCCTTTTGCGCACATGTCCGGTCTTGCCGATTTAGACTAAAATCCACTGCTGACTTCACATATAATTTGACTTGGTATAGCATTTTCGGAAACAGTTACTATATGGTGTTTTTATGAACGTAAAATTTATCTCTCTTGCTTTACTTCCTTTTCTTGTAGCATGCGTGGAAACAACCACGCCGCCCGCACAAAAGAAAGCACCGACTAAACCGGTCGCGACTAAACCCGCAGTGGTTAGAAGCAGCCAATCAGCGCTTAGTGCATTCAGTCGCGTCACACGACGTATGGAACCTGTTGCTGAACGGTCTTGTCGGGAGGTTCATAGAAACGCACCGGCAAAATTCTGTGACTTCGTCATTAAAGTCGATAAAAATCCAAAAACACCAGCCAACGCAATGCAGTCCATCGGCAAGGATGGAAGGCCCGTGATTACGTTCAATATCAACCTGATGCGCACATTGCGAAACGACAACGAATTTGCCTTTATCTTCGGACATGAAGCAGGGCACCAAATTGCACAACATCTGTCCAGAGGGCGGGGAAATGTAACCGCCGGCGCAGTCTTGGGGGGCCTTATAGCAGGTGCCTTAGGCGCCAGTGTCGATTCAGGCGCAAAGTTAGGCAGCCAAATCGGTTTTTTCAGCTTCGCCAAAGAACACGAGCTGCAAGCCGACCGTATTGGAACCCATATCACATACCGCGGTGGTTATGACCCTGTCATCGGGGCCAGATCCTTTGCAGGTCGCGGTGGTTCGAACGCGTTTCTAAGCACCCATCCGCCATCACAAGACCGCGTCAACACGGTGCATCAGACGGCAGCACAGATCAGAACGGCAAAAGCCAAAGGGCAACGCACGCCGCCGATTACATGGAAGTAACAAAAACCCAGTTTTTCGGCTATGGCTCATTGGTGAATTTAGCAACGCACGATTACCTTAACCCGCGCAAAGCAAATGTATGGGGGTGGCGGCGTCGGTGGGTTTATTCATTGAAGCGTGACGTTTCATTTCTAACCGCCAGCAAAGACCCCCACACATCCATTCAAGGCATGATTGCAGATGTGGCTGACATAGGCTGGAACGCATTGGATGAACGTGAGGCGGCTTATCAACGGTTTGAATTACAAGACAAAGATGTGGCAGGTGTGCAAATTTATGTGGCAGATCCCAAACATATCGCACCTGCAGGTCAGAATAAGCCTATATTGCTAAGCTATCTTGATTGCGTGGTGCAGGGCTTTCTTGAGCAATTCGGAGAGCAAGGCGTATCGGCATTTTTCGATAGCACATCGGGGTGGAACCGCCCGATCAGAAATGATCGCACAACCCCGATATATCCGCGTGCGCAAACACTTAGCAAAAGCGAAACGCAGCTGGTCGATCATCATCTTGATCAATTATCTGTGGTGTTTGAGACCTAGAAGTTCACTTTTTGCAAAAGCGGCATCAGTTTCGACATGTCAGGCCCGTGTTCCATGCCTGTCATCGCTTTGCGCAACGGCATGAACAGACCCTTGCCTTTACGGCCCGTGGCATCCTTAACCGCGCCTGTCCAAGCCTTCCAAGACACCTCGGTCCACGGTTGCTGCGGCAGCAGTGATTTGGCGGTCTCGACAAACGCTTTATCTTCGTCATCAATCAACGGCGTCGCACCCTGCAAACAAAGTTCCCACCATTTCGCAGCATCGGTACGGGTTGCAATGTTCTCGCGGACAACATCCCAGAAATCAGACTGCAACGTGCTTGGCACACCCATATCAGCTAACTGATTTGTCATATCGTCGACAGACAGGCTGGCCACATATCTTGACGTCAATGGGCCAAGGTCTGCGACGTCAAATTTTGTCGGTGCCGCGCCAAAGCTTGCCAGATCAAACCCTGCGATCAATTCATCCAAAGTACTGCATAATTCGATTGGCTCGGATGACCCTAAACGCGCCATGTGGGACAAAACCGCCATCGGCTCTATCCCTTGGGCGCGCAGGTCGCGCAAGGCCAAAGTCCCCAGCCGTTTCGATAGGGCCTCACCTTGTGGGCCAGTCAATAACGAGTGGTGGGCAAAGCTTGGCACAATGCCGCCAAGTGCTTGAATAATCTGAATTTGTGTTGCCGTATTGGTCACGTGATCCGCACCGCGCACCACATGCGTGATACCAAAATCAATGTCGTCACAAACACTGGCCATCGTGTATAGAAACTGACCGTCACCTTTGATCAGAACCGGATCGGAAACGGTAGAGCCATCAATAGAACGATCCCCCAATATACCGTCAGTCCATTCAATCGGTTTCCAGTCCAGCTTGAAACGCCAATGGCTTTCACGGGTTTGGCGCAGTTCTGCCTTTTCCGCTTCGGACAAGTTCAAAGCCGAACGGTCATAGACGGGCGGTTTACCCATATTCAGCTGCTTTTTGCGCTTCAAATCCAACTCAACCGGGGTTTCAAAACATTCGTATAACCGCCCCATATCGCGCAAATCTTGGGCGGCTTCTTCATATCGCGCCAATCGGTCGGATTGTTTTTCAACACGATCCCACGTCAGACCCAACCAAGTCAGATCTTCCATGATCCCGTCAATATATTCCTGCTTGGAACGCACCGGATCCGTATCATCCAAACGCAGGATAAACTGACCACCGGATTTGCGGGCAATCATGTAGTTAAACAGTGCCGTGCGCAGGTTTCCAACATGGATATAACCGGTGGGGCTGGGGGCGAAACGCGTGATGGTCATGGTACAGGATTCCATTTGAATTTTGGCTGATATAACGCGCATAACCAGAAACGCCAAGGGGACATTCTATTTTGCCGATTGGTACAATTTAAAGGTATGATTTGCGTATGATCGGCGTATGACTTGGCCTATGACAATTATCATATCACGATAACTTAACAAATTGGGCGCATACGCATGAAATCAAAAACCGCTACCGCTCTGATCCCGTTCCTGTTCGTCTGGCTTTGGTCAACGGGGTTTGTCGGTGCGCGTTTCGGCCTGCCCTATATCGAACCGTTCTATATTCTGACATGGCGCTTCGCACTGACTATTCCGTGTTTTTTGATCCTGGTTATCATCTTGCGCAGGCGTTGGCTTAGCCCGGATCAAATCGGGGTGCAGATAGCGGTCGGGGCAATCCTGCACGGGTTGTATCTGGGTGGCGTGTTTTATGCGGTCAGCATCGGCACACCTGCTGGGATTGCCGCGATTATTGTCGGCATCCAACCGATCCTGACGGCGGCGATCAACAGAGTGTTGTTCGGGCAATCCGTATCCACGCGCCAAATGGTGGGGCTGGTGTTGGGGTTTGCAGGACTGTTGGCGGTGATTTTAGGTAGTGCAGAAATAAGCGGTTCCAGTGTCGGCTTGCTGGGGTTGGCGGCCTGTATCGTGTCACTATTCGGTATCACCATCGCCACGATCATTCAAAAACGTTACGCTGCCGGAACCCCGCTGATGGCCGGAACGCTATGGCAATATGTCGGGTCTCTGGTTGTTGTCGCCATTGCCTCTATGCTGCTTGAAACCCATCAGGTTGATGCGCAGTGGCAACTATATGCCGCCCTGTTCTGGATGGTTATCCCGCTATCTACTGCCGCCGTGCTGCTACTGATGTATATGATCAGCGTCGGCGAAGTGGCCAAGGTCACAAGCTATTTCTATCTGGTGCCACCTGTAGCTGTTGTACAAACATGGTGGCTGTTTGATGAGACTTTAAGCGTGACATCATTGGTGGGCTGTTTGGTGGTGGTGTTGGGTGTGGCACTGGTGGTGCGCGATTGAGCGTACGCACCCCTAACAAACCCTAAACCCTTCGCAATGTATAACACCCTTGCTAGCAAAAGTAGTTCACGGGTTTTCAAAGATTGCTTAGCAATCTTTTGCCACCCCGACGGGTTTTCAAAGGGCGGGTAACAGTGCCAAATGCGAAAGCCACCAGACTTAACAGTTAAGAACAGGTGCAAGGGACACAACCCCTTGTTCGGCCATACAACTACAAACGGCAGGCCTGCCTTTTTTTTAACTACCATATTCTAATATACGATAAACCCCGCCAACCATATACGGTGATGGGGAAAAAAGACGTGAACATCCCAATAACACACGTAGCGCCCTCCCGTGGGGAGGGTCGGGCGCGGCCCTCGTCTATCGACGACGGCCATGATAATACGCGACCTACTTTCTCACGTTTCTTGTTTATTTTTAATTTTAATTTCGGCCATAATTTCTTTGTAATCTTTACATTTAAAATTAGTGAGCACCTGATATCTTTTCATCTCTTCAAGTGCATCATACCTATTGTCTTGATCCCAAAGGCAAAGAAATAGACCTAATGAT
>Ga0209344_10001792_pt1 | contig 26335 bp, 20 predicted proteins | sample Cruoilmetagenom6_FD_187293 | JGI IMG/M metagenome (GOLD analysis project Ga0209344, IMG submission 187293) | Oil polluted marine microbial communities from Coal Oil Point, Santa Barbara, California, USA - Santa Barbara Oil Seep Sample 6 (SPAdes)... | ecosystem: Environmental > Aquatic > Marine... | reverse complement strand
CGGTGGTCGAACTGTATCTGCAATTCCGAGAAGATGCCGATGGTCAGCACCACGTCATGCACCAGCGCGACCACGGCGCCCAATGCGAACTGCCATTCAAAGCGCAGCCAGATATAGACAAGCACCGCGCCTATCGCCAGCGCGACCGCCAGGATCGCGGTCTGGATCAGCTCTCCCGAGACCTTGGGTCCGACGCTTTCGACCGAGGTGAACTTGAGGTCCGGCGCGACGCTCTGCAAGGCGGATTCGACGCCAGCGATCACCTCGGCGGGAACGCTTTCCGTGTCGTCCTGCGCCTGGATACGGATCATGGCGACGTTCTGGTCATCGCCAAAGGTGGGGTCGAAGACCTCTGTGATCGTCACATCACCCAGTTGCATCGACTGGATCGCGTCGCGGTAGGCGCCGATATCCACCGGTTGCGCGGACTCGGTGCGGATCGTCGTGCCGCCGCGGAAGTCGATCCCGTAGTTCAGCCCCTGGACCAGGAACGAAGCCGACGCGACAACGATCAGCACCGCGGAAATGCCGAGCGACAGGCGCCAGCGGCGGAAGAAATCCCACTTGGTATCACTTGGCACCAGCCGCAGCGATCGGCCCTGAAGCACTGTCTTGGGGCGTTTGCGCTCGAACCACATGACCACGATCAGGCGGGTGACGAAGATCGCCGTAAAGACCGACGTGATGATCCCCAGCCCCAGCGTGATCGCGAAACCACGCACCGGTCCCGATCCCATCGAATAGAGGATCAGCGCGGTGATGAATGTCGTGATATTGGCGTCGGTGATCGCGCTCAGTGCCTTTTCATAGCCCAGTTCGATCGCCCGCGCCGGGCCCTTGGCGGTTTTCATTTCTTCGCGGATACGCTCGAAAACCAGCACGTTCGCATCGACCGCCATGCCGATGGTCAACACGATGCCCGCGATACCCGGCAAGGTCAGCGTAGCTCCGATCAGGCTCAGCAGACCGAAGATCAGCCCGACATTGATGATCAGGGCGATATTGGCGAACAGCCCGAACGTTCCGTAACTGACCACCATGAACACCAGAACCAGGATGAAGGCGACGGCGCAGGCGATCTTGCCCGCCTCGATGCTGTCCGCGCCCAGTTCCGGGCCGATGGTGCGTTCTTCGAGAAAATCGAGACCTGCCGGCAAGGCGCCCGCCCGCAGAAGCACCGCCAGATGCGTGCTTTCCTCGACGGTGAAATTGCCGGTGATAATGCCCGAGCCGCCGGGAATGTGGCTCTGGATCACCGGCGCGCTGATCACCTCGTTGTCCAGAACGATGGCAAAGGGGCTGCCGATATTGGCGGCGGTATAGTCGCCGAACTTGCGCGCGCCTGTCGGATCGAAGCGGAAGGACACCGCCGGTCGGCCATTCTGATCGAAGTCAGGCTGCGCGTCGACCAGTTCGTCACCGGTAACAACCGGCGCGCGTTCAAGAATGTAATAGGTGTCGTCCTGATCCATTGCGGGCAGCACTTCATTGCCTGCGCCAGGTGACTCCTCGGCATTCTGGGTGCGCCCGACAACTGGCTGGAAGGTCAGCTGCGCAGTGGTGCCGATGATCTGCTTGAGCTCGGCCGCGCTGCCCACGCCGGGCACCTGGATCAGGATCCGGTCCGATCCCTGGCGCTGGATCGTGGGCTCGCGCGTGCCGACCTCGTCGATCCGTCGGCGGATGATCTCAAGCGCCTGACGCACGGTGCGTTCGTCGGTCGCCCGCTGTTCGGCTTCGCTCAGGCGAATGACGATCTCGTCGCCCTCGGTCGTGACCTCGATATCCGAGGCCCCTGCGCCAGTGAGACTGCTGACCGGTCTTGCCAGGCCGCGCACCAGGCTGGCCGCATGTTCCGCTTCGTCGGGCTTTTCAAGCAGGCGCACGCGCAGTTCGGCGCTTTGGGTGGGCTGCAGGCGGATCGGACCGACACGGTCGCGTTCTTCGCGCAGCAGGTCACGCACCTCGGGCCACATGCTCTCGATACGCGACTGGTAGACATCCTCGACCTGCACTTCGGCCAGCAGATGCGCACCGCCCCGCAAATCGAGCCCCAGATTGACCAGCCCCGAAGGCATCCAATCGGGCCAAAGCCCCGCCTGATCGACGAGTTCGCTATCCGAAGCGCCGGTTTCCAACGCCTTCACGGCATCGTTATGGCTCTCCACCCTTGGATAGAAGGCATTCGGCAGTGCAAGCAGCAATCCCAAGGCGACAACGCCCCAGATAACGATGCGTTTCCACAGGTCGATTTGCAGCATTGTCGCGCCTTTTCAAGGGTTTAAATAAATTCTGCCGGGCTCAGCCCTCGGCGGGTTCGGTCTTGCTCAGAACCTGTGCGATTGTCGATTTGACGACGCGGACACGCACGCCTTCGGACAGATCCACCTCGACCTCGTCGCCATCCTTGACCTTGGCAACCTTGCCGATCAGGCCGCCTTGCGTGACGATCTGGTCGCCACGACGCAGGGCTTCGACCATGGCCTTGTGTTCCTTGAGCTTTTTCTGCTGAGGACGGATGAGCAGAAAGTACATGATCGCGAAGATCAGAATAAGGGGAATGAACTGTCCAAGGGCTTCCATCGGGTGTGTTTCCTCTGTCTTGAGCGGCCCGCAGGCCCTTTTCTCTGAATTGCGCCGGAACCTATGGCCCGCGCCAGACATTTGCAAGGCGCGAAAGGCGCCCTCGCGACGCATTGAACGCCAGCGGTCAAAACGCCGCCCTACACCCGGCCCGAATTCTGTTGCATAAGGCGTGCGACGACTCATTCAGGCCAAGGACCAGACCCATGCACGACATCCGCGCGATCCGTGAAAACCCCGATGCCTTCGACGCCGCTCTGGCACGGCGTGGGATGGAAAACGCCTCGGCACCGATCCTTGAACTGGACGAGGCGCGCCGGGCGCGCATCCATGCCGCCGAAACCGCGCAAGCCGAACAGAACCAGGCCTCCAAGCAGGTGGGCGCCGCCAAGGCCAAGGGCGATGACGCCGAGTTCGAGCGCCTGCGCGCATTGGTCGGCGACAAGAAGGCCGAGGTCGCCAAGATGCAGACCGAGGCCAAGGAGCTTGACCGCAAGCTGACCGAGCTTCTTTCCAGCCTGCCAAACGTGCCGATGGATGACGTGCCCGATGGCGCCGACGAGGATGACAATGTAGAGATCAAGCGCTGGGGAAGCCCGGCCAGTTTAGATTTCCAGCCCGCCGAGCATTTCGATATCGCGGGCGTGAAGCCCGGCATGGATTTCGAGTCGGCCGCGAAACTGAGCGGTTCCCGCTTCGTGGTGCTGCAAGGCGCGGTGGCGCGCATCCATCGGGCGCTGGCCCAGTTCATGATCGACACCCATGTCGAGGAAAACGGCCTGCTGGAAACCTGGACGCCGGTTCTGGTGCGTGACGACATGATGTATGGCACCGGGCAATTGCCCAAATTCGGCGAAGACAGCTACCAGACCACCAATGGCTGGTGGCTGGTGCCGACCGCCGAAGTGCCGTTGACCAATCTCGTCAACGGAGACACGATCGACGAAACCACCCTGCCCCGGCGCTACGCGGCGCATACGCAATGCTTCCGCTCCGAGGCGGGCAGTGCCGGCAAGGATACAGCCGGGATGCTGCGTCAGCACCAGTTCGAAAAAGTCGAGATGGTGTCGATCACCCATCCTGATCGCTCGCGCGACGAACTCGACCGGATGACCGGTTGCGCCGAAAGTATCCTTGAGAAACTGAACCTGCCCTACCGCACCATCGTGCTTTGCACCGGCGACATGGGTTTTGGCGCACGCCGCACCCATGACATCGAGGTCTGGCTGCCGGGCCAGAATACCTATCGCGAGATCAGCTCGGTCTCGGTATGCGGCGATTTTCAAGCGCGGCGCATGAACGCACGCTTCAAACCAGCCGATGGCGGCAAGCCGCAATTCGTTCATACGCTCAATGGCTCGGGCCTTGCGGTGGGCCGCTGCCTGATCGCGGTGCTTGAAAACGGACAACAGGCCGACGGTTCGGTCAGACTGCCCGAAGCGCTGCACCCCTACCTGCGCGGAAAGACGATGCTGCAGGCGGACGGGACGCTCGCCTGACAGGCCCCAAACGCGTTGCCCCCCGGCGGCAGAAACCACCGGGGGGCATGTCATAACCTGATGCGGATTTATTGGGCGAGCGCGCCGCTCTCGACGGCTGCTGCCAATTCCTCTGGGCTGATTTCGCCCGACTCGTCAGTGTCGATATCGGCGAATGCCTCTTCCCCCATATCGGGATAGGCCGCGGCCATTTCTTCCATGGAATAGCTGCCATTACCGTCGGCATCTTCGACAGTGGCGGCGGATGCCTGAACTGCGGTCAGCGCCATCACGGCAGCAAGGAACAGAACATGCGTTTTCATGTAGGGGATACTCCAGATGCGGACTCTGCCGCAAAGCGAAGGCTCAATGCCAACAGGTGAAATCTTGCAAATTTCACGGCGTTTGCAAGGGGCTTCAACAGGCGTCTGAAGCACCATCGGCCAATTTGCGCCGAGGCCGATTTTCTACTCTGTTCCAAGTGCTTGCTTACTCGGCGGGAAGGGCCGCGCGACCGGTCGGAACGGGAAAGGACACCAGCTTCTGCTGCCCCTCATCCCAGAGCTTGAGACGGAAACTGGCGATGGCTTCGGGCCAGCGGATCACGCCATGGCATTTCAGATCCTCGGGCAGGTCGCGCTGACATTGGCGCAGCCGATACGACGGGATACCGGGGTTGAAATGATGCAGGTCGTGATAGGCGATATTGCCGGTTCCCAGATCCCACAACCAGCCGAGGTCAAGCGAACTTGACCCCTCCAGCGTGGCGCGCCGGAAATCGAGATCCGGTTTGCGATCCCAGTAGGTGTCCTCGAAATTATGCTGGAGATAAACGAGGAACACCCCGATCATCCCCGCCAGCACGGCGCTCAGCGCCCAGATTGTCAGCCCGGCCCAGCCAAGCCCCCACCAGATCGCACCAAGAAACCCCAACAGAGCGATATTATGTGCCACCACCCCCCAAGGCCCCACCTTCATCGTGTTGCGTGGCCAGCGATAGGCCAAGAAATAGGCATAAATGCCCCCAAGCGACAGCATGATCGCCGGATTGCGATAGAGCCGGTACCACAGCCGTGTCCACCAGCGCGCCTGCTCCCACTCTGACAGGGTCATGGTGTAGACCTCGGTGGTTTCGCGGTGATCGAGATTGCCCAAATACGCATGATGCAGATTGTGATTGTATTGCATGACCCGGTAAGGCGTCATCGAAGGCACCGACAGCAGATGCCCCGCAGCGTCGTTGATCCGCTTCGACGTGAAAAGGGCGTGATGCCCGCAATCATGCTGCAATACGTAAAGGCGCACCGATGCGAACGCGAGAACCACCACCAGCGCCGCGCAGATCAGCGGGTGGTCGCTCTGGCCGGCGGCAAGGATCAGCGCCGTCAGATAGATGATCACCGTTCCCAGCAGGGACAGCGCCCCAAGGCGGTCGCTCTTGGCGCTGTAGGCGCGTGTGTGCTCTCGAATCGTCATGGCTGACCTCCCGCCGCATGCCCACTTCAGATGGGCCGATCTGATGTCACCGACAATATGGAATGATGTGAACTTTCGAAGACATCTGGCAAGCGCGATGCTTGTGCCAAGGTATTGAACCGGCGGCATTCCGCCCCAGATCATCTCTATGACCCGTATGAAAGCCATCCTGATCCTGACCGCCGCCCTGGCCTTTGCCCTGTCGCCACTTCTGAACGACGGCTTCAACGGCTTTGCGCCGAACCAGTTCCCCATCCCTCAGGACGATCCGCCTGCCCAGCCTGCGGGCTATGCCTTTGCGATCTGGGGCGTGATCTATGTCTGGTTGATCGCGGGGGCGGGCTTCGGGCTTCTGCAGCGCGCCGAAGCGCAGGGTTGGGACCAAAGCCGATGGCCGCTCTTGGTCAGCCTGACCGTCGGCGCTGCATGGATACCGGTGGCGCAGATGTCGCCGGTCTGGGCCACGGTGCTGATCTGGGTGATGCTGATCTCGGCGCTGATCGCGCTGCTGCTGGCCGGACGTGAGGACAGGATCTGGCTGCGCACACCGATCGCGCTTTATGCCGGCTGGCTGACGGCGGCGTCCTGCGTGGCGCTCGCCCTCGTTCTGGCCGGGCACGGGATCTTGAGTGGACAAGTGGCGGCTCTATTGAGCATCGGGCTCGCGCTGGTGCTTGCAATGGCCGTGCAGATCCGGCGGGCCGATACGCCGGAATATGCGTTGGCGGTGGTCTGGGCTTTGACCGGCATCATCGTCGCCAATATCACGCCGCCCAATATCGCGGTGCTTTCGCTCTGCGGCGCGGGCATCGCGGCGCTGACCCTGACCTTGCGCCGCGCGCGGGACCACGCCGCACCCTGACGTCTTGGCACGCCGCCTGAGCCCTTCGCATCACTTCGGAGGGTTGTTCTTGCCGTGAATATGCTTGCGCAGCCGCGAGGGCGTTGACTTTTTCTTGCTCTTGTAAGGGTTCTTGTCGGATTGCGAGCGCATATGCAGGCGGATCGGCGTACCGGGCATGTCGAAATCCTCGCGCAGACCGTTGACCAGGTAGCGCGAATAGCTTTCAGGCAGCTTGTCGGGATGTGAGCACATCACCACGAAATGCGGCGGGCGCGTCTTGGCTTGCGTCATGTAGCGCAGCTTGATGCGGCGTCCGCCGGGCGCAGGCGGCGGGTGCGCCTCGACCATCCCGGCCAGCCAGCGATTGAGCTGCGCCGTGGGCACGCGGCGGTTCCACATTTCATAGGCCTTCTCGACGGCGGCACGCAGCCGGTCCAGCCCCTTGCCGGTCTTGGCCGAAACCGTGACCAACGGCGCGCCGCGAAGCTGCGGCAACAGGCGCTCAAAGGCCTCACGCATATCGCGCAGCTTTTGCTGCTTTTCGGATTCGATGTCCCATTTATTGACCGCCACCACCACCGCGCGGCCCTCGCGCTCGGCCAGATCGGCGATGCGCAGATCCTGGCTCTCAAACGGAATCGCGGCATCCAGCAGAACCACTACCACTTCCGAGAACTTGACCGCGCGCAGCCCATCGGAGACCGACAGCTTCTCGAGCTTGTCCTGAACGCGCGATTTCTTGCGCATTCCGGCGGTATCGAACACCCTTACCGGCAGCCCGTCCCAATCCAGTTGAAGCGAGATAGCATCGCGGGTGATCCCGGCTTCCGGGCCGGTCAACAGGCGGTCTTCGCCCAGAATGGTGTTGATCAGAGTGGATTTGCCCGCATTCGGGCGCCCGACCACGGCCATCTGCAAGGGGCGCTCGGGTGTCGGTGTGCGCGATGCGATCGCCTCGCCCTCGCCTTCGGCATCCTCGCCATCCTCGTCGAGAACGACCTCGGTCTCGGGGGCCTCGGCGCGGGCGCGCTCTTCGTATTCATCTGCCAGCGGCATCAGCTGGGCATACAGGTCGTTGAGCCCCTCGCCATGCTCAGCCGACAGGCGCACCGGCTCGCCAAGGCCAAGCCCGTAGGATTCATAGATGCCCGCATCGGCGGCCGAACCTTCGGCCTTGTTGGCGCCCAGGATCACGTGATCGGCGCGTTTGCGTAGGATGTCGGCAAAGACCTCATCGGTCGGCGTGACTCCGGCCCGCGCGTCGATCAGGAACAGGCACACATCTGCCATATCCACCGCCCGCTCCGTCAGCTTGCGCATCCGGCCCTGCAACGACTCGTCCGTGGCCTCCTCGAGGCCCGCGGTATCGATCACGGTAAAGCGCAGATCGCCCAGCCGCGCGATGCCCTCGCGCAGGTCGCGGGTCACGCCCGGCTGGTCGTCAACCAGCGCCAGACGCTTACCGACAAGGCGGTTGAACAGCGTGGACTTGCCCACATTGGGGCGCCCCACGATGGCTAGGGTGAAACTCATGTCTCAGGCTCCGGGTCGGATCAAGCCGCCCTGATACAGTATCGCGGGCCTAACGGAAAGCGTGCAATTGACCGTTCGACGAAACCACGTAAAGCGTCCCGCCAGCCACCACCGGGTTGGTCGTCGCGCCGCCCGGCAACTCGACCGTGCGCAGCAGCGCCCCCGAGACCGGATCGAAGAACCGCAACAGCCCGTCACCCGAGGCCACGATCAGTTGACCACCGGCGATGATCGGCCCGTGATGGGCAAATATCTCGGACTGGCGGCGCGGCTTCGTTTTGGTGAAGAACGGCATCTTGACCGCCCAGACCTGCGCGCCATCTTCCGCCTGCAAGCGGACCAGCTCGTTGCGATCCGACACCATGAAGATCGAATCACCCGCCGGCCAGACCGGGTTAAGCGGCCCCTGATGCGCGGTCCACAGCCGCTCGCCATTGGCCAAGCCAAGCGCGACCATGCGGCCCGAATGACTGCCGACAAAGACCCGCTCGTTCCAGACCACGGGATCGCCGGTGATATCGCCCACGCGTGCATGGGCATACCCCCGCCGCTGACCGGCAATCTGCGAATCCCACAGCCGCAGCCCACCCTGACGGAAGGCCCCCTGGACCTCGCCAGAGCCGAAGGCGAAGATTGCATATTTGCTCGTTACGGCAGGTGCAGGCCCGCCCATCACGTTGTTGATGTCGGGCGTTGCCGACAGCTGCCAGCGGATACGGCCATTCTCGGTGTCCAGCGCCCAGGCGATGTCGTCTCCCGCGACGAGATAGACCAGATCGCCCGATACGGTCGGGCTGCCCGAACCCGTGGCGCGCAGGTTCTGCTGCCAGATCTCTGCGCCGGTTTCCGGGTCCAGCGCGGTCATCAGGCCGAAGCCCGAAGACACGAACAACTTGCCCGCGCCATAGGCGAGCCCGCCGCCGGTGGCGTCGCTCGCCGACTCGCCCGGTGGCACCAGGCTGTGGGTCCAGAGCACCTCGCCGCCGGTTGAAACCGCGCTGACCTTGGCACTTGCGTCGAGCGTGAAGATACGTCCGCCCGCGACAACCGGATCGGCGGTGATGCGCACCTTGCGCCCGTCGCCGGACCCGATCGAGGTGGACCATATACGCTGGGGCGCAGCCGAAAGCGCCGGATGCGCAACGCGCGTCTCGGGGCTGCTGATCGCCTGCGTCCATGACGCGTTGGTCTGCTGCGCGGGCAGCGTCAGGGGCTGGCTGCGGTTCTCTTGGGCGATCGCATCGGGGGCCGCGACGCTGTCTTCGGCAACCTCGCGGATCACTTCGCGCTCACCCTGCAGGATCGCCTCTTCCTTGGAACAGGCGGAGACGGCCAGGATGGCAGCAAGCCCCAGAAAAATCCCGTGTCGTTTCAAAGCCGAAGCCCCCTCACTTGTCCCATGCCGTGCGAGCCGTTCTGGCCCGGTGGCGGCGCCTTCTCTATTCGCCCTGGCCGCTGCCAGGCAGTTCGCCGCCCAAGGCTACAATCACTTGTGACGCCCTTCGACGCAAGCCCGGCGTCGCCTGTGCGTCGACAACGATGGCCTGAAGGCCCTCGATCGCGGCCTCGGTGTCGCCGGTTTCAACATCAATCAGGGCCAACTGCTCTTGCGCAAGAAGCCGCGCCAGCCCGTCGCCGAGCGACAATCCCTCTAGCCGGGCGCGCCGCTCCTCGGGCGACAGACCGGCACCCGGCATCGCAACCGCCTTCAGGATTGCGATCTGGCGGTAGACCGGATCGGCACCATCACTGTCGGCCAGGGCCAACAGGCGGCTCGCGGCCTCCTGCGGGGTGACTGACATGGACTCGGCAGCGGCCAGCAGGTCACGGATCGCGGCGCCCCCCGGATTGGGCGCCTCGACCGACGAGAGCGCCGCGGCGCGTGCATCGCTTTCGCCAGAACCAAGACCCGCCATCAGCGCATCACCAAAGCTCTGTGCGGTCTCGCGTGCCTGCAGCTTGCGCCATTCGTTCCAGGCGGTTCCCCCGACGATCAGCAGCACGACGACGACCGCAATCCAGCCATAGCGTCGCATCAGCGCGAACAGGCGGTCCCGGCGGACCTCTTCGGTGACCTCGTCGATGAAACTGTCTGTGTCGCTCACGCCCGGATCCTCTTGCGTTTCAGGCCCCTCTTAGCGCGTCCACCCGGCCCTGCCAAGGGGCGCGAACCGACCGTCTTGCAGCAGCTAGCCTAAAGGTTTAATCTGAACAACATAGTTTAGAGTAAGCTGATCGGATGAACCCGGTTCGATCCGACTTTTTTCTGCGCGGCCGCAGGGCCGACGAGAAGGGACCAAAGATGCGACTTTTCCCGATTCTGGCCGCAATCCTGGTCACCGGGTTGATTTACGTGTTCGTTTTCGAGCGCGATCGCCTGACCGGGTCACCTTCCGAATCCGAACAACCCCAAGCGGCACAGGATAGCGCGGCAGCGACCGACGAGTCGGCCGACGACGCCCCTGTGGTCGGCGTCGTCGCGGTCAAGTCGACTGCGCGCGGCATCGACAGCGCGGTGATCCTGCGCGGTCAGACCGAGGCCTACCGGCAGGTCGATCTGCGTGCAGAAACCTCGGGACAGGTGATCTCGGAACCGCTGCGCAAAGGCAATTTCGTCGACGAAGGCCAGGTGCTTTGCAAATTGGATCCCGGCACGCGCGAAGCCGCCCTGACCGAGGCGAAATCGCGCCTGAACGCCGCCCGCGCCAGCGTGCCAGAGGCGCGCGCCCGCGTCGAGGAGGCGCGCTCGCGTCTTGAAGAGGCGCGGATCAACGAGAACGCCGCCGCGCGACTGTCCGAGGACGGCTTCGCGTCGCAGACCCGGCTGGCCTCAACGCGCGCAACCCTGCGCTCCGCTGAAGCCGCTGTAGAAACCGCGCGCAGCGGCCTTGAGGGCGCCAGCGCCCAGATCGAGGCCGCACAGGCCGCTGTCGCCGCCGCGCAAAAGGAAATCGAGCGCCTTACCATTAGCGCTCCCTTTGGCGGCCTTCTGGAAAGCGACTCCGCCGAGTTGGGAAGCCTGCTACAACCCGGCGCGCTCTGCGCCACGGTGATACAGCTCGATCCGGCGATCCTTGTCGGGTTCGTGCCCGAAACCGAGGTCGACCGGATCAATCTCGGCGCACCTGCCGAAGCCGAGCTTGCATCAGGCGGAACCGTTCGCGGCAAGGTCACCTTCCTGTCCCGGCAAGCCGATCAGACCACGCGCACATTCCGGGTCGAGATTCGCGTCGACAATCCCGATTTGGCGCTGCGCGACGGGCAAACCGCCGAGATCGTCATCTCCGCCGATGGCACCCCTGCGCATCTGCTGCCCCAATCGGCGCTGACCCTCAACGACGAGGGCGCGCTTGGCGTGCGCCTTGTCACCGACGAAAGCGAAGCCGTCTTCACCCCGGTCAAACTGATGCGAGATACCGCCAACGGCGTCTGGGTCACCGGCCTGCCCGATCAGGCAAATGTCATCGTGATCGGTCAGGAATACGTGAATGACGGGGTCAAGGTGAACCCAAGCTACGAGGAGTTGGGCCAGTGACCGGCATCGTCGACTGGGCCGCCGCGCGAGCCCGCATGGTGATCGCCTTCGTCGTGCTTTCGGTTCTGGCGGGCACGTTTGCCTATATCGGCCTGCCCAAGGAAGGCGAGCCCGACATCGAGATTCCGGCTCTCTTCGTCTCGGTGCCCTTCCCCGGCATCTCCGCTGAGGACAGCGAGAAACTGCTGGTCAAGGTGATGGAGACCGAACTGAGCGATCTCGACGGGCTCAAGACCATGAGCAGCACTGCCGCCGAGAACTATGCCGGCGTGGCGCTCGAGTTCGAGTTCGGCTGGGACAAGACCAAGATCATGGCCGATATGCGCGACTCGATGAACGCGGCCGAGGCCAAGTTTCCCGAAGGCGCCGAGAAATACTCGATCTACGAGATCAATTTCAGCGAATTCCCGATCATCATCGTCAATCTCAGCGGCGACGTGCCTGAACGCACCATGGCGCGGTTGGCCAAGGATCTTCAGGATCGTCTCGAGGGTCTTGAAGCGGTGCTCGAGGCCGGGATCGCGGGCAACCGAGACGAGATGGTCGAGGTCATCATCGACCCGTTGCGCCTTGAGGCCTACAACGTCACCGCAAATGAGCTCATCAACGTGGTGCGCAACAACAACCTGCTGATCGCCGCCGGTGAAATCGAGACCGATTCCGGCGCGTTCTCGGTCAAGATCCCGTCCTCCTTCGGAAGCACCCGCGACATCTATCGCCTGCCCGTCAAGATCAATGGCGATCGCGTCGTGACGCTCGGCGATCTGGCCGAGATCAACCTGACCTTCGAGGATCGACAGGGAACGGCGCGGTTCAACGGCGAAAAGACCGTCGCGCTGCAGGTGGTCAAGCGCAAGGGCTTCAACATCATCGAAACATCCGACCTTGTGCGCGAGACGGTCGACAAGGCCAGCGCCGAATGGCCCGACGAACTGCATGCCGCGATCAATGTCGGAACCTCGAACGACCAGTCGCGCACGGTGGAATCAATGGTCAAGCAGCTGGAAGGCTCGGTGCTGACCGCCATCGCGCTGGTCATGATCGTGACTCTGGCCGCGCTTGGTCTCAGGCCCTCGCTGCTGGTCGGTTTTGCCATTCCCACATCGTTTCTGCTGTGTTTCGCGATCCTTGCGGTGATGGGCGTGACGATCTCGAATATCGTGATGTTCGGGCTCATTCTTTCGGTCGGCATGCTGGTGGACGGGGCCATCGTGGTGGTCGAATACGCCGACAAGCGCATTAGCGAGGGCGAAGGCCCGATGCATGCCTATGTCGCCTCAGCCAAGCGCATGTTCTGGCCTGTGGTCAGTTCTACCGCCACGACGCTCTGCGCCTTCCTGCCGATGCTGTTCTGGCCCGGCGTGCCGGGCGAGTTCATGGGGATGCTCCCGGTCACGCTGATCTTCGTGCTTTCCGCGTCGCTCCTGGTTGCCCTGGTTTACCTGCCAGTCATGGGCGGTGTGACCGGGCGAACGGAGCGCTGGTTCAACATAAGGATCAATCAGATCGCAGACGGCTTCTGGCTCTGGCATCTGCTGCTTTTCCCGGCGGCGGTGGTGGCGATGATGCTGGCGGGCTGGCTGCTGCCGGTGCTGCTGAACGGCGTGACCGCGGCGTTCGAGGCGATGGATTCCGCGCATGTCTTCACCTCGGTCATACCGCTGCTGGGCATGGTCTTTTCGCTCTTGGTCGGTGCGGTCGCTCTGTTGGCGACCGGGGTCGCGGGCGTCGTCGCGACACTGTTGGGGCTGATGGCCATCGCGCGGCGCATGCGAAACCGCGCCGGTGGTCTTGGCCGCCGCCTCTTTCCGCGCCGTGAGGCCCGTATCTCCGCTGGTTACCGTCGCACGCCCTTCGGGCGGGTGATCCATTTCATCTCCGGCAACCCGGTGATGCCTCTGGTCACCTTCGGCATGGTCTTCGTGCTGGTCGGCACTGTCCTGATCTTCTACATCAACAACAACCGCGGCACCGAGTTCTTCGTCGAATCCGAACCCGAGCAAGCCATCGTATATGTTCGCGGGCGCGGGAACCTGTCGATCGAACAGAAAGACCGCCTTGTCGCCCAGGCTGAACGCGTCGTCGCGCAGCACCCCGGCGTCGAGACTGTCTTCGCCTTCGCCGGCGAAGGCGGGCTCTCCAACAATACCGGTGGCGCCGAGGCCCCGCTCGATACGATCGGGCAGGTTCAGTTTGAAACGATCCCTTGGGACGAGCGCCCTCAATCGCGTGAAACCTGGTTCACCATCCCGGTGCTCGGCTACGAGGTGACGCGCGCCATCAGCGCGGAGGCCTATGACGGCGATACGATCATCGACGAGTTGACCGCCGACCTCGAAAAGCTTCCCGGCATCAAGATCGAGATCCTCGCCCAGGCACGCGGTCCGGCCTCGGCCAAGCCGGTACATCTGCGCCTCAAGGGCGACGACTGGCAAGCATTGCAACAGGCCACCCGAATGGCGCGCGAGAAATTCGACACGACGACCGGGTTGCGCCAGATTGAGGATTCCCTGCCCCTGCCCGGCATCGACTGGCAGATCGACGTCGATGTCGAAAAGGCGGGGCGCTATGGCGCCGATGTGGCCACGGTGGGAGCGATGGTGCAGCTCGTAACCCGCGGCATCCTGCTCGATACGATGCGCGTCCCTTCATCGGACGAGGAAATCGACATTCGTGTGCGCCTGCCGAAGGAAGACCGCGTGCTCAGCACTCTCGATTCGCTCAAGGTGCGCACCTCGGACGGGCTGGTGCCGCTATCGAATTTCATCACCCGAAAGCCGGTTCAGAAACTGGCCCAGATCGACCGCGTCGACCAGACCCGCTATTTCGACATCAAGGCTGCGGTGGCTCCCGGCCTGACCCGGCCCGCCGATGCCGATGGCACCGGGGACGTGCCGATCAACGCCAACGAACGCATCGCGCATCTTACGGAATGGCTCGACAGCGGCGTGCTGCCTGCCGGGATCAGCTATGAATGGACCGGCGATCAGGAGGATCAGGCCGAATCCGGCGCCTTCCTGCAAAAAGCCTTCGCCGGGGCGCTCGGACTGATGTTCATCATCCTGCTGGCCCAGTTCAACAGCGTCTACAATGCGGTTCTCGTGCTGCTGGCGGTGGTGTTGTCCACGACCGGCGTCTTGATCGGCATGCTGGTGATGAACCAGCCCTTCTCGATCATCATGACGGGCACGGGCATCGTGGCGCTGGCCGGGATCGTCGTAAACAACAATATCGTGCTGATCGACACCTATCAGGAATTCAGCCGATACATGCCCCGGATCGAGGCGATCACCCGTACCGCCGAGGCACGTATCCGCCCGGTTCTGCTGACGACCATCACCACGATGGCAGGACTTGCGCCGATGGTGATCGGACTCAGCCTCGATTTCGTCAATGGCGGCTACTCGTTCAATTCGCCAACCGCCCTGTGGTGGAAACAGCTGGCCACCGCTGTGGTGTTCGGGCTTGGCATCGCGACGATGCTGACGCTGGTCTTCACACCCTCGATGCTGGCGCTTCGGATCTGGGCCAGCACCTATGTCGGCTGGGCTGCGCGGGCGCTGGCGGCGATGTCGATGGGCCGCGCCAGCCGCGCGGCGCGCGATTGGGCGCTTCATTCCGCCGCGCGCCGGGTGCGGGCTCCTGAACTCCTCTGGCCCGATGAACGCGCGGGGGATTACGTTGACGAGGATGCCGAAGGCCCCCGCCCCGACGACATCAAGCGCGTGATCGGACAGCGCGATTCCGACGGCAAGCCCCTGCGAGCCGCCGAATAGCCTCCTGACTGACCCGCCCGGCTTATCGAGGCCCGGCGCTCTCGTCGGCCTTGCCTTCGCCTGCAGCGCGCTGCCTTGGCGTCAAGCCTGCCCACCAATCGGCATAGCGGCTGTTTGCCGGGTGCTTTCTGCCTTCGTCGGGTGCGCCATCATCCCACCAGGCCGGACCGCGTTCTCCGAGGCGGCGCTTGGCTGCGTCCACCTCGTCGCGCGCGGCGCGCGTTTCGGCCTCGGTCGCGGCAAGCTTCACGGCGCGGCGTGCCTGCATCAATGCCCTGACGGCCGCGCGGCGCGTGCTCTCGTCAAGCGAGGGATCGCTCTTGCGCCAAAGCCTTCCCTTGGCGACGAAATAGCGCCCGTCCGGGGTTTGCGGATAGGCCTTGTCGCGCCGCGTCATGCAGCCTCTTCGGCCTGCTGACGCTGCCACAGGCTGGCATAGCGGCCCTTGCGTGCCAGAAGGTCCGCATGGCTGCCCTCTTCGACGATTACGCCATCCTCCAGCACCACAATCCGGTCGGCATCGGCCACGGTCGACAGGCGATGCGCGATCGTGATCACCGTGCGCCCCTGACCCGCGCGCTTGAGCGCACCCTGAATGTCGCGCTCGGTCTCGGTATCAAGTGCGCTGGTGGCCTCGTCGAGCAACAGGATCGGCGGATCCTTCAGAAGCGTGCGGGCAATTCCCACGCGCTGCTTTTCGCCACCCGAAAGTTTCAGCCCCCGCTCGCCGACCTGCGTGTCGTAACCCTCGGGCAGCCCGATGATGAAATCATGGATCTGCGCGGCCTTCGCCGCCTCTTCGACATCCGCCTGGTTCGCTCCGGCGCGGCCATAGGCGATGTTGTAACCAATCGAGTCGTTGAAGAGCACCGTATCCTGCGGCACGACCCCGATCGCCAGATGCAGACTGTCCAGTGTGAGATCGCGCAGATCCTGACCGTCGATCGTGACCGCGCCCTTCTGGACATCGTAGAAGCGGAACAACAGGCGCCCGATGGTGGATTTACCCGACCCCGACGGGCCGACCACGGCCACGGTGCGCCCTGCGGGCACATCGAGCGTGATCCCCTTGAGGATCGGACGCGCCGCGTCATAACCGAACACAACATCGCTGAACCGCACCGAGGCCCCGGCGACCTTCAGATCACGCGCATCGGGTTTCTCGCGGATATCCGGTTCCTGTTCCAGCAGGCCGAACATCTCCGCCATGTCGACCAGCGCCTGCCGGATCTCGCGATAGACCGTGCCGAGGAAATTCAAGGGCATGGTGATCTGGATCATGTAGGCGTTGACCATGACGAAATCGCCGACGGACATGCTGCCGCCCTGCACCCCGATTGCGGCCATCACCATCACTGCAACCAGCCCTCCGGTGATCAGGAGCGACTGCCCGAAATTCAGGAAGGCCAGCGAATAGGAGGTCTGCAGGGCCGCGCGCTCATAGCCCTGCATGGCCGCGTCATAGCGCTCCGCCTCGCGCGCCTCGGCACCGAAATACTTCACCGTTTCGAAATTCAGCAGGCTGTCGATCGCCTTCTGGTTGGCGTCGGTGTCCTGATCGTTCATCTCCTTGCGCTGCTTGACGCGCCATTCGGTAACCTTGAACGTAAAGGCCACATAGGCCGCGATCACCACCACCACCACGGCCAGATACCAGATGTCAAAGAGCGTCCAAAGCACCACCCCGATCATCAGCAGTTCCAGCACCAGCGGCCCGATCGAGAACAGCAGGAAGCGCAGCAGGAATTCCACGCCCTTGACCCCGCGCTCGATGATCCGGCTCAACCCGCCGGTCTTGCGGGTGATGTGATATCGCAGCGACATCTGATGGATGTGGGTGAAGGTCTCGAGTGCCAGACGACGCAGCGCGCGTTGCGCAACCGGGGCGAACAACACGTCGCGCAACTGCTGGAAGCCGACATTCATCAGCCTTGCACCGCCATAGGCCACCGTCAGCCCGACCGCGCCGAAGGCCAGCATCCAGGCATCGCCGCTGCTTTCGCCCGCCAGTGCATCGACCGCCGCCTTGTAGAAAAAGGGCGTGCCCACGGCGACCAGCTTGGCCAGCACCAGCGCAATCAGCGCCAGCACGACGCGCCGTTTTACCCATGCCTGCCCGTCGGGCCAGAGATAGGGTGAGACCCGGCGGATCGTGGTCCAGCCATTGGCCGGCATTTCCGTGGTGGTCAGGGTGGTTCGGCGCATCGTTCAGCCTGCTCGATCTGTGCCGCGCGACCCTATGCGCCGGGGCGGCGAATGGCCAGCCCCGCCGCTCTTTGGTGTTGCGCGTCCGGGATGGAATTGGCGCGCGCGGCAGCGTTCAGTCGGCAGCGGGCGGCACGGTAAAGACCTGTCCGGGATAGATCAGGTCCGGGTCGCGTATCCGGTCGCGATTGGCCTCGAAGATGCGCACATACATCAGCCCCTCGCCGTAGTTGCGCCGAGAGATCGCCCAGAGCGTATTGCCCGGCTGAACCGTTACCGCCCGGACCTGCGTCGCGCTCTCTTCGCTTTGCGATTCATGCTCGGCGAGCACCGCCTGATCTTCGCGCTTGAACGGGGTTTCGACGCGCGAGGTCACAGTGCCATCACCGTCCAGCTCGTCGACCCGTAGCGTATAGACACCGCTGGCGACATCCGGCAGGTCCATCCGCCACTGACCATCCTGCGCGATCTGCGCCGCACCCTGTGCGCGGTTGTCCAGATATGCGCGCACAAAGCCCAGCCCCTTGCCGCGTCCCGACAGCACAACGTCGCCCTGATCCGAGTAGGTGATCGCGTCGATCGCCACACTCGACATCGCTTCGGGCGGTGCGCCCTGCGGCTCGGGCGCCTGCAGGACCCGCACGCCGCTTTCGTCCGACAACAGCACGGCCTGCCCGGTCGACGCCTGCGCAGCGGGCTGGGCTGCGGTTGGCTCGGGCGTATCATCCTGCGCTTGCGCCGCATCGGGCGCGTCAGGGACATCGGGCGCCGGAAGGGCGGCAATCTCTGGCGCAGCATCCCCCTGCCCCTGCTCCGACATAGGCCTCTGCTCGTCTGCTGCCTCAGCGGCAACATTGTCCTGTACGGTCGACATGCCCTCCTGAGCGGGCTCTGCTGCCGTTCCCGCCTCCGCGGCCGCGGTGCCGACGTCGCCAACGGATTCAGACTGCGCAGCGGCGGGTTGACGCGGGGTGATGATGATCTGGTCGCGCGATGCGATCTCTTCGCCGGTCTCGGGCGAACGCATGGCCAGGCTCAGAACGCGCGGCTGATCGCTGTCCTCGAGCGAGAAGAACTCGACGAATTCGCCCGCGCCCCCTGCAGTGAGGGTGCCAAGGCTCTCACCGTCCAGCAGCACCGACGTATCCCAGCCCGGCTCAGTGCGGCCTGCAACCAGCATGCTGCCATCGGGATCAAGCCGGAACGTACTGATACGCGGCGGTTCTGGCAGGTCGGGCGTGGCTTGCGGCGTGGGCTCCTCGGTCGTTTCAGCCTTCTTGGCCGGATCGCTTTCCGATTTGGTGTCAGAGGCTTGCGGATCGCTCTTCACCTCATTCGTCTCGGCCTGACCGGCTTCGGCCTTGGCCTCGGCCTCGGGTTCGGATCGCTGCACAGCGGGATCGGCCGCCTGCGGTGGCGCGAGGACTCCGGCGAGATGAAGCGCGGTACTGGTGGCCACAACGGCCACAACGGTCACCGCAATGTAGGGCCAGCTGCTCCCCGCCAGTATCTTGCTCATGCCATTCCCCTCAGGCGCGCCCCCGCCATACGCGGTTGCCGGACCATAGCAACAGGGCTATCAGTGGTCAAAACAACCCTTTGATCAGTAGGAAGAAACCGATGCCGACTGCCTCTGTCTGTGTCTTTTGCGGCTCACGCACCGGGGCGCGCCCGGCCTATCAGGCCGCCGCCAAGGACCTGGGCCATGCGCTGGCAGCGGGTGGCTGGCAACTGGTCTATGGCGCTGGCGATGTGGGGCTTATGGGCGCAGTCGCACGCGCCGCCCAGGCAGCGGGCGGCGAGACCTTCGGCGTGATCCCGGTGCATCTGCTGCAGGCCGAGGCGGGTAAACATGACCTGACCAGCTTTGTCGTCACCGAAACCATGCATGAGCGCAAGAAGGTCATGTTCATGAACTCGCATGCCATCGTCGTGCTGCCCGGCGGTGCCGGTTCGCTCGACGAATTTTTCGAGGTCCTGACATGGCGACAGCTCGGCCTGCATGGAAAGCCGATTTTTCTTCTGAATACCGAAGGTTACTGGGATCCTCTGATCGCGCTCATCGACCATGTGATCGCCGAGGGTTTCGCCGATGACAGTTTGCACGGCTTCATTCAGGTGATCGACAGCGTTCAGGAGCTTTCCAAGGCCCTGCGCGCCGCCCTGTCCTGACGCCAGGCCGCCGAGGTATAGATCGCCAGTGCTGTCCAGATCATCGCGAAGGCGATCGCGTGCCAGAAGCTGAACAGCTCCTGAAAGATGAAGGTCGCCACCAGGAACTGCAGGGTCGGGTTCAGGTATTGCACCAGCCCGACCGTCGCCATCGTGACGCGCCGCGCCGCATAGCTGAACAGGATCAGCGGCGTGCCGGTCAGAGGCCCGGAGAAGGCCAGCATCGCGCTGTCGCTCCAACTGCGCCCGAACGCGCCCTGCCCTCCGGCATGGGTGCTCCAAAGGATCGCCAGCGCAATCGGCGACAACAGGATCACTTCGGCCGTGACCGAGACGACCGGCCCCACGCTCAATCCCTTTTTCGCCAGACCGTAAAGCCCGAAGGACAGCGCCAGCCCCATCGATATCCAGGGCGCAACCCCCAGCCCGAGTGTCAGCGTGATCACCGCCACCGCTGCGAGCCCCACGGCAAGCAGTTGCGCGCGCGCCAGCCGTTCACGATAGGCAATCGCACCCAGCGCCACCGAGACCAGCGGGAAGATGTAGTAGCCAAGCGACGCCTCCATCGCCTTGCCGATCTGGATCGAAGTGATGAACAGGAACCAGTTCATGGAAATGGCGATGGCGGCAACAATGATCACCAGCAATGAGCGCCGCGCGCCAAGCGCCTGCCTCAAAAGGGAAATCCGCCCCTGAATCAACAGGACACATGCGAAGAAAACACAGGACCACAGCGTTCGGTGGGCCAGAACTTCAATCGGCGGAACATGAGCGAGTAGCTTGTAATATATGCTCGACAGCCCCCAGACGGTGCAGGCGGCCACCATCGCCGCTACGCCCTTTGCTGCCTCGTTCATGCCGTCTCCGCCGTGCTGTTCGTGCGCCAGTGCTGGCGCAGCATGCGGCGGAAGGCAAGCGGGAAATGCCCCGCCCGCCCTCTTGCGGGCTGTCAGCTTCCGCGTGCCAGCTCGGCCTTCAGCAGGCTTTCGATCTTGCCAATCGGGTGGTTGGTCATGTCCTTGTCGATCTCCGCGACGACCCGCGCGCTGACCTCCTTGTGCAGCTTGTCGCGCAGCGTTCCCAAGGTTCGCGGCGGCGCCACCAGAACGATCTGGTCGAACGCATTGCGATGCGCCAGGCGGTAGAGAATATCCGACATCTCGGCCGCAAAGCGATCCTTCGCCAGCATGTGCCAGTCCGCCTCCTCCATCGAAGAACGCTGGCCAACGCCGCTATCGGCCATCCGGCCCGGCTTGTCGCTGACCTGTTCGCCCATCGGGGGATTATCCTGGCTTTCCATACGCACGACCTTGAGGAACGGGTCCTGCCCGTCGGTCACGTTTTCCAGGAACAGCGCCTTTTCCCCGTCTGCCACAAGAACCCATGCGCCATGTGCAAGCTCGGTCATGAAATCCCTCCTTCTCGTTTGGGTCTCAAATGACATAAGCATCGGAAATGCGCGGCAAAAGACCATGACGACGGTCAATCACCCGGATACGCAAAACCCCGCGCCAATATCATGGCGCGGGGCGGAATCTTGCTGATATCGTTGATATCGCAGTCGCTTACATGCGGCCGGCGACGTTTTCCCAGTTCACCAGGTTGTCGAGGAAATTCTGCAGGTAAGCCGGGCGCTTGTTGCGGAAATCGATGTAGTAGGAATGCTCCCACACGTCGCAAGCCAGCAGCGGGGTCTGATCGAAACACAGCGGGTTCACGCCGTTCTCGGTCTTGGTGACCTTCAGGCTGCCATCGGTATCCTTGACCAGCCATGCCCAGCCCGAGCCGAACTGGCCCGCGCCTGCGGCGGCGAATTCGTCCTTGAACTTGTCCACCGAACCGAAGGCTTCGGTCAGGGCCTTTTCCAGTTCACCGGGCATGCCGGTGCCGCCGGGCGCCATCATTTCCCAGAACTGGTTGTGGTTCCAGTATTGCGAGGCGTTATTGAAGATACCGCTCTGCGCAACTGCCTTGGGATCATAAGTGCCCTTGATGATCTCTTCGACGGATTTGCCTTCCCACTCGGTCCCGGCAACGGCCTTGTTGCCATTGTCCACATAGGCCTTGTGGTGAATGTCGTGGTGGTATTCCAGCGTTTCGCGCGACATGCCGTGATCGGCCAGCGCGTCATGCGAATAAGGAAGATCGGGAAGTTCAAAAGCCATTTTGGGCCCCCTGTTCGTTATTGGAATGCGTGTGGCTCTACATGGTGACCTTGGCGCTGTAAGGTCAAGGGGCAGGCGGGAATTTTCCGCGCCAGCCCTCAGATGAACAGCCCCGTCTCGCTGCCGGGTGCGGCGGCGTTCCTCAGAAGATTGAAGGCGTATTCCGCGACCGACCGGAAGCAGATAACCTGCACGCTTTGCTCGTCGGGCATCCAGATCGCCGCCGGGATCTGCGCCATGCGGGTACGGCGGAACTGGCCGGGCCCAAATGCCTCGGCCGCCATATCCACCGGACAGAGCTTGGCGATGACCTCACGCACGCCCGTCCCGCCCGAAACGCGCAACAATGCACGCGCGTCCGACACGTCGGCCACCAGCGCATGTTCGCCCGCGAGGCCCTTTTCCAGCGTCTCGCGCAGTGTCCCTGCCTCGCTGTAAGGGCCAAGGATCAGCAACTCGTCGGGCGACATCCAGGCCACCGACCTGTCATCCGCCACCGCGATCCGGCGCTGCTCGGGCATATCGAGCCCGGTCGCGCCCTTCACCGCCTTGCGCAGCTTGGCCGAAGCCAGATCGCCGCGCAGCGTGATCATGGCCCGCAGGCCCATATCCTCGACGCGGACGAAACCCTCATGGGATGCACCGCCGAGGGCGCTCACGGACTCAGACATTCTGCTTCTCCCCGTCCTTGTCGTAGAAAACCGGCTCGACGATCTTGGCGCGCATCACGGTGCCGTCGACCTTCGGGAATTCCAGCACCTCACCCATCCGGTCCGGTCCGTTCAGTACCAGCCCCATGGCGATGCCCCGCCCAAGGGTCGGCGAATGATAGGTCGATGTCACGCGCCCCTGCACATTGCGCTGGCCATTGGCGTTGTTGCCCTCGGCGGTGGCATAGGCCCCGTCCGGCAGGGTCGCCCCGTCCAGCGTTTCCAGTCCCACCAGCTTCCAGCGGGTCGGGTCGCTCATGTGGCGGCGCTCCTGCGCGCGTTTCCCCAGGAAATCGGTCTTCTTCTTCGAGATCGCCCAATCGAGGCCCAGGTCCTGCGGGATCACCGTGCCGTCGGTCTCGTCACCGATCATGATGAAGCCCTTCTCGGCGCGCATGATGTGCAGCGCTTCCGTTCCGTATGTGGTCACGCCGAATTCCGCGCCCGCCTGCAACACCATGTCCCAGAACGCGCGGCCCTGACTGGCGGGAACGGCGATTTCATAGCTCAACTCGCCCGAGAACGAGATGCGGAACACCCGCGCCCGGATCGCGCCGAATGTCACATCCGTCCAACCCATGAATGTCAGCGCCTCGGCACTGATATCGTCATCGGTCAGCTTCTCCAGCACCTTGCGCGCCTTCGGTCCGACCACGGCGACCTGCGCGAACTGCTCAGTCACGTTGGCCGTGTAGACCTTCCAGTCCCACCATTCGGTCTGAAGCCACTCTTCCATATGCGCATGGATCGACTCGGCGCCGCCCGTCGTGGTGTGACAGAGGAATGTTTCCTCATCGAGACGCGCGACCACGCCGTCATCCATCAGGAAACCGTTCTCGTTGCACATCAGACCGTAGCGGCAGCGCCCCGGCTTCAGCGTCGACATCATGTTCGTGTAAAGCATGTCGAGGAACCGCCCCGCATCGGGCCCCTTGACGATGATCTTGCCCAGCGTCGACGCATCCAGAAGACCAAGGCTGTCGCGCGTGGCCTTGACCTCGCGCTGAACGGCATCTTCGATACTCTCACCCGGTTTCGGGAAACAATAGGGTCGCCGCCAGGCGCCCACGGGTTCCCAATAGGCACCGTTTTCGGCGTGCCAGCCATGCATCGGCGTCTTGCGCAGCGGCTGGAACGTCTCGTCGCGCGCCTCGCCCGCGATCGACGCAAGCGAGATCGGCGTATAGGGCGGTCGGAAGGTGGTCGTGCCCGTCTGCGGAATGGGTTGACCCAATGCATCCGAAAGGATCGCAAGCCCGTTGATATTGCTCAGCTTGCCCTGATCGGTGGCCATGCCAAGCGTCGTGTAACGCTTGGCGTGCTCGACCGATTCAAAGCCCTCGCGCGCCGCCAGCTGAACATCGCTGACCTTGACGTCGTTCTGGTAATCCAGCCACGCCTTCATCCGCAGCTTGACGCCCGCGCCTTGCGGCATCAGCCAGACCGGCTCGATTCCGGCCTCTCGCGGATTGTCCCCGACCGGCGTCTTGCTGCGCTTGGGCGTGTGACCCGTCGCACCGGCCGCCGCCTTGCCCGCCGCATCGGCGCTTTTCAGCACGTCATCCAGATCCAGATGCCCCTCGGCCGTCCCGGCGCAGCGCACGAAGCCCTCGCCATCGGCACCGGTCGGCGCGTTATCCACATCTGGGCGGAACATGGCTTTTTCATCATCCCATAACAGCTTACCGCCGCAGTGGGACCACAGATGCACGACTGGCGACCAGCCTCCCGACATCGCGACCGCATCGCATTTGATCGTCTCCAGCGCAGCACCTTCACCGGCCTGCACGCAGATTTCCACGGCCTCGACCCGCTTGTTGCCCTTGACGCGGGCAATGCCCTTGCCGTTCTCGACCCGAATCCCCAGCTCGATCGCCTCGCCCGCCAGAGCGCCGCCGCCACCGGCGCGGGCGTCGATGATGGCCGGAATCTCCAGCCCCAGCTTTTTAAGGGTGATCGCGGTGCGATAGGCATCGTCGTTATTGGTCACGACCACGGTGCGATCCCCGACCGACACCCCGTAATCGACCGCATAATCGCGCACCGCAGAGGCCAGCATGACCCCCGGCACATCGTTCCCCGAGAAACAGATAGGCCGCTCGATCGCGCCCGTCGCGGTCACCACCTGCCCGGCGCGAATACGCCACAGCCGGTGACGCGGCCCGATCGAGTCCGGGCGATGGTCTTTCACCCGCTCGTAGCCCAGAACATAGCCGTGATCGTAAACCCCAGCCCCCATCATGCGGCGGCGCAGGGTGACATTCTCCATCGTTTCCAATTTGGAAACGATTTCGTCCACGAACTTATCCACAGGCTGCCCGTCCACCGTGCCGCCATCGACCGGCGCGCGCCCGCCCCAATGGGGGGTCTGCTCCATCAACAGCACTTTGGCACCCGCTTCGCCCGCCGCCTTGGCGGCCTGAAGCCCGGCAACACCGCCACCGATGACGACGACATCGAAGAAGGCATAGAAATGCTCGTAGCTGTCCTGATCGCGGTCGCGCGGCGCGCGGCCCAGACCCGCCGACTGGCGGATGATCGGTTCATAGACATGCTTCCAGAATGGGCGCGGGAACATGAAGGTCTTGTAATAGAAACCCGCGGGCAGGAAGCGCGACAGTTTCGCGTTGATCGCGCCCACGTCAAATTCAAGGCTCGGCCAGTGGTTCTGGCTCGCACAGGTCAGCCCGTCGAAAAGCTCGGTGGTGGTGACCCGCTGGTTGGGCTCGAACCGGGCGTCCTCGCCCAGACCCACCAGCGCGTTGGGCTCTTCGGAACCGCTCGACACGATCCCGCGCGGGCGGTGATACTTGAACGAGCGCCCGACCAGCATCTGGTCATTGGCCAGCAGCGCCGAGGCCAGCGTATCGCCCTCGACCCCCTTCAGGCGCTTGCCGTTGAAGGTGAATTCCAGCGACTGCGCCTTGTTCAGAAGGCGGCCGCCATTGGCCAGACGTGTGCTCATGCGAACTCTCTCCAGCTCCAGCCCGGCCGCTTGGCCGAGATCTTGTCCTTGATATCCTGCGGCGGCTCGGTGGTCTGCGCGCTATAGGTGCCGAATACCTCGAGCGTGACGGTGCAGCGCGCGGCGTGAAACCACTTGCCGCAGCCATTGGCATGGCGCCAGCGCTCGAAATGCACCCCCTTGGGGTTCACCTTCTCGAACAGGTAGCCGTGGAACTCGTCATCGCTCGAACCGGGGCCGTAGCGCTTGATATGCGCCTCGCCGCCGCCATGAAATTCGGTCTCTTCCGCGGTCACACCGCAGCAGGGGCAGGTCAGGATCAGCATGTCGTGCCTCCGGTGATCTGATAGCCAGTGCGCGTCTGACGGCCCCGGCGAAATGCGTCTGTCGATCTCGCGAATGAACCCGCCATCAATGCGCCACCCCCGCGGCGACGCTTTCGTCGATGAAGCGGCCTTCGCGGAAGCGTTCCAGCCCGAATTCCGATGTCAGCGGCGAATGCCCCTTGGCCATCAGTTCCGCGAACCCCCAGCCAGAGCCGGGAATCGCCTTGAACCCGCCGGTGCCCCAGCCGCAATTGATGAACACGCCCTCGACAGGCGTTTTCGACAGGATCGGCGAGCGATCCCCGGTCATGTCCACGATGCCGCCCCACTGGCGCAGCATCTTGAGGCGGCTGATCATCGGGAAGGTCTCGACCAGGGCGCGCACGGTTTCCTCGATATGGTGGAACGATCCGCGCTGCGTGAAGTTGTTGTATCCATCCGCGCCCCCGCCGATCACCATCTCACCCTTGTCGGACTGGCTCATGTAGCCATGCACGGTGTTGGCCATCACGACCACGTCCATGCAGGGCTTGATCGGCTCGCTGACCAGCGCCTGCAGGGCCACGG
>Ga0209344_10001791_pt1 | contig 26342 bp, 20 predicted proteins | sample Cruoilmetagenom6_FD_187293 | JGI IMG/M metagenome (GOLD analysis project Ga0209344, IMG submission 187293) | Oil polluted marine microbial communities from Coal Oil Point, Santa Barbara, California, USA - Santa Barbara Oil Seep Sample 6 (SPAdes)... | ecosystem: Environmental > Aquatic > Marine... | reverse complement strand
GCAGACATCACTGTGCTTGATCCGTCGATTGATATCGGCACATTTGAAGTCACTTTATTGTGCCAAAATCGTACTGGTTATTTGAATCTAAGTCGAATTATTTCCCAGTCACAACGTCAAAGTGATGATCGTGGCCAGGTGTATGTTGAAAAATCATTTTTACAGGCACACAATGAAGGCTTAATTATTTTGGCTGATTCCATGGCCAGTGATTTTGGGCGTTTGATTCAACGGCGACAGTTGGAACCGGCTTTAGAAAATATGTTGAGCTGGCAAACGGCTTTTGGGGATCGGTTTTATGTGGCTTTGGCCCATATTGGAAGAGCCGACGAACAAGCTTGCCATGATGCGGCTTTATATATGGCAGCCCATCAGAGTATTCCTCTGGTGGCCACCGGCCGCTGTCGTTTTTTAATGGAAGAAGACTTTGAGGCCCATGAAGCGCGCGTCTGTATTAACAGTGGCCATATTGTCGCAGATCGCAACCGTCCGCATAACTATACTGAACAACAATACTTAAAAACACCCGGCGAAATGGCGCAGTTATTTGCCGCACATCCCAGTTTACTGAAAAACACCACTTTTATAGCGCAACGCTGTAACTTTGATTTAGACAGCCAGGATTATTATCTTCCGGATTTTCCGATTCCCGAAGGCGAAACCATTGACAGTTATTTTGCCCAATTATGCCGTTCACAATTGTCCGAATTTTTAAAGTCTGAATTGCGTGATCCTGATTACAGTGATGAAGATTATAAAGACCGACTTGAGTTAGAAATTAATGTCATTTTAGACATGGGTTTTCCGGGCTATTTTTTAATTGTATCGGATTTTATTCGATGGTCAAAAGACAATCAGATTCCGGTGGGTCCGGGGCGAGGGTCCGGAGCCGGGTCTTTGGTGGCCTATATGCTTAAAATCACTGCTTTAGATCCATTAAGGTATGAGTTACTGTTTGAACGGTTTTTGAATCCTGAACGAATTTCCATGCCTGACTTTGATGTTGATTTTTGTATGGATCGACGGGATGAAGTGATTGCTTATGTGGCAGAAAAGTATGGTCATGAAAAGGTCAGTCAGATTATTACCTTTGGCTCGATGAACGCCAAAGCAGTGGTGCGTGATGCCGGTCGGGTTCTGGGTTATCCTTACCCGGTGACGGACGGTATTGCTAAATTAATACCCAATGACTTAGGCATGACATTGACAAAAGCGATGTCGGCTGCACCGGATTTGGCGGCTTTGTATGAAGATGATGATGAAGCCAAAGAAATCATCGATTTATCTTATAAATTGGAAGGTTTAAAGCGTAATGTCGGTAAACACGCCGGTGGTGTAGTGATTGCGCCCAGTGCCATCAGTGATTTTTGTCCCATTTATATTGAGCAGCAATCCCAAAGCGTGGTCAGTCAGTTTGATAAAGATGATGTCGAAAGCATCGGTCTGGTTAAGTTTGACTTTCTCGGTTTGCGCACCTTGACGATTATTGATTGGGCCGTGCAAGCCATAGCTGCTGATACCGGCACGCAGCTGGATATAGAAAAGTTACCCTTAGATGATGCCAAAACCTTTCAACTTATGCGCAGTGGGCACACCACGGCCGTATTTCAGTTGGAATCACCGGGTATGCAAGAATTGATTGGGCGTTTAAGACCTGATAGTTTTGAGGACATCATTGCTTTGGTGGCTTTATATCGACCGGGTCCATTGGATTCAGGCATGGTCGATACTTTTGTGAAATGTAAACATGGTTTAGAAAAACCCAATTACATGCACGAAGATCTTACCGAAATACTGGAACCCACCTACGGCGTTATTTTATACCAGGAACAGGTAATGCAAATTGCCCAAGTTTTGGCCAGTTTTACTTTGGGTGGTGCGGATATCTTAAGAAAAGCCATGGGTAAGAAAATCCATGAAGTGATGGAACAACAAAAACAGGTGTTCATCGATGGTGCAGTTGAGCGGGGCGTTGATGGCGTGTTGGCCGCACATATTTTCTCCCAGATTGAAACCTTTGCCGGTTATGGCTTTAATAAGTCTCATTCAGCCGCTTATGCTTTAGTGGCCTATCAGACAGCCTATTTGAAAGCCCACTATCCGGTGCATTTTATGGCGGCGGTGTTATCGGCAGATTTAAATAACACCGATAAAGTCGCCAAGCAACTGTATGATATTCATGACATGGGATTTCGTGTGAACCAACCCGATGTGAATCAGTCGTTTTACCGTTTTAAAGCCATAAACGGTGCCATTCAATATGGTTTAGGTGCCATAAAAGGTGTCGGTGAAGGTGCCATTGAGGATATTGTTAATGCCCGTGAACAGGACGGCGATTTTAAATCATTCAGTGATTTATGTGGTCGGGTCAGTTTAAACAAGGTCAATAAACGCAGTTTAGAAGCCCTCATAAAAGCCGGTGCATTTGATCAATTACATGACAACCGGAGTCAATTATTGGCCGGTATGGGGCAGGTGCTGAAAGCCTCGGAGCAACAAAATAAAGACAAACAAGCCGGTCAGTTTGATTTGTTTGGCGGTGGTCAGGACAACAGTACCTATCAAGAAATTAAACTACCCACTGCCCAAAAAGAAGAACCATTAGAACGTTTACTGGCAGAAAAATCCGTGTTGGGTTATTTCTTGAGTGGACATCCCATGGATCAAATTCGTGACTGTTTACAGCATGTTTTAAGTTTTCCGCTGGGACATTTTCATCAAATGAAAATTAGCAGAGAACAGCCGCGTGATTTTCGGGTATTGGGTATGGTGGCCGGTGTACGCGCCGGTTTTAACCAAAAAATGAAATTATTGCTGAATGACAGCACCGGTGATTTTGACTTTACCTTATCGCCTCAACTCTATGATGAGTATGAAGAGCATTTGTCTCAACATGAGATTGTTATGGTCAGTGGTGAGGCTGGTTTAAAAACATTTAAAAGCCGTAAGGATGGCAAAGATAACGAAGTGTTTGTGGTATCAGTTAATGAGTTGTTAACCCTTGATCAGGCGCTGGCCATGTATTGTAATCATATTTGTTTGGTGTCTTTCAAAAACAGTCACCGACTGATTGATGACCTGGCTCAACTGTGCGAACAGTATGGCCCTGGGAAAACTAAACTCTATGTCCATTATCGTAATCAAGATAAACAGATTAACCTGGAAATCGGTGAACAATTCGGTGTACGTATTAATCGGGCGTTTATTGAACAGGCATTAAGTAAGTCTTCAATTCAAAAGGTACTGGCCAAAAAATAGCTTATTCATCAATTTTTGGTAATTCTTTTTGTTGACGATTATAGCTTATTCCATTGTCATCAATGCTGACTTCAAAAACCATATTTTTACCCAGTCGCTTAACTAAATGAATGATGTTCAAATCTTGCGGTTGGGTTTTTTTGTCACCATAATCAATGCGTATTGTCGGGTTTGTTTTGAGTATGCCGATGGCAACATCTTCTGTTTCTTGTGCTGCGATTTGGATTTTAAAATGTTGTTTGCCATGTCTCACCGCGACTTGGATGTGTGGATTTTGTCCGATGTAACTAACTTGTAAGGTGATTTTCGGCTGGCTAAATTGATAGGCGTGTTGTCCTAACCACCAGGCTACACCGGCATGTGGTACCCAACGAGCCATGATATCAACCCCAAAATACCGGATAAATAGCATTATTAAAGCAAACGAAAAGGCCACCAACGAAAACAGCAAAAACATTCCGCGTAACAGGTCGGTGAAACTGAATTTGCCTGGTGTGGCATCGGGGATATAAACCCACAACAACACCCAAAATAAGGCGACTAATATAAAAAATGATACCGACTTTCTAAACATGACCTAATCTTTTCGGTTAAACGGGTGGTTTTTAAATCGTTCAACGGTGTCTTCATTAAAGCTGGTTTTAGGTTTATCAAGTCCCTGACTGTGTTGTTTGACTAATCCTGATAATAATTGAATGTGGTCCTGACTGTCATTTAAAGCCGGAATATAACTAAAAGTCTCACCACCGGCATCGATAAAATAATCTCGATTTTCAACGTCAATTTCTTCTAAGGTCTCTAAACAATCGGCCGCAAACCCGGGGCAAATCACTTGAACAGCTTTAACGCCTTTATCTGGCAAAGCTTTTAAAGTGGCATCGGTGTAAGGCTGAAGCCAGGGTTCACGCCCAAAAATAGACTGGAAACTGACTTGATATTCATCCGCTTGTAAGTCTAGACGTTCGGCCAATAGACGGCCGGTTTTATGACATTCGCAATGATAAGGATCGCCGTTGTGTAAATATCGCTGAGGAATACCGTGGAATGACATTAACAAAAATTGCTTACCATGTTCTTTTTGATGCGCTAAAACACTTTGCGCCAGGGCTTCAATATACAAGTCATGGTCATGGTAATGACTAATGTAACGAATATCCGGTAACCAACGTCTTTGTTGGTAAGCTGCAGAAACTGCATCAAAGATAGAGGCCGATGTTGACGCTGAATATTGTGGATAAAGGGGTAACACAATAATCGACTGCGCGCCTTGTTTTTGTAAGTTGTCGAGTCCTGATTTGATGCTCGGTTCGCCATAACGCATGGCTAACTCAATAATGTAGTCATCATTTAATGCTTGTTTTAAAGCCTGATGTTGTCGTTGGCTGATATGCATCAGCGGTGAACCGGTGTTTTCACCCAATTCATCCCAAATACTGGCATAAGCTTGGGCCGATTTTTTGGGTCGAACATTTAGGATAAACGCATTGAGTATAAATAGCCATAACCAGCGGGGGCCTTTAAATTCGACCACTCGCGGGTCTGACAAAAAGGTTCTTAAGTAAGTTTTTAAAGCGGTTTTGGTGGGTGCTTCCGGGGTGCCTAAATTGACCATAAGAACGCCAATCTTTCTTGGCTCACCGTGTGTGTAGCGTGGACTTTTGTATTCCATTAATCAACAAAACTGTAAAAATGTCTATTGTAACGTTTGAATGCGAAAAAAACGTCAATATTGACAAATCATTAACGCCAAATGTTGATAATAAGATTTTCTTGTTAATACTAAAATCGTCACCACATAGAAGAATATGATAAAAATAAAATATGGACTGTGGATTATCATGGTGTTTGGCTTGGCGGCTTGTCAAGATTCAACTGCACCTGATAAGACTAAAAATAAACCAACCGAACCTCCCCAAAGTGACTTTGTTATCATGGCTTTGGGCGATTCACTGACCGAAGGTTTGGGTGTTAATGAAGACCATAATTATCCCGCCATCTTGCAACAACAATTACACCACAAGGGCTTCACTGAAATTAAGGTGGTGAATGCCGGTTTAAGTGGTGAAACCAGTACCGGGTTGGTTAATCGCTTGGATTGGGTAATGCAATTAAAACCGGATTTAACTGTGTTAAATATTGGTGCCAATGATGCCATGCGAGGATTGGATTTAGCCATAACGGAACACAACATTCGTTCCATTATTAAAACCCTGCGAAAAAATAACAGTGATGTGATCTTAGCCGGTATGGAAATTTACGATAACTTGGGTCGAGAATATGTCACCGGTTTTAAAGACATGTATCCACGTATCGCCAAAGACTTAGATGTACCTTTAATTCCGTTCTTTTTACAAGGTGTTGGCGGTCAGCCACAATACAACCAACAAGACGGTATCCATCCTAATCAGGCAGGCTATCAGGTCATTGTTAACAACAATGTTTTACCCGCTGTCACAAACTACTTAACTAATAATTGATTATGACAAATAAATCATCTGCGGTTCTTGTGGCCGAAAACCTTAGTAAATCCTTTCAAATCGATCAAACCCCTATTTCTGTCATCAAAGACGTGTCTTTGCGGGTTAAAGCCGGTGAATTTGTCGCCATTATGGGCAAATCCGGTTCCGGTAAATCCACCTTACTGAGTTTATTGGCTGGTCTGGACTATCCAGACAGTGGCCGTGTGTTGCTAAATGAAGATGATTTGACGGTGATGGATGAAGAGCAATTGGCCTTAAAACGGCAGCGTGATATGGGTTTTGTGTTTCAATCTTTTCATTTAATTCCCACCTTAACGGTGGCTGAGAATGTGGCTTTTCCATTACAGATCGCCGGCAAGCCGGATACCGATCGGGTCGATGAATTACTCAATGAAGTTGATTTAAATCATCGTCGTGACAGTCTGCCGCATCAACTATCCGGCGGTGAAAAACAACGCACTGCTTTAGCCAGAGCCTTAGTATCAAAGCCCAGCATCGTCTTTGCTGATGAGCCCACCGGTAATTTGGATCAAAAAAATGCCACACAAGTGATGGATTTGTTGATTAATTTGCAACAAAGCTTTGGCAGTGCACTGGTGGTGGTGACCCACGATCAAGCGGTTGCCAATCGCGCTGATCGGGTGATTACCATCGTTGACGGTCACACTGTATGAGTGCTGTTCTAAGCCGTAAAATGCTTAACCGTGCTTGGTTTGGTAACCCGGTCTATCCTTTGTTATTTGGCTTAAGTTTGTGGGTATCTTTAGCGGCTTATCTGACTTTAGACTCTTTGCAGCAGTCTGTGGATGACTATATTGACAGTAATCAATTAGCCATGGTTGGTGGTGATTTAATCATGACAACAAGACAAACCTGGCCGGATGAAATACAGCAAAAAGTGGCTGAATTACCCGCGTCTGATGTGGTTTATGATTATCAGTTTAATGCCATGTTGTATGCCAATGAGCAGTCTTTATTGGCACGGATTAAAGCTGTGTCACCAAGTTATCCTTTGTATGGTGAAGCCACGGTGGCCTCAGAACAACCGCTTTGGCGAGCGGTGCAACCAGGTCACGTGGCCGTAGAGGCGCAGGTGCTCAGTGGTTTAAATTTGACTGTCGGTGATACTGTTCAATTAGGTGAAGCCAGTTTTGTGATTGCCGATGAATTGACCGCTGAACCAGATCGGCCGTTAACGGCTTTTGGCTTTGGTGCCCGGGTATTGATGCATGCCGATGACCTGGCCCAAACTGAATTAATGGGTCAGCGCAGTCGGGTTGGTTACCGCATTGAAATGGCACTCGAACAATCACAATTAGAAAGGTGGAAAAAAGAGCTGACAACATTAATTGGCAGTCAAGAAATTAACATACAAACAGCGGCCGAATCTGATACCGCCTTAGCCAATGTATCGACTAACTTTCTGGTCTTTTTAAAGCTGTTGGTGGTGGCTGTTGTGGTGTTGTCCGGGGTTGGACTGTTTAGTGTGATGAAGGCTTTTATCAGAGGTCAACAAAACAGCAATGCCATTCGTCGGGCTTTGGGCGAACAAATGCGACCGATTAAGCAGTCCTATTATCGATTGTTTATGATTATGGCGTTACTCTCAGCGGCCGTCGCATATGCGATTAGTGTTATATTTTTACTATTTTCTCAGGATTATTTCAGCCAATTCCTACCCGCTGATATTGATATTCACATCGCCTGGCAAAGTGTCATGAAAATAACCCTTATTGCGGTGGCTATGACTTTGCTGGTGAGTTACCAGAGTCTACGTTTACTGGCGTTGGTTAAACCGGTGGCGGTATTACAACAACAAAAAATCCCCCGCAACCGACAATCACGGGCCTGGGGGTGGTTAATCACGGTGGTATTGGCAGTCTTCGCCCTCATGGTTATTGAACTCGATGATTTATGGCGCGCCATTCAATTAACCGGCGGCCTGATTGCTGTGTTGCTGGTTTTCTGGTTATTAAGTCTGATGCTGTTGACAGGACTGAAATGGTTGGTCAATCATCGTTGGATTAAGTATTGGCTGACTCGTCTGGCGATACAAAATGTCTTCCGTAAGGGTAATCATTCGGTGTTGTTTTTTACCACCTTGTCGTTGGCTGTCATGGTGATGATGTTGGTGGCCTTACTCAATCACAGTATTGATCGACAGCTCATAAGCACCTATCCGGAAGATGCACCAAACATGTTCTTACTGGATGTACAGTCAGATCAACATACCCAGCTCAATGACATGATTCAGGCACCGGTGACCTATTATCCGGTGGTTCGGGCACGCATTAAAACGGTTAATGGGCGTTCAGCAGAACAGCTTAAAGATGAGCTTGGCACTTATGACGACATCAGTCGAGTCTTTAACCTCAGTTATGCTGAGCAGTTATTGGAGACTGAATATTTAAAAAGCAGTCGGCAGGGTCAACAGTTATTTACTGATTGGGATGATGATGGGGTGGTGCCGCTATCTATTTTGGCCAGTATCGCTGAATACCTGCAAGTGGACATCGGCGATAAAATCACTTTTAATATCCAGGGCATCGCGCTCACCGGAAAAATCACCAGCGTTCGTGCCCGTTATGAACGCGGCCCCAATCCGTTCTTTTATTTTATTTTCCCGCCGGACGTACTGGCCAAAGCACCACAAATTCAATTTGCCACCACCCGCGTGGATGACAGAAGAGTGGTGGGTTTACAAACCCAAATCGCCCAAACCTTCCCGGGCATAACCACTTTAGACGGTGCCGCCATTGCCCGACAGATTAAATCATTTGTCGGTCAGCTCAGTCAGTTGGTGACTTTATTCACCGGACTGGCGGTGGTGGCCGGCTTTATGGTACTACTAACCTCACTATTATCCACCTCACAGGATCGGTTACAGGACAGTGCTTATTTTCGATTATTGGGCATGCGAACGCGTCATCTTTATGCCATCAATGTGATTGAAATGTCTGTATTGGGACTGTTGGCTGGCTTGGTGGGTACCTTGTTGGCTGTTGCTGTCAGTTATTTTATGATTACTGAATGGTTTAACTTGCAATTTAGTTTGCCTGTTAGCACTTTATTATGGGGCGGTTTGTTGCTATGGCTGGTGTTGACTGGGATTGCTCTGTTATATGGTCGCATGGTCATCGGTCGACAGGTGATGCAGCGCATTAGGCAAATGGTTTAACGACAAATTATGCTTTTGTAACAGCAGAAAAAATAGCGATGCGGTAAAATAGCTTTCTTTTGATTTATGGGACAAAGATATGGGCGCTTTTGGACAAGATTTTACTTCATTAATGGCATTTAGCCGATATACGAACAATCAATGGCAGACACCAAGTTTACAGGCTCTTAATGATTTTAAGCTCACCCCGGCTTCTCATGTCTTACATTATGCCAGTACCTGTTTTGAAGGCTTAAAAGCTTACCGTTGGGGCGACGGCGGTATTCGTTTGTTTCGTTATCGCGATAACATCAAGCGCTTGCGAGCCAGTGCCAAAGCATTGTGCTTACCGATTCCAGAGGAAACCATGCTTGAGGATATGATTAAACAGGCCGTGTTGGCGGTGAAATCTGAAATCCCGGAATTGCCCGAATCATTGTACATACGACCAACCCTCATCGGCACCGAAGACAACATCGGTGCCGCCGGCAAAGCCTCCAAAGAAGCTTATTTATATATCATGACCTCTCCGGTGGGTGATTATTTTAGTGGTGGTATACGGCCTTTAAAACTGCTCATTGATACCTTAAATATGCGTTCTACGCCGACCTTTGGTCAGGTTAAAACCGGTGGAAATTATGCGGCGGCTTTATCATCGGTGATGCGCGCCCGTGAACAATATGGTGCTGACCAGGTGCTCTATTGCCCACAAGGTAATGTCCAGGAAACCGGCGCCGCTAATTTCTTTGTGCTCAAAGATAAAACCCTGATCACTAAAAAACTGGATGGTTCGATTTTGCCGGGTATTACCCGTGATTCAATTATTCAACTGGCTAAAAACCAAGATTTTGACGTGATTGAGCGTGATTTCACTGTTGATGAGTTAATCACCTGGTTACCCAACAGTGAAGCCTTTTTATCGGGCACGGCTGCGGTTATTTCACCGGTGGGTCAGTTTATTCATAACAATGAAACCCACGCAGTGGGTGATGGTGACATTGGCCAACAAACCTTGGCTTTCCGGGAACACCTGACAGCCATCCAACAAGGCCAGCAGCCGGATCAATTTAACTGGGTCACCCAAATAGGATAAACGCTAAAACCTAAACTAAAAAAACCCGCAAATGTGCGGGTTTTTTTGTGGATCAGTGTCGCTAAAATTAGGGCATTAATACCTGGTCAATGACGTGTATTACACCGTTACTGGTTTTAATATCCGTTTTTGTCACTGTAGTGTTACCGTTTAAGATCACATGACCCTGTTTAACTTCAATGGCGATATCACTGCCTTCTATTGTGGTGGCTGAGTTTAAATCCACCACTTGCTTGGCATAGACTTTGCCTGATACCACATGATAGGTCAATATAGCGGATAATTTATCTTTGTTTTCAGGTTTTAATAAGCTTTCAACCGTACCTTCGGGTAATTTGGCAAACGCCTCATCGGTGGGTGCAAAGACGGTAAACGGACCGTCACCTTTCAACGTATCGATTAATCCTGCTGCTTTTAAAGCGGCTGCCAAGGTGTTAAAACTACCGGCGGCAACGGCGGTATCGACAATGTCTTTTTTGTTTTTGCTGTAATTACCACCGGCGACCGCCATGGTCGTCATAAATGCCAATGTGACTAAAGTTAATAATGTTGTTTTAATAAATTTCATAATAAGCCTCTGTAAGTGAGAAAAAGAAACCGCATTGTGCGATGTCGAGGTAAATTGTATTCAACACAGTGTTGGCGCCATGTGAGCAGTCAGGCTAATTTTATTCACAGTTTTTTCACCACCGTATCATCACAATAATGTTTTAATTACTAATGAATATCATGTTAAAAGACGTCACACCTTTACCTCATCACATCAAAACCATCAATGACACTGTGATGGGTGGCTGTTCTCACAGTCGTGTACAGATTACCAATCAGAAGATTCACTTCAGTGGTGAGGTGTCGCTGGCTAATAACGGTGGTTTTGCCTCCATGCGTGGACAGTGGCCTTGGTTAAATCAAACAATCCAAAGACAGTCCAATGGCATCAGAATTAGGGTTCAAGGTGATGGTAAGCATTATCAATTGCGTTTATTTACTGACGATAACAATGATGGATCAGCCTATGTGTTTAATTTCGAAACAAAGGCGAATGAAACCTGCACCATTGATATACCATTACTGGCTTTTGCCCCCAGATTTCGTGGTCGACCGGTTACTAGACCCAAACTTAAAGTAGGCGATATTCTACAGTATGGTTTATTGATTGGTGATAAACAGGCCGGTACGTTTAGCTTGTGTTTGAAAAAAATAGACTTGATTGAATGTTAATTCCTCGCTGTATTATAAAAACGGATAAAGGTCATAACAGCTAAAATAACCACAAAAGGAATTCCAGTCATAACAATACCATGCCATTGGTAGCGGTAGACCACCCAGCCGGCCAACAATGAGGAACCGGCTTGAAAACTAAACACCATAAAATCATTCAATGCCTGGACCTTATGCCGTTCCTGGGGATAGTAACTCTGTGGTAACAGGGTGGTGCCGGTGTAAAACAGGAAATTCCAACCGACTCCCAATAAAACCAAGGTTAGCCAATAATGACCAACAGCAACACCACTCAAAGCAATGAATAAAACCAGTATATAGAGAAAGGTACCGCTGAGTAGAAAGTACTTGGTGGGAATTTTTGGGCCGAGCCACAAGGTGATTAATGACGGCAAGTACATGGCTGCCACGTGTGATTGAATCACCCATTTTGTATTATCTAAACTATGCTGATGGATTTGGTGCATACTCAGCGGTGTGGCGGTCATCATAAAACTCATTAAGCCATAACCCAAAGCACCGGCAATGACCGCAACCCATAACACGGGTTGTTTGAGTAGCTGGCCTATAGGCCGTTCTGGTCGTTGGTCGCTGTGAACCACCACCGGTGGCAGTTGCAGTCGTGAAATAATGAGCATAGCCAAAAGAGCCATGCCAATTAAACCAACAAAAGTAGCGAAATAGGGGGCTTGATGTGGCCATAAATCCTTACTGAATACGGCTAATTCTGGTCCAATTAAGGCAGCAAACAATCCAGTTAGCATGAGTAAAGCCACCGCTTTAGGAATGTCTTTATCGTTGTTGAGATTTTCTATGGCGGCAAAGCGTAACTGTTGGGCGAAGGCACCGGCATTACCCATCATAAAAGCTGCAACCACAAATAGCCAAAAGTGCTGATTATTTATTGCTAATAATACAGTTAAACCACCCATAACACTCATAGAGAAACCCAGTAAGGTGGCTTTTTTACGGCCAAAGCGACGTGCCAGCATCGCTGCGGGTATGGTGGCTGTTGCAGTTCCCAGAACCATCATGGTTACCGGTAAAGTCACCCAGTCTTGGTCACTTGTCATGGGTTCGGCGATAAAGCCACCGACAAAAACCATCACCGGTGCCATTGAAACAATTAACGGCTGGGCCAAAAAGAGTAAGCTGATGTTCGTGGGCAGGTTGGCATATCGCTGTATTAAGGCGCTTGTTATAATCAGTAGTAATCCGTACAGTAGTAATGTAGCCATTGTTTTGTCAGGGTATTTCTGAACACAAGCCCATTATTCTAACGGATACGTTAAAATAAGCATGATTTTTTAATACCATAAGTTTAAAACACAGGAAGTCCATGGATAAAGATAAAAAAGTTCAGCAGATCATAACCATTGAAGGTATTTACAATTTTATCGTTTTGATTTTAAAAACGGTGGTGGGCTTTGCCACCGGTTCGCTGGCGATTTTAAGTGATGCGGTGCATTCTCTCACCGATGTGATGAATAATGTGGTGATTTGGATGGTGATGCGTGTGGCCAGTAAGCCGCCTGATTTTGACCATCCTTATGGACATCGAAAATTTGAAACCATTGCGGTATTTGCTTTGGCATCCTTATTGGTGGTATTGGCGATTGAGCTCATTATTCGGGCATTTAGTGCGGAAGCGGAAGTACCGATTACTGAACCTTGGGCCTTAGGGTTAATGGGGCTGGTGTTATTGTTAAATATAACCGTAACCATCTGGGAACGGCATTGGGCGAAAAAATTGGATTCGGATATATTAATGGCCGACGCGCAACACACTTTGGTGGACGTTTTAACCACAGTAATGGTGATTGTTAGTTGGCAGTTATCGACCTTAGGTTGGTGGTGGATTGATAAGCTGGCCGGTATTGGTGTGGCCGCTATGGTGTTATATTTTGCTTTTGGCTTGTATCAAAAAGTCTTTCCTATTTTGGTGGATGGATATGCCATTGACCCTGATGAGCTGACCAAAGCCGTGGCTGAGGTGCCGGGTGTAAAAGAAGTCCGTCAGGTTCGATCACGCTGGATTGGGTCAAAGAAAGCGGTCGATATGCGAATTGCCGTGGATGCTGACATGTCGACCTTAGAATCTCATGAATTAGCGCATCAGGTGGAAGACCATATTTGCGAACGCTTTAATATTGTTGACTCATCGATCCATGTTGAGCCGTATATCGATACACATTAATCAGGGCGCTTTAAACAAGCTCATTTTTTAAGATTAGATCAATTAATTGTTGTCCGGTTGTCGCAGGTTTTTTTCAGCATTTAACAGGTCGATTTCACTGTCAGAAATAACCACCAGGGTGTCATTGGCTGAAATGACCGTAAAACCGGTGGGTGTCATGTACTCATTATCTCGGATGATCATGGTGATGTGGGCATTTTTAGGGAAATTGAGATCAACAATTCTCTTATTTACAGCATAAAAATCAGGTTTAATATCGATTTCTTTAATGGCTGATTTTGGAATGTCAGGATGCCATGTTTCGATGTCATCATAAGTGGATATATTTTCGGGGGAACCAACATTAAGCCATTTGGCGACAACCGTTAAGGTGGTGCCTTGAATAAGCACTGATGTGACAGAAATAAAGAACACAATATTAAATATCATATCCGCTTTATCGATACCGGCCAGCAATGGATAGGTGGCAAACACAATGGGTACTGCACCACGCAAGCCCACCCAGGAAATATAAATCCGTCTTCTCATTTTCATTTTGAAAAACACCAAGCTAATGAGAACGCTTATGGGTCGGGCAATCACAATTAAAAAGAGTGAAATAATAATTCCAATACCCATGAACGGCACAATATGGGATGGAAACACCAGCAAGCCTAAGGTCAGAAATAACACGATTTGCATCAACCAGGCCAGACCGTCATACATTTGTAAAATGGTATTTTTATGGATGAGATCTTGATTGCCGAGATAAACCGCACTGATATATATGGCCAAAAAGCCATTGCCGCCAAAAAAGTCAGTGGTTGAGAATGTGATAAACATGATGGAAATGACCAGTATCGGATAAAGACCTTCAAAACCGAGCTTAATGCGATTAATCAGCTTTTTACTGAGTTTTCCAAAGGCGAAACCGAATACCCCGCCTAAAATCATTTGTTGCAAAAACATGGGAACGATTGAGGCAATATCCTGGTCCTGATGAATAACCAGCGTCAAAAAGGCGATGGTTAATACATAGGCCATGGGATCGTTACTGCCACTTTCTAGTTCTAAAGTCGGTCTTAAGTTTTTGCGCAGAGCCAGATTGTTTGAACGTAAAATCGAAAAAACCGCCGCCGCGTCGGTGGATGAAACGATTGAGCCCAATAACATACTTTCATAAATAGTAAAGTCAGTAACCAGCCACACAAAGTATCCCAGGGAAACAGCGGTTAATAAAACACCAACAGTGGATAAGGCCAAGCCTTCACGAAGTATGGGTTTAACTGCGGTCCAGTTGGTGCTCAATCCACCTGAAAAGAGAATAAAGTTAAGCGAGACGATTCCGATAAATTGAGCTGCTTTGGGATCATCAAAATGAATGCCACCAATGCCTTCTGAGCCGGCTAACATGCCGATGGCTAAGAATAACAGTAAAGTGGGCACACCAAATCGGTAGGAGGTCTTACCGGCGATAATGCTGATAAACAATAATAATGAGCCGACCAGTAAAATGTTTTCGATTGTTAAATTCATGCCTTGGTGTTTTTTTATATCCGTTTGAAAAAGTCTACTCGGTAGATGAGCTGACTACATGCGTTTAGTTTACAAGTCATGCCGGTAAATTGTTTAACAAAATGAGAAAAACAATGATTTATATTGACTGACCGAGCCAACAATTGTCCATGACTCGGTCAGTCAGGTCAATCAATTTTAGTGATGCCACAAATCCATAAAGGCGTTCACAGACATGGCAGATAATTTATCCTGGTCTTTTACAGCCGCTTTAATTTCAGCCGTTTGCTTGCTGGCATAATGACCTTCCAAAGCCCGTTCGAATTTATCAATTAATACCGGAATACCTTCTTCACGGCGATTGCGGTGACCGATGGGGTAATCCACCGAAATTTTATCGGTATGACTGCCATCCTTAAAGAAAATTTGAATACTGTTACCAATGGCGCGTTTTTCAGGATCAAAATAATCTTGGGTAAATTGCGGATTTTCTTTGACCGTCATCTTATCGCGCAATTGATCAATAATCGGTAATTGGGCGACATCGTCTTCATAGTCCTCGGCAGTCAATCGACCCAAGGCCAATGGCACAGCCACCATATACTGTAAACAGTGGTCACGGTCCGCCGGATTGTCCAAGGCTCCGGTTTTATCAATAATGCGCACCCCGGCTTCCTGGGTTTCAATGGCAATCCGTTCGATGTCATCTAAACGATCTTTTACCTGGTCATGCAATGTCATGGCACATTCCACTGCGGTCTGGGCATGAAATTCCGCCGGAAAGGATAATTTAAACAGGATATTTTCCATCACATAAGAACCATACGGTCGTTGTAATGTGAACGGTTTGCCGTTAAATAAGACATCATAAAAGCCCCAGGTTTTAGCCGATAAAGCCGATGGGTAACCCATTTCGCCGGTTTTAGCCATCAAAGCCAGTTGTACCGCACGGCGACAGGCATCACCGGCAGCCCATGATTTACGTGAGCCGGTATTCGGGGCGTGACGATAAGTGCGTAAAGCACCACCATCAATCCAGGCATTAGAAACGGCATTGCGAATTTCTTCTCGGTTACAGCCCAACATCTGAGCAGCCACCGCTGTCGAAGCAATTCGCACCAAAATAACATGGTCAATACCAACCCGATTAAAGGAATTCTCTAATGCCAGTACACCTTGAATTTCGTGGGCTTTGACCATGGCAATTAAAACATCGTGAACCGTTAAGGGCGACTGGTTATTGGCGATATTTTGACGCGATAAATAATCTGCCACCGCTAAAATAGCCCCTAAATTATCCGAAGGGTGGCCCCATTCAGCGGCCAGCCAGGTGTCATTAAAATCCAACCATCTGATTAAAGTGCCGATGTTAAATGCTGCTTGAACCGGTTCCAGTTGGTGGGATGTGCCCGGTACTTTAGCACCACCGTCTAACGTGGCGCCCGGTACCACCGGCCCCAAATGCTTGACACACTCGGGAAATCGCAACGCCAATAGGGAACAGGCCAGGCTGTCGAGCAGACAATAATGGGCGGTATTCATGGCTTCAGCTGATTGCACCTCATAATCCATAACGTAGTCGACAATGTCGGTGATGATTTGATCAAATTCGGGGCGCTCAGCAGCGCGAATATCTGTTGTAGTCATGATTAAATCTCCTTGTAGTTAGTCCTGATTATGGCGATAGTTTTGGCTATTTCACAATCAGTGGATAAACAATGATTATAGCTGATTGCGGTTTAAATGTCGACAATACTAAGCATATGTGTTGACTATTGCTTAAATATGGGTAATATTGTCGACAATTAATACATGTCGTCTTTTTTTGAGCCTGTTAATGAATACACCTGTCACCACCACCGATAAAACATTTGTTGCGCTCCGCCAACAGATTGTGCAGGGTGAAATTGCCTCAGGTGTTAAGCTCAGTGAAGTTGACCTGGCGCAGAAACACAATGTCAGCCGTGCGGTTATCCGGGAAGCCATAAATCGCTTGGCCGCCTGTCATTTGGTGGAACGCAAAGCCAATATTGGCGCCCGGGTGGTCAAGTTAAGCGCTGACGGTTTACAAGAACTGTATCAGGTTCGGGAAGCCTTAGAAGGCATGGCGGCTCGCCTGGCCGCTCAAAATATGCGGGATGATGAAGTGGCAGAGTTACAGGCTTTGTTAGATAATCACCAACAACAAGTACAAAAAGACGAAAATTATTACCAGGCAGCCGGTGACGATGATTTTCACTACCGCATTATTGTCGGTAGCCATAACCAACAGTTAATCACTTTGTTGCTGGATGGCATCTATCATTTAAGCCGCATGTACCGAGTGCAATTCGGCATGAGTGGGCCACGGGTCAATCAGGCATTCGATGAGCACAAACAAATTGTCCGTGCCATTCATAATCGTGACCCGGAACTGGCAGAGATGTTAATGCGCAGGCACATCGATGGCACCAAGAATAGCGTCAACAGTGAGCGTTTGGAAAGCGTTCTCTAACCGTTGATATTAACAGATAAATAACCTAACCGAGTAATCAATGAACACACAATACCGTAAACAGTTGGCTGATTCTGAATTGGCCTATTTCGATACCCGCCAAGCCGTAGAAGACATTAAAGCAGGCACTTATGATCAACTGCCTTATACCTCTAAAGTATTGGCTGAAAACTTAGTGCGCAAATGTCCACCTGAAGATTTAACCGCTTCATTAACGCAAATTATTGAACGGCGCCGGGATTTGGACTTTCCCTGGTATCCGGCACGGGTGGTGTGTCATGACATTTTGGGGCAAACGGCGTTTGTGGATTTGGCCGGCTTGCGAGAAGCCATTGCCAAAAAAGGTGGTGATCCGAAACAAATTAATCCGGTGGTGCCGACACAGTTGATTGTCGATCATTCGCTGGCGGTGGAACATGCCGGGTTTGAAAAAGATGCGTTTGAGAAAAACCGCGCCATTGAAGACCGCCGCAATAAAGATCGCTTTCATTTTATCAACTGGTGTAAACATGCCTTTGAGAACGTCAATGTGGTGCCGCCGGGCAATGGCATCATGCATCAAATCAACTTAGAACGCATGTCTCCGGTGATTCAAGCCCAGGATGGCGTGGCCTTTCCAGATACTTTAGTGGGCACCGACAGTCATACACCAATGGTGGATGCCTTGGGTGTGATTGCCGTGGGTGTCGGTGGCTTGGAAGCCGAGAGCGTGATGTTAGGCCGACCTTCTTATGTGCGCTTACCGGATATTGTCGGTGTCCACTTAACCGGTAAACCACAAGCGGGTATTACCAGTACCGATATTGTTTTAGCCATCACTGAATTTCTGCGTAATGAACGGGTGGTTGGGGCCTATATTGAATTTTATGGTGAAGGTGCGGACAGTTTAACTTTAGGTGACCGCGCCACCATTTCTAACATGACCCCGGAATACGGTGCCACCGCTGCGATGTTCTATATTGATCAACAAACCATCGACTATTTACGACTCACCGGTCGTGAGGAACCACAAATTAAGCTGGTGGAACAATACGCCAAACAAACCGGATTATGGTCTGATGGCATGAAAAATGCGGATTATGAGCGGATACTGACTTTTGATTTATCTTCAGTGGGTCGCAATATCGCCGGACCGTCTAATCCCCATGCCCGGGTTTCTGTTAATGACCTGGCCGAACAGGGTATCAGCGGTGATTATTCTGCCGAAGGTGATGAGATGCCTGATGGGGCGTGTATTATTGCGGCCATCACCAGTTGTACCAACACCAGTAACCCACGCAATATGATTGCCGCCGGTTTAATCGCCCGCAATGCAAATAAGCTCGGCTTACAAAGAAAACCCTGGGTGAAAACCTCCTTGGCACCGGGCTCAAATGCCGTGACTTTATATTTAGAAGAATCCAAATTATTACCTGAATTGGAAAACTTAGGTTTTGGTGTGGTTGGTTATGCCTGTACCTCTTGTAATGGTATGAGCGGTGCGCTGGATCCAAAGATCCAACAAGAAATTGAAGAGCGTAATTTGTATTCGACCGCCGTGTTATCGGGTAACCGTAACTTTGATGGCCGTATTCATCCCCATGCAGACCAGGCCTTTTTGGCCTCACCGCCTCTGGTGGTGGCTTATGCTATTGCCGGTTCGATTCGATTTGATATTGAAAAAGATGTCTTGGGATATGATGCCGATGGAAATGCCATTCAACTTAAAGACATTTGGCCCGATGATGAAGAGATTGATGCGGTGATTAAACACAGTGTGAAACCTGAGCATTTCACCCAAGTGTATGAACCCATGTTTAGTCTTGAAGACATGATGCGCAAGCACACCAAACCCCTATACGATTGGAACCCCAAATCCACTTACATTCAATGCCCACCCTATTGGGAAGGTGCTTTGGCTGCGGAGCGCACCATGACCGGTATGCGACCTTTAGCGGTTCTCGGTGATAACATCACCACCGATCATTTATCACCGTCGAATGCCATTCAATTAGACAGTGCCGCCGGGGCTTATTTAGACAAGATGGGCTTGCCGGAAGAGGACTTTAATTCCTACGCCACCCACCGTGGTGACCATTTAACCGCCCAACGGGCCACCTTCGCCAATCCGAAATTACTGAATGAAATGGTGCGCGATGACAAGGGTGAGATTAAACAAGGCTCGCTGGCACGGCTTGAACCGGATAACAAAGAAATGCGCATGTGGGAAACCATTGAAACCTATATGGAGCGCAAACAACCCTTGATCATTATTGCCGGAAAAGATTATGGTCAGGGTTCATCCCGCGACTGGGCCGCCAAAGGCGTGCGCCTGGCCGGTGTTGAAGTCATTGTGGCCGAAGGTTTTGAGCGAATTCACCGCACCAATCTAATTGGCATGGGTGTTTTACCCTTACAGTTTATCGATGGCGAATCACGCAAAACTTACGCCATCGACGGCAGTGAAACCTATGAAGTCAAAGGCAACATCACTGCAGGTGGTGAATTATCAGTCTTTATGCAGCGTAAAAACGGCGAACAAGTCGAAATTCCGGTCATCAGTCGATTAGACACCGCCGATGAAGTCACCACCTATAACGAAGGCGGCATCTTACAGCGTTTTGCCAATGATTTTATGGCGTCAACAAATGATGTACCAGAGGTTGAACATGGTTCATAAACCCCAAATCAAAATTCCGGCCACCTATATGCGTGGTGGCACCTCTAAAGGCGTTTTTTTTAATCTCACTGATTTGCCGGGAGCGGCTCAAAAACCCGGCGAAGCCCGTGATCGTCTATTACTGCGGGTGATTGGCAGTCCCGATCCTTATGGCAAGCACACCGATGGCATGGGTGGTGCCACCTCCAGTACCAGTAAAACCGTGATTTTATCAAAAAGTAAACAGCCTGATCACGATTTGGATTATCTATTTGGCCAGGTGGCGATTGATAAGGCGTTTGTGGATTGGAGTGGTAACTGCGGCAATTTAACCGCGGCTGTGGGCGCTTTTGCCATTAATTCAGGTTTAGTCGATAAAGATAGGGTACCTGAAAATGGTGTGGCCGTGGTGCGGATTTGGCAGGCCAATATTAAACAAACCATTTTAGCTCATATTCCGATGACGGCTGGTGCCGTCCAGGAAACCGGTGATTTTGAACTCGATGGTGTGACTTTTCCGGCGGCTGAGGTCAAAGTTGAATTTGTTAATCCGGTGGGTGATGCGGAACTATTCCCAACCGGTCAATTGGTGGATACCTTAGAAGTACCGGGTGTTGGTACTTTTGAAGCCACCTTTATCAATGCCGGTATTCCAACCATATTCCTGAATGCTGATGCCATTGATTACCAGGGCACTGAACTGCAAGGAGATATCAATGGTGATAAGGACGCTTTGACGATGTTTGAAACCATTCGTGCACACGGTGCGGTTAAGATGGGTTTGATTAAAGACATCGCAGAGGCGGCTGATCGCCAACATACACCGAAAGTAGCATTTGTGGCACCACCTAAAAGTTATATATCGTCCAGTGGTAAAAGTATCGCATCCGATGATATCGATCTTAATGTGCGGGCTTTATCCATGGGTTTATTGCATCACGCCATGATGGGCACCGCTGCGGTAGCCATTGCCACGGCGTCAGCGATTCCAGGCACACTGGTTAATTTAGCCGCCGGTGGCGGTGATCGTACAGAAGTGCGCTTCGGTCATCCATCGGGAACCCTCAAAGTGGGCGCTGAAGTGTCCAAGCAAGATGGTCAATGGCAAGTCAACAAAGTGATTATGAGCCGCAGTGCCCGGATCCTGATGTCCGGGCAGGTGCATGTGCCGGATGTCAATTCATAGCGTGTGGCATTGTTTTAATATTTGTTGAAAAATAGCAGATAGGGCGACCACACGGATCGCAGCCACAGAAACATCTCACCTATGGTTAGTATAATTTATAAACTTGTCAGGTTTTAATATGCAGTTTCATTCACTTCGTACCGAATTGGACGCTGTATAGACCGTAGTTACAGTAATGCTTGGCACATATATTTTTATTGCCAAGTCTGTAAATCTTCTTCCGCCAGTCTGATCAGAATGTTCGCTCGTTCTGCTTGAGACATGGTTTTATCATCCAGATAATAATTGGCGATAAATTCTCTGTCACGATTGGCGCCATCTTTGGGTCCGCCGATGCCTGTAATCACCAATAGGGTGGTGCGTTTGTCGGTGTTAAAGATAAAGGCCTTATCACCCAGATCGTCAATAATTCGCGTTAAGGGCGCATTGCTGGAGGCAAACGTGGCATTGAATTTGAGTTGTTGTGGTTCAACCCGATTGACATCAAACATATCTGACAGCATAAATTTATAGACATAGCCCATGCCCCCGGCTTGTCCGGTTTTACGGTTATAAATACATTGACTCCAATGGGTGGGAATATGTTCGCTGGCGACATGTTTTTTAACCGCAGTGGCCAAAATACGCTCGGCTTTTGTTTCACTTAAATGCGGTGCTTTGCAGGCATGGGGTAATTTGACAATACGCTTTTTGTTTCCGGGTTTGGCTGTATTGACTGTAGATTCCGGCTCATAATAATGCATAAACTCAATCGCCATAAGTGGTGCCCCCTGATAGTTGCATTCATGGACTTCGCTTAATATAATTCGTTTTTCAACCGCTGCAAAGGTTTTAAAGGCATGGTGGAATATATGACCGTTTTCGACGCTGAGTTGATGAGTGTATTGATTGGTTTTTCGCCCCCCGGTGTCGGTATAAATGGCTGTGCAATCAAGGGTACCCCCTAATTGGGCATTATCGTAATCAAACTCATAGCCATAACGGATGCACGGATAGGTTTTCTGTGGCGAGTATTGACACATTTCCTGTGCTGTCACAAGCACTTTTAGGGTGGCTGTACAAACCTTTTGTGGACCTGAATCGTCGGAACAAACCAGCCCGGATTTGGCATTAGTAATATTAAGCTGGCTGTTAGGGATATCATGGAGGTAAAAACCAGGTTGTACCAACCCCGCGGCGTGAAGACAAAAGCTTATAAACAGTAAAGTTAAGATAAGCCATAGCGTCTGAATGGGTGTCAACATAATAAGCCCCTTTAATAATAAACTTATTTATTTTAGCACCAAAATTTAAAAAAACGTCAGTTTGATATGGCCTGGGTTTGCAAAACCTGCAGTAGTACACATTTTGTCGTCCTTTAACGTCAGAATGTGTTCAGTTGAAGCGTTTTTGGAATCAGTGGTGGGCACGACTGGGATTGAACCAGTGACCCCTTCGATGTCAACGAAGTGCTCTCCCGCTGAGCTACGCGCCCTCTGATTTGGGATGTGAGCTTATAGCCGCTCACCAAAGAAGCGGTATTCTATCGTAAGATGATTTAGGATGCGATAGAAATTTTTTCTTTTTTGCGCATCACTTCAATGTTAAAGCCTTCCGTTAAATCAAGTGACAATAAGGCTTTCACCACTTGTTTGGGTGTGGTGACAGTTTCGTCATTGATGGATAGAATCACATCACCTTCGACTAAAGCCAGCTTGTTGTCTTTGTTTACATGCACGATTAATACACCTTGGTCTGTTCCAAAGTAATCCTTAAGTCCCGAATTGACTGCAATAAATTGGTGTTTTTTGCCCAGCCAATCTTGTAGTTTGTTGTGCTTTAGCATGACATGGGGTGACATAAAGTCATCACCTAAATAGGTGATGACTTGATATGAACCAGCATGTGGCGCTGTTGGTGGAATCGGCGGTAAAGGTAGAAGCAATACATCGCTAAGGCTGTGTTTATCCGCGGTAATTTTCATTTTTTTACGTTTACCGTCGCGCATTACTTCAAAGGTTGCGTGCTCACCGGCTTTTGTTTGTTTAGATAAATCTTTAAGTTGAAAACCTTTTTTATTGGTTTTTTGATTATTAACTTTGGTGATGACATCATTTTTTTGTAAGCCGGCTTGAGCGGCACCACTCTCCGGGACCACGCTAATAACACGCCAACCATTATCTTCAACACTGGCCATAAAGCCAAAATAAGCTTGATCGGGATTGTAGTTTTTATAATAGTTACGATCTATTTGAATCACTTCTCGTTGACCTTTGCCATCGGATTCGATGCCGTGCTTTTTAATCAAAGCATCAATCTTTTGATTCAGGTCTTCACCTTCATCAATCTGGACATGTTCTTTGATGACTTTGACTGTACCATTTACGTCTTGTTCTATGGTGATAAGTGCTTCATTATCAATGACTTCAACATCTATATTTTCTTGATGTTTGACCCAGTGATGAAGCGGCGGGGCTGGTGGCATATAAATATCATTTTCATCTAAGATATCAGCAATGATTTGATCTACGTCCGTGTCATCATCGACTTTAAAGGACTCTTTAATGGTGTTTTTCTTGCCGTCTTTACTGTGGGTAATGACAACATGGGCTTGACCATCTTCAATTTGGGTGTTTATGTCTAGATGGTCATGTTGTTTGGACCAGACTGAAAGCGAACAAAGAACGAGGAATGTGGTTAAAATTGTTTTCATCATTGTACTCCTGGGTTTAAATAAGTTGAATGGATTGGGTTTGGGGCGTTAAACTTTTTAAGATAGAAAGTTTGGCTTGTAATAGTTGATACGTTTGTTGGGCGTTATTATTACCCGCTAAGCGCTTGTTTAAATGATTAAGCCATTGTTCTAACTGCACCTGGTTTTCTAAATCTCCTGAACCGGGTCGCCCGGTGTAGTCATCTTTATGTAATATTAAGTTGTTTTCGAGTTGACTAATTTGTTGTTGCAAGCCGGTTAGATTATGGCTTTCAATGGCACGATTACTTGGTCCATTGGTAAAAACTAAAAAACTAAACATGATGGCCATAATGGCTGCAGCCATAAACCAAGGTCGAATATGGTTGGGCTTTATGGCATCATTCAGTTGTGCATAAATGGCACCAAAGTCATCATTTGGTGGTGCCATGGGGGTTTGACTTTTGAGCCACTGGCGAAGTGTAAAGTGATTATTCATAGCTATTCACCCGTTGCTTAAGGGTTGATGTATTGGCAGCTAACACCTGCTGCAATTGATGTTTAGCCCGTGCCAAACGGGATTTTGAAAAACTTTCGGTGCGATTAAATAAGTCACCAATTTCTTGATGGGTAAAGCCTTCGACTTCATAGAGCCAGATAATGGTGCGCATCATCGGGCTGAGGCTTTTTAAGTAATAATTGGCATCGTGACCGTGGTCATAAGTCATTAGTTGAGGTTGTGATAAATCAGCCAATGTTTGCTCATCACTATCAGCAAAGACTTCCGGGGTGTTTTTCCTGATCAAATCCAATGCTTGATTGATGACGATCCGCCGCAGCCAAAAGCCAAAAGAAACCTGCCCTGACCATTGCTCTATTTTGTTGAAGGCGGTGATAAAGCTCAGTTGGCTAATATCCTGGGCGTCTTCGGGGGTTTGTAGCATACGATAGGCTAGGTTATAAACCGGGGTGGCAAATTGGTCATAGACCAGACGACAGGCCGATTGATGACGCCGTTTTAATCGATGCTGGGTTTTGTTATCAATGTTTTGATTAAATGGACTCACTACAATTTGTCGTTAATTATTTGGATAGATAGTTATTAAGACGACGATTGTGAGTAAAAGGTCGCGATTATTTTAAATATTTTCTGATTCCTGCAATAAACTGTTGCTGATTAAAGCACTCAGCACGGTGCTCACAGGCGCTGCGCATGGCTGTGGCTTTATTTCTTGTGAGAGATTGTGCAGTTTTTATGAGATGATCCTTGAGCGACTGTTCACCCATAAAAAATCCGGTTTCTTGATCAATGATGGTTTCTTTGATGCCGCCTTGGTGACTGGCAATAACGGGTTTGCCGGCGGCCATGGATTCCACCGGAGTCATACCGAAATCTTCGTCCTCAGGAATATAAATGGTGGCTAAACAGTTGCCTAATAGGTCTAATAGTTGTGCTTCATCCAACCAGCCGGTAAAACGGATATTATTATGCCCGGCAGCTAATTTTTTTAATGGTTCGGTTTCTCTGCCGCCGGATGCCACCACCAGTTGTTTGTCGGGCATGGCTTTAAAAGCCTCAATAATCACATCGATGCGTTTTAACGGGTCATGACGGCCTAAAGATAAATAATAATCACCCTGAGATTGCCAGTTAAAATAAGCGGTATCACAAGGTGGGTAAACCACATGACTTGAATGATTAAGATGGGTTTTGATGCGCTGCTGAATATGTTGAGAATTGGCGATAATGACATCCATGCTGTTTAAAGCGGCTTCGTATTGCGGTTGAAACCAGGCAATCAGGGCTTTTAAGGCAGGTCTTTGCCAAAAGGGCAGGCTTTGTAAATAGTGGTCTTTTTTATCATAGACAAAGCGGGGTGGTGTGTGGCAGTAAAATAATTTATTGGCATCAGAAAAATGGCGATTGGCTAAAGGGGCTGCGACACCACTGAAAATAACGTTCTGATAGCTTTTGTTTAATTTTAGTGGTTTTTTAAAGGCTTGTGTCAATTGCCAGGTTTTTATGCCGGGTAATTTTCCTAAGGCGTTTAAATTATAAATCACTATATCTAAATCATTGATATTAAAGCTATTATCATTAATTTCAGCCGTTAATAAATCGCTGGATAACTGCTGGCATAGGGTCATCACCAAACGTTCTCCTCCTCCTTTGATGTAAAACAAGTCATGAACGGTTAAAATGTCGTCTGTCATAATAATTGCTGAATAAAAATGCACCCTAAAAACCAATTATCAAAAGATTGGCATAATCAAACCCTTATTGTAACGCACGCTGCATAAAATGAAGACTTTGATTGTGATTCCGGCTTTTAATGAAGCCGATAATTTAGCGCAGTTACTGCCTCAATTGTGTGCTGCGGTGACGGCCGATATTTTGGTGGTGGATGACTTTAGTTCTGATAACACAGTTCAAGTGGTCAAAAAGCAAGGTT
>Ga0209344_10001789_pt1 | contig 26356 bp, 19 predicted proteins | sample Cruoilmetagenom6_FD_187293 | JGI IMG/M metagenome (GOLD analysis project Ga0209344, IMG submission 187293) | Oil polluted marine microbial communities from Coal Oil Point, Santa Barbara, California, USA - Santa Barbara Oil Seep Sample 6 (SPAdes)... | ecosystem: Environmental > Aquatic > Marine... | reverse complement strand
TGGTGGTATAACAAACAGAAAACAAAACAGAAACTGCAGTACCTAGTAAAAGACATATATCAAACATAAAAAGGATGCCATTTCCATCCTTAACGCAAAAAAGCCTTTCTATAAAGAAAGGCTTTTTGTTATTCTAACTACATACCACCAAAGTGGAGAAATCTATATTTTTTAATTTCTTTTAATAGCCTTTTTAGTTAATACCACATCATTAGATAAAGTGACTTTAGCAAGATAAGCAGCTTGGCTTAACCTATCTAAATTGTAGGTTTCTGTACTACTATTTCCGTTTAGGTTATAAAGTAATCTACCTAATACATCATAGACTTTTACATTTTTAATTTGTAAACCATTCGATGTACTAAACTTCACGGTACCATCTTGTTGTTCTATGATGGTAAAGGCGTTGTTTAATTCGTTCTCATTAATAGAAAGTGCAGCATCTTTAAATACGATGTCAAACCTGTCATTATGTTCCCCAGTTTCTGAAGTGAAAGTATAAGGAGCTTCACTTAAATCATGAAATATTTGCATTAATTTATCATGAACATAAATGGTGTTTTCTGTTAAAAAATCACCTTCTATTTGCGCGATACTAAAGTTGTATATAGTTGCTTCATCAATACTCGTTTTAAATCCTAACGGAATAACTTCGTCTAGATGTAAACTTTCTGGTGATTTTCCTTGAATGGCTAATTTATCTTTCCCATTTGCAGCATCAATAATCGAATACAGAATAGAGTGCGAACCAGCAGATAAGTTCTTTGGTGCATCATAATACATACCGTCATAGGCATTCGTTGCTCCAGGGATATAACCAACTAAAACTTGGTTGAAAATACCATTATCCGAAGTTAAGTTAATCCATAATCTTTCATGTGGATTGCTATTTTCGGTTCTAAAAAACTGATTGTTATTTCCGGTAACACGCATGCTATTATTAAAAGTAACATCTGCAGTTTTTACAGTACCAGAAACCGTGGTTGTGGTTGCTGCATCCGATAAGGAAATAAAGAATCCTTGTCCAGAAGGAATATGTCTAGTTGGCATAACGCCATCTCCACCAGAAGTTTGTCCTGTCCCGTTGATAACCGCATAATCACTTTGTGCAAAATTTAAAACCTGATTTCCATTATTAGTATCTGTGTACGGTGAATTTTGCGACCATAAAAAGATAGCACCATCGGTGACACCAGTTGTGGTTTCCGAAACGTTAGTATCTATATTGGTATTTACAGCAAGAAAAGCATCTGCATCTATTGCAGAAGCATATGGGTTTCCAATAAAGTTCCAGTTATTATCTAGAGATTCTAGATCGTTTCTATAGATAGGTACGTTATAGTCTCCAGTATGTAAAGCGCCTTCAAAAGTATATTCGTAGTTTGCTCCTGGCATACCAAAACCTGTTTGGCTATGCATTGCTGCGTAACCAATACCTGGTTGCATGATATCTGTATTACTAGTGAATTGCCAATCGTCACCATTATCATCTATATCATCTTGACCAGTTACGGTTGCATTATCATTAGCCGTTTCTTTCGTTCGGTCTAAATAGTTTTGACCATCATACCAAAAACGTCTTGTAGGATGTGCTTCTAGTAAACCGTTTCCAATAGTTTCACCCAAAACAGGAGAACTCCAATAGGTATATTCGTAATAATTATTTAAAGGAGCAGTACGCTTATTTACTTGTGTTACCGCATTAGTGTGCAACGTATAGGTTCCGGCATTTACACCGTCACCATGCTGTACAAAACTTCCCTTGTCTTCTACAAGAATACCGTCTAAACCAGTACCATTACCGTATACATCTACATTATTTGCAACTTCTACATAGTCTCCAATAGCAATAACTAATTGGTTACCTGCATTTACAATTAACTGGCAAGTGCTAAAGCTACCTTCTGTAATGGTGTTGTAGTCGCCATCGATGATTGCGATGGTGTTTATGTCTGGAGGTGTACTATTTGTCCAATCGGTACCATCCCAAGTAGTTACAGCAGATTTAATTCTAACACTATTAGAAGCGGTATAGCAAGTTGCTGTATTTTCTCTTACTTGACAGTAATATTGATAGTCATTTAAAGTCAGTGTATTTAAAATGTTAAGCGTGTTGCTAGTTGCTCCAGCATATATTGCGCCATTGGTAGCTGCAGTCCAAGAAGTGTCTCCAGGAGCGCTATAATACCATTGGTATGCTAATGGGTTTCCACCTGCAAACCCTTCAGCAGCGGTTACATTTAATGTTGCGGTTAGATCACAATCGGAATTAGGATCAGTAGGCTGCGTAGTCACTATTGGAGGAACACCAACAGAGAAATCATAGTTTCCAATATCGCTATAATCTACAGGAGCAAAACTATCCCAGTCATTAGTATTCCACGTGGTGCTTGGTGCTGTAATTCCGGAGTTTTTTCTTCTGTATGTATAATTTTTTGTTGCTATAGTAAAATCATCACCAGTATAATCCGAAAGCCCCCAAAGATCTACCCATGTTGTTGTGTTTTTGTATAATCGAATTGGGTCATTGCTATTAACACCACTAGTGTTATTCGCTAAATCATAGCCATGAGATGCATAATTATTTGTGGATTCTGTACTACCAAAAGCAACGACAAAAACTTCATTGTTCGGTAAATTTCCAGTTAAAGCGATGGTTCCTGTTGCATTTATATTTCCATTACCATGAATACGTAATTCGTAATCACTTAAGTCTACAGTGGCTCCTGTACCATTAAACAATTCTACATAAGAATGGGATCCAGAACCATGGTCTGTGATTTCGCTAATAAAAATATCAGAAGGAGTGCTAGCTGTACTTCCTTCACAGTCTGAAATAAGTTGATCTATAACCGTAAAAAGGCTAGAACTTAAACAGCCAAGATTATCATTGATTTCTAGACTTCCTGTATTTGCTCCAGCAGGAATGGTAACTTCTATTTCATTGGCTGCAATAATAGTAACTGTTGCAGCAATACCATTTATAGATGCTGTTGTAGATGCTCCAAAATTAGAACCACTAGAAGTAACATTCACTATGGTATTCACTGGGCCATTGTCTGGGGATAAGGTTAATGTTGCACCTGCGCAATTTCCGTTTCCTTGTACAGCAAACTCGTAAGAAGCTTCGTCTGCATCATCACTATCTATTGTTATAACTGCAGTTCTTAAGCCAACACCGGTTGGTGAAAAAGTGATTTCAAAATCGATCTCTGTACCAGGTGCGATAATAGATGCTCCAGGATTTAAGGTAATAGCGAATTCTGCATTATTAGAAGAAACAAGACTAGATACATTTAAGTCTGCTGTACCTTCATTACTAATATGAAAAGTTTTTGGTGCAGAAGTATCTCCCATGGTTGTAGCTGCAAAAATAGTATTATATGCAGTGTTTGCGGCTGCTCCATCTGGAATGGAGTTACCAGAGTTACGCTCTATATCAATTTCTGGAACGGGGATAAAGCCTTCACCGGTAAGGTTTACTGCGCAGGAGCTTTCGTTAGAATCGTTATTGTTAATCGTTAGAATACCTGTTCTAGTATTTATTGCAGTAGGTGTAAAACGTACGGTTACGGTTTCGCTATTTCCAGCAGCAATGGTTAATGGAGCAGCAGGAGAAACAATTGTATAATCTCCAGTAATGCCAAAAGAAGTTATATCTAAATCTGCGGAACCTATATTTTGAATATCAAAAGTTAGATCGGTGTTGGTACCATTTCCTTGGGTACCAAAATCGATGGTGTAGCCACAATTTTGTGCTGTTGCTGTATTATCTACTAATTGTAGTTCTGCTATTGGTGTAGTACAAGAATCTCCCGAGAGTATAATATCATCTACATAATAATATTCACTACCATCTAAAGCGACAGCTCTTAATCTAACTTTTATTTGTGTTTCAATAGGGTTAATGTTAACTACCCAAGGATTTGTAGCAACAGTAGTTGGATTGGAAGCATTCGTGTTCCCCATGTTTATGTTGGCGTTACTATATCCATCTACAAGTTTAATAGAGCCATCTCCACTCCAAGTAGCACCATTATCATAAGAAATGTCTAAAAATAAATCTTCGTTACTATCTGCTCCTATAGAAGCAAAAGCTACAGAAAGTGTGACGTTAGAAATACCAACTAAAGAAACGTTGTCTGTGGTTAGATTGTCACTTCCTCCAAGTCTATAAGAATTTGTTCCAAAATATTTATTAAAATCATTTTCAACAGAACCATTACCGGTGTATCCAAAGTCATCACTTCCTTCAAAAGAAAGTGTTTTAAAAATACCGGTGGATCCATCATTGTCGTTAACACTTAAAATAGTTTCATTTATACTACCAACAGTAGCGCTAGAACCACCAGAAACAGTTTGAATTTCAAAAGTATAGGTAGCATCGTCACCACAATTTGCATTATCTGTAATAGGAATTGTTACACATTGCTGCGCTGCGCTATTTGCAGGAAAACTAATGGCTTGTGTGTAGGAGCTAATATGTGTAGTGGTTGCAGAAGTCATAACAATATTTGCTGTTGTTGCTGTAGTACTAGGATTGATGATGTCTACACAAGCAGTTACGCTACCATCTGTTTCGGTGGCAGTATAGGTAGCAGAAGTAAAGTTAATTTGCGTATCTGTTGTTCCTGCAATAATGGAAACAGTATAATCTTCTACACCTCCATATGACATATCGTTGTTAGAATCGCAAGCATCAACAGACCCTACAGATTCGCCTTCTTCTTGCAAAATTCTCATTCGAAAATCACCAATAGTTTGTGCAGCATTAACATTAATTGTAAAGTTCTCTATTTGAACAACATCAGAAGCGGAAGTAGAGACTGTTGCCAATCCAATTTCTTCTCCAGAGTCATCAAAGTCTCCATCATTGTTCCAATCTATCCAAACACCAGCAGCGCCATTATAATATCCACCACCATTACAGTCACCAAAACCTACTGTTAAGGTATAACTTAGTCCTTGCATTAAATCTGCAGATTCACTTAAATTAAATTGAACAGCATTTGTACAAGAGTTAGACGTATTAGATATAGAACTAGATTCACCTACTAAAGAAACACTTTCTATTTCAGAATCACCAGAGTTTGTCCAAGTGGGTTCACAATATATAATATTAGTAACCTCACCATTAACCGTAATAGTTGGTGTAGTGCCAATGCCAGGTGTTGCATTAGTAATATCAATGGTAGTACCATAGGTGTTAATCGCTAAACCAGCTACTAAGCGTGTGTATATGGTGGTTGTACCATTTAAACTTCCTGCTGGGATATTTACCGAATTTCCATAGCCACTACCAGCAGTTAAAGAAACTTCAAAATTGCTAGAATTTGAAGTAACGGTTGTTCCTAATGTAAGTAGCGTACCTGTGACATCAAAACTTTGTGCTGTAGAAGGGCCATTGGCTATAACATAATCTAAATCTGTTATTGTTGTTGGTGTTGCAATAATGTTTGGGCCAACTGGAGCTATACATGTTAATATTAAGTCTTGCAGTCGTATTCCTCTACCAGATGTTGCGTCTACAGATAATCTTAGAACTGTATTTGCAGATACTGTTGGGATGTTTATTGTTCTTGTAACATAACTTCCTGTAGTAATTGGTGTTGTGTAAGATTGTGTAAAACTAGTTCCTCCATCTGTAGATACTTCTACTAAAAGAGATCTATGTGTCCCGCTACCCCAAGATGTAATATCAACTTCGAAAGTCGCACTACTGCAGGCACTTAGGTCATATACAGCTGTTTCAATAACATCTCCAGGATTTCCGGGCTCTAAATGATAATAAGTTCCTTTATCAATAGATTGTCCGGTTATGTTATTAGTGTCCGTCCATCCAGTAGGAAAAGTACCTCCTCCGTTTACATTAAAAATTTCTGTCTGCCCAAAACCAGACACAAAAGCACATAAAAATGCTATTAATAAAAGTAAATAATTCTTTTTCATAGGGATAATTAGTTAATTTTAACCTTTATTCAATTTAGTAAGCACGTAAATATACCGCAAACTATGTGTAAACAAAGCTGTTAAAGTTATGGTTTTGTTACTAAATTATTAGCTTTATTTTCTATGAATCTACAAAAAGCCTATTCCCTCGACGAAGCGCAAAAAAAACTAGAGTTTTACTGTGCATATCAAGAACGTAGCCATAAAGAAGTGGTTACCAAGTTAAAAGATATGCGCATGATTCCCGATGCCATAGATGTGATTGTGGTGCATTTAATACAAAACAATTTTTTAAACGAAGAACGTTTTGCTAAAGCTTTTGTACGTGGGAAATTCAGAATTAAAAAATGGGGAAAAAACAGATTAAAGCAAGAGCTTAAAAGAAAGGATATTAGTAAAACGATTATTGATATTGCCCTTAAAGAAATTGATGCAGACGAATATTTAGAAACCTTTTATGCATTGGCAGAAAAAAAAGTAGAAACGATTAAAGAAGCAAATAGCTATAAGAAAAAAAAGAAACTAGCAGACTACCTACTCTATCGCGGTTGGGAAAGTCCGCTAGTCTATGATGTAGTAAATACCTTAATAAAATAAGCCTTAAAGTAGTATTATTTTAAGACTTATTGATAACAAAAAACAATAGTATTAAAGTTGTTTTACTAATTTTTTAGTGAGTGAAATATCATTCTCTAAATACACTTTTGCAATATAAGTACCTACAGCAATTGCACTACTGTTTATTTTTACAGAAGTCGCTTTGTTCGAATCTACGTGATGTACTAATTGTCCTCTAATATTGTATACATCAATGGTGCTTATCGCATTTTCTTGGTTTGTTTTAAACAGTATTTCGGCATTATTAAGTTCAATAATAGAAAGTTGTTTTTGTAAATCATTGGCAGTTACAGAAAGGGTTTGGTCTGTAAATGTGATTTCAAAACGATCACTAAATGTTCCTGTGCTAGCTGTAAATGTATAGCTAGAAACAGATAAGTCATGCAGCATGTTTAAGTAATTGTCTTTTAAATATATGGGATTGTTATTAAAAAATTCTCCTTGTTTTTTACCAATAGCAATGGTGAATTGTGAAGCCATCATATCGCTAGTATAAAACCCTAAAGGAATGGTTTCGTTGCTATTTAAAGCCTCGCTGTTTTTTGCTTGAATGGCGTATTTTTTATTGTTCTCATTTGCAATGGTAGTGTATATCACTGAAGCACATTCTCCCGACATATTTCTCAATGCATCGTAAAAACTTCCGTCATCTGCACTGGTAGCACCATCTATGTACGCTATTAATGCTTGATTAAAAACACCATTGGTAGAACTAAGATCTAGCCAGATTTTATTAGTTTCAGTCACATTACTCGTTTTGAAAAATTGTGCATTTGAATCGTTTTCTGCTGCACGCATGGCGTTTGTAAAAGTCGCATTTCCATTAGCAATTCCTTGAACAAAAAAGCCTTGTCCAGAAGGAATATTACGATTAGGAATTACGCCAGAGCCACCAGCAATCTCTCCGGCTCCGTTAATAATAGCATAATCGTTGGTGTTAAAATTAAAGACTTCATTTCCACTAGTACCTTGACTAGGCGGCGTTGCATGAGACCATAAGTAAATTGCTCCGCCAACAACGCTTGTGTTTGCTGCAAAAAAGCTATCTACATTAATCGCTGAAGGATATGGGTTTCCAATAAAATTCCAATCTAAATCCCCATTAGGGCCATTGTAAAGAATAGGTGTGGTTATAGTTCCTGTGTTAAAGGTTCCAATAAAATGGTATGGGTATTTGGTTCCAGAGGTAAATCCTGCTCCAGCATGTGTTGCTGCATAGCCAACGCCTGGTTGTAATATAGTGTTACCATTAAGTAGTGTCCAGTCATTGCCATCATCATCAATATCATCATGTCCTGAAGTATAGTTTCCAGAATTACCATCTTCGGTAAGTACGTCTAAAAAGTTTGCAGCATTATACCAATAACGCATATTTGGATTGGAAGAAGCAAAAGCACTGTTTACCGTGGTATTGCTTACTGGTGAACTCCAATAGGTATAATCATACCAATGGTTTAATGAGGTTGTAAGTTTGTTAACTCTAGATGTTCCTCCAGGGTTTACCGTAAAAGCTCCAGAGTCACTTACTTGAACAAAAGATCCAGAAGATGCTACTTCTAGTGTTCCACTAATATTAGTGTCTTGTATTATTTTTATATAAGTATCGTTAGATACCGTTGCTGTTTTTCCTGTTGTAACTTCTAAACTATAGGCGATAATATTTCCATTTGTTGCTGTAGTATAATCATCATTTAATATTGCTATGGTTTCTATTTCTGGTGTACCATTGTTCCATGTGCCACTGTTCCAGGTGGTTTCTTTTCGGGTGACTTCTCCGGTAACCAATATGGTATAGTTTACGTCTGGGTATAAAATAGAAAGTTCGGTAACAGAGGGAGCGGTAATATGAATACTTCCATTATAGTCACCAATAGCTAAACCAGATTTTAAACGAACGTAAACAGGTACAGTACCTATAGAGATTAATGCTGCTGAAATGACAATTTGATCTGCAAAACCTGGAGATCCACCAGCATACACTTCAAACCCTATTGGGGCAGTAACGGTATAAGGTCTTGTTAATAGAAAACCATCATCTAGGTTAAAAGTTTCATTGTTGGATGGTCCATTATTGAATTCGTAAGATAAATCAGGTAAATCTACGTTTTGTGGTATGGGAAGTATACTTGAATTATTGCTATTCTTATAGCGATTTGCGTTAGCAGAAAAAGTAAATAAGATAAAGGTGGCAACAAAAAAACAATGTAGGTTGGTTTTCATGTTAATAACGGTTTGGGATTAATATTTCCCTAATTTCCAATAATTATCTAAATAATCCGTTAATCTAACCGTTTTTTTCGATGAAATACATTATTTTTTTTGAAGCCCATTTTTTTTGAATGAATTTTTGGTGAAATATTTTAAAATAAGGCACAAAAAAAGAGCATATACCTATGCTCTTTTTTTTGTAATAACTAAGTTTTATAGATTAAATACAACTCCTGCATTTACAGAAAACTGATTGTGTAGTTTTTCTGAAGGCTCTAATTTTCCAGTATTGTATTTAGCAAGCGGTACATTTAATTCGGTGAAAACACCAAAACCGTCTGTAAAGAAATAACGAGCGCCAAGATGTGTTCCAAAATTCTTTATACCAAGGTTTAAACCAGGATATAAATCGAAGGCATCGTCAATATTTAATACGTTTCCAATATTCGCATTAATTCTTGCTTTGATATCAAATCTTTCATCGAAGGCTTTTTCAACACCATTACCAGTATTGATACCTAGTGCGTAGGTAGAAGAAACACCAACCGAAAGGTTTTCTCCAATACCATAATCAAAACTAGCAAAAATACCTGTTGCGTTGTCTTGAAAATTAGCACCAACTTGTACTTTTTTGTCTCCGCTTCCTGAAAAGGATTGTGCTTGTAAAAAGCTAACACTTAATAAAGTGATACCTATTATTATATTTTTCATTTCTAAATTTTTTAAATTAAAACGTTTGCAAAATTAGCTGTTTTTTTTATTAGTTCTATGTATTGCTTGGTTGTTTTTATAATCTATCCAATTTTGGCCTTTTATTTTTCGCATTAAATTATCAAAATGCCTCATAATAGCAATGTTATAGACTGCTTTGGCTAAATTTTTTGGATTTTTAGAAATTGATCTTAAACTCATAGAAAAGCCTGGTGTTTTATATTTCATATAGTGCCAATAGCCTTCTGGCATATACAATACTTCTCCATGATTTAATTCTGTAGTATAGCCTTTTGCATGTTGTAAAGCCGGCCATTTATTAAAGTCCGGATTAGAAAAATCAATATCTTCTCTAACAATTAAGGAATGCGGAATTTTATATAAGTACTTATTCTGGTCTTGGTTAAATAAGATGCATTGTTTGGTCCCTTCAAAATGAAAGTGAAAAATATTTGCAAAATCGATATCATAATGCATGAATGTATGCGAATCTCTTCCGCCAAAGAAAAGCATTGGTAAGCCCTTCATGAATTTTAAACCAAAATCTGGAAAACTAAAATCCTTTTGAAGTTGAGGTACTTCCTTTAAAATATTCCAAAGAAAAATTCTATATTTTGTAGGTTCACTTTGCAGCAAATCTACATAGTCACGCATTTTCATGGTGGCGTGTGCTTGGTTAAAGCCGTCTTTGTAGTGTACTGGTCTGTCATCATAAAGCGGCACCGTTTTATCGCCAGCAACTTGCTTTATATAGTCTAAATTCCATTTTGTAAAAGCAGGCCAATCTTCTATACAACGTTCTATGACCACAGGTTTTTGTGGTTTAAAGTAGTTGTCTAAAAATTCCTGTTTTGTAATGTTTTTTACTCTAGGAATGTCTTGAAGGTTGAGTTTCAATATAACGGATTTAAAAGGCTAAAGTACTAAAATGAAAGTAATATGAAATCATTTTTCGTGAAATGAAGCTCCTAAATTCCTCTTTATTCAAAGAAGCACCTTGCAAATAATGAAATGTACACGGAAGCTCTAAAAGAATAAACGAAATACCTTTAATATATTGTGTTTTTGAGTTGCTAAAATTCTCCTCCTTTTTTTAAGGAGGAGTAACTTTGGTTTCTCTATAGAAATCGATGATGCGGTGGTCTATTTAAAAGTGTATTTTACGCCGAATAATAAATTCCCTTTTGGCATTGGCACCAAGTTGGTTTCTGTATATGTGGTATTAAAAATGTTATTCGCAAGTATAGAGATTTCAAATGCTTTTAGATTATAATTTACACTTGCATCTACAACAGCATAGCTTTCTCCCGAAGTTCTTTCGGCATATTTATAAATAATATTTTGGGATAGGTTTTTTAGAAACTGCGTTTGTAAACTTGCGGTTGCATGGTGTTTTAACGAGTTGATAGAATATCTAGAAAAATTACTAGAAACCGCTTTTAAATCGTCTTCTAAAAAAGTATAACCGGTTCTAATGTTTTGTTTGAAAGCGCCAAGTTTAAAACCATAAGCCGCGTTAAACTCGATTCCTTTTGTGTTTAAATCTCTAATACTGGTTGCTTGCCATAAATCGGTTTCGTTCTCTTTTACAAAATCGATTAGTTTTTTAGAATCTCTATTAAAGGCAGCAAAAGATAGGCTGAAGTTTCCGGTGTGGAATTTAATTCCCAACTCTTCGGCTATTGCTTCTTCCGGATCTAAATTCTCATTTCCTAAGGTAGTGGGATCGCTATAAAATAAATCGGTATATGTTGGTATTCTGTAGGTATAACCAATGTTTCCGTAGATTTTTAATTCGTCATTTAATGTATAACCAACATCTAAACCAGGAAAGGCATGAAATTTAAAATCGGAAAAATAATTAACAGCAACACCAGGAGTTATATCTAATTTATCATCGATAAACGTAAAACGATGCTCTAAAAACATAGTCGTCATAAATCGATTTCTAGAACCTAAGTTGTTACTTGATAAATATACTTTTGCAACATCGATACCAAAACCGGTGATACCAATATTTGATCTGTAAGAAGCATCTATGGAAGCGCCAACTTTATTGGTTTGGTGTAAATTTCTGTAAATAGAAGGATCTTGTCTCACAAAAACATACATGTCTTGGTTGCGTTTCCAGTATAATTTTGGCTTCAGGGTTAGTTTGTCTTTTTTAATTTCGGAAGAAATACCAATTAAACTAGCTTGTGTTTCTTCATATTGATTAATTGCAGACGGACTAGCATAAAAACCATTGGCACCAAATTTTCTTTCTTGAAAGGAAGCTATTAAATTAATAGGTGTTTTGTTGGTGTTGAAACTACTTTTTATAAAATAATTCTGATTATCATAATCGGTATTATGTCGGTATCCATCGGAAGTATTTCGGGAAACCTGAACAATATGAGAAGAATTTTCTAATTGACTACCAACCATAACAGAGCCGTGAAGTTGTCCGTAAGATCCAGCCTGCGCGTTTAAGGATGCGCTGTTTCCAATATTCTTTTTGGTAACAATATTTACAGCTCCCGTAAATGCATTTTGTCCAAATATTCTAGCAGCAGGACCTTTTATAATTTCTACACGTTCTATAACTTCTATTGGTAATGCCATGTTCATGGTGTGATGTCCCGTTTGTGCGTCTTCTACTTTGATACCATCTATTAATAATAAAGTTTGGTCAAAACCACCACCACGAATGTATAAATCTGCTTGCATACCAGCAGTTCCTCTTCTTCTAACATCTACTCCGGCAACTTGCTGTAATAAATCGGCAACGTTTGTAGTGGCACTTTTTTTAATGTCTTCTTGCGTAATTACAGTTATGGTTCTAGAGTTTTTAGAAAATGGTAAATCGATGCGTGTAGAGGTAATCACTACAGAATCTAATTGTTGTTCTTTTTCTAATTCTTGTGCTTGCGTTGTTATTGAAAATACAGCAAGAAAAAGGAATAAAGGAGTTAATTTCATAATAAAATATATTCGTGTTTTTTAAGACTGCAAAAATCGTAACTTTCCGGATCATTAAAGTAGTCCAGTTTTAAAACAATGAGTAGTCCGGTTGACGACATATTAAAATCCTTAATACATTTTGAAAAATCGTCTAACACTTCGATTTACATTCAGATAGCGCAACAAATTATCAATGCCATACAACGTGGCTATTTACTCGAAGGTACTGCTTTACCAGGAACCAGAAAGTTTAGCGCGTTGCTTTCTATAAATAGAAACACTGCAGTTGCTGTGTATGATGAGTTGGCATCGCAAGGTTGGGTAGCTATTTTGGCAAATAAAGGGACGTTTGTATTAAAGCAAGAAAAGAAAACAGCGGCTATAAAAGGCGTATTACAAGGATTTGAAAAATTAAATACTTATCCCGAAACTGCTGGATTTCCATTTCAATCGTCTTTTAATTTGGCTTCTACCGAAGATTTTTCCATACGTACCTACGTGATTAATGATGGGCAGCCAGATTTAAGGTTGCATCCTACACACCAGTTTTCACGTTGGTATAGTGCTTCTATGAAACGCGCCTCTTTAATTTCAAAATGGAATCAAAGGCAAGAGCAATCCTATACTACTTTTAGCAAACAGTTGTGTAATTATTTAAATGCTACACGCGGTTTTTATATCAAACCGAATAATATTGTGAGTACGCGAAGTACCGAAATGAGTTTATATATTGTATCGCAGCTTCTCATTCAAAAAAATGATGTGGTTCTTGTTGGTGATTTGAGCCACTATAAATCGAATATGATTTTTCAACAAGCAGGAGCGAATATAAAAACCATTCCTGTAGATGCGCATGGCATGGATGTGGATTTTATAGAACAAAACTTCACAAAAGGGAGTATTCGTTGTGTCTATGTTTGTGCACATCGGCAATATCCAACAGCAGTAACGCTTACTGCCGAACGACGTTTAAAGTTATTGCAATTAGCAAAAGCCTATAAATTTGCGATTATAGAAGATGATTTTGATTATGATTTTCAGTTTGACGGTTCTGCGATGTTGCCAATGGCAAGTGCCGATAGTGAAGGTGTTGTTATTTATTTAGGACGATTAGGCCAATCTTTTTTTCCTAGTTTTCAAATCGGATTTGTAGTAGCTCCAGAAAATATTATTAAGGAAGCCAAAAACTATTTACAAATATTGGATAAGCAAGGCGATTTAATTCAGAAACAAATACTTACCGAGCTTATTGATGAAGGCGAAATACATCGATTAATTAAAAAGAACATTACGGTATACAAGCAGCGACGAGATTATTTATGTGGCTGTTTAGAAACACATTTTAAAGCGCATGCTACTTGGCAAGTTCCTGCAGGAGGTTTAGCGGTTTGGTTGTGTTTTACACCTGGAATATCCCTTGTTAAACTTGCCGAAAAAGCAAAAGCAAACGATTTGGTTTTACCCAAAACGATATTGTATCAAAACAAAAATATTTGCGCGATTCGTTTAGGTTTCGGACATTTAAACGAGGAAGAAATAGAAATTGTTATTCAAATTCTAAAGCAATCTTTGGATCAAGTAGTGCAGAATATTGGATAGGTCCTTTCTATGGCTGGCTGTTTTATTCCTTCATAAAATTGGTAAACAGATTGAAAAATTTCTCTGGTTCTTCTAAATACGGATTATGTCCGCTTTGCTCAAACATTTCAAATTGCGCTTGTGGCATAAAGGTTTTGTATTGTACCGCAAATTCTGGAGTAGAAACACCATCATAACGTCCTGCAACAATAAGTGTTTTCGCTTTTACATCTTTTAATTGTTGTCTGTAATCTTGGTTAATCATACTTCCCGAAACATCAAAATCGCCATCTCTCCCAATAATAGTAGTATACACATCATTCGCCCAGCCTCTATGTTTATATTTTGGTGCATTTTGTTTTAAGTTTGTATTGTGATAATAAATGTATTTGGTTGGAAAGTTGCCATACACGGTTTTTAGTGGTTCTTGACTAGATATGTATCCTAAAGCACGAAGCGAATCTACTTGTTTCCATTTTTCAGGAAAATGGGTTTTTGCATAATGGTTGTAACTATCGCAATTGGCTTGCCACATGGCACCAGAATGAAAACCGTTTATCAATACCATTTTATCTACATTATCTTTATATTTTATGGCGTATGCTTGCGCAGGAACGGTTCCGTAGGAATGGCCAACTAGTGCTATTTTATCATATTTTAAAAGGATTCGAAGTTTCTCTATAAGTGCTACATCTGCTTCTACAGCATATTCGGAAGCATCTTTTGCATCATCACTTTTACCGCGACCTAACCAATCAAAAAACACTACGGTATTGGTTTTGTAGTATTGCCCAAAATTTCCTTGCATATAATCGTGCGAGTTTCCTGGTCCGCCAGGAAGAAAGAAAATAGGATCTCCAGAACCTAAAACTTCTACATTAATTTGATAGCCATCAATGGTGTAGAATTTGGATTCAAATTTTTCGAATATTTCTGGGTCTTGTTGTGCGGAAACATCTGCCGTTGCTAATAATAGAATAATACTTAATAGTTTTAGTAGCGTCTTCATGAAAAAAAGGGTTTATGTAAATATAGGTATTAATTGAAAATAGTAGGGCAAAAAAAAATCCACTATAAAAGCGGATTTTTAAAACTAGTAGTTTTTATTATTCTGGTTTGTCTTCGATGACTTCCGCAGAAGTTCCATCTGCTTTAGGATCTTTACCTTTTAAATATTCTGGTAATTCCATTCCAGCCATATTAAACATTTCCTGTAAAGGTGGTACCGATTTATACATTCCGGATAAGAAATTAGCCGTAGAAGATTTTCCATCTTTATTTCCTCCGTTTTCCCAAACCGTAACTTTATCAATTTTAATGTTTTTAATAGCTTCGGATTGCATTCTTACTAATTCTGGAAGTTTATCTGCAATTAATAAAAGTACAGCATCTTTAGAGTTATCACCAGCGGCTTTTACTATTTGCTCCATACCAGCAGCTTGCTTGGTTAAGATTTCATATTGTCCTTGTGCTTCGGCTTGCGCTTTAAATAATATGGCATCTGCTTCTCCTTTTGCTTTTCTTCTAATACGTTCTGCTTCTGCTTCGGCATCAATTTCTACTTTTCTTTTATCAATTTCAGCAGGTACAATAATATCTGCTTCTTGCGAAGAACGTTCTCTATCTGCTCTTGCAGTTTCCGCTTCTTTTTCGGCAGCATAAGACTCTTCTAGTGCTTTTGCTGTTTGTACTTTTTCGGATGCAATTGCTACACGTTCTGCTTCTGCTTCTCTTTGACGACGTAAAGAATCGGAATTTGCAACCGCAATTTTAGCAGTATTTTCTCCTTCTACAGCTTGCGCATTTGCGGCAGCTACTTGTGTTCTTTCATCTTGTACTGCATTTGCTTCTCCAATAGATCCATCTCTGGTTTTTTCGGCCACCGATTTTCTAGCGGCATTAATGGCGTGGGCTGCAGCTTCTTTTCCTAAAGCTTCAATATAACCAGACTCATCTACAATATCTGTAATATTTACGTTGATTAGTTTGAGACCTACTTTTTTAAGTTCCGATTCAACACTTTGAGAAATATTAGTTAAAAATTTATCTCTATCGTTGTTAATTTCCTCAATATCCATGGAAGCAACCACCAAACGTAATTGTCCGAAAATAATTTCTTGAGCTAATTCTTGAATATTATCTTGGTTTAAACCTAAAAGTCTTTCTGCGGCATTTTGCATAATTCCAGGTTCTGTAGAGACACCAATAGTAAAACGCGATGGTACATTCACACGAATGTTTTGTTTAGAAAGTGCATTTACTAGGTTTACTTCAATAGAAATTGGTGTTAATTCTAGAAATTCATAATCTTGAATTACTGGCATTATAAAGGCAGCACCACCATGAATACATTTGGCCGATTGTCCGCCACCAACTTTACCGTAAACTACTAGAATTCTGTCGGAAGGACAACGTTTATAGCGCTTTATTAAAATAATAAAGAAGACAAAAATAAATAATACTGCAAAAATCATTGCAATAGGGAATCCTAAATTAAAGGCTTCCTGTGTTAGAAGGTAGTTGCTCATATGTTTCTTGTTTAATTGGTTCTATGGGTTTTTTAGTTTCGTTTACTATTAAGATACCATTGCTAGTGACATCGGTAACTTGTATAAGGGTTCCTGATTTTAAATCGGTAAAAGAATCGGAAAGTGCTTCTAGTTCTCGTAAAGTACCTTGCACTCTAATGCTAACTTTTCCCATTCTGGTTCGGTTTGCACCAATAGTTAAATACACTTCACCAATACTGTTAATGGCATTTTTATAATCTAAGGTGCCACTATCGGTTAATTTTCGCATGGCATAAAACATCGCTGCCATAACTGCCATCATAAGTAGTCCGCAGCCAAAAGCAGTAATTACTGTTACTGGTCTTGAAAATCCTGCGTTAATACCTGCAATTCCAATCCATCCAAAAATGGTAAAAAAGCCTACCAGGTTCTTGAAAGTGATAAATTGAAATTCTATACCAGAATCCAAATCCTCTATATCGTCAAAGTCATCACCGCCATCCACACCTGTAAAAGTAGTTATGATGATAAAAGTGAATACCAAGGATCCAATACCTGCAATAATCCAAAAGAATTGCGCAAAAGAATCTAAAGCAGAAAACCATTCCATAGTGAGTAGAGATTAAAGATTAAGTTTGAAATATAAGACCTTTATAGGTGTCTTACAATTTTATTTAGATAGAAGCATAGAAATGTAGGGGCGCTTCTTTTATGTTTTGCATACTGGAAGCTTCCAATAGTATACGCACATATATATATGTAGCATATTGGATAGATTTGTTACAGCATATTATTTTTTAATATCGAATTCGGTATTACAATCTTCACATTTATATTTGTCTTTGGTGTAAAACGGAAGCGTACCAAAAAGGAAGCCTACCAGAAAAGAAAAGAAGGATTTAAAATCGGTAATCGTAGAAACCATAGCGATATGATTACTGTTACAGTTTGTACATTTTATTGCATTGCCGTCATCATCTACAGAATACTTTTGAATGCTATCCAGAATATGTTGTGCTTGAAGTGCATCTTCAACATATACTTTTAGTTTTATTCCACCAATAGCGTTACTCACCAAAGGGTCGGTTTCGATGGTGAAATTATCACTTAAAAACACAGGAATACCTTCCGATTCTAAACGCCCTTTTATGATTTGCGCTTCGGTAGAATATTGGTATTTCGCTATGGTTTTAAATATGTCGCTCATTTTTTTTTGTGGAAATTAAATCCTTTAAATTTAATTTACATAAACCGTTTTTCCAGTTTTTATATATAGGTCTCTATCCATCCATTTAAAATTTCTGTTTTCTGTGGCATCGAGCAAATCAATGTTTAAAGCATACGCAATATTAGAGCCAATATCAAAAGCTTCTTTGCGAGAATAGGCAGTACAGACCTCAATTTTTTGATTGGTGCTATGGAAAATATTAATCATATAGATATCATCTTTTACATTAGCATTTGCAGAACTCGCCCAAACTTTTATTGTTTCTGTTGTAGCAAATATAGAAACGTATTCTGTTTCTGGCAATGGCTGCCATTTTCCAAAACTTAAACCTAAGATAGCGTATATTTTTCTATAAGTTTTATTTTCTAGGTTGATTTCTGTTCCGTTAGTTTGTAATAACAAGACGCTATAAGCAATTGGAACAATACCAAAAAGAACTCCTGAAAAGACAAAATAAAGACTTAAAAGTGCAATTATAATTCCTAGAATAGTTTTCCAAATAGGTACTTTTTTAAGGTGCTTAATTTTTGAATTCATAAATCAAATATAATTATAACTATTATATTCTTTATGTTTTAGAATGCTTTATTAAAGAAGACTAAAAATACTATCTTCGAGCTTTAAATTATTCCTTATGAAAAAAGTTCTATTCCTCGTAATACTTGTTTTTACATTCGCTTTCGCGGAAGCACAAACCGTTAGTAAAAATATATCTTCTAATCCAGAAGTATCCACAAGCTATGCTATTTCCTTTGAAAATGCAGCGCATCATGAGGCACATATAAAAGCTACTTTTAGTGATTTAAAAGCTGGGGATACCGAAGTTAGAATGAGTAGAACATCGCCTGGTCGTTATGCTTTGCATGAGTTTATGAAAAACGCATATCATGTAAAAGCTACTGATGGAAAAGGAAACCCTTTAGAAATAGAGCGTCCAGATCCATATTCTTGGAATATCTCCGGACACGATGGTACCATTAAACTAAGCTATACTTTATTTGCGAATCGCGGTGGCGGAACCTACGCACAAATAGATGAAACGCACGCGCATCTTAATATTCCCGCAACTTTTATGTATGCGCCTAGCTTGGCTAATCAAGGTTTGGAAGTTACTTTTAATGTGCGTGAAGATTTAAACTGGAAAGTGGCAACACAATTAAAACATGTGAAAGGAAACACCTATTACGCGAGAGATTTGCAGTATTTTATGGATAGCCCAACAGAAATAAGCAACCATAGTGTGCGTTCTTTTGATGTAGACGGACAAACCATAAATTTTGTATTACATCACAATGGTACCGAAGATGAATTGGATATGTATTTTGAAAAAGTAAAGAAAACCATATTACAACAAAAAGCCGTTTTTGGCGAGTTACCACAATTCGATTATGGTGCGTATTCGTTTTTAGCATGTTATATCCCTAATGCTTCTGGTGATGGTATGGAACATCGAAATTCAACGGTTGTAACCAACACACGATCTTTAGCAAATGGTGGTTTAGAAGGAAATATAGGTACGGTTTCTCATGAGTTTTTCCATTGTTGGAATGTTGAACGTATTCGTCCGAAATCTTTAGAACCTTTTGATTTTGAAGAAGCAAACATGAGTGGTGAACTATGGTTTGCCGAAGGTTTTACTAGTTACTATGACGATTTAACGCTTTGTCGTGCAGGATTAATTCCAGAAGAAGAATATATAAACGGATTAACAGGAACCTTTAATTATGTGTGGACTTCACCAGGACGCCAATTTTTCAATCCGATTGAGATGAGTTATCAAGCGCCATTTGTAGATGCAGCACGTTCGGTAGATCTTGTAAATAGAGGGAACACCTTTATTTCTTATTATTCCTACGGAAGTATGCTAGGGCTTGCATTAGACTTATCGCTTAGAGAAAAAGGATTAAACTTAGATGATTATATGCAATTGGTGTGGACTACCTTCGGAAAAGTAGAACAGCCATATACTATTCAAGATTTACAGCAGACTTTAAATAGTTATGCAGGAAATGGATTTGGCGACACGTTTTTCAACAACTATATCCATAAAAGCGGGATGCCAAATTATAAACGATTATTCGATATGGTTGGTGTGCATCTAACGCAAGACCCTTCTGAAATCGGATTTGGTGCACAGGTTAGAAAAGGAGTTATTACTAGCAATACTACTATAGGATTATCGGCTTATAATGCCGGATTAGAAAATGGGGATACCATTCTTCAAATTGGGGAATATATACTTTCCGATACTTTAGAACTAGATGCTATTTTGAAGTATTTTAAACCAAAGGATGTGACTAAAGTGGTTTACAAACGTTTTGGTCATAAAAGGGAAGGAACCATCACATTTGTAGCGAATCCTAGTTATTCTATTGCGACAATGGAAGCTAAAGGACAAGATTTAAAAGCAAGTCAGAAGAAAGCAAGAACAGCTTGGTTAGGTGCTAAATAAGCGTTCCATTCTTCTTTAAAATGCAGTAAAAGCATGTAATACATATATATCGAAACCATTTATTGCTATTTTAAAATGGAAATAAATTATGGCGTAGGTAGTAATCTCATAAATTAGTACTAAATTTAGAATTGAAAATAAAATGATTTCCGTTGCTGCTTATCGGCAAATAGGTTCACGGAATTATAAAACAAGTTTCCTATGCTACAACACACATCCGAATCCCTAACATTTTTTACTCCAGAGGTTATTGAAAATTCTGGTGCTGTTTTTTGTGACACAGGAATTTCAGCTGGTTTTCCAGCGCCAACCGAAGATTTTACGGAGCAAAGAATAAGTCTAGATCGAGAACTTATAAAAAATAAGGAAACTACTTTTTATGCTAAAGTTAGTGGGCAATCCATGATTGGAGCAGGACTAGATGATAAAGATTTATTGGTTATAGATCGAAGTATAGAACCAACACACAACAAAATAGCGGTTTGTTTGTTAGATGGTGAATTTACGGTGAAGCGTTTAAAAATAGATGAGGAAGGACTTTGGTTACAACCAGAAAATCCGAATTATCCAATTATTAGAATTACCGATGCAAACGATTTTGTCATTTGGGGAATAGTTACGAATGTGATTAAGAAGGTCTAATACTATGTCTTTTGATAATCCTTTACTTTTTTTTATATGTTCTATTGGTGTTTTTAATGGGTGTATAGCCAGTTTTTATTTTCTATTCTTCAGTACGCAAAAACGCGTTCAAAATAGATTCTTTGGTTTATTACTTTTAATGCTTAGTTTAAGAATAGGTAAGTCTGTATATATATTATTTACAGCAAGAGAAGATCGAGATTTGTTACTCTCTCAAATTGGTTTATCGGCTTGTTTTTTAATTGGAGTCTCTTTATTTTATTATTTAAAATCTTCTGTCGATAATAAAAAAACAATTCCGAAGTCTTGGAAAATACATTACAGCATACTTACTATACTGGTTATTTTAGTAGGAGTTATTAAACCCTATAGAATTCATATCGATTTTTGGCATCAGTATTTTATTCATTTTATTTATGCGGTCTGGGGAATTTATTTAATCCTTTCTGGATACATTCTAAAAGATATTTTCAATAAAATTAGTCGTAAAAACACGAAGTGTACCACCTCCGAAATTTGGTTAGTAGCCGTTTTTCTGGGGAACGTATTAATTTTTTCAGCATATATAATTGGCTATTTTTATCTCTATTTAATAGGAACTGTTACTTTTTCGGTAGTGTTTTATGCCTTGTTAATTTTCTTATTATTCAAAAAGAATAGAGAAAGTGTGTTTCAAGATATTCCGGAAAAATACGCTGCAAAAAAGATTGATAAAGGGGAAGCGGAAAAACTAATCAGTGAATTATCCACAGTAATGCAAACAAAAGAATTGTTTAAAAATCCAGAGGTAAAACTGAAGGATTTAGCAGACGAATTAAGCATTTCTAAACATCATTTATCCCAATTATTGAATGATAATCTTGGCACATCCTTCGCACAATACATAAATACGTTTCGCACAGAAGAAGCAAAACGTTTATTATTAGAAAACAATCCATTTACCTTAGAAGCTATTGGTTTTGAGGCAGGATTCTCTTCAAAATCCACATTCTACGCTACTTTCAAGAAAACTATTGGCCAAACTCCAGCCGAATTTAAAAAGCAATTTTCATAATCATTTTATCCGAATTTATAATTCTGGACAATTCCATTATAACCTAAGACGACATTTTTGAATCGTTTTTTGATGTTTGCACTATATCAAACACATAAAACAATTCCTCATGAAAAATTACATTTTATTATGTACTGCCGTATTGGTCTTTCAATTTGCTACAGCACAATCGGAATGTGCACAGGTAGAAAAAGCACTTCAAAATTATATGGAAGGAAGTTCCTATAATAAACCAGAACTACTAGAAAGCGCATTTACAGAAAACGCTACTTTATTTCTAACCGGAAAGGATGGCTTTAAGCGGTATACACCTAAAGAATATGTTGCTTTTTTTAAAGATGCTGAAAAAGGAAAATTTAATGGTCGGGATACAAAGGTTTTAGCAATAGAAGTAACAAAAGATATAGCAACTGCCAAGGTAGAAATTGCAGGTCCAGAAAGAAAATGGGTGTATATCGATTTATTCTTACTGAAGAAGTTCGAATACGGTTGGAAAATAATAAGTAAGACAGCAACTAGAGTCGATAGCAACTAAAAACCAGGATTATGAGAAAAATACTAGTAGTGTTATTATTTGTCTTTACATGTATCTCTGTAAAGGCGCAAGAAAGTGAAGTAACCACTTTTCATAGAATGCTTATTCTTAATAAAGAAAATAAGTTGTTGGTAGTGAAAATTAAAAACAAAGATATTTGGGTAACACCAGGACTTTACCAAAACAGTAAACAAACTATAAAACAAGGTATCGATAGTATAGCATCTACGTATGGTTTTAAAGTGTTTGATGTTGCGTTAAGAGGAATGTACGGACTTAAAACACCATCTGAAAATTTCTATTCTACAAGAAACATTTTTGTAATGAAAACGGATGCTACAAATGTGATATTGCCCGAAATAATAGGGGAAGTTGTATGGTTAGATATGAACGAGGCTGTTAAACGAATTAGCTTTCCGCATATCAATGCTTTTATAAAAGATGTTTTTATGTTTCCTAATGCTATACGTTTTGGAACAATAGAAAGAATCGAGAGCAATGGGAAGCTTATATCCAAAGTTTCAGAAATATTTTATTGTTCAAAAAATGATTAATAGGAAACACCTTTTTAGTTTACTGCTGTTATTTGTTTGGTGTAGTGCTTCTGCTCAAGAATCTACCATTCCATACATAGAAACTAAAATAGATGTAGATGGTGCGTTTTTAGAGCCTGTTTGGGAACAGCTAGAAGAATATACCGGTTTCTACAACTACTTGCCTACAGATATTGGTTTGGCAGCGAATCAGACCTCTGTAAAGCTATTTCATAACGGGGAACATTTATATGTACGTGCTATTTATAAGGATATTACGCCAAAAACGCAAGTAAGCACTTTAAAACGGGATGTGTCTATCTTTTATAGTGATGCTTTTGTTATGGTTTTAGATACCCAAAACCAAGAGCAAAATGGCTATTTCTTTGCAGTGAATGCTTTAGGAAACCAAACCGATGGTTTGGTTGGGAGGAGTAATAGCGGTTATAATTTAAGTTTTAGTTGGAACACGGTCTGGAAAGCAAAGGTAAAATTAGTTGGAAACAATAAGCAGTACGAAATTGCTATTCCGTTAAAGGCATTAAACTTTAATAAAGAGAATGGGACTTTTGGTATTCAGTTTTATGTAAGGGATATTAAGAATAATTCTTGGACGATCTTTAAAAATGTGAAACGGAACTACGCCAATTTAGATTTGCGTTTTACCGAAAAGTTTGCGGTAGAAAACCTTCCTAACAAAGCGACCTCTCGTTTTACTGTAACACCTTCTGTAACTGCAAATTATCAAAAGGATGTGCTTTCAAAAATAGAGGAAACAACTTTTAAACCTAGTTTAGATGTACAGTATAATCTAACTTCTTCTTTAAAATTAGATGTAAGTATTCATCCCGATTTTTCACAGATTGATGTAGACCAGCAAGTTACAAATTTAACTCGCTTTGCTGTGAACTTTCCCGAACAACGAAATTTCTTTTTAGAGAATTCCGATTTGTTTTCCAATCTTGGAGTACCTGGTGTAAATCCGTTTTATTCTAGAATAATAGGTGCAGATAGTGATATACAATTCGGATTAAAGCTATCGGGTAACCTATCACCTAAAACAAGATTAGGTGTTTTAAACGTACAAACAGATAAAGGGAAGGATATTGCTTCACAAAACTTTGCAGCATTGGTTGTCGAGCAGCAATTAACTAAAAATTTCACTGCTACAGGATACTTAGTAAATAGACAAGAAACAGATAAATTGGAATTTGGTAAGGATTACAATCGGGTGACGGGATTAAATATTAATTACAAATCGAATAATAATAAATGGATAGGTTTGGCTAATTTTGGAAAGAGTCTTAATGATGGTGTTTCCAAAGATAATAATTTTTATCATGCTGGAATCTGGTATAATAAAAGAGGACTAGCATGGGATGCAGCAGTTAAAACTGTGGGTAAAAACTTTATTACAGATGTTGGTTTTGTACCAAGGTTAAATAATTTTGATGCTATACAAGACTTAGTAGTAAGAGAAGGATATACGCAAACTACTACAGGAATTACGTATGAGAAGTTTTATGAAAATGCTAAAAGTTTAAATTCTTTTAGAATGTTAAACTATAGAAACAATACCTATTTCGATGAAAGAGGGAAGCTTAATCAATCGTCTCATTTTTTAAATTCTGCTTTATTTTTTAAAGATCTTTCCGCAATTTATTATGTCTATACGCATGATTTTATAGATTTGAAATATGGTTTTGATCCGCTTAGTAATGGGAATGCATTACCACCAAATACCTATGATTTCGGACATGTAAAGCTTGGATATAATTCGGCAAACCATCAAAAGTTACGATATCAAGTAAATGTTCAAACCGGAAATTATTATAGCGGTAAGCGAACTGCTGCAGGAGCATATTTAAATTACCAAATGCTGCCTTTTGCTAATTTTGAACTTGCTTATGATATTAATAAAATTGATCTACATGCTTTAGGGAAAGAGACTTTTCACTTAACTCGATTTACTGGAGAAATATTTTTTAATAATAGGTTAAACTGGACAACCTATGTGCAGTACAATACACAACGCGATAATTTTAATATAAATAGTCGTTTGCAATGGGAATATAAACCACTCTCTTATATTTATGTAGTGGTATCTGATAATTATAATCAAGATATAGCGCGACAAAATTGGGGGATTGCTTTTAAAATGAATTATAGATTAGCGTTTTAAAACAAAAAAAGCTTCAGAATTTCTGAAGCTTTTTTTTATATACTAGGTGTTTGTAATTAGTCTGCTAATACAATCACTTTATTGTTATTGATCTCTAAAGTACCCGAGTTAATCGCTAACCAAGTTCCTTTATCTTTTCCTTTAGTAAATTTATCTTTTACTTCTTCTTCTAAAGAAATATCGCCATAAATTTTAACGTTTCCTTCTTTTAAAAGAGAAACAATAGGAGCGTGATCTTTTAATAATTCGAATTCTCCGTTTATTCCAGGAAGCGCAATACTTGTTACTTCTCCTTTAAATAAAGTTGCTTCTGGTGATACAATTTCTAAATACATCTTTTAAATTTTATTTAAAAGCTTCCGTACAAACGGAAGTCTCATTTATATTAATCAGATGCTGAAATAAATTCAGCACTTGCTTCGGCTTATGCCTCTGCAAGCATTTTCTCTCCAGATTCGATAGCTTCTTCAATAGTTCCTTTAAGGTTAAAAGCAGCTTCTGGTAAGTGATCTAACTCACCATCCATAATCATGTTAAATCCTTTAATAGTTTCCTTAATATCTACTAAAACACCTTTAAGACCTGTAAATTGTTCTGCTACGTGGAAAGGTTGTGATAAGAAACGTTGTACACGTCTTGCTCTACCAACAGCCATTTTATCTTCTTCCGATAATTCTTCCATACCAAGAATAGCAATAATATCTTGTAATTCTTTATAACGTTGTAATAACTCTTTTACACGTTGTGCACAATCGTAATGCTCATCTCCTAAAATGTCAGCAGTAAGAATTCTTGAAGTAGAATCTAAAGGATCTACTGCAGGATAAATACCTAACTCTGCAATTTTACGTGATAATACAGTTGTTGCATCTAAATGCGCAAACGTTGTTGCTGGTGCTGGATCGGTTAAATCATCTGCAGGTACGTAAACCGCTTGTACAGATGTAATAGATCCTCTTTTTGTGGAAGTAATACGTTCTTGCATTGCTCCCATTTCTGTTGCTAATGTTGGTTGGTAACCTACTGCAGAAGGCATACGACCTAATAATGCAGATACCTCAGAACCAGCTTGTGTAAAACGGAAGATGTTATCTACGAAGAAAAGTACATCTTTCCCTTGTCCTTCACCAGCTCCATCTCTAAAGTATTCAGCAATTGTTAAACCAGATAATGCAACACGCGCACGTGCTCCAGGTGGTTCGTTCATTTGTCC
>Ga0209344_10001788_pt1 | contig 26364 bp, 20 predicted proteins | sample Cruoilmetagenom6_FD_187293 | JGI IMG/M metagenome (GOLD analysis project Ga0209344, IMG submission 187293) | Oil polluted marine microbial communities from Coal Oil Point, Santa Barbara, California, USA - Santa Barbara Oil Seep Sample 6 (SPAdes)... | ecosystem: Environmental > Aquatic > Marine... | reverse complement strand
CACGCGATCGAAGTGGGCTCAACTATGTGCTGCACGGGTGCACTCACTGAGCTATCCTTGCTCGTGCCCACGATCCAGGATCATGCCGTGTGTGTCCGCCATTGGGATTGGTCCGAGACCTCCCAGACGGTATCGCTGATGACCCGCGAGCACGGAATGATCCGCTGCCTGGCCAAGGGCTCCAAACGCGAGCGATCCGCCTTCTCGGGCGGGCTCGAAATCGCCACGATGGGGCACATGGTCGCGATCATCAAGCCCAGCTCCGAGCTGGCGCTGCTCACCGCGTGGGACCTGATCGAGCCGATGTACCTGATCCGCCAATCCCTCGATCGCTACCACGCGAGCATGTTCGTGATCGATCTGGTCCCCCGCCTGATCAACGACCACGACCCGCACCCGCTGATCTACGACGCGCTCATCGAGACGCTCAATGCGATCTCCTCGCCCGATGACTGTGCTGATCAACAATCAATCCACGCCCGGCTCGCGTGGTATCAGTGGCAGCTGCTCGAGCACACAGGCGCTCGCCCGGAGCTGATGGGCGATGTCTCAACGGGCGAAGAACTCAACGAGGACGCGCCCGTCTTCGGGTTCAGCTCGACGCTCGGCGGGCTGACCAACGATCCCAAAGGACAAGCCGCGCACCGATCCCATGCCGGCTTGGACTTATCGGACACCTGGCGCGTCCGCCGATCCACAGTTGACCTGATGCGCCAGCTCCGCACCGGAGCCACGCCCACAGAACTCTCCAGCACACCCGAAGACCAACTTGTCCGGCTCGGCGGGCTTCTTTCCTCCTACATCCGATCGATGATCGGATCGCAGGTGCATTCGAGCGGTCATTTCTACCCTCAAATCTGAGTCAGAATCAGCCCAATCCCTTTGTTCGGTGCTGATTCGATGAACTGGGGTCGATATCTCGCCGATATCCGTGCTGAGCGTCTCTCAGCGACGGATCGCTGACACACTCAAAAATCACAAGAACTGATCGTAGATGGACACCGAACTGCTCGACAAAATCCTGAACTGCCCGTCCCTGCCCTCGCTGCCGGCCGTCGCTATCCGTGTGCTCGAACTCACCTCGGACCCCGATGTCAAAATGGATCAGCTCGCCAAAGAGATCCAGATCGACCAAGGGATCGCGGCCAAAATACTCCGCACCGTCAACTCCAGCTTCTACGGGCTCCGCAAGCGCTGCTCCTCGATCGAACAAGCACTGATCATGCTCGGGCTCGTCCCGGTCAAATCCCTCGTGCTCGGCTTCTCATTGGTCTCCTCCGTCGACGGCGTCGAGAACGACGAGTTCAACTATGTCAGCTACTGGGAACGCGGATTGACCACTGCGGTGGGCGCCAAGTTCGCCGCCGAACTCACCAAGAACCGTGACATCATCGACGAGGCCTTCCTCTCTGGGCTCTTCCAGGACATCGGGATGGTCGCGATGCACCGGACGATCGGCGAAGAGTACCTCGCCGCGATCAAAAGCACCGAGGGCGTGCACGCCAAACTCTCCAAGATCGAGCTCGATTCGTTTGAGATGGAGCACGCCGTCGTGGGCGCGATGATGTGCGAGAACTGGAAGATCCCCCACGAGATCGTGATCCCCGTCCGCTACCACGACCGCCCCACCGCCTGCCCCAAGGAGTTCGCCCAGACCACACGCTGCGTCGCCCTTGGCAACATGATCCACGATGTGCTCAAGTCCGACGACCCCACCGAATCACTCCGCCAGGCGTACGCCAAGGGCGCAAGCTGGCTCGGGTTCACCAACGAGCAGATCGACGAGCTGATCACGAAGACCTCCGAGACCACCAAGGAACTCGGCAATGTCTTCTCGATCGATGTCAGCTCGATGCCCAACCCCGAAGAGGTGCTCGCCAAGGCTGATCGCCAGCTCATCGAGCTCTCCAAGAACCAAAAGATTGAAAGCATCGCCGCCAAGCAGTTCGCCGAACTCATCCAGGGCGACGACGGCACCGACCCCTTCACCGGGGCACTACTCCGAGAAGGCTTCTCGGTCGCGGCCAAAGCCGCGTTCGAAGACGCCCATACGGGCAAGTTCTCACTGAGCATCGTCCAGCTCTTGATCGATGGCTACGACGAGCTCGGCACCACCATTGGCACCGGCGCTCAAGACGAAGTCGTCATCGGGACCTCTGTGCTCCTGCGCCGCCACTTTGAGCCCATGGGCGGGGTGATCTGTCGGCTCAGCGATTCGGTCTTCGCGGTCGTCCTCCCGAGCATCACACGGGCCGAGGCTTCGAACGAAGCCGACGCGTGCTGCACCGAGTTCATCGAGCGACTTCCATCGTGGGTGCCCGAGAGCGAAGGCATCGAGACGAGCGTTCAGCTCGCCCTCGGATTAGCCACGCTCGACGACGAGACCCGCCCGATGATCAAGTCCGCCGACCTGCTCGTCAAAGCCGCCAGCCAAGCGGTGCTCGCGGCCAAAGCGCACCAAGGCTCCGCCGTGCGGGTGTTCATCCCACGCGCCGCGGCCTAAACCCAGCTTCAACTCTAGAAAATCAGCGATTATGATTCTTCAGGGATTAATCGCCCGAGCGTGCACCGATCGATCGGGTACGCGTCGCACACCGCCTTGAGATCATCAACCGTCACCGCACCGATCTTGGCCAGCTCCTCATCGAGGGGCTGGTACTCCCCGGTCATCGTCCACACACGCCCAAGGCGCTGCATCCGATCCCCAGGGCGCTCAGACCCGATCATCGCGGCCGTCGCCATCTTGGAGCGCAGCCCGATCAGATCGTCCTCCGTGATCGTGTCCTTGAGCGAGCGGATCTCCTTGGAGATCACCGCCCAGATGTCGTCGAGCTTGTCCGGGTCGCCCGACGCGTAGACAAAGTAATCGCCCGTCCCGTCGAGCCCGTCGTAGCCGGCCTGGGCTTCCTCGGCGATTCCTGTTTCAATCAATGCCCAGTGGAGCTTGGAGTTGTCCACGCCCCCGAGCACCTGCGCCAGCAGCGCCGCGGCATACCGTTGGTCGTCGTTGGTCGCCGGCGCCTGGGCCACGCCGATCAGGTACCCGCGGTTCACCCGCTCGTCCTTGATCGTGAACTCTGATGGACCAACGCTGGGCACGCTCGTGTCGCGCTCCCCGACGCTCTTCTGCCAGCCCTTGCACAGCGATTCGATCTGGGCGACCGACGCATCAAAGTCCACCTTGCCCGCCAATGCGACGACGGTCTTGTCCGCCGAGTAGCGTTCGTTGAAGTACCCGGCCATCTGATCGCGGGTCATCGCCGAGACCGATTCCTTCGTCCCCAGCACCCGATGCGCCAGCGTGTGCTTGCCGTAGTGACGAGCGATGGCTTCCTCATAGAGCACCCAGAACGGGTTGTCTTGGTACATCGCGATCTCTTCGAGGATCACTTGCTTTTCGGTATCGAAGTCGCTGTTGCGCAGCGCCGGTCGCATCATCTTGGCGAGCAGCTCGGTCGCCGATGGGAGATTCTCCGGGATCACATGGGCATAGAAGCAGGTCATCTCCCGCGAGGTGAACGCGTTGTTGCTCGCGCCCAGATTGTCAAACCCCTGATTGATCGCCTCGGCATCGAGCTCATCAGTCCCCTTGAACATCATGTGCTCGAGAAAATGCGAGACCCCCATGATCGGGGTCAGCTCATCGCGGGCCCCCGCTTTGACAAAGAACCCCGCGGCCGACGAATGGGCCTGCGGATCAGTCTCGGCGATAATGGTCATCCCGGTATCAAGAACGGCTTTTTTAAACTCAATGCTCATGGGCACATTGTAGCTTCGCCTTCGTTGAGCGTTCTTCTTCGCCCAGACTCGATCGACTCGATAAGCCGTCGGCACACCGCAGCCGGATCGTCGCTGGTGCACACACAGCTCGAGACCGCGACACCCGGGCACCCGATCGCTGAAAGCTCATCGATATTGCCCGGCTCGATCCCCGAAATCGCCAGCATCGGGGTGCGATTGGTCTTGGGCGAGTTCAGATACGATTCAACAAGACCGAGCCCGGCGAGCGTTGGATTCGGCTTCGTGCCCGAAGCAAACACCGGCCCGAGCCCGCAGGTATCCGCCCCTTGTTCAACCGCTTCGATCGCGTCCTCGTGAGTTCGGCATGTCCGCCCGATCCATTTGCCATGCCCGAGCAGCTTTCGTGCCTCGCTGATCGGCAGATCGCCCTGCCCCAAGTGCACCCCATCGGCCCCGACGAGCCCAGCGATGTGCGCACGATCGTTGATCATCACATCAAGCCCTTCGTCGTGGGCGACGCGGGTGAGCAACGCGCTGTGTTCGAGCAGTTCCCGATCCCCCATGTGCTTCTCACGGATCTGGATGCACTGTGCTCCGCCTTGGACAACTCGTTTGACCAGCTCGCTTGGGGCGAAGTGCGTGCACAGATCAGCCGTCACCAGCACGCACAGCGACCATTGCGGGCATGGTGGTTGGAGGGCCAGGATCACCCGCTGCTCGATGGTGTAGAGCCGATAGCGGATGGACTCGAACGCCCCGCTCCTGTCCGCTCCACCGATTGCCTTGGCGGATTCCTCGATGACTCTCAAAGCTTCGGTCGCCCGCTTGGCCGCAGCTTGCACCAGATCGGGCATGCCTTGGCCTCGATCCGATTCGCCGACGGTGTTGATCGTCGTCCCCACATCGTTGATCGTGTCCCGGCTGGCGATCAGCGCGGTCGAGTCCAGCCCAGCTCCTGCGACCAAGCCGTCGATGGCGAGTCGCAGGTCATGGCGGGCGTCCTTGCACGATCGGCTGATCTCGCCATCGTCGAGGACAAACCGAGCGCAATCCTCGATCACACGCAGCCCCTCGCGCGTCCGGTTCAGGTTCGCGTCGATCATGCGGAGGATGGATTGGGTGTCTCGGTTCATAGGCAAACGATCGCTTTATCGGATCGCACGGCTCAGAATATCACCGAGAAAACCGTGCGTATGTTGTTTATCGACAAGTGCATGCACACAATACACGGTGCGAGACCCCGACACCCAATCATACGACATCGAACCGGCAAAGTCGGCCCCGGATCTGCCCGGTTCTGTCCGAATGGGCGAGGACATCGAGGAAACGCTCGATCTGCTCGCCGCCGACCTTTTCGTCCAATCGACCAGCTGTGTCAACCAGTTCGGCGACTTCCACCTCGCCCTCTCCCACGGCCAACTCCAAGAACGCCTGCTCATCAAGCTGATGATCGACCCCAAATACCGCTCCATGCCCTGGACACGCACGCACCTGTGGTCCATCGACGAGTCCATCGTCGAGCCCGGGCACCCCGAGCACTCGATGACCCACTGGTCGCAAATTGTGCACGAAGCCGGCGGCATCCCGAGCCAGCAGCTCCATCCGATCAACGCTCACCTGCCAACAGCCGCGACGGACTACCACCAAGAACTCATCGAGCACCTCGAATGGCGCGAGCGCGGGCACGATCGGCTCGACTTTGTGCTCATAGGCGACGAGCGAGCCTTGATCCGGGGATTCGACGACCCGGCCGACCAGCTGGTGGGCTTCGCCCCGTGCCAGAGCCGAATCGTCATGACCCGGAGGCTGCTCAATGCCTCACGGTTCATCGGGATCGTGAGCACAGGCGACGCCGGGCGATCACTCGTCGATGATCTGACTCAATCATCAACAAACCCGCTCGATTCGGCCCAGATCGGGCTTTGCCCCCAGGGCGGCGTCCTGCGGTGGTATCTCGATGACTACGCTTGCCGACACACCCACGACCCCCATATCAACGAAGAACCTATAAACGAAGAACGCCCGGAGCCCCGCTAGTGAACCGACCATCTGGATACATCCAAGCAAACGAGCGCGTCACCTTCTCGATCAAGTACGAGGACAACGATCTGCTCGTCGTCGAGAAGCCCACCCGCGTCGTCACCCAGCCCGGCGTCGGGCACGAGCACGACACACTGCTCAACGGCTTGTTCGTCAAGTACGGCAAGCAGCTCCAGCAGCTCGGGCAAGCACGTGACTACGGGCTTGTGCATCGGCTCGACCGTGAGACTTCGGGCGTGATGCTCGTGGCGCTCTCGGCTCAGGCGTACGACGGGCTCCGCGCCCAGTTCGAGTCGCGCAAAATCAACAAGTACTACTGGGCCCTGTGCCACAAAGCCCCCAAGGAACCCGACGGCGTCATCCGGCGCCCGATCCTCGAACAGCTCAAACGCACCAGCCGATACACCTCGATCCGCAAGGCATCGATCTCCAACGCGGGCAAGCCCGCATTGACCGCTTATCGCGTCGTCTCGCAGAGCCACAAGGCCGCGCTGATTGAAGCCCGCCCGGTGACGGGTCGCTTGCATCAGGTGCGTATCCACATGGACCTCATCGGCTCCGCAGTCCTCGGCGACAAGCTCTACGGCCCGCACATCGTCAAGCACGCCTCGCCGCGTTTGGCCCTGCACGCCCACCGGATCGTGTTCGATCACCCGATCAAAGAAGAACGGATGGACATCCGGACCAAGTGGCCAAAGGACCTGCGGACCACACTCAATCGGCTCGACATCCCGCGTCCTGATCTCGATGAGAGTCAAGGTCAGCAGAGCCAGCCGGACACTCCCGCCGTCGATACGATGAACATCGATGCAGACCCCAGCTCATAAAGTGATTGCTTAAAGCTCGGAAAGCCTGCGGGCGGTTTCCTGCTCGATGAGCGCATCGAACAGCGGGCCCAGATCGGCCTCGTCGATGATCTTGTTCTTAGCAAACTTCTGATCGAGCCGTTGGTCGGCGACGATGTTGTCTTGGTAGCGGTACACGCGGATTTTTTCGGATCGCCCGCCGGTACCGATCTGCGTGTTTCGGCTCTGTGCACGCTCGGCTTCGATCTTCTGGCGTTCAATCTCGTACACCCGCGCGGTGAGCAACCGCTTGGCTTTCTCGCGGTTCTGCGCCTGGCTCTTGGTCTCCTGCATCCGTACTTCCACGCCCGTGGGCTTGTGGATCATGTGGACAGCCGTCGCGACCTTGTTGACATTCTGCCCGCCGGGCCCCTGGGCCGTGGTGATGTGCTCTTCGACATCGCTGCTCCAGTCGATGTTGACCTCGACATCTTCGGGCTCGGGCAGCACGGCCACGGTGCAGGTGCTCGTGTGCACGCGCCCCTGGGTCTCGGTCTCGGGAACGCGTTTAACCGAGTGCACGCCGGCCTCGAATGAGAGCTGCTGCCAGACGCCATCGCCCTGGAAGTTGATCACCGCGTGGCGGATCCCGCCGAACCCCGGATCTGTGGTCATGTCGAGCTCTTCGAGCTTCCAGCCCTGGGTCGAGGCGTACTTGGTGTAAGCCGCGAGCAGGTCGCGGGCCCACAGCGCCGCCTCGTCGCCCCCAGTCCCGGCCCGAATCTCCAGCATCACCGAGCCGATCGCCCGATCATCGGTCGTCACCAGCGTCTGCTTGATCTGTTCGATCATCGCGCCCGCGCTGTCTTCGACCTTGGGCAGCTCGTCCTTGGCCATCTCGGCGAGCTCCTCGTCATCACTGGCGATTGCGCTGTTGAGTTCGTCGGCTTCGTCAACGAGCGCACAGAACGCGTTGTACCCCTCGACCACATCCGCGAGGGCGGCTCGCTTGATCGAGATCGCCGAGACCTGCTTGTGGTCGACGAGCACCTTCGGGTCTTCGAGCTCATGGCCCAGCGCGTCGTACTGTTCACGCAGCTCATCGAGCTTGCGTTGGAGACCGGGATCAATCTGCGGGATCGGCATGGTGCAACGGTAGACCCGGCATGTCTGAAATTTGGCACCGACATGCGGGAATCGGGGTTTTCATACCCGAAACCTGCAACCCTGCACGCCACAACCCCAATATGCATACACTCCAACCGACTCAGCCAGCCAACTCAACGAAGGGGTCCGTATGACGAATGGTGCAGATTTAGCCGTCTCGATGCAAGGCGTGCGTAAAACATTTGGGAAGAAAGTCGCTGTTGAAGGCATCGACTTGGCGATCCCCGAGGGCTCGATCTACGGCTTCATCGGCCCCAACGGCGCGGGCAAGACCACGACCATCCGCATGATCATGTCGATCCTCTTCCCCGATCACGGCGAGCTGTCGGTGCTTGGAAAGAAGTCAGCCGTGGACTCGAAGGACCGCATCGGGTACCTCCCCGAGGAACGCGGGATCTACAAGAAGATGAAGGTCGGGGCCTTCCTCAAGCACATGGGTCGGCTCAAGGGGCTCGACTCGCGTGGGCTGGGCAATACCGTGATGGAATGGCTCGATCGCGTCGAACTCGCCGAGGTCCACAAGAAGAAATGCGAAGAGCTCTCCAAGGGCATGCAGCAGAAGGTCCAGTTCATCGCGTCGGTCTTGCACGACCCGGATTTAATCATCCTCGACGAGCCATTCTCGGGGCTCGACCCGGTCAACATGCGTCTGCTGCGGAATCTCATCGATGAGCAGCACAGCGCGGGCAAGACAGTGATCTTCTCGACCCATGTGATGTACCAAGCCGAGCAGATCTGCGATCATATTGTCATGATCCACGAGGGCTCCAAGGTCCTCGACGACACGCTCGACGACATCCGCGCCCGGTTTGATCCACGCGCGATCCACGCCGACCCCGTCGGCGGGCATGCCATGCTCGAACAGATCACTCAAGTCCCGGGCGTCGCCCATGTGACCCCGGTCGATAGCGCCCTCGAGATCGTGCTCGATCAGGGCGTTGAGCCGCAGGACGCCATGCGGACACTGCTCAATACACACCCGATGAACCGGATCGAGATCAAGCGACCGACACTCGAGGATGTGTTCATCGAGATCGTCACGGGCGGCGAACGCGGCGCCGATGCGGCTCAGCTGCGGGCGGACCTGCTCGCGGGCAACACAGAAGACACTCAGGAGGTGGCCTCATGATGAACCTTTCCAAAGTCATGCGGGTAGCCGCCCGAGAGTTCGCCTCCACCGCCCTGACCAAGGGCTTCATCATCGGTGCGCTTGTGCTGCCCGTGGTCATGGTCGGCGTGATCTTTGTGGTGGTGGTCATCGCATCAACACAGCAGCCCCCCGCGGACACCGGCACGATCTACCTCGTCGATCGCTCCAAAGAAGTCAGCCCTGTTGCCTCCGATCGTTTGTCGCCCGAGCAGGTCGAAGAGCGCTGGAAAGCACGAGCCGAACGCATCAAGGAAGCCGCCTCGGGCTTTATGGGTGGCCTCATGGGCAAAAAAGCTGAACAAGCCATGGACTCCACGGCTCAGATGATCAAGTTCCCCGAGTTCAAAGTGATTGTCACCGAACCCGATGCTGATCTGGACCCGCTCAAGGCCCAGCTCCGCGACCAGGTCGCTGGCGATCCATCCAACGACAAGAATCTTGACACCGTCATCGCGATCGTCGAGATCGACGCCAACGCGACGCGCAAAGCCGACGGCGAGGAAGACTTCGGCGTCTACCAAGCCTTCTTCCGCCCCAAACTCAACGACGAGACCATCGGCGAGATCGAGAGCTCGGTCCGCTGGTCGATCCGCGAGCTGCGCTATGAGAACGCCGGGATCGATCGCGGCACCGTCAGCGAACTCGACAATGTCAACTCTCGTGATAGCCAAGAAATCACCGAAGAAGGCGAGCGAAAAGAATCTTCAGGGCTCTCGAACTTTATGATCCCGTTCGCATCTTTGATGCTGCTGCTGATGGCCTCGATGACCGGCGGGCAGTACTTGCTGACCACCACCGTCGAGGAGAAATCCAACCGCGTGGTCGAGGTGTTGCTCTCGGCCGTCTCGCCGCTCGAACTGATGACCGGCAAGATCGTCGGGCAGATGGGCGTCGGGCTCTCGCTCCTGACAATTTACAACGGCGTTGGCATTGGAGCGTTGGTCTTATTCAACCGTGGCGATCTGGTCTCGCCGATTACTTACCTGTATATCTTCGTCTTCTTTATCCTGGCGTACTTCATGTTCGCTTCGCTGATGGCCGCGATCGGATCGGCCGTCAACGACCTGCGCGAGGCCCAGTCGCTCATGACCCCGGTCATGATGATGATGATCCTCCCGTACATCTTCTTCATGCCTGTGATCCGCTCGCCCAACTCCATGTTCTCGACGATTACGAGTTTTATCCCGCCGATCTCACCGTTCATTATGATCATGCGTGTGGCGTCGAATGACCCGCCGCCGGTCTGGCAGGTGCTGCTCGCGATCGGGCTCAACGCGATCGCGGTGGTCCTCTTCCTCTGGTTCGCGGCCAAGGTCTTCCGCGTCGGGCTGCTGATGTTCGGCAAGCCGCCGAATCTCCGGACGCTGATCAAGTGGGTACGGATGGCGTGAACTCCCCGCCCCCCTACTGGGCCGTTTAGATCATAAACGACATCAGGTACTGGAACCCATACACCGGGTACTGCACGCGGAAGCGGTAGGTCCGGAAGTCCTCGATGGCGTATCCTGAGCGATCGCAGAGATGGCTGATCATCTCCGGATAACGCTCCAGATCTTGATGGATCGCCAGCTTCTTGTCCCCGTAGCCCAGCTCCTCGACCCGTTCGCTGGTTTCGATGACATCGCACGCCCGGTCCGGGTCATTGAGCTTCGATGGCCCTTTGCCCATGGTTCGGTACAAGCCCAGCTCGGGCTCAGCGCCTTGGAACAGATCTTTGTGGATGACCTGGTCGATGACCAGTTCTTGAGTCGGGAAATCGGGGATCACCGATCGCCCGCGGGCCGTCCGCCCGTCTGGCTGGATGGAGTTTCTCGCGCCGGGCAGGTCGCCGGGCAGGTCGCTGGGTTGGTCGGGAGTCGCGTAGCCCTTGACCTTGATGGTGTTGGCGAAGAGCAAGTCGTAGCGGTCTTCCTTGCCGTTGATCGGCGGCGCGAAGGTGAGCAACGACTGGCCGTCGACCGCAAACTCGCTGAGAGGAGCCGGCGGGTGCGTGTAAAACGCCCTGAGATCGATCGGCCCACCAGTCGTGGGCAGCTCGCCGCGGTACATGTGCTTGTGACGCCAGCTGTAGTCGAGCTTGATGGGCATGTCTGAACGCAGCCTGCGCAGCCCCACGGCCCCGGCGTACCCGTTGAGGTTCACATCCTGTCCGCCCCATGTCCCATCACGCTCCCGAGCCGGCGTGAGCACCACGCCTGAGAGCCAGAGCTTGCACTCGACCCCGAAGAGCTGGCTGATGCCCTTGAAGACCTGATATCGCCCACGCTGCTCGATCTTCTCACGCGACTCGGCGGATTTAACACCCAACGCCGCGTTGAGCGCGCTGCGGGTGCCGTAGCGATCGTGGATGAGTTTGGCGAAGGATTCCACCGCATCGAGCGCCGCGTTCACCTGTTCTGGGTCAACCCCCGCCCGCTCAGCGCTCCGCATCATGCTCCGGAGTGTCTCGGGCCCGGGCACCTTGACGAGCGCTTCGACTGCGTCATTCTTCTGGATCGCATTGACCAATCGGCTGACCATCACACGCGAAACCCCGAGCTTGCGTGACAGGCTCGTCGGGCTCATGGTGCAGCCCGGAATAGATCCGAGCACCTGCCTGGATGTGATCTGCAACGCCTGCCCGATATGCTCGGGTGTGTTTACCTCGTCGGTTGTCCCCACGGGATGACTCCTGACCATCAGCTTCATGCGCTCTGCATGGCGATCTCATATACATATTCAACAGCCACGCGCCGTTCGCCCATGTTATCGAAAACTACTCGCCATGTCGAGCAGCGATATGCATCATTGAATAGATGATTGGAAAGGTATATGTGTATTCGGTGCAGGTCAGAAGAAAACGCCAATACCGATGATCAGCCCAAACACCCCCGCGCTGAGTGAAAAGCTCACCCAGCCGCAGATCCGCCCAGCGAGGGCCAAGCCCTTGGTCGAACCACCGCGCGTGTTTTTCTTGTACTGACGCACCGCGATCTCGCCGAAAATAATCGCCAAGGGCCCGAGCACCAACGGCGGCAGCCCATAGAGCGCGCAGCTGCACACGCTGAGAATCCCCAGCACCAACGATGTAATCGCAAGCCCCGAGGTCGGGGGATCGAGGTTCCGATCCCAGATCGGCTTGCCGCACTCCGGGCAGCTCTGATTGACCGTCAGACCACTGAGGTCATACTCGCAGAGCGTGCACCGCGGAACCTGGAGCTTCTTCGAGCACGCGGGGCACGGCGTATCTGGCTTGATATCCAAGCTCGGGTCGGTATAGACCCCGCAGTGCGGACATCGATGCCCGCCAGGGGTTTCGTGCGGGTCCTGCTCGCTGGTTGGTTCTGGCAAGTCTGTGTCCGCTTGCTTACGAGAAACTTCATCCGAGTTGTCATGCCAGTGCGCATCATGGAGCGAACCCGAATCTTCGGGCCCGCCCTCACGCGGCTCACGCGGGATGTCATCATCGAACGGCGAGTTGTGCGTCATGAAGAGAACCCGATCTGCTTATGAATCGCTTGCTTCGTCGCTGACAACATTGGTGCTGATCACACGCAGCTGGCAGAACTGGCGATGCCCCAGCGGCCCGGAGTGATACCCGATCCCGGACTTGCGGGCACCGACCCATGGGGTGCCGTTGGCGCCGCCGATGGATTTGTTCACGCCGATCATCCCCGCGGTCATCTGGCGGGAGAGCTTCCGGCACAGCTCCTCTTCACCATAGATCACGGCGCCAAGTCCATACTCAGTATCGTTGGCCAGTGCCACGGCTTCCTCGCCGTCCTTGACGGTCTGGATGCACGCGACTGGCCCGAAGGTCTCGACGACCATGATGTCCATGTCGTGGTTCATACCATCGAGCACGGTCGGCTCGATGTAGTTGCCGTCGTGGGGCTTGTCGCCCAGCAGGACACGGGCACCCTTGGCCTTGGCGTCTTCGATCTGGGCGAGCACATGGGCCTTCTGTTCTTTCATCACCATGGGGCCGATGGTTGAATCTTCAGCCAAGCAATCGCCGACCTTGAACTCGCTGACCTTATCGACCAGCAGCTTAGTGAACTCTTCTTTCACACTGTCCTGAACATAGATCCGCTCGGTCGAGACACACACCTGCCCGCAGTTGCGCATCGAGTTGTTCGAGACATAGCTGGCCGCGGCTTCGAGGTCCGCCCCTTCGAGGACGATGCATGGGTCTTTGGAGCCCAGCTCAAGAATCAATCGCTTGAGCCCCGGCGCGGCGGCCGCCATGATGTGCTGCCCAGCGGTCTTCGAGCCCGTGAACGCGATCATGTTCACATCGCCGGCGACGAGGGTCTTGCCCTGGTCGTCTTCGCCGTGGATGATCTGGAGCACGCCCTCGGGGAGGAACTCGTTGAGCACCTTGACATACTCGTCGGCGATCAGCGGCGTCTGCTCCGATGGCTTGAGGATCACGGTGTTGCCCGCGACCAACGCCGGGACAATCGTCCAGTGCGGCATCAGGGCCGGGAAGTTCCACGGAGTGATCGTGGCGCACACGCCGAACGGATCGTAGTAGATCGTGGATTCGATGGTCTCGTCGGTAAGCACATCCGGGGTCATCGCCTTGGCGACTTCATCGACCTCGTCGTTCATGCGGTTGCCGCAGCCGGTCACCTCGCCGATGCCCTCGGCCAGCGGCTTGCCCTGCTCGAGCGACAAGATCCGTCCGAGTTCCTCGGCCCGCTCGAGCAGCTTCTCGCCGGCGGGCTTGAGCATGTCGGCACGCTCCTGCGGGGTCTTGGCGGCCCAGGCGATCGAAGCCTGGTGGGCCTTGGCGATCATCGAGTCGATCTCGCTCACCGGCGTCACCGGGACAGAGCCCACCACTTCGCCCGTGGATGGGTTGTAGGAGTTGAGTGTCTGGTTCGAAACGCTGGCGGTATTGGGTGTCATGGTGGTCATATCGGATGGTAGGTGCGCCCAAAGCCAGTCGCCATCGGATGTTGCGAGTATCTGGCGGAGTTTTGGCCAGTTGAATCGTTTGAAAACGCAGAAAACCGATCACCCAAGGGGCCATAAAAACGCATAGAACATTGTAAAAATGGACACGCCCCACTGGTCTCCCAGCGGGGCGTGTTCGCAGCTCGATGCAGCTGGTAAGCCGAGTTCTGTCCCACGCGTGGTTTCCGATCCACTCCTTATGACGGGGGCTCTGGATCGGACCTGCTCGTGTGAGCGGCTATTTCTCTGCCCGTGCTGTTGCCAACACGATGAGGAGCACATGGCTCCCAGCACCCTACCCGGATCACATCGACGGATCGTCGAATGCAGAAGACGAAAACGCCTGCTGCGTGGACCCTGCTTGGGCTTGCACGCGGTGGGGTTTACCGTGCCCCGGCTGTCACCAGCCGGGCGGTGCGCTCTTACCGCACCTTTTCACCCTTACCTGTGATGAGCGATCCGAAGACCAGCCATCCATCGGCGGTTCATTCTCTGTGGCACTTTCCCTCGCCCCAAGCTGCCCCCTAAGGGTTTGTTAGAGCGGGTGGGCGTTACCCACCACCGTATCCTGTCGTGCTCGGACTTTCCTCCCGCCGATGGTTGCCCATCAACGAGCAGCCGCCTTGCTGCATCAATCAACTATACGCACCCCGAACACGCAGAGATCGTGATAGATCGGGCCGGAATTCCCTCCATTTTGCTTTGTAGAGTCCGAGAATCTTGGTACATTCAGGTATGAATGGGCTTCGTGCCTATTGGGAACTTGCTCCGGGCTGTGCATGCTCTGCGCAAGTGAGATAACAATGATCCAATTTTTGAGAGGAAGAGATCGCATGCGATATACCACACCATACATCATCACCGCGGGGATGCTCGCGGCCCTGTCCACCCAGGCACTCGCCCAGTGGACCAATGACTCGACCGATCACATGGTCGTCGCCGACGGAATAGGCGAACAGGTCCAGCCAAAGCTCGCCCCCGCGCCAGACGGCGGGACCTATGTCAGCTGGTACTCCAGCGAGACCGGATACGATGTCCGCCTCCAGCACCTCGACGCCGACGGCAACGAACTCTGGGCCCACAACGGGATCCTGGTCGCCGATCGTGGGTTCTCCTCGACCCAAGACTACGGGCTCGATGTGGATGCATCCGGGCACGCCGTCCTCGTCTTCCGCGACGATCGCTTCACCGGTGTGCAGGTCACCGCACAACGCATCGCCCCCGACGGCACCGCGACCTGGGGCGCCAACGGCATCCAGTTCGGCAACGGCTCCGACTTTGTCGCCTCCCCTGACATCGCCACCACCGACGACGGCTTCACCGTCGTCGGGTGGATCAACAACAGCGACACCAACCTCGCCAAGATCAACCCCGAAGGCACGGTCATGTGGAACAGCTCGATCAATACAGACGGCGGCCCGGGCGTGAACCTCGCCAGTATGCACGGCTCCGACAACGGGTCGGTCATCGTCTCGTGGGTCCAGTTCTCGGCCTTCTTCGATCCCAAGCACATGTACGCTCAGAAGATCGACGCCAACGGCGACGAAGCATGGAAATCTCGCGCCGCCGTGCTCGATGGCGGCTCGCTCCAGTTCGGCAACTTCCCCGAGTTTTCACCCGACGGCTCGGGCGGTGCGGTCTTCTCGTGGTATGACACAGCCGCGGGGCTCAATGTCTACGCACAGCACCTCGACACCAACGGCGTCGAGCAGTTCGCCCACAACGGGCAAGTAGTCTCCACCGCCCCGCGCGAACGCGTCGCCCCCAGCGCGTCCTACGACCCGGTCACCAACTCCGTCTTGGTCTCTTGGATCGAACTCGACAACAACCAGGGGTCGAGCGGCATCTTCGCCCAGCGCCTTGATGCCACCGGCAACCGCATGTGGGGCGACACGGGCGTTGAGATCCATGCAATCGACGCCAACGAATCCGGAACCATCAACACCCAGATGATGGACGGGCAGTTTGTCACCTTCTGGATCGAGAACAACGGCGGCTTCGCTCAGGACCAGGTCCTTGCCCACGCACTCGATGCCGACGGCTCCAACAGCTGGTCCAATCTCGGCTCGGGTGTATCGAGTGGCACGGTCGTCATGGCTTCGAACCTCGCCCAGCGAGCACGCCTGACCACCACCGTCACCGATGACGGGATGGCCGTGGCGGCGTGGCAGATCGGCGACTTCGGGGTCGCGGATCTTGAAACCCATAACCTCAACAGCGACGGCACGCTGGGCGCATCATCCATGCCCTGCCTGGCCGATCTGACCGGTGACGGCGAGCTCGACTTCTTCGATGTCTCCGACTTCCTCGACGCCTTTGGTGCTCAAGATCCGATCGCCGACTTCACGGGCGACGGCGAGTACGACTTCTTCGATGTCTCGGACTTCCTCGACGCCTTCGGCGCCGGCTGCCCATAAGCATTCAGCAAAGATCGCACACTCCACACCATTGCACGCCCCGTGACCAGTTCGCGGGGCGTGTTTTTCATCGGACCCCGCTGGCCGTAGCCGATGCACAGGATCGGAAGATCGACTAGAATCGAGCCATGTCGAAAGCCCGATGTGTGTTATGGATCAACCCCGAGCAGTCCCAGCTGTTCGCCGGTGCCCTGCGCGATGCGGATATCGAGCTTGTCGGTGCCGGTTCGCCCGACCCCGCCCGCACCGGGCAGGTCGCCGCTGACCTGAGCACCGAACCCATCGATGACCTCCGCGTCGCGATGTCGAGCACCCAGGCCGACCTGCTGGTCTTGGCCAGCCCGGGCAGCTTCGGCGATCAGGCCCAGGACGCCGATCTCGATGCGCTCAAAGCCGCCCACGAACGCAACCTCATCGTCACCACCCTCGAACCCATCCCGGCGATCGTCTCGGGGATCGCGGGCACCTCATTCGCCCACGCGCTCTCGACGGGTGCACTCGACGAGCTGGCCCACATGGTCCCGATGACCCGATCCACGCCGATGATCGACGAGCTGTGCACCGTGCTCGAAACCTTCGCTCCCGTGCGCTCGTGCTCGATCACCATCGCCGCCCCGCCCGCAATGGGCACGCTGGGCGCCCGACTCTTCGACGCGATGGATCTGGTCCGCTCGCTGATCGGGATCCCCAACATCATCGACGCAGGCTACGCCTCGCCCGCTGCGGGGCGCGGGATGCACCCGCTGCCCGGCCAATCCCTCCGCGATCTCCACGGCGAGTTCACCCTCAACCTCCGCTTCTCCGACGGGCGATGCGCCACCGTGCTCCTCTCCGACCAGGTCGCCCGCTCGACCATCAGCATCAACATGCTCTCGGGCGAGGGCCACCTGATCGCGGACAATCAAGGCTTCAAATGGTACAACCCGTCGGGCGAGGTCATCGACTCGTTCGCGGTGCCCGAGACCGAAGACCTTTCTGTGGACCCATCGACGCGCGCCTTGATCGCCCAACTCATCGAGCACACCACCGGCGTGGGCCCCAAGCGCCCGCCCATCGACTACCCGGCCGTGCTCTCGATGAGCCACGCGTCGCTGCTGAGCACCCGCACCGGCCAGGGCGAATCGCCCCGGGCCGTCGAGCAGCTTTTGCTCTCGCTATAGATATTTAATCGACGCGTCCGGCGACGAGCACAATGAAGTTCTCGTCGAGTTCTTCTTGCCCGTCCTCGACGGGGAGCACGAAGGCGTTGCCGTCCTCGTCCATCGCGTCGGCCAGCTTCGTGTACACCAAGCTCTGCGAGAACCCCGCGTCGCTCATCGCGTCGCGCAGCTCGGTGATCGACCACAGACGCCACTCATACACAAACGCGTCCTCGAGCTCAAACTCGATCACGCCCGCGCGCTCGACCCGGAAGTGGATCAGGTTCGTGACCATCCCGGTCGTCGGGTCGCCCTCGTGCTGCTCCCAGGTGTATCGGCACAGCTTGCCCCCAGGCATCGGGTGGGCCCGGTGCACGCCACCGAGGGTGTAGGCGCTCTCGCCGCCGTAGGTATCGCAGATGAAGACCCCGCCCGGGTTGAGTCGGCTCTTGACATGACGGAGGTACTCGACGAGCTCCGCACGCGTGTGCAGATACCCGATCGAGAAGTTCCCGACGAACAGTACATCACAGGCGGCATCAATCGCGTGCACATCGCAGCAGTGCTTGGCGATCCGTTCGTGCTCGCCGCGTTTGTTCAGCGTCTCTTCGTCGAAGTCCACCGCAATGGCTTGCGTGTCATCGCGCTCGACCCACAGGTGCGACAGCGCCGCCGTGCCCGAAAAATCCTCGCCCAGCACCGTTGGCTCGTGCCCGTGCACCGCCCGCAGCAACGGCACAAGGTCCTTGGGCGATTGCACACACAGCTCATACAGATCGTGCTTGTCGTACTCGGTCGCGTTGGCGTTGTTCCCGTCGGGATCAATCAGCATGGCGTAGCTCTCTTTCTACTGAGAAACAGACTCACGCCCATTTGGTCAGGTGCCATTTCTTCTTGCCGCGCCGGATCGCGATGACCGAGCCGTGCAGGAGCGACGATTCATCGACGGCCGTACCGCCGTCGATCTTCTGCCCGTTGATCGAGACCGAGCCCTCGCTAAGGAACTCCTTGGCCTCGCGGTTCGACGACGCGAGCTTGATTTCTTTGAGCAGCTCGATCATGTTCACCCCGCCAGCAAGCTCCGCCTTGTCATGCTCGGTCGTCGGCACACTGGCAAACACCTCGAGCATGGTCGCCTCGTCGAGCGACGCGATATCCCCACTGAACAACGCCTTGCCCGCGGCCTCCGCGTTCTCCATCGCGTCCTGCCCGTGTAGGATCGTCGTCGCGTGCTGAGCCAGCGTCCGCTGAAGCTCACGCTTGCCGGGGTTCTCGTCGTGGCGAGCGATCAAGGACTCCGCCGTGCTTTGATCGAGGAAGGTAAACACCTTGATCCAGTTCCGCGCGTCCTCGTCGCTGGCGTTGAGCCAGAACTGGTAGTACGCGTACGGCGAAGTCCGCTTGGCCGTCAGCCAGATCGCCCCCTTCTCGGTCTTCCCAAACTTCCCGCCGTCGGCTTTCTGGACGAGGGGGACAGTGAGGCCGTAAGACTTGGATGTAGAAGACTCTTTCAGCCACATGCCAGCTTCAGCACGAGCATCCTGATAAATGTAAGGTTCCCAATCAGAATGCTCTATTTGGTAACCTTCTTTTTCTCGAGCCTCATCCCGTTCAACCAGTTCGGTTGCCACACGATGTATCTCCTTCTCCTTAATGATGTCACATCCAGCAACGATATTCCCGTACTGATCACTCCCGCCGAGCTGAACCGTTACGCCTCTGGACTCGTACAGATGTGCAAAGTCGTACGCCTGCAGGATCATGTACGAGAACTCGGTGTAGCTGATGCCCTGCTCGCGGTTGTTGAGGCGCTCCTTGACCGACTCCTTCTGCATCATCATGTTGACGCTGAAGTGCTTGCCGATGTCGCGGAGGGCCTCGATGAACGAGATCTCCTTGAGCCAGTCGTGGTTGTTGAGGATCTGGTGCTCGGGGCCTTCGACCTGATCGAGCACGGAGCTGTAGATCGGGCGCTGGCAGTTGATAAAGTGTTCAATGGTCTCGACGGTGTTGAGCTGGCGTTCGGCGCTCTTGCCCGATGGATCGCCGATGAGCCCGGTGCCCCCGCCCATCACCACGATCGGCGAGTGACCCGCCCGCTTGACATGGGCCAAGAGCATGATCGGCACCAGGTTCCCGATCGTCAGCGAGTCCGCCGTGGGATCGAAACCGGCGTAGATCTTGCGTGGCGAGCCGACGGGATCGCTTAAATGCTCGCGGAGCCCCGGCTCGTCAGTGCAGTCCTTGAGGAGCCCGCGCCAGGAGAGCTCATCAAGCAGGTCAATCGTTCCGGTTTTGGTGTCGGCTTTCGTGTTACTCGTGTTGCTCGTGTTGCTCATGGTGCAAGAGGATAGGTCTGCAAGCTTCCCCAAGCATCCACGAGCAAGATCAGAAGCCCAGTTCCCAGCCCTTACGGCAGGTTCGCCTCGAGCATCCAGTCGGCACTCGTCGCATCATTGGACCAGTGCCGCATGTCGTTGAAATCGTCCCAGCCCCACTGGTCGGCGTGCCCATCGATCAATCCGGAGATCCCCTTGCCGTTATACCGCAACGAGACATGCCCGGAGTTGCGTTCGACAAAGTCAGTATTCTCATCGTATTCGAGATCCCACTTGCGACCCGAGACCGCGTACACGCTGGGCGCCTTGATCGAGTAGTGCCCCTCGACACGCCCCTTGATAATGGCCGCGTCCGAATCATCATAAAATCGAGACGAACCAAACGCCATGAGGTTGCTCGGGCGTTTCACCTCGTACATCTTGGTGACATAGAACTTGCCGTACAGTTGACGCCCCGAATCGCTGAACCCCGTAAAATCACCGTTGATGCCCCCGCCCACAAAGAGCGAGTTGAGCCCGAACGATGGGAACAGGCTGATCACATAGCGCATTTGATAGTCGGCCGCTGAACCTGTGCTTGCCCCCTGCGAGTCTGCGAGATCTTGAATCACGCGTTCGTCTTGGTACAAGCCCTCGAAGTTGCCATCAAAGTACGAGATCAACCGCCACGGATAGCGTGAGCCGATGACTTGGCCAAGCCGCTGGTTATTGAAGTCGCGGGGGTCGGTGCGGTCACGCACCATCTTGCCCCAGAGCGTGGTATCCGGGTACCCGAGGAGCAGGTTGTCGCGGTTGTCCTGGGCGTACATGGTGTAGGCGAGCATGGTCTGGCGCATGCCCGACTGCTCGCGCACGGCCATAGCCGTCACCTTCGCCTTGCCCAAAGCCGGGAGCAAGATTCCGATAAGCAACGCGATGATCGCGATCACGACCAGAAGCTCGATGAGCGTGAATCCGCCCGACGCCCGGCGCGTATCTTGGATTGACCTGTTGGGTGCCTTCGGATTGCTCAGTTCTTGGTTCATCGCGGCGTGTCCTTGCGTGTGATCCAGGCGGTCGTTCCTCGCCTCCATGATTTTCGGATCATTGAGACCGAATATCAATAGAGGACGATTAATTCCGTGCGAATGAGACTCACTCTCAATTGGCAGGCTACGATCATCCTAGTCGATCCAACCCACCCTTTGCTGCTCGACCAGCAAATTTATTACTCGGAGAAGAGAAACCATGAGTAACCACCCCACCCCCATCTCACTGCTGACGACCTTGCTCGGCGCCTGCGCATGCTTGAGCGCCGCCCAGACCCAGCTCATCGAAGCCGACTACAGCGTGCCAACACTCGATCGCTGGAACTACCCGTTCAACGGCTCGCCGGGTTCGCGCCTCACCGCGTCCACCTTCGGCGCAGTCGAGCTCGAAGGCTTCGACGATCACGACGCGCAACTCTTGCTCGGCTTTGGCACTTCCAACGAAGTGACGACAGGGCTCGACGCCGACGAGTACCGCGTGCTCCGCGCGACCGTCACCATCACCAACTCCAACGGCGATGAGTTCCGCTACGACCCCACCTACGACACCCACGACACCTATGCCTTCCTCGATGAATCCTTTGACCCCGACCCGGGGCGTCCGGTGCACCTCTGGGCCATCGGCTACCGCAACGGGTTCGATCAGACCAGCTTCGGCGAGTTCACCGCGTTCGGTGGGCCGCCGGTCATCGATCCCACGCAGCAATCCCGCCATGCATTCGCGGCCTACTTCCCAGATGATTCCACACCCGTTGACATCTCCAACAACCTCAAAGAAGAGTTCGACCCCACCCCGATGGCGATCGGCTTCAATGACGAGTTGATCCCGGGCGAGACCGTCCCCGAGAACACCCCGCTCACCTTCGAGGTCGATCTCTGCGATCCGATGATCCGGGCGTACCTGGCCGAGGGTTTGTCATTGGGTGAGGTCCGCTTCGCCGTCACTTCGCTCCACACCGCCAACGGCGGCAAGGGCGGGGGCAAGGGCGACATCTCCTACCCATTCTGGTACACCAAAGAGAACCCCATCGCCCAGCTTCTGGGTTACACCCCGACGCTGAGCATTGAGGTCCGCATCGGCTCGGCCGGCGATTACAACGCCGACGGGCTCTACGACTTCTTCGATGTCTCCGCCTTCCTCGATGACTTCGGCGCGGGCAACCCAGCCGCCGATCTCACCGGCGACTGCGTGTTCGACTTCTTCGATGTCTCGGACTTCCTCGACGCCTTCGCCAACCGCTAAATCCAAAGCATTCATACACCACAGCCAACCACAACCACCCGCATCCGTAAACGCGGGTTTTACTCAAGAGAGACCAGATATGAACACCATCAGCAACATCGCATTCCTGACCATCGCCGCGAGCACCTGCATGAGCGTCGCCGGCGTGGCCAACTTCACCGAGACCTTCGAATCCGGCACCAACGGCTGGCTCCAGGGCTCGTTCACCGAAGCCAACTACTTCGCCACCGGCGCGATGGACGGGAGCGCATACATTTCATCAACGGCAGACCTCAACAGCGCCGGGCCCTTCGGGCTCACCGCGATCCGCGGCCAGGGCGACTTTGACGCCTCGGGCGACGCGTTCGTCGGCGACTACCTCGCCAGCGGGATCGACATGGTCTCGTTCGACTTCCGCCACAACGCCAGCCAAGACCTGGGCATCGCCCTGCGGGTCGCCGGGCCCAACAACTTCCCGGGCTTCGCCATCGAGCTCCCAAACATGGTCGCATCGGGCGAATGGGTCACCCTCTCGTTCGAGCTCAGCTTCTTGAACCCGCTGCTCACCATCGAGGGCGCACCAACCCCAGCGGCCTTCGCCAGCGTCATGAACGATGTCGGCAACCTGCAGGTCTCCGTCGATCGCCCCGACGGCCTGGATACCGAGTTCATCGTTGATTTCGATATCGACAATGTATCGATCACCCCGACCCCATCGGCCCTCGCCGTGCTCTCGCTGGGCGGGCTGGCCGCCGCACGCCGCCGTCGATAAACGAAATTTCTCATATATTCCTCATTATGCGCACAGATACAAGGCCCATCGTTGCTCGCAGCGATGGGCCTTGTGCTTTGGAAGCCGCAGATTACTTCAGCCGATCTTGAGCGACCTTGATCGCTTCCGGGTTCTGGTCACTGCCGACATAGCCACGCCCCAGGTTCTTGGCCGCAACCAAAGTGGTCCCTGAGCCACAGCACGGGTCGTAGACCACGCCGCCGGGCGGGCAGCACGCTCCGACAAGCATCTCCAGAAGCGCCACCGGCTTCTGCGTCGGGTACCCGACCCGTTCGTCGGCCATGTTGTTGAGCGCGGGCACATCGAGCACATCCGTGGCCTTCTTGAGCTGCCCCTTCATCCGGTTGCTCGTCGCGGGCACCATCGGGGGCTCGAAGTAATACCGCTCCGGATCAAGACAATAAAACAAAATATCATCGTGCTTGCGTGCAAACCGTCGCGGCGATGACCCCCCGAGCCCGTACCGCCAGATCAGATGGTTCACGAACCGATCCTCGCCGAGCAGGTCATCGAGCAGCAGGCGGACTCGATGCGAAGTCCGCCAGTCTACATGGATCAGCACTGAACCGGTGAGCTTGAGCTTGGGCAGCGTCGCCTGGAGCCGAGCCGAGCACCACTCGACCCACGCGTGGGTCGTCGCCCATGAATCTTCATAAGACCCCGCATCGCCCGATTGAGTCTTGCCGGTGTTGAAGGGCGGATCGACATAGAGCAGATCGATCGACGCCGGATCGAGCATGGCCGCCGAATCGATCCAGTCGGCGTGCACAAGCCGTGCGGTGCCGGATTCTGATTGACGCTGATTGGATTGGCTGAACTGATGACTCATTGGGCGAGTATACCACCATGAATCATGTACTGAGCCAGACCCGATGAGCTAGAATCGACCATGCACCCACGCAACCCAACCCGTCCCATCTTTGTCGGCGACTCCCGGACTGGAATCATCCAGATCGGCGGCGGGATCGCCCTCGACCACCCGCTCGCCAGCGGGCTCACCACCCAGCACCCGATCGCCCCGGTGAGCGTGCAGACCATGACCGCGGGCTACACCCACACCATCGATCAGTGCGTCGCCGAGATCCACAAACTCACGGCGGCCGGCGCTGACATCGTCCGCGTCGCCGTGCCCGAGAAGAAGGACACCGAGGCCCTCAAAGAGATCCTCGCCCAAACCACCGTGCCCATCGTGGCCGATGTCCACTTCCACTTCAAGCGGGCCCTCGAAGCCATCGAAGCCGGCGTGCACAAGATCCGGCTCAACCCCGGCAACATCACCGACCGCGCCCAGGTCGAGCAGGTCATCGACGCGTGCAAAGAACGCGCCATCCCCATCCGCGTGGGCGTGAATGAAGGCTCGATCATCGAGCGCAAAGATAAACAAGCACGCGCCAAAGAACTCGGCGCCGTTTTCGGCGACAACAAACACGGCTACATGATGGCGATCATGATCGCCAAACTCGAAGAATACCTCGACATCTTCTACGAACGCGACTTCTACGACATCGCCATCAGCGCCAAGTCCATGGACGCAGCCCTCGTCATCGACGCCTACACCGAGATCTCCAAACGCTTCGCCCACCCGCTGCACCTGGGCGTCACCCACGCCGGGCCCAAGGAAACCGGCTGCATCCGCTCGGTCGTTGCCTTGGGCACGCTGCTGGCCAACGGCATCGGCGACACCGTCCGCATCTCGTACGCCAACGATCCGATCTATGAGGTCGAGGACGGGCTTGAGCTGCTCTATACGCTGGGTAAGCGCGAGCGGATCGGGGCCGAGCTCATCGCGTGCCCGACCTGCGGGCGCATCCAGGTCGACCTGTTCTCGCTCGTGCAGGAGGTCAACGACAAGCTCAACGAAGATATCACGGTCCCGATGAAGGTGGCCGTGATGGGCTGCGTGGTCAATGGCCCGGGCGAAGCCGAGGGCGCGGATGTCGCGGTCTTCGCCGGCGATCGCAAGGGCATTATCTATGTCCAGGGCGAAAAGGTCGCCACCGTGAGCGAAGACGAGATCCTCGATCGCCTGCTCGACGAGTGCAAAGACTTCCAGACCAAAGTGCTCAGCGGCGAGGTGAAGCTCGGCGAAAAAAAGGTGGACATCGTGCCTCCGGATCCGCTCGGTGAGCTCGGTAGCGGGTGGGAAAAAATGGCGGCTACACGCATGGGCCACACCCCGCTGACTATTGAAGGTGAGTGAGCAGCCCGAGTCCTGCGCGATCTCAACATCCACACCCCACTGATTTTGCCCGAATTGTGGGCTTATTGGCGTAGTTATGCCGAGATTATCAGACCAAGCCATCTGTTTGGCTTGCCCACAAGGGTCACCGTCTGAGGTCCGACATGAAACGATTCCTTTCCGTTTGTGCGTTCTCGCTCTGCGCTTCGTCCACGCTCGTTTATGCCCAAGGCTCGCCCTTCTGCCCCGCGGACCTCACCAACGATTACATTCTCGATTTCTTCGATGTCTCGACCTTCATCGATGGCTTCGCCAAGCACGATCCGATCGCCGACTTCACCGACGACGGCATCTACGACTTCTACGACATCTCCGAGTTCCTCGATCAGTTCACCGGCGACTGCCCGGACCTGACCGACACCGACGGCGACCGGATCCCGGACTTCGCCGAAACCAATACCGGCATCTACATCAACGCCCTCAACACCGGGTCCGACCCGCTCAACCCCGACACCGACGGCGACGGGCTCAGCGATGGCGACGAAGTGCTCGGCACCGTCGACGGCCTGATCCTCGTCGATGCCTCGCCCAACTTCCGCGATCTCTACATCGAGTGCGACTGGTTCGAGGGCAACTTCCAGGGCCGCGACGAGAACTATCGCCCGACGCCGGCCGCCGTGCAACGCGTGGTCGAGTGCTTCCTCGACGCCCCAACGCCCAACCCATACGGACACCCCGACGGGATCAACATCCACATCGACTACGGGCAGGGCGACGGCTTTACCGGGGGCAACCGCATCGAGGGCGCGCCGGTGTACATCCTCTGGGATACAGAGTTCAACGAGTACAAAGAGAATCACTTCGATCCCAAACGCAAAGGCTACTTCCACTACGCGATCTTCGCCAACCGCTACCAGAGCGAAACCAACCGCTCGTCGGGGGTGGCCGAGATCAACGGCGACGACTTCATGGTCACCATGGTCGACTACCAATCCAACAACGGCATGGCCAACACCATCGTCCACGAACTCGGGCACAACCTCGGGCTCCGCCACGGCGGGTTCGAGAACCGCAACCGCAAACCAAACTACAACTCCGTGATGAACTACCGCCACCAGTTCCCTGGGGTCGATGTCACCGGCTCGTCGTTGGGCAACGGCGTGCTCGACTACTCCCGCGGGACCAACCGCGATCTCAACGAACTCGCCCTGATCGAAGCCGACGGCGTCGACGGCTCCAACCCCATCGACTGGAACCGCAACGGGGCCATCGAGGTTGAGCCATACGCCGCCAACATCAACTGCAACTCAACAAGCTGGTGGCAAAACTGCGGCGAGGGCGTCTCGTGCTACGACGATGACTGCGATGTGCTCGAAGACCACAACGACTGGGCCAACATCAACTGGAACCGCTTGCGCGAGAG
>Ga0209344_10001787_pt1 | contig 26375 bp, 21 predicted proteins | sample Cruoilmetagenom6_FD_187293 | JGI IMG/M metagenome (GOLD analysis project Ga0209344, IMG submission 187293) | Oil polluted marine microbial communities from Coal Oil Point, Santa Barbara, California, USA - Santa Barbara Oil Seep Sample 6 (SPAdes)... | ecosystem: Environmental > Aquatic > Marine... | reverse complement strand
CATTTTTGGTGCTTGCTTCCTTCCTTCCAGCTGTCATTGTATTTCTGGCCTGGAGCATAGCTGAGGGACCAGTGATAAGAGGTATGGTCAACAGCTCCTTACCAGCCACCGTTACAAACCTTGACGCCGGCAAGCAAGATCTCATCACAAGCGTCATTCGAAACATACAAAATGGTTTGAATAAATTAGACAAAGAAGAACTCGCCTTATTGGGCGTGGCTGCAAAAGGAAACAAAGCCGTTGTTCCAGCAGAGCTAGAAACAGTGCGTAAATTATTTGAATCAAAAAACATAATACTTGGAGAAAACCCAGAGCCCTATCAACTTGCAGCTGCGTTAAAAAGCCGAGAACTCATCCAATTTAGTACATATGGAAAATACACCATCTTTGTTTTAATGAGTATCATAGCTTTTCTAATCGTTTATGCGAGCATCAAGGTCAGGTTGCGCGCCCGTAATGGGGTTGAAACCATCCTTAAATGGTTCCTGATCCTAGCTTCAATCATCGCGATTGTAACAACGTTTGGTATTGTCTTCTCCGTATTTTTTGAAACAATCAATTTCTTTCAAGTCATTCCGCCATCAAGCTTTTTCTTTGGAACAGTTTGGGATCCACGTTTTAGCGGAGCAGAAGGAGCAGGCGGTGATTACGGGCAATTTGGTTTCTTGCCACTCCTTTGGGGAACCTTATATATCTCAATCGTTGCTTTAATAGTGGCTGTTCCCATTGGACTTTTCTCTGCGATTTATATGTCTGAATATGCTGGCTCCAAATTGCGGTCAACAGCCAAACCAGCACTGGAAATTCTAGCTGGTATCCCGACCATTGTGTATGGTTTTTTCGCCCTGGTGACAATTGGTCCCTTCTTTCGAGATGCAGGCGCTGTCGTCGGGTTAGAGATTAACGCATCTTCCGTGCTCACTGCTGGCTTTGTTATGGGGATTATGCTTATCCCATTCATCTCGTCTCTCTCAGACGATATTATTAACGCAGTGCCACAATCGTTAAGAGAAGGCTCTTTAGGGTTAGGGTCAACTAAATCAGAGACAATCACAAAGGTTGTGCTACCAGCTGCATTGCCAGGTTTGGTAGGGGCTGTAATGTTGGCAGCATCTCGCGCAATAGGTGAGACAATGATCGTGGTGCTGGCCGCTGGTATCGCCGCCAAACTTCATATGAACCCATTTGATGCCTTAACAACCATTACAGTTAAAATCGTCAATCAGCTGACCGGCGATCATGAATTTGGTAGCCCAGAAACATTAGTGGCTTTTGCACTTGGCCTATCCTTGTTCGTGATCACTCTGATGCTAAATGTCTACGCGCTTTATATTGTGCGCAAATATCGGGAGCAGTATGACTGATGGAAGCTCAAGAAGTACAAAAAGAAATCGCAAACGATCTCTCAGTTCATTCCGCTGCTGCGAAAAGACGTATGAGTAAACGTCTGAAAAAAAGACAAGCTGCTGAAAAAAGGTTTCGGTTTTATGGCCTTTCTGCGATCTGCATTGGCTTGATGTTTTTGGTGATCCTTTTCACCACCATCATCGGTAAAGGCTGGCCTGCGTTTCTGCAAACATCAATTCAACTCAATGTAAACCTTGACCCTGAGATCGTTGATCCTACAGGGGGAAGAAACGTTGAAAAATTGATGCAAGCCAACTACACAAAAATTGCAAGAAATGCACTCTACACTGAGTTTGGCGGTAAACCAAAAAACAGAAAAACTCGCAAGCTCATGCACAAACTTTTGTCCAGAGGTGTCGACGTTCAAATTCGCGATCAAGTGGTAGCTAATCCATCACTCATTGGTAAAACTATCCCGATCTGGCTCTATGCTCATGGCAATGTTGATGCTGTGTTAAAAGGTGCTATTGATCGAAATACAGAAAACTCCAGCCGTCTTGTAAAAGATGAACAGCTTGCCTGGATGGATAAGCTGGTGGCGAGCGGTAAAATGGTCAAACGTTTTAACTGGGGGTTATTTACTAACCCGGCTTCTAGCCAACCAGAAACCGCGGGTTTAGGCGTTGCCCTTATCGGTACATTCTTCATGGTTATTATAGTGCTTTTTCTAGCCATTCCAATTGGAGTAGCTGCAGCATTATACTTGGAAGAATTCGCTCCTAAAAACAGGTTAACCGATATCATCGAAGTGAATATTAATAATCTAGCTGCCGTGCCTTCAATTGTATTTGGTCTGCTCGGGTTGGCTGTATTCATTAATTTCATGGGTCTTCCACGGTCAGGTTCTATCGTTGGTGGCTTGGTGTTGGCTCTTATGACATTGCCAACAATTATCATTGCAACTAGATCTGCCCTACGTGCCGTCTCCCCTTCAATCCGAGAAGGAGCTTATGGTGTCGGCGCTTCTAAAATACAGACTATATTCCACCATGTTTTGCCGCTAGCTTTCCCAGGTATCATGACAGGAACGATTATCGGCATCGTTCAAGCTGTTGGTGAAACAGCACCACTTCTCATGATTGGTATGGTGGCATTCGTTCAAGATTTTCCAACAACGCCTATGGAGCCAGCAACAGCCCTACCAGTGCAAATCTATATGTGGGCAACGTCAGCAGAACGCGGTTTCGTTGAACGCACGGCTGGTGCAACAATGGTCCTACTTGCCGGATTGTTTGTTTTAAATGCCGGAGCGGTCTATTTAAGAAGAAAGTATGAAAGAAAATGGTAGCAACCCACATAGTTGAAAGTGAAGCGCCTATGCTAGATAAAGAGTTAGACGCAAACGACTTAGATGCAAATAACTTGGCAGAAGCTGAAACAACCAATGTTGATCCGGCTAAGAAATCGACGAAAATCACGTCGGAAGATATTGACGTTTATTATGGTGAAAAACAAGCGTTGTTCGGAATTAACCTGGATATCCCAGAAAATTCGGTAACATCACTTATTGGTCCTTCTGGTTGCGGTAAATCAACGTATCTTCGCTGCATCAATCGGATGAATGATGTCATTGATATTTGCCGGGTCTCAGGCACCATCAAAATTGACGGGAATGATATCTATGACCCTGCATTGGATGTGGTGGAATTACGGGCTCGTATTGGCATGGTGTTTCAAAAGCCCAACCCGTTTCCCAAAAGCATCTACGACAATATCGCTTACGGCCCGCGCATCCATGGTTTGACAGAGAATAAAGATGAGCTAGATGAATTGGTCGAAAGCAGCCTTGTAAAAGCAGGCCTCTGGAAAGAAGTGAAAGACCGTTTAGCTGGCCCAGGCACTGGTCTTTCAGGTGGCCAACAACAACGTCTTTGTATTGCTAGAGCCATTGCAACAAAACCTGAAGTTATTTTGATGGATGAACCATGTTCAGCCCTTGACCCAATTGCAACCGCAACAATCGAAGAACTGATTGATGAATTGCGCCGCAATTACACCATTGTCATCGTGACGCACTCTATGCAGCAAGCAGCCCGTGTCTCACAAAAAACAGCCTTTTTCCACTTAGGTAAAATTATTGAAGAAGGGGAGACAACTCAGATCTTCACAAACCCTCAAAATGAAAAAACTCAGGATTATATAACAGGCCGCTTTGGCTAGGATTTAGGAATTAATCATGACTACTGAGCATATCGTAACATCTTATGAAGATGAACTAGCAAGCCTTGACAGCAAAATTGCACAAATGGGAGGCCTTACTGAAACTTTGATTGCTCAATCTTTTGATGCATTGCGCAAAGGTGATGTGGCGATTGCAAATAACGTCATACTAGATGATGCCAAGATTGATGAGTTTGAGTTAGAAATTGAAGATCAAGCCGTAACAATGATCGCACGGCGTCAACCAATGGCTCTGGATTTGCGCCAGATTATGGTTGCCATTAAAATTACCTCAGACCTCGAACGTATTGGTGATTTAGGTAAAAACATAGCAAAGCGTGTTTTAAGTATTCACTCTGAAATTCAGCCGAGCCAATTAATGCACGGCATGAAGTCTATGCAAGATTTAGCGCTTTCACAATTGAAAGACGTTCTAGATGCTTATGCTGAGCGCAATACTGAAAAAGCACTTGCAGTTTGGCGGGGCGATGAAGAAATCGATGCCATTTATAATTCACTCTTTCGCGAATTATTGACATACATGATGGAAGATCCACGTAATATCGGTCTCTGCACACACCTTTTATTCTGCGCTAAAAACCTTGAGCGTATTGGTGATCACACAACAAATATCGCAGAAAATGTGCATTACCTTGTGCTTGGAACAAACATAAATGAAGCACGTCCCAAAGGGGATAACACCTCACGGATGCTCATCAACCAGGATGATTAAAATTTTCAAGAAGGAAGTATCACCATCCATTACTTCCTTCTGAAATAACAGGATCTTACGAATGAACGCTAATATTTTAGTGGTTGAAGATGAAGAGCCGCTTGCTCTTCTCTTGCAGTACAATCTTGAAGCCGAAGGTTTCAACGTCAACATCATCGATCATGGTGATGATGTTGAACTGGCCGTATTGGAAACAGCACCCAATCTAATCATTTTGGATTGGATGCTGCCTGGTGTTTCAGGTTTAGAGCTATGTCGCCGAGTACGATCAAATGCTAAGACATGCAATATACCAATTATTCTGTTAACAGCCCGTGGCGAAGAAACTGATCGAATTCGAGGGCTGACAACAGGGGCAGATGACTATGTCACCAAGCCATTTTCTGTTCCAGAACTTGTTGCCCGAATTAAAGCTGTTTTGCGGCGTGCAAACCCAGAAAGTATTGCTGATGTACTAACTGTAGGTGATGTTGAGCTAGATAGAAGCGCTTACAAGGTCAGTCGTGGGCCCCGTGAAGTTCGACTTGGACCAACAGAATTTAGGTTACTGGAATTCTTAATGGAAAGTCCTGGGCGGGTTTATAGCCGTAGTCAACTACTCGATAGTGTATGGGGCCAAAATGTCTATGTGGATGAGCGAACAGTCGATGTTCATATTGGCCGCCTCAGAAAAGCGTTAAATCGAGGAAAAGAACAAGACCCGATAAGAACTGTCAGAGGTGCAGGTTATTCCATCTCTGATCAATGTCAAAAAGTTCAGGTTGGCGCCTGAAATTGAAAAAAACATCGCTGAAAATTAGAGCTGTGTATTTTATCTTAATCCATAAAACATAGCTAAAGCATTGATTTCGTGTGATTTGCAGCATTATTTCCTCCGTATTACAACTTTTCACGCAGTTGTGAACATCTCTGATGTGCATTTTTCAAAAATTCTGGCATTCTGATCTAGGTAATAAAGTGGACTATACTTTTTGCAGGTGCTAGCGGGAATCTGAACCTCATTAAAAAGAGAGCATCTGAATCACAAAAAGATAGCGATGCACGAAGAAGGACCCCTGCCTTTTCTGCAGGGGGACTGACGCCAGTGGCGTCCGGTGCCTAGCACCGCCCCTCGGAGGCCCGCAGCGAAGTAGCGGAATAGCCGTGAGAGAATAAAAAGGATAAAATAATGAATTTGAACAGACGACTTTTCCTAACAATTAGTTCAACTGCAATGGTTGTGAGCGCTGTCGGAGTTGCAGTTGGAGGTATTAAATTTATGAGTACAGCAAATGCAGGAACAACCATCACCCCGATTAAAAAAACGGATGCAGAATGGAAAGAGATCCTCACAAGTGAACAATATCGCGTGCTGCGAAAAGAAGGAACTGAGCGTGCAGGCACAAGTCCTTTAAATAATGAAAAACGTGAAGGTACTTTTCACTGTGCCGGCTGTGATTTACCGTTATTTGCTTCAAACACAAAATTTGAAAGTGGAACTGGCTGGCCAAGTTTCTATCAAGCTTTAGATGGAGCCGTTGGTACAAAATCTGACTATTGGCTTGGCTATAAACGGACAGAATATCACTGCGCACGTTGCGGTGGCCACCAAGGACATATTTTCAATGACGGACCAGAGCCAACAGGCCTTCGCTATTGCAACAATGGTGTAGCACTTAAATTTAAGCCAAAAGAAGCTTAAAGTTTTTTAGGTTTACTCCCCTTGCAATTCTTTTTGGAATAGTTGTGCAGGGGGAGTAAAGTTTAAATGAAATGAGTTATATCTAGAGCGTGTTACATAGTATTGAATTCATTTGAAAAAGCTAATGGAATAGCCGTGAGACAAAACAAACCCTAGATTACATAAATAAAGGCCAGCAAGGCTGCCCCTAATATTAAGCGATAAATTACAAACGGCATCATAGACATCCGCTTTAAAAGCGCCATCATAAACCAGATCGAAAACAACGCTGTAAAGAACGATAGAACACCAACAAAGATGGCATCGCTTTGCAGTGAAGCATCACCAGATTGTACCAATTCATAAACAGTACCAAGGCCAAGGCCTAAAATAGATGGAATTGCGAGTAACATCGCAAAACGAGCTGCTTCAATGCGGTTAAATTCTAAATACCTGGCCGCAGACATAGTGATACCAGAACGAGACGCACCTGGAATTAAAGCAATGATTTGCGAAAAACCTACAAAAAGTGCATCTTTCCAAGTGATATCTTCCAATTTTCGTGTCATCGGCGGGTTTTGATCACACCACCAAAGAACAAATGCAAAAATGATGTTTGCCCAGGCAATCACTTCAATTGTTCTGAGGTCTTTATAATACCCAGATTTTAGTAAAAGAAATCCAGCTATTAATAAAGGAACACTAGCAACGATAAGATAGATCAGTAGCTGTGTTTCGCGATTAAAGCGACCTAAGACTAAATCACCAGCTGCCTTAAGCAACATGACAATATCACGCCAAAAATAAATCAGAACAGCGAATAAACTGCCAAAATGCACGGCAACATCAATAAGGGGGCCCTGGTCTTGCCAATTTGTTAAAAGGTGCACAAGGTTCAGGTGCCCAGAAGAACTAACAGGCCAGAACTCAGTTAAACCTTGTATAATCGATAATAAGAGCAACTGTTCTATTGGCAACTCAACCTCCATACGCTCACAACAAGTTTTGTGAGACAGTTTAAAAAATGTCTGTTTTTCGACATGAAATTTCAGTATTCCATATATGGAACTTACGCAAGCCATTAATTGATGCTTGTTCTATGCCAATATGATAAGTCATTATCAACACTGCTATTTATATAGTAAGATCAAGCAATCTTACACTTAAAGTTTAAGACTGACGGAGCCCTTAATGGTGCAGCTCATACATTATTCCCTCTGCCCTCTCTCAAGAACAGCCAGACTGTTATTAAATGAGTATGGCATAGAAACAGCTTTAGCTGAAGAAAAGCCCTGGGAGTGGCGCGCGCCGTTTCTGGCTGTCAATCCAGGTGGGAATTTGCCGGTTTTATTGCTAGATAATGCTGCGATTTCCGGGATATATCCAATTACTGAATATTTAATGGAAACAAATACCTACACGCCAGATGCGACTATCCCTGATCTCTTGCCTGAAGATCCTATCGCACGAGCAGAAACTAGACGTATGGTAGATTGGTTTCATAATAAATTTTATCATGAAGTCTGGGCTTATCTCTCATATGAACGGATTGAAAACCCCTTTGTTCACCGGAAAGCACCAAATGCGGAAGCAATTCGCGCTGCCATGGCTAACATCCATAATCATATGGCGTATTTAAGCCGCCTTTTAGAAGAGAGATATTGGATTGGGGGCGATTATATCAGCATCGCAGATATAGCCGCGGCAGCCCATTTTTCTTGCCTTGATTTTATAGGCGATGTGACATGGGAAAGAGCGCCAATCGTGAAAAATTGGTACGCTAGAGTGAAATCACGCCCGTCTTTCCGACCGCTTTTACAAGACACAGTCCCAGGCATCGTTCCCCCGCCTTTTTATACTAATCTGGATTTTTAAGGGTCTAACCCCATATCCAATTCATTCCATATTGAGTCTACGACCTAAAATGATGACGAAAAGTGAACTGAAATCAGAGCTCATAAAGCAAGCACGCCTTGAAGGATTTGATTTGGTTGGCATCACTAAGGCTGAGTTACCATCTTTAAACAAAGACGCTTTTGGTGAATTTCTTGAAAATAATTGGCATGGCGACATGCTTTGGATGGAAGAGAAAAAACAAAGGCGCGAAAGCCCAACTCATCTGTGGCCAGAGGCCAAGAGCATCATCATGCTTGCGATGAATTATGGGCCAGAACAAAACCCGCTCCCTGAACTAAAAAAGACAGAAAACGGTGTCATTTCTTGCTACGCCAAGGGCAAGGATTATCATGACATCGTCAAAAAGAAACTCAAAAACCTTGCTCGCTGGTTTGTTGCCGAGACAGGGGCAGAAGTTAAAGTTTTTGTCGACACAGCCCCGGTGATGGAAAAGCCACTTGCGATGCAAGCTGGTATTGGCTGGCAAGGTAAGCACACAAATATGGTCAACCAAGACCTTGGGTCATGGACGTTTCTAGGTGCTATTTTCACGACGCAAGAACTCGGCAGTGATGAAGCAGAAACAGACCATTGTGGCTCTTGCAGAAAATGCTTGGATATTTGCCCGACAAATGCGTTCCCCGAGCCCTATAAGCTAGAAGCAAACAAATGCATCAGCTACCTGACCATTGAACATCAAGGAATGATCGAAAGAGAGCTGCGCACAAAAATGGGCAATAGGATCTATGGATGTGATGATTGCTTAGCCATATGCCCATGGAATAAATTTGCTCAAACGGCTCAAGAGGCACGCTTTTTAGCACGAGATGAAATCGATAATCCACCATTAAAAGAGTTGTTAAAACTTGACGATGAAACCTTTCGAACAAAATTTGCTGGAACACCAATCAAGCGAACAGGGCGTAACAGGTTTATTCGAAACTGTTTGATCGCGGCTGGAAATTCAAAGGATAAAAATCTGTCGAAAGTTATAGCTCCACTTCTAAACGATGAGAACGAGTTAGTGCGAGCAACGTCCGTTTGGGCAATGCAGCAACTTCTTACGAAAGAAGCCTTTACCAAATTAAAACAAACTGAAATAGTGAATGAAAAAATTCCCCTAGTATTAAGCGAATGGCATAAAAGCGAACTTGAAAATGAACAATAAGAATGATCTGCTCTGTTTAGGAGCTGGCTATACAGCCCAAACGATGATGAAACACTACCCCGCCAACAAAATGTGGGGCACCACAAGAACGGCTGAGAAAATAAGCGCCATTGAGGCGGTTGGAGCTGCGCCGATTATTTTCACAGGACAAATTCCGTCTGAAGAACTTAGCCCTATTTTAAGAGAAGCGGAAAATATTCTTATTTCCATTAGCCCCAAATTAGATGGCGGCCCCTTGTTAAAACATCACCAAGATGATCTGTTAGCGAATAAAAATCTAAAATGGATCGGTTATCTCTCAACTGTCGGCGTTTATGGTAATCATGATGGTGAATGGGTCGATGAATATTCAGAAACAAGACCAGGCTCAGACAGGTCACTATGGCGCAAAAGAACAGAAGATCAGTGGATCGCTCTGAATAAAGAACATGACATCCCTGTTCATATTTTCCGTTTGCCAGGCATTTACGGTCGAGGTCGCGGCCCGCTCGAAAAATTAAAAACAGGCAAAGCCCGCCGCATCAATAAAGAAGGTCAAGTCTTTAACCGCGCTCATGTAGAAGACATCGCAATGGTGCTAGAAGCCTCATGCAATAATCCAAACCCCGGTGCGATCTATAATATCGCCGACGACGAACCAGCCCCACCTCAAGATGTCTTGGCGTACGCAGCTGAGCTACTCGGTGTAGAAATCCCACCGCTTATCGAATTCAAAGACGCTGAAATGTCAACAATGGCCAAAAGCTTTTATAGCGACAACAAACGCATCTCCAACAAACGCATAAAAGAAGAGCTGGGTATAAAACTAAAATACCCGACTTATAGAGAAGGCATTAAAGCTTGTCTGTAAAACGTAATCGAAATATGAAAAATCAGGATTTATCTTAAAATTAACTTGCAGATGAGAAGAGAGGGGTAACATTTGTTAAGTCAATTTCTTCTTCTTTTAATAACCTTGATAGATCAGCTGAATTCATGGGCTTTCCAAAATAATATCCCTGCACCTCTTCACAGCCAATTGAGGAAAGAAAATTGGCCTGATAGTTTGTTTCAACACCTTCCGCATTGACGCGCATATTCATGGCATGGCTCATGCTGATAATAGCTCTGACAATTGCTTCAGATTCTGGTTTTTCATCTGAAAGAGTGGATACAAAAGATCTATCGATTTTGATTTTATCAAAAGGAAAACACTGAAGGTAACTAAGACTGGAATATCCGGTGCCAAAGTCATCCATTGCTATGTTGACCCCCATGTCCTTTAAACTCTTTAAAATTTCAATCGTCTTCTCTGTTTTATACAGCAAGCTTCCTTCTGTAATCTCTAATTCCAATCGGTTTGCAGGTAAACCTGACTGATCTAAAGCATATTTAACATGCCTGAGAAGGTGGCTGCTGTGAAAATGTATGGGTGAAATATTGACAGCAACATGCAAATTATCCCATTTAGCAACTTGCTTGCACGAATTTATTAAAACCCATTTATCAATATCAACTATCAATCCGGCTTTTTCCGCTACCGGTATAAATTTGTCCGGGGGGATAAAACCATCTTCTTTGTGTTGCCAACGGATTAATGCTTCAACTCCAATTATTTTTTTTGAAGCCATATTATATTGAGGCTGAAAATGTAGATGGAAATCATTATTTGTAATCGCTACCCTTAATTTTTCCTCGACATTTTTTCGCTCAGTCAACATCTTGTTCATTCGATGTTGGAATATGCTGAATTGATTACGACCATCATTCTTAGCTTCATATAAAGCGATGTCAGCTCTTTTAATTAATTCATCCGCGTCAATGTTTTCTTTTTTGTCGATTGCTATACCCAAGCTGGCACCAATATGGACGTATGTTCCATCAACCTCATAAGGTAGAGAAAGTTTATCAATGATCTGATCGGCTATTGAAGGTGCAATGTCTGTGAGGCCTTCTCCTGTTAAAATTACAGAGAATTCATCGCCACCCAATCGAGCAAGCGTTTCATTTTTCCCGGTAATTGATTGGAAGTCTACGACTACCTTTTTCAACAATTGGTCGCCAGCTGCATGCCCCAATGTATCATTCACATCTTTGAAATGATCAAGGTCAATTGTGATTACCGCAATCTCAAAATTATTTTTTTCTTTCTCAATTAATTTTTCGGTTAGTGCTTGATGGAAAAATGTTCGATTAGCCAAGCCTGTTAATTCATCATGCTGAGCTTGGTACAACATTTGGTTCCATAGTTTTTCTACGGCTCTCAGAGGCATACGAACCAAACCAATATATGCACTTATACCCACGAGAATGCTTATTAAAGCAAGAACACTTATTATAATTAGTTCATGAATGATTGAGATTTGAACTTCAATGATAGCTACATGATTATGGCTATCAGAAATAGCTAACTTCCCAGAAAAACTTGGCCAACTAATATTTACTTTATATGGATTTACTTCTAGGAGAACTTTGGAAGCATTATCCTTAATTTTCCAGATTGAGTTTTCTGGATCGGATTGTAAATTTAGCAATATTCCCTCCATACGATGGACTTCATATTGCCAAAATTCTGGGTTTTTATTTATAATTTGTTCCAGTTGGTACCTCCCGTGTTTAAGAGAAGATATCAATTCGCTGTTGAGCTTGGTTGAACTATTGATGTAATAGCTAACAGGGACAGCACAAACAGAAATTGCAATGACCGATGCAATTAAAATGTTTATGACTTTCCATGCTTTACTATCAATATTCTTGGTCATTTAAAGCACTTTCGTGTCAAGTATCTTGGGTGTAAGATGACCGTTCTCAGTTAATATTTTTTGTCCATCTTTTGAAAATACAAAATCAATAAAAGACTGTAATAACGGAGAAGGAAAAGAAGGAGTAACTAAATAAAAATTTTTGAAATAGGGGTATTTCCCATTCTTCAAATTCTCTAGATTGGATTGCACTCCATTCAGAGTTATTGTTTTTAATACACGGTTTTCACTCTTGAGCTGAGCCAATGAGATTACTCCCAGGGCACCAGGAAGACGTTCAAGAATATCTGCATTTTCTTGATCGGTGTATGCAATAGGCAAATGATCAAGTTGCATTACGATTGAAAGAGTAGATTTCAGTTCTCTAGATATGGACTGCAATATTTTTATATCAGATTCCCTTTGAGGGCGTCTCACAATGCGAACTGGCATTCCGTTTTTCCATGTTCGGTTTTGGCCAGAATAAAGTTTAATCAGTTCATCTGTTGTTGTGCTGCAAATCTCATTATCTTTTCTTGTTACTAAAACAAGAGGAGAGAAAGCATAATTAAGAATATTGAAATTATAACTTTGTTCGCGTGCATTTAAAGGACGTGAACTTAAAGCTAAATCTATCTTCTTATCCGCAAGAGCTTTAATTCCCCCACTAGAGCCTAAACTTCGAAGAACAACAATTCTTTGTTCAGGATGTTTTTTCATAAAAGCTGTAGCAAGTAGCTTCATTCCACCAAGACCAGCGCCTGAGCCACCTATCAATAAATTATCTGCTTTTGCTTGGTTTAATGGTGTTAAAAGCATCAAAATAAGAAAAAATGGAGAGTATAGTTGAACAAAAAAAGTTCGCTTTTTATGCTTTTGAATTTGTTTCAATATGCCGTCCTCTAAATTAAATATTTTAATTAATTTAGAGTTTATCAAATAATCGTTTTTTTTAAATTGAGTTTAGATCTACAATTTATATAAAATTTTAAGTAGTTGAAATTTAGATCAAGCGTAAAATTAACAAGAGAAAATTGATTAAGACAATTATTCAATTTTCTTTCCTCAAATTTTAACTAAGGAATACTGCACTGGAATGCTTTAAAAGTGCTTTATAGTTTATCGAGAGGCCGTTTTTTTCTGGCGGGCTGAATGACATGACACCATAGGCGTCCGGCACCGAGTGCCGCCCATCGGAGGGCCTGCTGCTTCAGCAGCAGAATAGCCGTGAGAGGTTCATGCGGATGCTGTGTGAGCATCTGAAGCACAAAAAAGCAAAATTATAACTATTGGCTATTAATGCCTGAAGTGCCGCATGCCGGTCATAACCATCGCAAGGCCAGCTTCGTTGGCAGCTGCAATCACTTCATCATCGCGCATCGAACCGCCTGGTTGAATAACGGCAGTTGCTCCAGCTTTGGCGGCAGCTAGTAAGCCATCAGCAAACGGGAAGAATGCGTCAGACGCCACAACACTACCCTTAGTGAGTGTTTCTGTGAGGCCAGCTTCTTTAGATGCTTCTTCTGCTTTCCATGCCGCTATGCGAGCGCTATCAACCCGGCTCATTTGGCCAGCACCAATACCAACACTCGCGCCATCTTTCACATAAATGATAGCGTTGGATTTCACATGCTTGCAAATTTTAAATGCGATTTTCATGTCGGCTAGTTCTTGTTCAGTTGGTTGGCGCTCCGTGACGACCTTAAGGTTAAGCTCTTCAATCGTGCCATTGTCACGGCCCTGTAGTAAGAAGCCACCTGAAAGCATCTTAGCTGTAATACCAGCTGCTTTTGGTGCGGGTAAACCTTCAGTTAAAAGCAAGCGTACATTTTTTTTCTTAGCCAAGATAGCTTTAGCGCCCTCTGTCGCCTCAGGAGCAACAACCACTTCAGTGAAAATTTTCGTAATCTCAGCGGCTGCTTCTTCATCAAGAGTTTGGTTGAGCGCAATAATGCCGCCGAATGCAGACACAGGATCACAGCGCAGTGCTTTGATGTAAGCGTCAGTTAGAGAACTGCCCGTGGAGACACCGCATGGATTAGCGTGCTTAATGATAGCAACTGCAGGAGAAACGCTAGGGTCAAATTCAGAGACGAGTTCAATCGCTGCATCTGTATCATTTAAATTATTGTAGCTCAGTTCCTTGCCTTGCACTTGGCTGGCGCTGGCAACACCCTTGCGCTGGTCACCTGTAGTGTAAAAAGCAGCCTTTTGATGAGGGTTCTCACCATAGCGCATAGTTTGTGAAAGCTCACCAGAAACACTCACCCACTTAGGATGATCAATCTCCAGCGCTGATGCAAACCAGTTTGAAATAGCTGCATCATAATTAGCCGTCCGAGCATAGGCCTTTTGCGCTGAAACTTTTCTAAACCGTTCAGAAACTTTGCCATCATTATCTTCTAACTCTGTGAGGAAAGCATCAAAATCATCATTATCAACCAAAACAGTTACACCATCATGGTTCTTCGCAGCTGCGCGGATCATCGCAGGGCCGCCAATGTCGATATTTTCAATGGTGGTATCAAAGTCAGCACCTTTAGCAACCGTTTCTTCAAACGGGTAAAGGTTCACAACCAGCAAATCGATATTTTCAATGCCATGGTCTTTTTGTGCTTGGTTATGAGCGTGATTATCTCTCACTGCGAGTAGACCACCATGAACAGCCGGGTGCAAAGTCTTAATACGTCCATCCATCATTTCAGGAAAATTTGTGATGTCAGAAACATCCTGCACCGCAAGACCTGCTTCTTTTAAAAGAGCTGAGGTTCCGCCTGTTGAGATCAGTTCAATCCCGCGTGCACTCAGTGCCTTTGCAAAATCCACAATACCATTTTTATCCGAAACAGAAATCAGAGCACGTTGAATAGGGCGAAGCATGAGAAAAAAGAACCTTTCAGCAAAGAAAAAAGTTTTAATAAAAGTGGAAAGTGAAATCAGAGCAGGGCGTAAATATTACAAATTTTCCGTCATCTCATAGTTTAATGTGACGTCAATGAAGCCACAAAAGCTCCAGTTTGAATACCTAAAAAACCCGTATGAATTCCATACAAAAGCCAATTATTAAAGATTGATTGAATTGGGTTTAGACCCTAAAAGACATGCTCTATCCTCTAAATCAGCGGTTGTCAAACGGCTTATCCTAATTTAAACCGTCTACGTCTCATCATCTGGTCCCGTTTCATTATCAGGTAAAGTCCAGGGGCCTGTCTTTTTAGAAGTCTGAGCTGGTTTCTTGTTATCTTTTTTGATTTTAGTTTGGTCTACGGGTGATTTCTTAGGTGGTAGTTTTTTCACAGGTAATGGCTTGTCTTTAGTTAAGTTGTCTTTTGCCAACTCATTTTTATTAAGCTCATTTCCATTCAAGTCTTCGTCTTTTTTAGTTGGTCTTTTATCGTCAGTCTTAGAAGAGGGCTGTTTTTTCTTCGCATTTGTCGATTTTAAGTTTTCTTCATTTTGTTCGCGCATTGACGCAATGCGATCAGACAAAGCCACAGAAGGTGTTGAAGTAGGTGTTGAAGAAAGCTTTGAATTAGATTTTGGAGTAGAAGATTGTGAAGATTTTAGCTCACTAGACGAATGAGGGCCGTCCGAACCAGAAACATGAGGCGGTGGTGGCGGATTACCGGTGGCTTTATTCTTCTTATCAATTTTCGCATTTTCCTTTTTATCGTCCTCAGGTAAATCATAGTGAGGTAAGCGAGCCATTAAACTGTTTTCTGGATCTTCCAAATCATCTTCAACATCCTCAACAAGATCAGTGATCCGCACAGACTGATCTTTGGCAGGAGGTGGTGGTGGTGCCTTGTCACCCTTCACCCTAGACTGAGTACTTCTAGCAATCTCCGGCTCAGGTTCTCTTTCAGGTTCTTCGGCAGGTATAGTTTCGTCATCTTGTCGCTCTAATGGGATCACATTTTCAGAAATCCACTCAGGTACTTTTGGTTGTTTCGATGAATGAGTTTTAACAACCTTCGCTAATAACCAGGATATTTTTGTATTCTCTACACAATTCCCCCGAATAACTGCCTGAACAGATTGGCAAGGGCCGGCAAAGTCAGCATAAAAAATACTTTCTTCTAAATAGATGATTTGGCCTTGTGCTGAAAATTTCCATTCCTGACTATCGGGCAACGTTAGGGTAACTGACTTACCATCTGCTGCTCGTGTCGTAATTACATCTGGGTGGATATGAAAATGAACAGCAAAAGGCCAACCCATTTGATGGTCTTCCTTAGCTTCGGTGGCCGCCACTTCAATCCAGTCTTCACCAATGAAGCTATATCCATCATGAGAGAGTGAAAGCATACGATGATGGATGAGACCAAACCGATCTAAATAACCATCATGCGAGCCAACGATCTTGACTTTTTCAGCGTCAGATTCATACAAAGATTTAACATTTGGAGGTCCAGCTAACAAGCTCGGGTGTTCGCTTTGCTTCACGGTCTTATCATGAATGAATTGCGCAGATGAACGGTTATTAATTGTCACTGTCGAATGAGATACGCTGGCACGAGCATTGCTCGCCATCGTATGATAAGCAGGCGGCGCTGCTCCGCAATTAACAATAACCGGGCAAGAACCAGAAGACATTTCAAATGATAAACAACCCGCATGGGATTTAGCACTAAGATCCAATTCAGGAGGTGTTCCCCCATCCATCAAGAGAATGACATTGCCTTTTTGAAGTCGCAGATATTTAGAAGCTGTCGCATCTTTTAAAGGTGCATTTGCAGCATCATCATATGCCATTGCCGTGCTGAGGGTGTCAGGTAAGGTTGTGCCTGCACCATTAAATCGGCTCATCAAACCATCGCCAAGTCGCATATAATGGATCATCGGCAACATACGATTAATCGCATCAATTAGTGGCTGAGGGGGAGGAAGATTACGGGTTACAAAACATTGCTTTAGCGGCAATAGATCAATAAGAATGCTGGCAAGAACTGAATTGTCACGAGATACATGGCCTCCATCAGATAATATCTGTTTATCAAGTTCGTTACACATGAGTTTCACATGTTGGTCAGCAAATTTTTCCTGCTCATTCACACAAAGCCCAGCAAACATCAAAGCAATAAGTGAGAGTAAACGAGGCATCCCAGGTTGTGCCTGAATACCTGTCATTGAGAGAAATTTCATATGATCATCGATAGCCGACATCATAGAGAGGTAATTTCGCTCATCAGTTTCATAAAGCAAAAAATTAGAATGAGATAACCAGCTAATGAGACGGCGTGCAGCAACTTCAGGTTCCCAGGCAAGCCCTTTTTGCGATGAGAACTGAGAGAGCCAATCATGCGCAATTTCTTGAGCTTGTTCTTGCGCCCTGTCTGTTCGGGCTGCTCGTAAATTACGAACCCAGCCAAACCCGTGTAATTCTCTTTCCCAATTTATATTTGGAGGAGTGGCATGTAAGGGAGAGCCACCATTTAAAAAAACAGTCGCACCAGCTAAACCAAATTGCCCCATATCTAACTCAATGGAAAGACTAGGGTCTGCAGTTCTTAAATCCCGAGGCACCAACAATAATTGTTCAACATTTTTTTTCCCGTAGCGCCAGCTTAATAAAGGCGACCGTTTAAACCCAAGGGCAATATCACGCTTGGTCTTAGAAAAAGACGATGAAGAAGAAGGTGATTTATTAAAAATTTTTCCCATGAACTTATATGAATCTATACTTTGGGCTGCTGCATTGAATACAAAATAATGACCTGTTTCTTAGTAAGAATTTGTGCCTCATCAAAGAAGAAACAGATAATAAAAAATATATCAGAAGCAGAGCCGCTCTCATATAGTTTTTAGTTAATTTTTACATGATAGGCAGGAAGTTTATGCTTTCACCCGTAATCGGCTGATAAAAAATCCATCCATACCAACCCATTCATCGTCTTTAAAGGGGCTAAAAAATGGCAAAAGACGAACATCACCAGCTTTTGTCAACCATTCATCATGACCACCAACTTCTGACGCTTCAATAGGGAGACGCTCAATATGGTCATGGTTTTTGAGAAAATGATTAATTTGCAAGTCTCCCTCTTCTTGTTCTAGAGAGCAAGTGCAGTATAACAGCAGACCACCTGGCTTTAAAAAAGTAACTGCTTTTTCAAGCATTTGTCTTTGTAGTTTACGTAACTCAAAAATTAAATCTTCTGATTTTAAATATAAAATATCAGGATGCCGCCTAATTGTCCCGGTAGCAGAACATGGCGCGTCAAGCAAAACAGCATCAAATAACTCTTCAGGTTCATAGGTTAAAATATCACCTTGAACTAGCGAGGCATTGAAATTTAAACGATTGAGGTTTTCTTTCAAACGTGAAATCCGCTTTTCAGAAATATCAACCGCCGTCACAACAGCACCTTTATTTAAAAGAGCTGCGGTTTTCCCCCCAGGAGCAGCACATAAATCTGCAATGCTTTTATCAGTCAAAGAGCCAAAACCAGGGGCATTTTCAAAGAGTGTGCAGGGCAAATGAGCGGAAAAATCTTGTATCCACCAGTCTCCTTCAGAAAATCCCTCGAGTTCAGTGACGATACCGCGATGATCTTTGCGAATACCATAACCCGGAGAATTGTCCCCATCTCCTATAATACGGCCATTGAGTTTTGTGGCCCAGTTTGCAACATCTTTTTTAACAATGATATCAAGGGCAGCAGGCTCTAAGCTTGCGTTTGCGATCTTAGCAGCAACAGGTTCACCATATTGCTTCGCCCATCGTTGTCGCCACATGTTAGGTACATTGATGATTGCACCATCTGGAGAAGTAAGCTCTTTAGGTTCAGCTCGCGTAACCTGGCGCAATATAGCATTGACCAATTTAGCTAAGTGCCGAGATTTATCAGATCGTTTTGCTAACCGCACACTGGTGTCAATAGCAGCATGATCAGAGACTTCCATAAACAGCAATTGGGCAACTCCAAGGCACAATATTTCATTGACCCTGGTTTTGGCCTGCGGTGGTTTCTTTAGAAATTGTCCAATAATCCAGTCAATTTCACCTTTGTGGCGCAATGTGGTCATGAGTAAAGAGCGCGAAAAAGCACGATCTCTTGCATTGAGCTGTTGCCAGTCACTGTTATTTTCGCTTTGAGATAAAAGATCATCCAAAGGCTTCCCGCGGCGAAAAATATCAAAGAGCCAGTCTTGTACAATGCAACGCGGTGTTAGACCAGCATCTTTAGAGCTATCATCGATGCGTTTTTGGTGAGGTTGCTTTGCCATCTATCTTAATTTCAAATGCATTTAGTCTTCAAACTCCGGAAGCATGCCAAGGGCGATCAAATAAGTATTTAAAACAGCTTCTTCCTCTTCGCGTACATGAGGTTCTTTTTTTCGGATACTTAAAATTTGTCTAACCGCCTTAATATCAAACCCCATAGTTTTAGCTTCTGCAAAAACTTCGCGAATATCATCCGCAATGGCTTTTTTCTCTTCTTCAAGCCGTTCAATACGCTCAACAAAGGCCCGCAAATGCTCTTTGGAGCTGCCCTCAAAATCTTTCATCGTCATTCAATACTTTCAACTAAAAGGTTAACCAGATGCGGCAATCTAATAGCCAATAGACAGAAGTGCAAGAGCTCCCTTTGATTTATAAACGCAATCTCTAAAAAGGGCGGAAAATAAAAAAAGCCCCAGCACATGAGTGCAAGGGCTTAAGTTATTTGGAAATGATCAAACTTTAATCTTATGCGGGTGCCCACCCCCAGTATTTTATGGGCACCTCAGCATAGTGATTAAGTATTCCGGTTACGGTTATTTCCGCGATTACGGTTGTTACCACCAGTCATGCGTGGAGGTCTAGGACGATCACCACCCATTTTAGGCTTGCGGCCGTGATGTTTCTTATGGAATTTTTTATGTTTTACAATGTAATGACTGCGACCACATGGACGGGAGTGCCTTACAATCCGAACTTTTTTGATGATGATTTTTTTGCGAACAATACGCTTGTAACCATGCTTGTGACCATGGCGTTTATGACCGTGGTGCTTACGCTTCAGACGCTTAAGAACTTTTTTAAGATGTCTGATTTTCTTTTTGTTGTATCTTTTATTTCTTTTAAGATGCTTGATTTTACGAAGGATCTTTTTAATTTTGCGATGCTTCTTTTGAACGTGATATTTTTTAATAATCACTTTCTTTTTAACAATGATATAATGAGGGCGATGGCGCTTAAAACTCATCATTGAAGAATATCTTTTGGCCGGATTATATTTCTGACCACCGTCAGAACCACCAGCTTGTGCACCAGAGATGGATAGCATTGTAAGCGCTACCATCGCCACGACGAGCGATAATAATTTATTCATAAACTAACTCCCAGAACTAATACTAAAATGAAGAAAACCCTCTCTCCTCCCAATTTTGAAAAGTAAAAAAGGTCTTAATAGCTGTAGCAAAATAGGTAGAGTTGTACCGAGGTTAGTAAGATTGTAATGAATGATTAACCTTAATTATTAAGCACTTAGCACGTTGCTTTTTTAAACGTTCACAAATTTTCTTTGAAAATAAGTTTCATAAATTGAGTGGAATACAGAAAGTTCTTGGGAGATTTTTTAGTGAAACTATTGAAGACCCTGGCAATAAGGTTTCGTTTGAAAATGGATAAGTACATCTCAAAATGAAGCTATAAAAAGAAAAAACCCAGCAGTTTAACCGAAGTTAAATTGCTAGGTTTTCATTTGGTCTTTTAAGGCCTGTAAAGTTTGCCAAAGAGATATTTGTGAGTTTACGTTCTTAGTTGAGTGGAATATTCAAGCGACCACCAAAGCTATAGCTATAAGCTTCGTCACCTTCAATTGAAGTGCCAACATTGGTGCCTTTAACAGATGGGTTGTCATTGTTATTATATTTAACTTTAGGAGCATAAGAGTAGTACTCACCTTCAGCAAACAGTCCAAATGTGCCCCAACCAATATTTTTGTTCAATTCAACACGAAGAGAACCGATAAAAGATACATCTTGGTCAGAAGCTTTGCTATCTGCACTATCATGGATATTAGCACAGCCACATTCAAGAGCGGCTGTATACCTACCCTTATAGCTGCTATCAACAAAATAAGCTCCTGCTTCAGCATTCACACCAAGGCTAAACCCGCGGCCAAGATCAACGGAGCGGTCCACAGCGATATAAAGACCATAATAGAAACTATCTAGGTCCTCATAGTAATCTACATGCTCATGACCAGTTGTTTCTGTTGCGATCAAATGAGTGTCCTGTTGAAGAGCCTTTAGAGCTAAACCAACTCTAAAGGGTGAATTTGCCACAGGTGACAGTCCATTATTGAATTGAGTTTCAAGGGCAACACCCCAAGCATTAACATCACGTCTGGTAGTTGTAGTGAAATCACTATCTGGTCCAGTGCTATTGACTATGGCTGGCTGACTGTCAAATACATTGAAATAAACACAATGCCCATCAACACCGCTAGATGCACACTCTGTGGTTTGATCAGATGAATAGCGACCATAATAACCGGCCAAATTAAAACTCAAATCACGTCCACCGAGTCCAAGCCTATTCAATTCATCAGAGGTTTGAATGCCAGCAAAGCCAGGAATTCTAAAGTCAATGCGCGCCCCATCAAATTCACCATCATGATTTTCACCATTTCCAGTGACTTGCGTGAAGCCAGGATTAACAATAGCAACCATATTAGTTTCAGGTAAAACAAGCCGTGAGTAACTCACTCTAGTTTCAACAATGCTAACACCGGGTAAGATGCGAGACCTATAATCCTCTTCAATATCCAGATCACTCGGGTTGCGTACAAAGTTAATCTTGTAACCAACACCTATTTTAAATCGATTGTAGTCAGTGCAGTTACACCCTTCGACGGTTTCTTCATAAAGAGCCGTTACATAAAATTGCCGAGTTGAACTCAATTGATAGCGATATTCAGCACCAATCGTTTCTTCTTCATATTTTAGGTTTGAGCCAATTTCACGTCTTAATTCATGCGAAGCAAATATATCTAAATCAGATCGGGCAGACGGCTTGATTGACGCTCTGATTTCATAGCGTTGAACGTCAGCGACGACTGCAAAAGCTGCAGATGGTTCTGCAAAAAACTTATCGGCTTCGAAAGTAATTGTCAGATAATCATTAGGAACCCAGGTAATCTTGGCGTCGAAACCATTGCTGTCATAGTTGCCAATGACACGATCTTTAATGTCTCTCTCATTGTAGCGCCAGCCAAGTTCAGCCAAAAGATAAGAAGAAAGGTTCAGGCGAATACCACCAATCAACCAAAATTCATTTGCATCTCTATCTAAACGTGTCTCATCAGGTTGATCGGTAAAATCTGAAACGCCAAATCCCGCTGAACCATATAGTCCAACAAGGCGGTTAGTTCCCCAAACACCACCACCTGAGATTTCACTTCGTTCTACATTGAAAGCACCATTTCGTAAAAATGGCCGTTCACTAGTCTCTAAAAAGCTTAAATTGGGTTCTTTACCTATATATCTAAGTTTATAGGATTCAGATTGTAGGTAAGTTGTGAAAGTTTCTGCAGTGTAATCTAGTTTGGAATGTGAAGAAAATGTTTCTGAGTTAATCAAGTTAACTTCATCGCGCAGATAAAATAAGCCACTACTATATTCTAAATTTGGCGAGATACGATAATAAGTATCAAGGTTAACACCTGCATCCCATCTATCTTCGGGTTTTAATTCTGAAAAGCGATCATAAGAGCCTTTAAAAGCGAGGGTAATAGCTTTGTCTTCTTTGATATAACCGAAAAGAAGTGAGCCATCGATTAATCCATAAGAAGAGCCTTCTTCGGGGAAAAATTCATCAAAGTTGCTATCATAGCCGCCTTCAACTCTAAGCTCAGGAATGATAACAACACCATCCATAACTTTATAGCCAATGCTATCAAGGTCATCAGATTGCACACGTGGGCCAGAAATTCTTTTTTTGCTTTTCTCAAAACTGTCTTGTCTTTGTTTCGAGTTCGTTTGTTGGGCGCTCGCACTATTAAAATAGCTCAGGCCGCCAATCGCAATAAAGCAAAATGTAATGAATGAAATTTTGAAGACAAACTCAAAATTTTCACGAGCTGATCTTTGTTGTCTATTAAGCATTTTCCCTCGCACAGAATAAATCTGAAGCTAAAACGACATGTAAAACACGAACGCACTTAACTAAAACTGATATGACGCAAATTACTAAATGACAAAAAATGTCTTCCATAAAGGAATGACTTCCATAAAGAAAGACCGCCAACAAAGGGAAAACTCACCCAATTAATGCGTTGGCAGAAAAACAATAGAAATAAGTCTCAATAAACAGAAATAAACTCTGTAGGAGATACTTCTAACCTACGAGCTTAGGACTTATTCAAAAGACAAGAGTATATTGTTACCGTCCAATCATCTCATTTATGGTGAAAAATTAAAGTGCTTTCTCACAGATAAGTACGGTTAGAGCTATTAGATGGATCTTTTTGAATAACAACAATCTGTTACGGTAAAAAAAGACTGTGAATAACTTCAGTATCAGGCTCAACAAGTGTGGGTGATACGTTAATGAAGCGCGTATTGAGGCTATTTTCTCAGATTTTATGAGAGGGAATTCGCAGTAAACAGATTGTGAACTCCTATATTCAAATGTCTTTAAGTATGTTTTGTTAATCACTATTCGCTTGCTTCTTTCATACTATCCTTTCTTAGCCTGATTTGAGACATCAAAGGCACGTTTTTAGACAGGCTTATATAGCAGGCATATGTAGCCCGCATATGTAGAATGGAGAGTTCCGATGATTACTATTTTTAGATCGACTGTTTTTTCTAAAATAGTCAGTAAGCTTAAAGTTGCCAAAAAGACAAATCTCCTTGTTTTAAAAACACTGCTAATTTTATGCATGCTGATTATCGGGAATAACGCCTCTGCTTTCGCTAATGAGAAAATTGAGAAGCTTTATTCAGAATTAAAACAATCCAAAACTGAAAGTGCGGCCCGAGCCATAGAAAATAAGATCTGGCAGAATTGGGTAATTGGTCCCAATACCGAGGTAACAAATCTTTTGGCAAAAGCTATGGAGCGACGTAGAGCCTATGATTTTGCTGGCTCCCTAGAAATTCTAAACATAGTAGTAGCCAAATCACCAAATTGGGCTGAGGTTTGGAACCAGAAGTCATTTGTTCATTTTTTACGTGAAGAGTTTGATAAATCCTTGGAGGATGCAGATCGAGCAATAGAGCTTGAGCCAAACCATTTCGGGGCGTTGGCTGGAAAAGCTCAAATTTTAATGAGTCAGGGACGTACAGAGTTGGGGCAAGCGGCACTTCGTAAGGCCATCAAGCTCCATCCATTCTTAAAAGAAAGGGCCCTCCTCATCGAAATACCAGGCCAAGAACTTTAAATTCACTGAAAAGTCCAGTTTTAGAGATAGTTTTACAACATGTTGCGATTTTACAACGTAACGCTTTGTTAAACTTTGGTACTAGTCCCGAATGGGTCTAAAAGTGGTGTTTCAAGCTCTCATAGTATGGTTTTACCATGTTTAGTAATTTGGTGAAAAAGGCCTCGCGTCCCCTTCATAAGGTTGAATATACTGCTCTGGCACTTGCTGCAACAATTCGCAATAATTCAGAAATTATTCAGCAACACTTCCAATTCAGGGTGCAGTTATTAAACATTCAAACAATGATTTAATGATAGTTCTAATATTATAATATTCTTATTGAGTTTCCATTTTTTAGATGGGGATGGAGATAAATTAATGATTGGGGAAATCATGAAAACTAAACTTTCTTTAGCCGCGCTTCTAGCCGGTGGAATGATGGTTGCAACGTCAGGCTCAGCATCAGCTGCTGACCTTGGTGGGGACTGTTGTGCAGACTTAGAAGAACGTGTTGCTACACTTGAAGCAACTACAGCTCGTAAAGGAAACCGTAAGGTTTCACTGCAAATTTCTGGTCAAGTAAACCAATCTCTTGTAATTTGGGATGATGGTGAAGATTCAGATGCATACGTTGCATCAAATTCGGCTTCAGCTTCTCGCTTCCGTTTCAAAGGTGGCGCTAAGATCAATTCAGATTGGTCAGCAGGTTACTACATTGAAATCGGTCTAGCTACAGCTCGTACTCTTGGTATTAGCAATGATCCAGCTGTTGGTGATGATGGTGGTGCGGTATTCCGTATTCGTCAATCTAACATGTACGTTAAAAGCAAAACACTTGGTAAGTTGACATGGGGACAAGCTTCTCCAGGAACTGATGACTTGGCATTTTCTGCTGATGTGTCTGGTCTTGCCGGTTCGTTTCAACCAGATTTCCATTCTCAATTCGGCTTTCAATTCAGAACGGCTGCTGGAGCATTATCTGGTATACGTGTAAGAGATCTTGGTGGGTCACTCAATGGTGCACTTTTCTTTGATGGTACAACACGTCAAAACGTAGTTCGTTACGACACACCAACCATTGCTGGTTTTGTTCTTACAGCTTCATGGGGTGAAGATGATTTCTGGGATGTCGCTCTTAGAACTACTCAGAAACTTGGTGATTTGACAGTAAAAGTGGGCATTGGTTATAACGAATTCGGTGGCAACGATACTTCAGCTGCCAATGGTGAAGAGCAATCTTTCACAGCTAATGCTGGCATCATTCATAATCCCACAGGCATCTTCGTTCACGCTGCTTACCGTGGCTTCACATATGATGGTGGTACAAATGGGCGTCTTGACTCAGATGGTTACCACATCAAAGCTGGTATTAAACAGCGTTGGAATAGTTTAGGTAAAACAGCAATCTATGGCGGTTATACCCAAATCGATGATGGCGGTGCACTTACAGTTAATTCATCTGAAATAAGCCGTATTAGTGTTGGTTTCCAACAATGGATTGACGCAGCTGCATTGGAGCTTTATGCAGTCTATGATCACGTTGAAGGTGAGAATAATGGAGTTGAGTTCCAAGATATCGACACTGTAACCATCGGTGGTCGTATTAAATTCTAATACGAAACTGAAATTCCTTTGATCAAGAAAGGGCCCGGAGATATCTCCGGGCCCTTTTTTATGTATTAAATTAAAATGAATTGTTAGCGGAGTGTCATAGGAATAGGATAGCTCCATCAGGGGGGGGGTAATTTCCTCCCTATGAATTTTTTTTCACAAATCTGCGCAGGTGCAGGTTAGGTTAAAACAACCGCAAATTCATAAGGTTCTCCCAGTGAAAGGGAAAAGGCCTTTGTGCTCCAAGTACAATCTAAATTTCTTGAAAAAATTGCGTCATCATAGTCGTTTTATAAATATCAGGAGAATTGGCCGCAAGACGTACGTACACTGTGAGAAGAAAGGTCTCTTGCCATTGGATAGTCTCAGCCTAACAACGCCACCTTTAGAGGGCGGCGTAACGACTACCAAACATATGCAACAACAACAGACACCGTGTTGATAAATCACACCGCGCCCACTTCCATCTAGTGTCTCTGTCTAGCTCTTACCTCGGCTGATTGAGACCCAGTGTTAAAAATGCTAACTAGAATTGCTTTACAGAAATGGTCTTTGCAAAGAGAGACACGTCATGTGCGCTGCCTCTTGAAACTGTTTTAGCAAAAAGGAGCAATGCCCCAGCACACAATTGGTCATGAACCATCATTCGGTCTACCCCCCCCCC
>Ga0209344_10001786_pt1 | contig 26388 bp, 24 predicted proteins | sample Cruoilmetagenom6_FD_187293 | JGI IMG/M metagenome (GOLD analysis project Ga0209344, IMG submission 187293) | Oil polluted marine microbial communities from Coal Oil Point, Santa Barbara, California, USA - Santa Barbara Oil Seep Sample 6 (SPAdes)... | ecosystem: Environmental > Aquatic > Marine... | reverse complement strand
TTGCATCGGGCGATTTTGTTTCGGCCTCGGGCGCGGGACCGGGTGAGTGATGAGCGGTTTGTTGCTTCTGAGGACATGTTCCGGTTCTCGGATCGGGCGCTTGCTCATTACCACTTCCATGCCAACGAGCGGAACAACGAGAAATACGCCGGTCCTTCGTATGCTGACTTTATCAATGCGGAGACTTCTGGTCGGACTTCGGTGGTGATTACATCGCTCAAGGATGACGAGCTGAATGTGGATCTGTATCAGCCTGACGGGGTTGTGATTGATCTTGGGATCATCAGGCCGAATCCGAAATAATACGGGTTTATTGGGTTTGGGAGTGTTTAAGATCGCCGCGACTGTGGTCGGTTTGATGGGCTTTTGCGCATAGAATCCTGCCCTGCCCCCCAAAGTAGCCCCCCATTCGGATTTAGAGAGGATTGATGCATGGCCCAGCAACTCGGATCGGCGACCAGTGAGTTTGAAAAAATGGATCGGTGTGGTGATCTTGATCATCGCCCACGGGTGCTGCTCGGGAAGATGGGGCTCGATGGGCATGACCGGGGGGTGAAGGTCATCGCTCGGGCGCTCCGGGATTCTGGGGTGCATGTGATTTATTCTGGGCTGTGGCAGACCCCTGCGTCGCTTGCGATCTCTGCACGCGACGAGGATGTTGATGTGATCGCGGCGTCGATGATGTCCAACTCGCACCTGGTACTTGGCAGGAACCTGATCAAGGGGCTCGAGGATGTTGGGCGGAGTGATATTCCGGTATTGATGGGGGGGATTCTGCCTGCGGAGGATGTTGAGAAGCTCAAGGCGATGGGGGTGCAGGAGTGCTTCCCGACGGGGACGGGGCTGATTGATATTGTCAACGCGGTGCGGGCGGATGTGCGGGCGCAGGACCACAATGTGCCTTCTGGTCATGGCTCGGCGCAGCTGGCGCGGGATATTTCGTTGATGCACGACGAGAAGGCGATGCGTCCTGATGCGGTGCGTCGTCGGCCGAAAAAAGTGATCGGGTTTACCGGCGCTCCGGGTGCGGGCAAGAGCACGCTCTTGGCACAAATGGTTCGGGAGCATGCCACGCGGGCCAAGGCGGATCCGTCGATCGGGCGGTGTGCGGTGATCGCGTTTGATCCCAAGAGCCCGATTACTTCTGGTGCACTGCTTGGTGATCGGCTGCGGGTAGATTTCAATACGATCGGTGAGCATGTGTTCTATCGTTCGCTGGCGATTCGTGGCGAGGATTATCATGGGCTCAGCGAAGCGGTTGAACTGATTGGCGGGGCCTTTGAGGGTGATCAGGCGTATGACACGGTGTTTGTGGAGACCGTTGGGGCGGGCCAGAACGAGACGATGATCCGGGAGTATGTCGATACGACTGTTGTTGTGCTGACTCCGGGTGCGGGTGACTCGGTGCAGATGGACAAGGCGGGGATCCTTGAGATCGCCGATGTGTTCGTGTGCAACAAGGCGGATCATCCTGGGAAGGATATTCTGATGAGTGATCTGCATGAGATCGCGGGGAAGACTCCGACCTTTGAGACGGTCGCGACGCATGCTCAGGGGATTCCTGAACTGTTTGATGGGCTGTTTGCAGGATGATGTTTAGCGAAGAGATACTTGAAGCGGCGGCACGAGTGATCACCAATGCCAAGGCGCATGGCGTGACGGTTGGGTGTGTGGAGTCGTGCACGGGTGGTTTGGTTGGCGGAGCGTTGACAGCGGTCGGAGGCGCTTCAGCCGCCTTTGGTGGGGGGCTGATTACTTATTCCAACGAGCTCAAGAATCGGCTGGTTGGTGTGCAGCGCGAGACGCTTGACGAGCATGGGGCCGTGAGTTCGCAGGTGGCGGCGCACATGGCGATGGGGGGGTGCTCGGTGCTTGGAGTGAACCGGGTCGTTTCGGTGACTGGCATCGCGGGACCGGACGGTGGGACGGAGGACAAGCCGGTGGGGACGGTGTGGTTTGGGCTTGCGGTTGGTGGGGTTGAAGAGGTGAAGTGTTCGCTGGCGCAGTTTGAGGGGGATCGGGACGATGTGCGGATGCAATCGGTGCTGACTGCACTGAGCCTGCTTGATCCTGGGGTTGGTGCCGAGGTTGGGGAAGAATCATGAACTGTATTGTCAATGGTGAATCCAGAGAACTGCCTGACAACCTGAGTGTTGAGGGGTTGATTGCGTTGCTGGGGATGAGCGATGCGATCTGCGCTGCCGAGGTGGAGAAGACGCTTGTTCCCAAGCGCGATCGCGGCGCGACGGTGCTGGAGGATGGGCAGCGCGTGGAGATTGTGACGTTGATCGGTGGGGGTTGAAAGGAGAGGGGGGCTGGACTTCTTTGATGTCAGCGCGTTCATGACGGCGTTGGGTGAGGGGTGTCCGTAAGGATCGGTCGTGCTGCCCATCACATGCACACACCCACAAAGAGACCATCATCCTTTTTAGAGGGATGATGGTCTCTTTGTTGGTGTGAATGAGCTTGTAATTGCTGGCGTTTTCTGATAAATTACATGCTTCTGGGCTCAGACCCGCTGAGGCCTTTGGAGAAAGAGAGCCCAAATGCGATCCATTTGTAATGTAGCAAGTCCTGTGTTCCGTTCACGAATGATGTCTGTCGTTGTGGTCATTGCGGTTGCCACATTGAGTCTGTTTGCGGTTCCTGCGAGCGGCCAGGTCTACTACATTCCGTTCAAGATTCCCGATCACCCCTCGGTGAATAATGTTGAACTCGGGACCGATTTCGGGGTCGATGGGACCCGCTTCTATGTCTCAGGACGAGGTAGCTTTACCGGGGACACCAGCCCCGGCGGGGTCTACCAGTTCGACCGCAACACCTACCAATACATTCAGACCTACGCGCCTGTTGTTGAGCCTTGGAATGATTGGTTCGGGTACACCATGGAGTACTACGAGGGTGCGATCTTGGTCAGCGCGATCCTGGCAGACAACAGTGCCGGGGATCAACGCGGAGAGGTCTATATGATCAACGCAGGCAACGGATCGCTGGTGCATACATTCGAAGAATCCGCGAACAGCGGTGTAGTCGGTCGCTTCGGGGCCGATCTCTCCTATGACGATGTAAACATCTTCATTGGCGCACCCGGATATGACCCCAATGGTGCTGGCAAGGTCTTTGTGTACGACTCGGCAAACAACCTCCTCGTCGCGACGCTCGCGCCCGATCCCTTGACTACCGACATCCGTTTCGGGTCGAGTGTCGATCATAACTCGAGCTACATCGCCGTCGCCGCTCCCGGCTACGACCTCGACAACATCGAGGGCGCTGTCTATGTCTACGACTACAACACGAAGGGATTGCTCTACCGTCTCACTTCACCTATCCCGGATCTGGACGGCACAGCGGGCTTTGGGTACGAGATCGAGCTTGAGGGCGACCTCCTGCTCGTGAGCGTGTTTGAGTTCGGTGCATTAAACATCCGGGGCAAGGTCTTTGTCTATGACCTGGCGACCGGCGACCTGGTCCACACACTTACACCTGACAACGGGGACATTTTCAGCCGATTCGGGTACAGCATGAGCGTCGAGGGTAACATCGCGGTCATCAGCGCTGAGCGTGACAACGATGTCGTCATCCACGGCGGCGCGGTCTATATCTACGATCTCAACACCTTCGAGCTCATCGACAAGGTCCATCCACCGTTGCTCAACCGGGCCTTCATGATGTTTGGCCAAACCGTGAAGATCCAGGACGGCGTCATCATGGCAAGCGCGGTGGATCCTCGGATACCGGATATTCAGACGAATGAAGATGTGGTCTATGTTCTCGAACAATTCTGCCGAGCCGACATCAACCTCGACGGCTCCATCGACTTCTTCGATATCAGTGACTTCCTCAAATACGCGATCGACTTCAATAAAGACGGCGCCTTCGACTTCTTCGACATCGCCGCGTTCCTCGCGGCGATCGCGGAGGGTTGCCCGTAAACGAACCGGCACCCACCATCAAGAAGACCATCACCCTTTGGGGGGATGATGGTCTGCTGTATGGTATTGTTGTATTGGTTGATTAGCCTTCGGCTGGGTCGGATTCGGTTTCTTCTGAATCGGCTTCTGGCTTTGTTTCATTCTGCTCATCTGCACGCTTTTTGACACGGGTGTAGCCGTAGCGTTCGGACATGGTCTCAAGTGAGAATGGTGACGCTTCGGTATCGACAAGCGCTTCTCGGATTTCGTTTTGTGATTCTTGGTTGAGGATCTGTGTGAGATTGGTTGTGAAGTCTTCGCTGGTCATGGGCCTTGGGGCGATGACTTTGGCCAGCCCGATGCCTTTGGCGCTCGGGATCGGGGTTGCGATGATGATCGGGGATTGGGTGAGCGACTCTGGTGCGGCGAGTTCATGGATACCGGAGGCGGCGTTGTTGATCGCGTCGCGGAACTCTGGGGTGTTGAGCCCGGGTTCGACGAAGAGTGCTAGGCGGCCACGGGCGATGTTCTCGGATTGAACGAGCAGGTTGCGTGCGACGCCCGGGCGTTGGATGTTGTCGCTGCCGAGTGCGAGTGCGGCATCGAGGGCCGGGGCGAGATCGTTTTCGGCGGTTGCTTGCGTGATGAATGAATCGAGGTTGTCGCTGAGGAGCTGGTAGGCCTTGATTGTGCGGTAGTCATTGAGGACCGTGTCGCGGCCTGCGTCGTCGATGGAGTCTGCGGGGCCTGCTGGGTTGGTGTCGTAGATGATTGCGTAGTAGCGGTTGCCTTGCGCGTCTTCGGCGGCTGGGTTGACGACCGGGACGCTTGGCTGGATGGTGAGGAGTGCGGCGGCTTCCTGTGATTGGCTTACTTGCGGGATGAGCGCGGAGCGGAGCGTGCGTGATCCGATTCTGTAGATTGAGGTGCCGAACCCTGGGAGGGCGGATATGTCGTTGCTGCTGAGCCAGCGGTCTGAGTGGATTTGGACAGCTGGGAGCGGGATGGTGACATTGAGTTGTTCGAGGAGGCCATCAACAACGGATTGGGCGAGGCCTTCGAGGGTTGGGCGATTGGTGTTCCAGTCGTCTGGGAGGACGAAGAAGTTCTCGTCCTTTGAGAGCCCACGCGTGGCTTGGAGGACCTGGGATCGGATGATCTTGTCGGCTTCGTAGAGGATGTCGAAGGCACGCTGGTCGCGGTAGGCGGTTTCTACATTGAGGCGCTCGCCCGCGAAATCACCGGGGTATTTGCGGGTGCCTTCTGGGAGGGCGTGGTCGGTGCGCCAGATCTTGTTGAGCTCGACACGGTCGATGACGATCGCAGCCTCGATGGATTGCTTGTTGAGTGTGAGCCAGCCGAGTTTGACGCGGGAAGGCTGGGTGTAGCCGATGCGGTAGTCGTTGTCGGTTGGGGCGTCGGCTTTGTATTGGTCAAAGAATGCTTGGAGTTCGTCCTCGCTTGGGAGAGGGATCGAGTCGGTGAAGAGGTCGGCCTTGACGAGGACCGCGTCTACGGCGACTGAATCGTAACGGGACTTGGCGGCGTGCATCGCGCCCAGGTCTGAGAATGCGGGCAATGAGCTGAAGACTCGGTAGAGGCGTTCGATGCCTCGGGCGGTTGCGAGGGTTCTGTAGACTTCGTTCTCGTCGATGCCCCGCATCATGTCGGTCGCGAGTGAGACGTTGCGTCTGAGTTGGTTCTCGACCTGTGTGGTCATGGCGTCGAGGGATTCAATGGCTTGTTCTTGTGAGGTGATCAGGCCTTGCTGCATTTGCTCCTGAACGAAACCCGCGGCTTCGCGCTGGGCGATGACGGGGATCCATGTTCGGCCTTCGCCGGCGTCGCCGATGAGCCCGGCGTCGTTTGCTTGCTTGGAGAGCAGGAGCCAGTGGCGTTCGGTTTGTTCTTCTGAGGAGCCTGCGACGAGTCCGAGCCCGCCTTGCTCGATGGATGCAAAGACGCGTGGGTAGACCCGTTTGAGTACGGAGAGATCGAAGTTTGCTCTCTGGATATCGAACCCGTTGTATGTTGTGCCGTCGGCGAGTTTGGCGACGGTTGCTTTGCGTTGGTCTGGGGAGAGCTTGCCGATGATCGGCTGGAAAAGGAAGACGACCATGAGGAGGGAGCCGCCGATGGCGAGGATAATGAGCTGGTATTTGCGGATGATTTTTAGCATGTCGGTTCCCTGGTGTTTTGGTCAGGTATGTTGATCAAAAAGCAAATCCCCGGCGTTGGCCGAGGATTCGCATGATTTGGCATGTTCATCCCAGACCGTCGCGAGCGACGGAAGGGTTTGAGTTTTGTATTACCGGTAGAATTCGATGATGAGGTTGGTGTTTACATCGAATGGGATTTGGTCCTTGGTTGGCAGTGAAGCCACCTTGGCGTTGAGTTCCGATGGGTTGAATGCGATCCAACCCGGGACCTCGTGGCCGCCCAATGATTCCATGTTCTCGCGGACGAGCTTCTCGATGCCTGGCTTGACGGTGATGACATCACCGACATTGAGGCGGCGTGATGGGATGTCACACTTGTGGCCGTTGACGAGGACGTGTCCGTGACCGACGAGCTGGCGTGATGCCCAGATGGTGCGGACCATGCCTGTACGACGCACGACATTGTCGAGGCGGCGTTCGAGGAGCTGCATGAGCACATCGCCCGAGTTACCCTGCTTACGCTTTGCATCGTTGACGGTGCCTCGGAACTGCTTCTCGAGGATGTTGTAGTGGTAGCGGAGCTTCTGCTTTTCGAGCAGGCGGATGCCGTAGTCCTTGAGACGACGGCCGCGGAAGCCATGCATACCTGGAGGGGTGAGTTGACGCTTTGAGGTGTGCTTCGGGGTATCACAAATGGGGACACCAACACGACGCGAGAGACGGACCTTTGGTCCTGTGTATGTAGCCATAGCGGCTTTCCTTTCTTCCGTCCGTACAACGGTTTGCTGTACGGTGCTACTGGGCGTAGCGACCATGTCGGGTGGCCGAGGCTTCGGTCCGACGGATTGGCCCGGGCACGATGCCCAAGGGAGAGGATTGAAGGCGGGGAGGGGTGGAATGTCAAGGTGGTGGGGGGTTTAGGGAGGCCGCACAGGCGGTTGATTGGGGATACAGGGCTGAATCGGGTGCTTGGGACGAGTCCGGTTTCCCGATTGCCTCCCAAAGTAGAGGTCTGGGAGGTGATCTACTACTCATCAGACCCCCCCCTCGGGGTCTGATGAGTAGTTCGTTCAAACATCCATCAGGTTGATCCCTGTTAAAGAACGATTCAATAAGAAGGCCCTGAGAGTTGGGGAACTCGCTCATCACACTCGTTATGACGAATGGAGACACTCTTGCGAGCTACTCATCATCCCCTGGGGTAGGGGATGATGAGTAGCTGAGTGACCCTTAACCCGCTTCTTTGCTCGCAGGGGCTGGTATCTTCTCTTCTGAGCCTCTATTTGTATCCGCTCCCGAAATCTGATGACGGGCATTCCGTATAATCGTCGAATGGCGATTCCGTCGAATCAACTCGCCGCCTGTCATTGTTGCGGGCTTGTGCATCGTCTGCCGATGATTCGTGATCGTTCGGTCGCGTGCTGTACCCGCTGTGATGCGATCATCAAGCATGGCGTGCATCCCAGATCAATCAACCGAGCCGCGGCCTTGGCGCTTGCTGCTCTCGTCCTCTATCCGCTCGCGCTCTGGTTGCCTGTGATGGAGATTGAACGCCTTGGGCATCAGTCGGAGGCTTCGATCTGGTCAGGGACCATTGCGCTGCTCGCAGAGGGGCACCTGTTCGTGGGGCTGGCGGTGCTGCTCTTTAGCGTCATCGCGCCGGTCGGGAAACTGGTGCTGATCTTCGCGCTGTGTGTAGGACAGGGTGTGATTGCGCGTCAGGACCGGGCCAAGGCGTACCGCTTGATCGAACTGATCGGGCGGTGGGGGATGGTCGATGTGCTGCTTGTCGCGATCCTGGTCGCGATCGTGAAACTCGGCGACCTCGTCGTCGTCACCCCCGGCCCCGGCGTGGTAGTCTTTGGGGGTGTGGTTATTCTGAGTCTGCTCGCGTCGTCGGTCTTTGACCCACACGCGATCTGGGAGCAAGAGAAATGAGTGAAGATCAGAAGCCAGCATCTAAACCAGAGTCCAAACCAGAAGCCGGTCCTCAAGCTGAACCAAAGACAGAGCCCATCCCAACAGCGATCGTCAAGCGACGACGCGTCTCGACTGTGTGGATCGTTCCCATCCTCGCGCTCGGCGTCGTGGGGTTCTTGATCTGGTCGCAGGTCATGCGTGATCGTGGTCCGATGATCACGATTGTGTTTCATGATGCTGTGGGTCTTGAGCCTGGGAGCGAGATTATCCATCGAGGGGTCACGGTTGGGGTCGTGCGCGACATGACGCTCAATACGGATCTTCAATCGGTATCGGTCATCGCCGAGCTGCGAACAGACGCGGCGGGGCTCGCGGTCGCAGGGACCAAGTTCTGGGTCGTGCGTCCTGAGGTGAGTCTGGAACGCATCGCGGGACTCGAGACCTTGGTGGGGCCTCAGTACATCGCGATCCAGCCTGGGGAATCTGGTGCTGATCTGGTGGGGTCGTTTGTCGCGCTCGATGCGCCGCCTCGCAATGGGCCTGCCGATAGCAAGGCGCTGCGTCTCACGCTGCGTGCTGATCGCTTGGGGAACCTTGGTGCAGGGAGTCCTGTGCTGTATCGCGAGATCCAGATCGGGTCGGTGCGCGATGCTCGTTTGAGTGATGATGCGACCGGCGTACTGGTGACGATCGAGATCGAGCCGAGGTATGCGCCGATCGTGCATGAGAATACTAAATTTTGGCGTAGCGGTGGGGTCGGCTTCGACTTCGGGCTCTTCTCAGGACTGAGTGTTGAAGCGGACTCGCTCGATGCATTGCTCAACGCGTCGATCTCGCTGGCAACCCAAGAGAGCGAACGCAAGCGCGGCGAGCGTTCAATGAACGGCGATGCGTTTGACCTCGCATCGTCGGTCGATGAGGACTGGCTCAAGTGGTCCCCGGCGATTGAACTAGATGGACGCTGAGGAGGGCGCCGGGCGTTCGCATCGTGGTGATGATCTTCTTGAATTGTTGTTCTGGGGGGTTTGGGGGTTGGTGGTCTTCTTCTTGTCCGGCTTTCAATCTGTCTTGTAGACTGGCTTTGTAAATGATGATTTCAAAGACCTTGATTGGCGATAGCACTAGGTGGAAGTCCTTATTTCGATAATTATGCATCCCAAAAAACGAGGTAGCCTGTATCATGTCTCTCTGAGCGCACACTGTTAACCGCTCATTGAGAGGGACCCGGGGATTGAGAGAGCCCCGCACCAACACCAGAAAGAGAGAACATAATGAACAAGGCATCACTCTGCCTCTTCGGAGGCGCCCTGCTCGGCGCAGGACTCACCAGCAACGCAGTCGCGGGCGTCGCTGCTGATATTTCAATCAACGACACACTTGAGTTTTCGAGTGCTCCATATTCCGGCACATACGCCGGTTACCACTATTCAATCGCAGATGGAGAGATCCATACAATCGATATCACAGTACTATCAGACGGCAATGTGGTGTTTGACGTGCTCAGCATCGATAGCTTTGACGCTTTCTTTAACTCTACAGTTGCACTCTTTAACAACGACGGCAATCCATTGTCATACGCAAACAGAGTTGCTTACTCTGATGGAAACTATGGCTTCGATTTCAATGGATCGGTGAACAACGAAGATGCGTTCTTGGATATCTTCCTGGTCGCCGGCGATTACACCGTCGCGGTTGGAACGCTTGGCTTTGTTCCTTCTGAAGCTGAAGCCGGGGCGGGCAGATTGTCAGTCGTGAGTTACATTGACCAAGCAACCTCTGCAGGCGGCGGTCAATACCAGTTGGATATCTTCGGCGATGTTGCAATGACCGTCCCAGCCCCTGGTGCGATCGCACTGCTGGGTCTTGGCGGCCTTGTATCCGTTCGCCGCAGACGATAACGCATCACGAGTTTGTCATCACACCAGCCCCACAGAAATTGTGGGTCTGGCATTTATAACCGGGGATTGAGAGAGCCCCACAAAGCAATAGAATGAGAGACCACACATGATCAATCAAAATCGTCGCATCGCTTCCATCGGTATAGCTGCATTCATTTCGGCTTCCACCATCGCAGCATCAGTCGCCCATGCGGACATCATCGAGTTCGACATTGTCTGGAATAACATCATCGGCGATGGGAGCCCTGCAACCGGCGCCACAGCAGTCGGGACCATGACGCTTGACACCAGCCTTGCCGGAGGAGTTTACGATTGGGACAATGTACTCAACCCCATCGTTGCTCTCTCGATCACGATTGCAGAATCGGCGAGCTCGAACGGAACCTATAGCTACGGCGCAACCGATATCCATCTAACCAATTGGAATGTGTCGGGCCCCCTCGACTACGACGCAGAACTGGTGGCCCAAGGACTCATCAATGACTTCAATCATGTCGGTATTAACACGACCGGATTTGGTCCGAACACGTTCATTACCCTTGGCTCAAGAGATGTATTCGAGCTCGCAACCATTACACCCTCCGTCCCAAGCCCCGGCGTCCTCTCCTTACTCGGTCTTGGCGGTCTCCTCGGCGCACGCCGCAGACGATAAGGTTAATACAGATCTTGAATCTTCAAAGCCCCGCCTTCATCGGCGGGTTTTTTATTGGGTTCCCCCAGCTATACGACGAAGAAGAAGACCACCAACCCCTCCCCCAGGGGTTGGTGGTCTTCTTCTTCTTCTTCTTCGTCGTCGCCCAAGATTGATGCCGGGTGATCCTCTATTATCTCGCCTTTTGGCGTGGAACAGGTGAATCTGGACCGGTTGAGCAATTCATGGTCAATCCCGACCCGGTTTCGGTTATATTGGTGCGTCGTCGTATTCTATTTACGGAGCTACTTCTTGTCTCAGTCTCGTTCTGTTCGATCTCCATTGGGCCGGCCATCTAGAAATTTGTCTACGAGCATCGGGTTCACACTCATCGAACTGCTCGTTGTGATCGCGATCATCGCGCTGCTGATCGGGGTGCTGCTGCCGGCACTTGGCAAGGCCCGGGCGACTGCTCAGAAAACAATATGCTTGTCAAACATGCGTCAGCTCGGTGTTGCCAATCAGCTCTACGCGATGGACTTTAACGGCCAGTCCATGCCAACAGGCCGCTTCGAAACGGTCCGTGGACCGAGGAACAACGCGGGGCACCTCAACACCGTCAACTGGGCGTACCTATTCAATAGATCGGGCACAGCACGGCGGGGCGCGGGGCTGCTCATGGATTATGTAGACAACGCGAGCGAGATTGTCGAGTGCCCGATGAACCAAAGGCGCGATCCGTTCGGGATCGAAGAGGACCCCACAATCACCCGCTACCCGGGGTACTACGGGGATGGGGAGCTCAACTTCGATTACACATTCAACGCACCGGCTCAGGGGGCGAAGGACTCGGTGGAGTTTGATGTCTGGATGTTCCTAGAACCGGCTCCGAACTCCAGGGAGATTGGTTCCCAGGAGTTCTCGTCGATGATCGCCGATGGTCTTGTGGTGCGGATGCCGGGGTTGCCCTTGATTATCGAAGAGAGCTCGTGGTGGTTCAACAACAACGCTTCGGGAGGTTCGACGGATGGCGAATGGGGGAACGCGGACCAGTGGACCACGCGTCACAGCGGGGGCGGGTCAACATTCTTTCAGGATGGACATGTCGATGTATTGGTCCCACCGGAGGGCTTCCAAAACGACGACCCTTCCCAGCCTTGGGGTGATACCGGGTTTACATCTTGGGATATCTATGTCCGCACCAACTACCGTGGCGCGTACTACCGCTTGTCTGACATCTCCGATGCACAAGCCATCGCGCGTGACGGCCACAACCCCCGCTACGGCGCCATCAACCACCCCGGTCGCTACCGCTAATCCTATATTGCAAGGGCCATCGCGTAACCCATCGGGAATCGTCCAGCCACGCGCTAATAGGTGAAGTGCTTGATGGGCTCGCCTTGTGTACCGATCTGGGTCATGGCATCGATCCCGATCTGCAGGTGCATCTTGGCGTAGTTGGCGGTGACCGAGCGGTCGGACTCTTCGGTCTTGACGCCTTCGGGTGTCATGGGTACATCGGAAACAAGCAGGAGCGCCCCGCGTGAGATCTCGTTGTGATGACCGACGATGAACACCGTTGCGGTCTCCATATCGATCGCCAGCGCGGTCATGCGTTTGAGGCGGCCTCTGAATTTTTTATCGTGTTCCCAGACACGCCGGTTGGTGGTGTAGACCACACCGGTGCGGTACTCCATATCTTTTTCAACGATCCGATCGGACACAAACTTATGGAGTTTGAAGCTTGGCAGCGCCGGGACCTCAGGAGGGAAGTAGTCATCGGAGGTCCCCTCGCCCCGGATTGCGGCGATGGGCAAAACGAAGTGTCCGATCTCTGTGGAGTCTTTGAGCCCGCCGCATTTTCCGAGAAAGAGCACGCCGTCGGGCTTGCGTGCCGAGAGTAGATCCATAATGGTCGCCGCATTGGGTGAACCGATCCCGAAGTTGACTATGGTGAGTCCTGCGGCGTTGGTTGCGGCCTGCATCGGTCTGCCGACGCCTTGGATGTCGCAGTTGAACTGATCGGCGAACTCGGTGACATAGTTGGCAAAGTTGGTGAGCAGCACATAGTCGCCGAACCCATCGATCGGCATCCCGGTATAGCGAGGGAGCCAGTTCTTAGCGATATCGAGCTTGGAGCTCATATGTGGATTGGTATTGGTTGAATCTGGCATCAGAATCCTTCGTTGAATCGAGTATCCCTGAGTATACAACGACACACCTATCGGTGTTCAGCCGATGTGGAGGGTCCTTGAAATTGGATTCGTCAGCCTGATCGGATCAGTCGGCTAGGGGGTCTGGTTTGAAGACCTTGGTGCCCAGGGCCCAGTTCTTCTCGGTGAAGTTGCCACCCAAGGCCATGTTCTGGCGGTCGGGGCGGGCTGCAGCGAGGGTGAGGATGGTTTTGGCATCCAGATTGTCGATCAGCGACACAAGCACAGCTTCAGGTGAAGACGGGATCTTCGCAGCACCGTACTCAGGACGCTCGTGGTGCGAGATGATGATGTGCTGGAGGACCATCAGAACGCCTGCAGGCATCCGTGTCCCGGTCTCGAGCATCATCTGCTGGCCCTTGTCATGGAGCATGATCGCCCCTTCAACCAAGTGCCCGATGAGTTCTCCCCGGTCTGAGTATCCGAAGCCCTTGTCGTAGAAGAGTTCGCGGGTTTTGCCGAGGTCGTGGAGGAAGAGCCCCATCATGACGATGTCACGGCTGATCTTGGGATACAGAGGGCAGATCTTGTCGGCGATCTGCATCAGCGTCAGCGTGTGCTCAAGCAATCCACCGAGGTACGCGTGATGGAGACGGACGGCCGCGGGTGCGGTGCGGAAGGCGTCCATCAGATGCTCGTCGGCCATGTAAGTCTTTGCGAGTGCCTGCATTGCTGGATGCTCGAGGGTGCCGAGCAATGCGACGACTTCAGCGAACATCTCATTGGGATCGCGTTCTGAGGATGGGAGGAGATCACGGATCTCTTCTGGGGTTGGCTCGTGGGCGTCGATGTTGTGGATGATGATCTGGAGTTCGCCCTGGTAGGCTTGGGTCTCGCCCTCTACCCAGACGAAGCCGTCGGTGGGGAGGCGTTGGAAGTGATTCTCGTCGATGGACCACATGCGTCCAGCGGTCTGACCTGAGGCGTCACCGAGCAGGCAGCGGAGGTAGGGCTTGCCGTTCTTGGTCATGCCTTGCTGGGCGTTTGCGATGGCGAAGACCCCGTCGAGGCGTTCGGAGGGGTTCATCTGGGAAATCATTCGTCGCTTGGTGTGTGTGCTCATGGGCGGAGCATATGGGCGTGGTGGGCAGAGTTCCATGCCTAGGGTAGTGATCGACTTGTGATTGATGGTCACAGGGTGTAATTTGGTTGAGCCGAGATCGGTTCTGCCTTGAAGATCCGGCTTGAAAATCAATCGCGAGCAGGAAGGCCCGCCACGCATGCCCACGGCATTGACAACCGCCCAAACCATACTTGCTGGACTTGTGCTCTGCGCCGGTTCTGCGGCCGCTCTGGGCAGTGGGAAGAGCCGCGGGGCACAGCCGGCGTCGCAATCGTTTGATTCTGTCGATCTGGCAATCGACCCTGTCGATGGTGTGATCACCATGAAGGCCGAAGCGGGATGGGTCTGGCGAGACGGGCAGACCAACCGGATGGTGCTCGACCGGGATGTGCTTGTAGAGATCGGCGGCTCCGTGCTCCACGCTCGCCGGGCGGATCTATGGCTGCGGAAGATCGACGACGGGGTGTATCAGGCTTTCGGTATCTTTGAAGATCTGACGAGTTCAGACGGTTCGTTCTCGGGAAAGCGGGTCCCTGTGCGAGCGGTGGTTCGGCTGCAGGAATCGATCAAGCTTCAGCTCGGGGCGAGATTCGATCAGCAACCTGAGCGTGGCGATCTGGTTAAGTTCATGGATCGATCATCAGAGCTCTATCAACAGCGGGTGCTGGGGGTGCAGGAAACACCCAAGGATGAAATCGCATTGCGATGGGCTCCCAAGGAGATGCCATCAAATGGCGTGGTGGTCGCGGACAACGAGCGGTCGCTTCCGATGCCGACTCCGGGTCGGAAAGTCTCGCGCGTCGAGCGTGTCCTGGCTCGGTCGCGTGGTGAAGTGGTTGCGGATGATCAACGGGTTACCCAAAGACCAATTGATCCGGCCGCGCCCAAACAGCCTGCGGTAGTGAATGCGGATCCTGTAACCCGTTCGGAAACTGCACAGAGCGAACCGGTTGCTCGTGTTGAAGATGATTCAGTTGTGGAATCGGTATCTGGGGCGGGGGCTGGGGGGGATTCGCGGGCCGAGCAGGAACCAATCTTTAAAGCGACCGGTATTTTCTCGATTGCGATTGATGGCAAGGTCGTACTGCAGGGGGCGCAGGAGGGTGTAGACGGGGAAGAGGGCCAGCCCGCGACGGTCACCGCTGAGGGCGGGGTGACGATGCAGTACCAAGACCCCGCGTCGCGGCAGACGATGGATCTTGAAGCCGAGCGTGCGGTGATCTTCCTGAAGGATGGCAACGAGGCAAGCTCGTCGCCAACGCAGATGAATGCTTCGGAGATCGAGGGGATCTATTTAGAGGGCGGCGTGTTTGTGGGGAACTCAGATTGGTCGGTGCGTTCGCCAAAGGTGTACGTGGATCTTGCCAACGACAAGATGCTGATGCTCGATGCGGTGTTCTGGACGGTGGACCAGCGGACCAATATGCCTTTGTATCTGCGAGCCGAATCTGTGCGACAGACCTCGCGTGGAGAGTTCGAAGCCAAGCATGCGCGGATCGCCAACAGCGCGTTCTTTGAGCCGGATCTGAGCATCGGTGTATCGAAGCTAAAGATTTCGGTTCGGGATGAGAAACGCCGGCGAGGTGGGTTGCTCGGGCTCGTCGGGACCGTGCGTGAAGGCTTTGCTGGCGATGACGGGGAGGCGGCTATTGAACCCGGTTCGGATCTGGTCCGCCGGGTGTTTATTGATGGCCGGAACATCACGCTTCGTCTTGGATCAGTGCCGATCTTCTGGCTGCCTGTGGTCAAGGGTGACACGGATGCGTTCCCCCTCAAGGAGATCCGCGTCGGTGACTCGAACCGATCCGGGCTCGCGATCCGGACACGCTGGGACGCGTTCTCATTGTTCGGTGTTGATCCGATCCCGGATGTAAAGGCTAATCTGCAACTGGATTACTACGGCGAGCGTGGGATTGGGTTTGGTCTAAGCGGGGACTGGAACACCAACGGGCATCGCGGGAACTTGTACTCCTATCTGCTCCCGGATGACAACGGCACAGATGTGACCTCATCTGGGCGAGAGATCGACAGGACTGGCGAGACGCGGGGTATGGTTCGTTTCAACGATATCTGGCGCGTGAGTGAGCCTTGGACGATTGTGAGCAAAGGGGCATTCATCTCTGATGAGGCGTTTGTGCCAGCATTTGACGAGCAGCTTGGACGCGAGACGGTGGACTTTGATTCGATGCTGCGTGTTGAGCGGACCGATGAGCGGACGCAGTATTCATTAGAACTCTCGGGGAGCCCGAATGATTTCTTCGCGGCTGAGCATTTGTTACAATCGCCTGGGTACGCGGTTGACAAAATGCCCGAAGCGAGCTTCGTTTCGGTAGCTCATGATCTGTTCTCTGAGATGATGCCCGGCGTGTTCGAGTATCAGTTTGAAGCGAGCATCGGCGCGATGCGGCTGCGATTCTCTGAAGTTACGGCAGCCGAGTATGGGTTTGACACAGCATCGCTCTCAGGGTCGGTGTTCGGGACGGCTCCGGGTGTATCGCTAGCAGACACACAGCGTGCTCTTGGTCTTGATGAAGACACAGTCGGACGGTTTGACACTCGCCACGAGGTCATCGCACGCTTCGATGTCGGGGACTTCCGTGTGACACCGTTTGTTGTCGGACGCGTGACAGCGTATGACACATCCTTCGATACTTTCTCGCCCACACAGACGGACAACATGCGGTACTGGGGCGCGGTGGGGACAACCGTGGCGACGACGCTGACCAAGGTGAACGACAGCGCGAGCAGCGATTTCTTTGACATCCACCGCATGCGTCACATCGTTGAGCCATCGGTAACGGTGTGGCAGGCGGATTCCGGGTTTGCGGTTGGGGATACGCCAATCTTCGATGACGATGTCGAGGGGCTGATCCGCGGGACGATGATCCGCGCGGGGATCGATCAGACCTGGCAGACCAAGCGTGGCGGGCCCGGGCGGTGGCGTGATGCAGATATTTTGAAGATCAATACCGAGTATGTGTGGTCGAGCGATCGAGCAGGGACCAGCGTGATTCCCGACTACTTTGCGGCTCGTCCTGAGCTCTCGAATCCTGGTACATATGTCAGCTCAGAGATCGTGTTCTCGCCGACGGATGTGCTCGCGTTCTCTGGTTCGGCGGTGTTTGATATCGATCTCGACAAAATGGCTCGGACAAGCGCGGGCGTGATTGTTGAGCACCGTCCCGGGTTTGTGAGTTCGCTGGAGTACCGCGACATCAGGGCGATTGATGCGACATTCCTGACGGGGGCGACTCGGTACACGCTCACGGACAAGTATTCGATTTCGACTGCTGCGAACTACAACTTTGATCGCGGCGATTTCCAGAACTTCTTCGCGACTGTACAGCGCCAGTTCCAGATCGGTGTGCTTGGTGTCACTCTGAGATACAACAATATTCGTAACGAAACGAGTATCGGGATCGTGTTCCGGCCGTTCGGAACCTCGGGTGTCGGTGTCGGAGCGGGCGGCGATTTTCTGAATGAATAAGTTGGTCAGCCGCCAGTAAAGAGCGGGGTCTGGGCTTTGGCTGAAACCTCGCACGCGAGCGGTCGGTCTGGATCTACTGGGTATTTTCCGGTGAAGCAGGCGGTGCAGTATCCCGAATCTGCGTTGTCCATGACGCTGAGCATGCCTTCGTGGGAGAGGTAGTGCAGCGAATCGACTCCGAGGAACTCACGGATTTCTTCTACAGTGCGGTCATGGGCGATGAGCTGGTCGGGTGTTGCGAAGTCCACGCCGAAGAAGCACGGGTTGGTGATCGGCGGGCACGAGATTCGGACATGGATTTCTTTAGCGCCTGCTGCTCGGATCTGTTTCATTTTTTCGCGGGTTGTGGTGCCCCTGACGATTGAGTCGTCGACGATGATAACGCGTTTGTCTTGGACGATCTCGGAGACAACATTGAGCTTGAGACGGACCGCGGCGGCGCGTTCAGCCTGGGTTGGCTTGATGAATGTTCGCCCGACATAGCGGTTGGGAACGATGCCCTCGCGGTAGGGGATCCCGGACTGGTTTGCGAAGCCGTTGGCAGCGCTGCGCCCTGAGTCCGGCATGGGCATAACGATGTCGGCCTCGACATGCGACTCGGTGGCGAGCTGGGCGCCGAAGCGTTCTCTGGTGGTGAGCACATTCTGGCCGAAAACAGTGGAGGCGGGGTTGGCGAAGTAGACATGCTCAAAGACACACCGGGCGAGTTTGGTTGCCGGGGCGGCAAAGCGGCGCGTAGAGATTCCATCGTCTGAGAGTGTAACGATTTCTCCGGGTTCGATTTCGCGGATGAACGAAGCACCCATGACATCAAGGGCCACTGTTTCAGAGGCTACGACAGGTGAGCCATCCTCAAGCTCTCCGAGAACCAAAGGGCGGAAGCCCCAAGGATCGCGGGCGGCTTCGATCCGATCTTTGAAGAGCAGGACCAGTGAGAATGCCCCCTGAAGATTGCGAAGCATCGCGGCCGTTGGGTCGGGGGTGTCTCGCTGATCGGGGGAAGCGAGGAGATGGATCATGACCTCGGTGTCAGACGAGGTGTGGAAGATCTGCCCTCGACGGGAGAGCTCGTGTTTCCAAGCATCGGCGTTGATGAGGTTCCCGTTGTGCGCGATGGCGATTGGGCCGTCGAACATGGTCTCGACGAGGGGCTGGATGTTCTCGATCCCGGAGCCCCCCGCAGTGGAGTATCGGGTGTGCCCGATGACGCCTCTGTTTTGTGGGTGGGTGCTTTTGTCTTTGTTGTAGTAGCGATCGAGGGTGGCGAGACGGTCTGGTGTGAGGACATCGGAGACGAGCCCTTGGCCCCGCTGGGAGTTGATTTTGCCGTTGGAGGTCGCGGCAAGTCCGGCGGCTTCTTGCCCCCGATGCTGGAGCGCGAAGAGACCGAGGTATCCAAGGTGGACCGCTTCTGGGTGGTTCCAGACCGCGACGACGCCACACTCTTCCTTCGGTGAATCGTCCAAGGGTGACTTATCCAAGACAGGCAATGGCACGGTACGGGTCATTGTTCGCTCCACGGATGAGTGGGGGTTATGGCTGGGAGTTGAAGGATAGGTCGGCGGGGTTAGATGATCTCGATTGAGTTGACCGATTGGCACAATCCCGCATTTGCTCCGCGGGTGAGGAGGAGATTGATCGCTTCGCGTCCGGCTGGTCCCATGTCGAGTGTCAAATCTGAGACATACATCGAGAGGTATTTGTCAACCAGTTCTGGATCGTCCCATTCTGTGCGGTCGCCCTTGTTGAGCTGGAGATGGAGGCGAGAGGCTTCCTTTTCACGGACGGCAGTTTCGATGGAGGCGGTCAGGAGATCGGCGATGGTCTGGCAGGTGCCGTCTCCGAAGCGGGTGTCGAGAGAGCGGGCAATGACATTGAGCCCGAGGGGGAGGGGCTTGGAGTTTGTATCGGCGTGCCACCATTGCCCGATGTCGCCAATCTGGCGGAGTCCGGAGTCTTGGAAGGTGAGTTGGGCCTCGTGGATCAGGAGTCCGGCATCGGCCTTTCCGTGTTTGACGGCGTCTGGGATCTCGGAGAAGAGCATGGGGATGAACTTGAAGCCTGGGGAGATGAGGTTGAGGGTCATGAAGGCACTGGTGTTGACTCCAGGGACGGCGATTGTTGTTGTGGTGCTGAGATCATCGAGGGATTGAAGTTTTGAATCGGCGGCGACCACGACTTTGGGACCGTAGTTTTCACCGAAGGAGCCGCCGGAGCGAGTGATGAGAAAGCGGTCGGCCAGTGCTGGGTAGGCGGCGCATGAGATGGCGGTAATGTCGTAGGGGTCTGATGATCCGGGGTTGATCGCGAGTTGGTTGAGCTCTTCGACATCACGGGCGACGAGATTGAAGCGGAAGGGACCGGTGTCGAGCTGGGGTTTTCCGAGTGGGCCATCGATTTGGGAGCCGTCGGGATTGGTGATTCCGGTGAGGGGCCACCACATGACGAGGTCGTCGGAATCGGGCGAGTGTGCGAGTGAGAGCGAGATGAGTTCGGTTTGGGTCATGAGGGCCTAGCGGGGTTTGCAGATCGGAGTTTCAATATTTGGTGAGTGATGAGTCGAGGCGGTCGGACCACCAGTGGATGCCCCCGGCGACCGAGCGGGCGCCGGTGAATCCTTGCTCATGCATGTACATCGCGACATCAAGCGAGCGTTTGCCTGTGCGGCAGAGGACCGCGACTAGCGTGTCGTCTTCGATTTCAAGCTCAGCAAGGGCGGCGGGGAGGTCGCCCATTGGGATGTTGGTGGAACCCTCAATACACGAGATTTCAATCTCGTGGGGCTCGCGGATATCGATGAGCATGAAGTCCGTAGCCTTCGCTGCGTGCTTGTCATTGGTCTCGACAACGCTGATTTCAAGGGCCTCGTTGAACGGGTAACCGATCGGGTTTGGGGTGGTTGGTTGATCAGTCATTGGGTGTATCCTGCTTGAGATCGGCCGGTTGGCCTGATGACCAGGTGTTGTCCTGGCGTGTTCGCTTCCAGACCCGTCTCGGGCTCCAGTGCGTGTTGGTTAGATGATAATGGATCATGAATGGATCAATGATACTGGCCATCGTGGCGACAAGTTCGCTGCGTGTGTAATGAAAGGATGCGGCGGTTGAATGTGTTTGGTGATCAAGCGCGGTCTCAGTAGTGGGGAGGAGGCCGTAGGTTCTGGGGTGGTCGTTATTCCGAGGGACGGCGTAGAACCGGAAGGTAGGGCCGTGGACGATGCCATCGATTGGGGCGATGATGACGGTGGTGTTCCAGCGAGAGCGGTGCGTATGGGTTGCTTGAATGGGAGGGAGATTGTCGTTGATCTCAAATGTTGGGGTTCTTGACTGGGCCCCGAGTTCAAGGCGGGCATTGATCGGATGGGTGCAGCCTGGGATGGCCAGGGCAGTGAGAAGCAGGATGCAGACGACACGGGTGGACATACGCAGCGATGGTAGGGGGTTTGGGCGGTTGAGGGGAATGAGGGTGGGGGGCACGCTATCCTTTGGTCAGCGATGGCCAAGAAGAACAAGAAATCCAAGACCAACACGCCTGTGTTCGACAACCGTCGGGCGAGACATGACTACTTCATCGAGGACACGATGGAGGTCGGGATCGTTCTGGAGGGGTCGGAGGTTAAGAGCATCCGGGATGGGAGTTGTTCGCTCAAAGAGGGGTTTATCACGGTCGATCTGGACCCGCCCCGGCTGACGCTGCATCAGGTGGATATTGCCCCGTATCAGCCCGCTGGAGCACTCAATCATCGTCCCAAAAGGGATCGGATGCTGCTGGCTAAAAAGCGGGAGATCGAGCGGCTGGCTCGGGCGGTGGATGTCAAGGGGGTGACGCTGGTGCCTTTGAAGCTGTATTTCTCGGGTGCGTACGCGAAAGTCACGCTCGGGATCGCCAAGGGCAAGGCCCAGCACGACAAGCGGCACGCCATCGCGGATCGAGAGAATCAGCGTGATATGCAGCGGGCGATGTCGCAACGGATGAAGTTCTGAGGAACAGGGTCTTTGCTGAGCGTATTATCCTGCCATGGCCGCTCAATGGAACTTAAACAAAGCCCGGGAACTCTCGATCACGCTTGTGGACGGGGTTCGTGTTGGGCATTCGACCGATTTGGATGGCGCGACCGGATGCACGGCGGTGGTCTGCGATCGTGACGCGGTCGCGGGGGTTGATGTCCGCGGCGGGGCCACGGCTTCCCATGAGATCGAACTGCTCGATCCTTGCGGGCTTGTCGAGACAGTGCAGGGGGTCATGCTGTGCGGTGGGTCGGCGATGGGGCTTGGGTGCATTCAGGGCGGGGTCGAGTATTTTATGAATCAGAATCGCGGGTTTGTGACGCAGCAAGGCGTGGTGCCCATCGTGCCTGGGGCGGCGTTGTATGATCTTGGGCTTGGGAACGCGGGTGCGTTCCCGTCGAAATCTGATGGGCTCGCGGCTTGCGAGTCCGCGGGGGTTGAATTTGGGCGTGGGAATGTTGGGGCCGGGACGGGTGCGGCGGTCGGAAAGATTCATGGGCACGGGAATGCGAGCAAAGGCGGGCTTGGGAGTGCGGGTTGGGAAACAGAAGACGGATTGAAAGTCGGCGCGATCGCGGCGGTCAACGCGTTCGGGGATGTGGTTGATTCAGAATCAGGGTCGATTGTTGCGGGGGCGCGGAAAGATGATGGGTCGGCGCTGGATTCTGCGGCTGCATTGATTCATGGTGATCTACGCCCGATCAAGTTTGGGAGCAACACGACGCTGTGCGTGGTCGCGACCAACGCCAAGCTCAACAAAGCACAGGCGAGTGTGGTGGCGCGGATCGCGCAGGCGGGGATCGCTCGGGCGGTGTCGCCTTGCCATACGCAGTACGACGGGGACATGGTCTTTGCGCTCTCGATGGGTGAGCATAAATGTGATCTCAATCGGGTTGGTGTGTTGGCATCGAAGGTGATCGAGGCGGCGATTCTTGATGCGGTGCTGTGTGCCGAGTCGTTGCATGGGGTGGCCGGTGTATGAATCGCGATCGAGGCTGATTGTTCATTCGCTCGAAGCATCCCGGCTTGGTGATGGTTTGGGCGAGGGGCTTGGAGGGGGAGTGCTCCGGATGCTCTCACGGCGGGCTTTGGTGCTGAGTCAGCCTGGGGATACGGTGGTGGTGGATGCGATGCCTGATGGGGATTGGTTGGACTTTCTTGGGACCATTGGGTTCGAGCTTGGTTCTATCCGCGTTGCTGGGGGGGATAGTAAGACGATTGCAGGGCGGATCATGTCCGATGAATCATTGATGAGCGAGCTTCTTGGTGGGTCGTGGATTGTTGAGCCGTATATGGGCGGCGAAGAGATTGAGAAGCTGGCGGGATTGCTTGGCGGTGAGCTGCGTGCGCCCAAGAACGCGTTGTTGAACCGGCTGAATCTGAAATCGAATCTGTGCCCGATCTTGGGCCACGCGGGTGTCGCGACCATTCCAACAACAGTGGCGGCGCGGGACGACGCGATCTCGACGGCTCGGCACATGCTCAATGAATACGGCGCGGTGATGGTGCGGTCGGATCTGAGCATCGGCGGTCATGGCGTGTGGAAGGTGGTGGGGGAACCGGACTTTGAAAGGCTCAACGCGGGGGTTGAGCGGTCTGAACGATCGCGGTTGTTTGTGTTACAACCATTGCTTGAGGTGAACAACTCGCCCAATGTGCAGTATGACATCCGTGAGGATGGGGCCGAGCTGCTCGGGGTGTCGGCGCAGCAAATGTCGCAGAGTTTCGCGTTTGGGGGGAATGAATATCCGTGTCTGCTTGGAGATGACCCGCGGATTCTCGAGCAGAGCGAGCGTGTAGGGCGGTGGTTGTTTGAGGCGGGGTATCGGGGGATTGTGGGGATTGACTTTATTGTGACGAGTTCTAGAGAGGTGTTTATTGTCGAGATCAATCCGCGGGTCAACACCTCGACCTTCCCGCTGCTGATGAGCAAGAGGCTTGGGAAATCAGCGTTCCGGCTGATGACGGGGATTGGTGTAGATGGTGCTGATGGGTTTGGTGAGTTAGTGGGGTGTGTTGGAGAGGGTTTGATGTTTGATCCGGGCAAGGGGTTTGGGATGGTGCCTTTGATGGTGCCGGCTGGTGGGGGTGGGGGGCGTCCAGTGCTTGATGCGATGATCTTTGGGGATGATCTTGATCAGGTGGGTTCGGTGTGTGATTCACTACTGAGCCGAGTTGCAGGCGGGGGACTGGGGGCAACGACATGAGCGGGATTCAGGTTGTTGATGGTCGGCTGGTTGTTGATGGGGTCGATGTGACCGAGGCGGCGGGGGTGTTTGGGACGCCGATGTTTTTGTATGGGGGGGATTCGATCGCGGCCGGGGTTCGTGGTTTGAAGAAATCGCTTGGTGAAGATGTCGAGGTTTATTACTCGATCAAAGCCAACCCGGCGATAGGGGTGTGTGGTTTGATTGAGCGGAGCGGGGTTGATGGTGCGGAGATCGCGTCGAGCGGGGAGTTGGTCGCGGCGATGGCGAGCGGGTTTGGTCCGGAGCGGATTCTGTTTGCTGGGCCAGGGAAGACTGACGAAGAACTCGTGCATGCGATCGGCGAAGGGGTCGGGCAGATCAATGCGGAATCGGTGTGGGAGATTGAACGGATTGATGCCGTCGCTGCTCGGCTTGGGATTGTTCAGCGGGTCGGGGTCCGGGTGAATCTTGAAGATGACGGCTCTGGTCATGGGAAGATACGGACGGGCGGCGGGGCTCAAAAGTTTGGGATTGATGAATCGGGGGTTGTTGATGCGATCGGTTTGATCGGGCGGCTGAATCATGTGTCGTTTGCAGGGCTCCACACGATGCTTGGCTCGCAGGTGCTTGATGCTGGGGAGATGCTGCGGTCGTGCGGGTTGGGGATCGAGATGGCGATCCGGGTCAGCGGAGCGAGCGGCGAAGAGATCAAGTCATTCAACTTTGGGGGGGGGCTTGGGGTGAGTCACTTTGATGATGAGGGGTTTGATCTCAGTGGTTTTGGCCGGGGGTTGCGGGGGTTGATTGAGCGGGTGCGGGGGACGGCTGGGCTTGCGGGGACTCGGTTTATGATCGAGCCTGGGCGGGTGCTGGTTTCGGAGTATGGGGTGTATGTGACGCGAGTAGTGGATGTGAAGGATTCGGGCGGTGATAGGTTTGCAGTTGTTGATGGAGGGATTCACCATGCGCTGCTCCCGATCACGGCCAACTCGTATCGGGTGGTGATCGCGGATCGGGTTGATGATGAGGACACGGAGCCGGTGATGCTTGGGGGGCCTTTGTGTACTTCTGCGGATCAGTGGCGGTCGTCGGTGGAGCTGCCTGGGGTGCAGGTTGGGGATGTGGTGGCGATGATGAACTCTGGGGCGTATGGGCTCACGGCTTCGATGAACATGTTTTTGAGCAGGGGGACGCCGGCGGAGGTGCTTGTATTGAAGGGGCAATGCGACGTGATCCGTGATCGGTCTGAGCCTAATGATGTGCTTGATGGGCAGTGCATTCCTGAGTCCCTAGAGTAGTTGATGGAAGTTATCGAATCGATCGCTCAGATGCGGGCGTGGACATCGAGGGTGGGGGCTGATGGGGGATCGGTTGGGCTGGTGCCGACGATGGGGTGTCTGCATAATGGGCATGTGCATTTGTTAGACCGCGCGCGGTCTGAGAATGACCGGGTTGTGCTGAGTGTGTTTGTGAACCCGCTCCAGTTCCGGCGCGGGGCCTATGAGATTTATCCAAGACGGCTCGATGATGATCTGAATACTGCAGAGCGGTGCGGGGTGGATGCGGTTTTTTTGCCCAGTGTGGAAGAGGTCTATCCGGGTATGGATTCGCTGGCGCGGATCTTTGATTTGCAAGACGGGTCGAGCGGGGAGCGGGACTCAGAGTTGTTTACAGTTGATAAAGTGGGTGTGGACGGTGGGATGGACTATGTCCGGGTGCCCGGGCGGCTGGCGTTGAAAATGGATGGGGCGGATCACCCGTGGCACTTTGACGGAGTGGCGACGGTGGTGCGATTGTTGTTTGAATATGTGATGCCTCAGCGGGCATACTTTGGGCAGAAGGATATTCAGCAGGTGGCTATTTTAGATGCAATGAACAGTTGGCTAGGGACAGGGATTGAACTCGTTCAAGTGCCAGTGGTGCGTGCGAACGATGGTGTTTCATGGAGCTCGAGGCTGGTGCTGCTCGATGATGCACAGCGGGCGATAGCGGGCCTGGTTGCTGGGCAGTTAGAACGGTTTGCCTCCAAGCCTGAGGGGATGCGGATTGAAGAAGTGATCGCGGGGTTGGTGGGCGGGGTTGAATCGATTGATACTGGCGGCCGTGTTCTTGAGATTGATTCGGTTGTGTGTGTAGATCCGGTGACACTCGAGTTGATAGACCGGGTAATGAGCCCGGCGATGCTCTACATCGCCTACATCATCGATGGTGTGAGGCTTGCTGAGACCCGACGAATCTGAGAGCGGGATCTAGTTGTAATTGATTCGGCCAACGCCGATCCGCATCGCGATGGTCGAGGCCATTCTTTTAGCGAGGTCGGTGAGCACTTCTGCATCGCTTTTTGAGAAGACATCATTGGCGGTTGCAGTGAACATAACGACCCAGCGGTCGAAGTGGGCTTTGGTGAAGCCTCCAAAGCTGTGGGCTTCGATGGGACGTCCGGAGTAGGTGCCGGCTCGCATGGTGGCCGAGGCCCAGAAGCGGGTCATTTTTTCGTAGTGGGCGTCCCAGTCTGCGACGCGTTCTTGAAAGATGGGGCCGAGCAGATCGTCTTGCTGGGTGCGGGAGTAGAACAGCTCGACCATCTCGCGGATTTTTTCGACGGAGATGGTGTGATTCTGATTATGGGTGGAACCATCAGCGGGTGAGAGGTCGAGTTCGACTGGTTGGCCGGTCATAGGAGGTCCTCGGTTGGGTCCTCTCGACTGGTTCAATCCCAAGCGTACGGAGGATTGGGAGAATCAGCCATCATTGTAAGAAACGGTGCGAGAGGGATTCGAACCCACGGACCCCTTTCAGGGTCACTCGATTTCAAGTCGAGCGCCTTCAACCGCTCAGCCATCGCACCAGCGATCTGAACCAATCTGGTCCAAGAGCGTCGTGAACAATAGCGATCTGAGCAGGCTTTGCCC
>Ga0209344_10001785_pt1 | contig 26402 bp, 20 predicted proteins | sample Cruoilmetagenom6_FD_187293 | JGI IMG/M metagenome (GOLD analysis project Ga0209344, IMG submission 187293) | Oil polluted marine microbial communities from Coal Oil Point, Santa Barbara, California, USA - Santa Barbara Oil Seep Sample 6 (SPAdes)... | ecosystem: Environmental > Aquatic > Marine... | reverse complement strand
CTGCAGCAGATCCATCTAGACCAGTAAGAATTGTCATGACTTATACCGACCAACCTGGTGCAGTTGGAACATCACCGCAAGTTAACAACATCGATTTATCAGTAGAAACCGGTGGATCTACTTACCTTGGCAATGTTTTTACCAAGGAATTTTCTACCACTGGAGGTTCAGCTGATTCTATTAACAACTACGAAGCCGTGTTCTTACCGACGGGTGTAGCCACAGATTTAACGATCACTGTTTCAGCCAGCAACATTGCAGGCGACGGTGTTCCAGATTTCGGCGATGAAACGGATCAAGATTTCGCCTTGGTTTGTTACAACTGTATTCAAGAACCTACATTCACTTTAGCAGCGACAGAAAGCAGCTTAGAAGTATGTTCTCCTGACGATGCCACCTACAACCTACAAGTCAACTCAATTCTTGGCTTCACAGATCAAGTGACATTAAGTTCATCAGGGCTACCACTCAATGCCACAGGTGCTTTCAGCAGCTCAACAGTTACACCATCAGGTGTGTCTGATTTCACCTTGGGTAATTTAGCGTCAGTAACAGCAGGCAATCACCAATTCGCGATAAATGGGATGTCTGGCTCTACCAACAAATCATTAAATTTAAATTTGAATTTATATCATTCAGCGCCTAGTAGCACAAATTTAACCAGTCCATCAGACAATGCCAGCAATGTACCAGGCACCAATATATCTTTTGATTGGGCTGATGCCCCTGGCGCCTCTGAATATTTCTTTGAACTGTCTGATGCCAATGATTTTAGTAACATCATTGATAGCGCAACTGTAACTGAATCTAATTATGTGTCAAGTTTATCACTGAATCCGAATTCTCAGTACTTTTGGCGCGTCCAGTCCAGCAATACTTGTGGCGATACATCGGCTTTGGAAGTGTTTAGCTTTACCACTGCGAATGAAATCTGTGTCATTACCAATCAGGCCATTCCAGATTCAGACCCAACGGGTACTGAGGCTACGCTTGATTTAATAGATACCGACTTTGTGATCTCAGTGCGCACAAAACTTGAAATAGCACATACTTACGTGGGTGACTTAAAAGCCACTTTGACTCATGAAGACTCTGGCACTACCGTTGTATTAATGGACAGACCTGGCGTACCAGATTCCACATATGGCTGCTCAGCCAATGATGTTGATGTCATATTTGATAGCGCCAATGGCACTGAACCGGTTGAAGATTCTTGTACATCATCTTCAGTACCTGGTATCGGTGGCGTTTTAATTCCAGAAGAATCATTAAGGAGTTTTTCCGGACTGGTGGCTAGCGGAACATGGACTTTAAATGTCAGCGACAACGCAGGTGGTGACACTGGAAGTATATCCAAGTTCTGTATAATACCTTCCACAGGTCCTGATTTGATTTTTGAAAATGGTTTCGAACAACTGCCATAAAAATTAAGTTAGACGGACAAAAAGGCAAGCCAGTGGCTTGCCTTTTTAAGCTTTTAATCGGTTGTGGTTTCAATCAGAAACTGTTAACAACCTATATTCATCCAACGCACTGTGATCAGTCATGGCGCTGATGTGATCCTGAATCAATCTGCACCGATAATAAAATTCCCACAAAATCACCTCTTCATCTTTTTCAGCATTACTTTTCACATAAGCTTTAATGATTTTCGAATCAATTCGATTGAGCAACAAAGCTTCATAACTCATACCCGCTGATTTGCCTTGTGCTAACTGACTGAATTGAGCAGCTGGCAAACTCAGTAATCGCTCATAAATATCTAACAAACCAGTGATGATGCGGTGCCCCTGTAATTCTAGATCTTGAACTTCTTGGTGATTAAAAACATGTTCATACCCCACTTGCTTGAATGTTTTAATGATTAAATTGGCCACGCTGCCATCTTCTAACAATGCCTGATTTAAGTCCCCCTTATAGACTGCTTCCATGTGATCAATAAAACGGTGACTGGCATGATCGACTAAATGGTGAATCAGGTTAATTCGTAATTTAACAAAATATTCATGGTCATTATTAATGGTGTCTTTATGCCCGGCTTCATTAGCCATGGCAAGAATGGAATTAAAACTGTTGTGATTACCCATAAAGGACAATACATTGGCTTGATTCAAACTACCACCATTTAACTCATAGGTGTGTTTCAACAATCGAGTCAATTCATCCAATGTAAGAATCCCTTTTTCAACCGCATCTTCTAAGTCTGCCAAACAATAAGCAATGTCATCAGCGGCTTCCATCACATAGCTGAACGGATGACGGTGGCCAGGCAACATTGCCAATTGATTATTCATTTGATTCACAAACGTCTGTTCAGACAAATAGTAACCCGGTTTCTTCTTAAGGTAATGCAGCGAGTCACTCTGCTCAGGCTTATCCTCATATGCAGCGCGGGTGTATTTCAATATACTGGCAGACTGTGCATAAGTTAAGTTCATTTGTTGTAATGAAAAAGTCAAACGTATGGCCTGAGCATTGCCTTCAAACTGTCGTAAATCACTCAGCATACGCTGAGCCAGAGCGGAATGACCAGCTGTATTAAAAACCTCAAAGCCTGGTAGATGTCGGCTGAACCATTCTGAAATTGCCACTTCACCAAAATGACCAAAAGGTGGGTTACCAATATCATGCATCAAACAGGCCATTTCGACCAGGGACTCAACTGCTGGCTGCAAATCAGCCAAACCCAATTGTTCCACTTGAGCACCTAACTTTTTAAAAATAGTTTTTACGATGTAGCGTCCGTTCTGTTGCACCTCCATAGAATGCGTCAGGCGTGACCTGACTGCCGAATTGCGCTCCAGAGGAAAGACTTGGGTTTTTTGTTGTAAACGCCTGACAGAAGCAGAATTAATGATGCGTCCACGATCAGATTCCAAAGCATACTCAATGCGTTTGGGGTCATCAATGACTGACTTGTTTTTGTCGTAAGGACGACTGACATTAAGCTTGGTTTTAAAGTTGATTACTTGTTTGGATTCCATCTTGGTATTTTAGACACTTTATGGCATAAACCAAGCATCAATTCACTGTCAGTTAGTCAGTAACTGAGAAACAGCTAGAACGGCTTAAATACAAGCACAAATAAATCACCTAATCATGACTAATTAAGCAGTATTCATTCAACAGTGACTGAATAGATAAATACATTCCACACAATAAAAAAGGGCCGCCCGATGGGCAGCCCTTTTGATTTGCTTTAAAAGACAGTACTTAAGCTTTTTTAGCTTCAGCTCTGGCTTTAGCCGCCGCAATCACTTCCTCAGAAATGTTGTTTGGACATGGGTTGTAGTGCGAAAACTCCATAGAGAACTGGCCACGACCTGAAGTCATGGTACGCAATGAACCGATATAACCAAACATCTCAGAAAGAGGCACGTCCGCTTTAATTCTTACCGCAGTAGCCGTAGGATCTTGAGACTTGATCATGCCGCGTCTTCTGTTTAAATCACCAATGACGTCACCCACATGATCGTCTGGCGTAAACACGTCAACTTTCATGATTGGTTCCATGATTTGTGGAGAACATTTCTTCACAGACTGTCTGTATGCACCTTTAGCAGCTGCTTCAAACGCCATAGTAGATGAATCGACCGCATGGTATGAACCATCTTGTAAAGTGAATTTCAAATCTTGTAACGGATAGCCGGCCAATGGGCCTTCTACCATCAAGCTATGAAAACCTTTTTCAATCGCTGACCAGTATTCTTTAGGTACATTACCACCAGTTACCGTTGATTCAAACTCATAGCCTGAACCGACTTCACCTGGCTCAATGGTGTAATCAATTTTACCAAACTGACCAGAACCACCTGATTGTTTCTTGTGCGTGTAAGAATCTTCGATTTTACTGGTGATTGATTCACGGTAAGCCACTTGAGGTGCACCTACTTCTAATTCAACACCAAAAGTACGCATCAAAATATCAACTTTAATGTCTAAGTGCAATTCACCCATACCTTTCAAAATAGTTTCACCTGAATCTTCATCAGTTTCAACTTGGAACGATGGATCTTCAGCAACCATTTTACCCAATGCATTACCCATTTTTTCTGAACCACCTTTGTCTTTAGGTGCTACAGCAATCGAGATTACTGGATCAGGGAAAATCATAGGCTCCAAAGTACATTCATGTTTTGGATCACACAAGGTATGACCTGTTTGTACATTTTTCATACCTACAATAGCCAAAATATCGCCAGCTTGGGCTTTGTCTAATTCATTTCTGTCATCGGCATGCATCTCAACCATACGACCGATACGTTCAGTTTTACCTGTGGCTGAATTTAACACAGTATCACCCTTGGCAATCTTACCTGAGTAAATACGTACAAAGGTCAATGCACCAAATCTGTCATCCATGATTTTAAATGCCAATGCTCTAAATGGCTCATCAACTGTAACAGTCGCTACTTCACCTGTAGGTTCACCCGTTTCAGGATCTGTCAAATCTTGTGGTTCAACTTCAACCGGACTTGGCAAATAATCAACCACCGCATCCAAAATCAATTGCATGCCTTTATTTTTAAAGGCAGAACCACAGTAAGTGGGGAAGAAAGACAAATTGATGGTTCCTTTACGGATACAACGTTTGATGTCTTCCATAGAAACGTCTTCACCGTCCATATAAGCCATCATTAAATCATCGTCTTGCTCAACAGCAGTTTCGATTAATTGCTCATGGTATTGATTAACTTTTTCAACCATATCTGCAGGTACGTCTTGAACTTCAAAGTTTTCAGGTATACCGGTATCGTCCCAAACATAGGCTTTTTTACTTAATACATCAACCACACCAACAAAATCATCTTCAATACCAATGGGTAAAGTCATTACCAATGGTGTTGCGCCTAAGACTTCTTTCACTTGTTTGACCACGGCATAAAAGTCTGCGCCCATGCGATCTAATTTATTAACGAAGATAAGTCGTGCCACTTCTGATTCATTGGCATATCGCCAGTTGGTTTCAGATTGCGGTTCAACACCACCTGATCCACAGAATACACCCACACCGCCATCCAATACTTTCAGTGAACGATAAACTTCAACAGTGAAGTCAACGTGACCGGGGGTATCGATGATGTTAAAACGGTGATCTTTCCAAAAACATGTAGTCGCCGCTGATTGAATGGTAATCCCACGCTCGGCTTCTTGGTCCATGAAATCCATGGTTGATTCACCATCATGAACCTCACCCAACTTATGGATTTTTCCGGTTAATTTTAGAATACGTTCTGTGGTGGTGGTTTTACCCGCATCCACATGAGCGAAGATACCAATGTTTCTGTATTTGCTTAATTCTGTCATGATCATTAATCTTGTGTCATTTATCACTGGGATAAAGTTAAATAAACAGGCCTATTTACGATAAAGAGACCTTTGGCTAAGTGGCTGAATATCAACATTGCTAAGGTTCAATGTAACAAAACAACTAGTTAGACAAAAGTCTCTCAAAATCTTTATAGGCCATAAAGTGCGCGCATCATACTATAAAAGCGCGCTGAGGTTAAGGAATTCGTGAGATATTGGGGTATTTTTTTGATTTTCAATTAAAAAAGCCGGTCCTCATTTATGATATGAGAACCGGCGCTTTATAACTACATTTATTGTGGTTAAATTGGTCTTATAAATAAACCACTAAAGCAACCATTGCAACGGTTAATAACAAAGACATATGAATCACACCTTTAACGCTGGCCATAGGACCCATTTTTCCAAACAATGCATTCAACTCAAGAATGACTGCCAAACCCAATGCCGCCATTAAACCATTAGACAGACCAGCTGACACCAAACTCATGCCTTCATGAACAGCTGCACCATGCTTGGAAGCCAACATACAAAATAACATAGGTGCAGAAAACAACACATTGGTTCTTGATGCCAGTCCAGCTTTAGCAGCACTTGAAGCCACATCACCTTGAGCCAAGCCCAATACCACTTTTTGTTTAGGCCAAATAATCAACCACACGTTGAGCATCATGAATGTCCCCAACAGCGCACCCAATAAAATCCAACCGTTAAGCGCAGCCCCTAAGACACCCAGTAATACCACGCCCGTTATAAAGGTCATCATGGCTCCCCAACGGAACCACCAAAGTGCTCTTGTGGCTAATTTAGCTTTGACATCTGGCAAAGCCTCTTTAGAAGCTTCCTTAAAGTATTCGCCTTGCACAAAATTAAAATAATACAGCAACCCGATCCATGTGATGCCAAATAGACCATGGCCCCATCGTGCCAACAAATCAATCCAAACGTTGTTCATACTTGCTCCTCTCAATGATTAATATTTTGTTAATAATAAGAATCATAGGCAACAACTCCTTAACAGTCAATTAATTCATTCACTACCACCCAATGAATCCACAAATAGTTAAAAACATCCAGATAAAACCATCATAACTTGAGGTCAATCTCTACCATCAAAATTTCAGAACAACCGCTTTCAAAGAGGACAAACCACTGGTCAAAATCAGTCAAAATTATTCACTCGATTCATGACTAACAGCTCAAGAATGAGCAACATGAAATTGTTATAATTAATCACATAGAGTACGAAGTATACGGTTTCACTTGACAATACGCATGCGTATGGTGAAAATAAAACAATCCCTACTTATTTGGCAAATTTATGATTTTTAAAGACTCAAAAGTCGCGGTCATTGATGGTCTAAGAACTCCATTCATGAAAGCACCCACTGGCAAAGCCCAAGACTTAAAAGCTTACGACTTAGCGCGAGAAGCCATTAACAACATCAAGCATCGCTATCCATTTCTAGAACATGATTGTGATTTAGTCACCATGGGCAGCGTGATTCAAAACGCATCCACATCAAACATCGCACGAGAAGCGATGATTGGTGCCGGCTTAAATTTAAACACACCAGCCTATTCAGTCACCATGGCCTGTATATCTGCCAATGTAGCGATTACCAACACCGCAAATGCCATCCAAGCTGGTGCGGTTAAAATCGCCATAGCTGGTGGTGTTGAATCATCATCTGATGCCCCAGTAAGAATTACCCACAAACTTAAAAAGACGTTACTTCAAGCACAAAAAGCCAAAGGTTTTAAAGGTTTTTGGCAAGTCTTTAAAGATTTCAAATTCAGTTCATTGGCACCTGAAGCTCCTGCGATTGCAGAGTTTTCAACAGGCCTAACCATGGGAGCTGACGCCGATCAATTGGCAGCCAAATTTGGAGTCTCAAGATTGGCCCAAGATGAATTTGCTCTACGCTCTCACCAAAATGCAACCGCCGCTTGGGAAGCTGGACAATTTAAAGACGAAGTTTGTCCATTACCGATACAACCCAAATTTACCTTGGTTGAGCAAGACGATACCTTCTATGCCAATTCCTCACTTGAAAAACTCAGTTCATTAAGACCTGCTTTTGTACGACCGCATGGCACCGTTACAGCCGGTAACGCCTCACCCATTACAGATGGGGCAGCAGTCAGCTTATTGATGGACTTAGATGAAGCAAAAGCCCGCAAGTTAAAACCTCAAGTGGTGATCGAAGGCTACGCCTTCTCCGGCCAAAACCCACAGGGTGAATTGCTCCTAGGCCCGGCCTATACCATGCCTAAATTACTGAATGAAGCCGGTTTAAAAATCAGTGACATTGACGTATTTGAAATTCATGAAGCCTTTGCCGGACAAGTGTTGGCCAATTTAGCCGCCTTACAAGATGAAACATTTTGCAAAGAAAGTCTGGGCTTAGACACTGCATTCGGCGAAATTCCGATGGATAAAATCAACACCCAAGGTGGCTCACTGTCACTAGGCCACCCTTTTGGCGCCACTGGCTCTCGTTTATTGACTTGTGCCGCACGAAGACTGGTTCAAAATAAAGGAAAATATGCATTGATTAGCGCCTGTGCAGCTGGCGGACTTGGCTCTGCAATACTACTGAAAAGAATAGGATAAGATTATGGCAAATTTTAAAATAACCAAAGAAAACAAAATAGCCACCATCTGGATGGATCAAACGGGTGCTGAAGTTAACACCTTGTCAGTTAAAATGCTGGATGATTTCAGCGGCTTGTTAGATCAAATTGAGCAAGATGATGAAATCAAAGCAGCTGTATTAATTTCAAAAAAAGACAATTGCTTCATTGCTGGTGCAGACATCAAAGATTTAATGGCCATTGAAGATTCAAAAGAAGTTGAAAAACTATCTCGCGAAGGTAATAAAATTTTATCCCGACTTGAAAAACTAAAAAAACCAGTGATTGCTGCGATTAATGGCGCCTGCCTCGGTGGCGGCCTTGAAGTAGCGATGGCCTGTCATTACCGCATCGCGACCACTGATAAAAAAACTGTATTCGGCTTACCTGAAATGAAACTGGGTTTGTTACCGGGTGGTGGTGGGACCCAAAGATTGGTTAAATTAACCCATTTACGCTATGCATTAGATGCCTTATTAACTGGTAAGAACATCTACCCTTTCAGCGCCAAAAAAGCTGGCTTGGTCGATTCATTGGTTCACAAGGAAGGTTTATACCAAGCAGCCCTCAAAGTGGCCTCAGCGCCGATTAAACGCAAGCCAAAAAAACTGGGCTTAGTCGACAAAGCATTGAGTACATCTGCTGGCCGAAATTATGTGTTGAAAAAAGCCCGCGAAACTGTGATGCGTAAAACCAGAGGCAACTACCCAGCCCCTTTAAAAATACTGGACTGTGTCGAAACAGGTTTAAACCATGGTATGGCAGCAGGCTTAGAAGCCGAAGCCATGGGTTTTGGCGAATTACACGCCACTCAAGCTTCAAAAAGTTTAATCGGTTTGTTTTTGGCGATGCAAGAAAACAAAAAGCTTAAAAATAACAACAAAACAGAGAATGTGGATTCCTTAGCAATGATTGGCGCTGGATTTATGGGTGCCGGCATCACTGAAGTATCAATTAAAAATGGTTATGATGTGATCCTTAAAGACATCTCACATGAAGGCTTAGCCAGTGCGTTGAAAACCATATGGTCAGACTTCAGCCAAATGGTTAAAAAGAAAGCCATGGGCGCAGTTGAACGCGATCGTTTGATGTCTAAGATTAAAACCACCACTCAAGCCGATGATTTAAATCAGGCAGACTTGGTTATTGAAGCCGTATTTGAGGACATCGATTTAAAACAAAGCATATTGGCTGATGTTGAAAGTCGCTGTAAAAAATCAACAGTGTTTGCTACCAACACATCATCATTACCGTTAGCCAGCATCGCTGCCAAAGCAGCCCACCCACAAAATGTAGTCGGCATGCATTATTTTTCACCCGTACCCAAAATGCCTCTTCTGGAATTAATCGTCACTGACAAGACTTCAAAGAGAGCCAGACAAATGGCCACTAATGTGGGTATTAAACAAGGTAAAACTGTTGTTGTGGTTAAAGATGGACCTGGTTTTTATACCACTCGCGTACTGTCTGCTTTAACCCATGAAGCCATTAAGGTTCTGCATGATGGTGGAAAAATTGAAGACATTGACAACGCCATGAAAGACTGGGGTTTTCCAGTTGGCCCATTGGCATTGATGGATGAAGTCGGCATTGATGTAGGTGCACACATTGCTCGTGGCGCTTTGGGTGAGATGTTCGTCAATCGTGGTATTGAACAAGATGACACCGTTCAAAAATTAGCCGATGCCAAACTATTTGGACGCAAAGTGGGCAAAGGATTTTACAGCTACCCTAAAAAAGGACGAAAAACCGTCAACACAGACATCTACCAATACTTTGGTGGCGAAGAGCGAAAAGAACTTTCAAAATCAGAAATCCAAAACAGAATTGGGTTAATTTTTGTTAATGAATGTGTTCACTGCCTTGAAGAAGGCATATTGTTTTCAGCCAAAGATGGCGACTTAGCCGCTATACTCGGCCTGGGCTTTCCACCTTTTACAGGTGGACCTTTTAGTTACATTGATACCAATGGTGCTGATAAAATCAGCAAAACCCTGGCTGAACTTGAAACCACTCATGGCTCAAGGTTCAAAGCCGCTAACCTGCTGTTGAAACATGCCAAAGACAACCAAGCCTTTGTCGGTTAATACTGAGTAACTGATGCCAATTGAAACGCAATGAGTCACCCTCATTGCGTTTCCTGCATTATGCATTGATTAAAAAATGGGTATAAACACTGGCCAAATACCCAATCACAATAACTGGCGTCCATTTCAGGTGCGCAAAAAACGTGTAATAGCCTTTAGCCTGACCCATCAAGGCCACCCCTGCCGCCGATCCAATTGACAACAAACTACCACCCACTCCAGCTGTTAAGGTAACTAACAACCATTGTACCTGTGACATTTCAGGATTCATGGTTAAAACAGCGAACATCACAGGAATGTTATCAATAATTGCTGAAAGCCCACCGATTGAGACATTAGCAATCGTCGGCCCAAAATTACCATAGAAGAACTCAGAAGCCAATGCCAAATAACCAACATAGCCCAATCCGCCCACACACATAATGACCCCATAAAAGAAGAATAAAGTATCCCACTCTGAGCGTGAAATCATATCAAACACATCGAACTCATCGTCATCTTTAGGCTCTAAATGCTGACTGTTGTGACTCAGCAGTTGGGTATTTAATTTTCTGCTTAAAAAATAGGCATAAAGCTTTAAATAACCCAAGCCCAACATCATGCCATAGACCGGCGGCAACAATAACCAAGTATGAAAACTCACCGCAGTTACAATGGTGGCTAAAAACAGCATGACCATAATCAAACCACCTGGCTTAATGGTTGTAGTTTGAGTCACATTCTCAGCATCAGGCCTTCCTTTACTGACTGAAAAACTCATGATAATGGCAGGCAAAAGAAAATTAACTACAGAAGGCACAAACAGTTTAAAAAAGTCTTCGAAGGCAATTATGCCACTTTGCCACACCATCAAGGTGGTGATGTCACCAAAAGGACTGAACGCACCACCTGCATTGGCCGCAACAACTACATTGATACAGCTTAGCGCAATAAACGAACTGTTATTTTTACCGACGGCAAGAATCACCGCACACATGATTAAAGCGGTGGTTAAATTATCCGCTATCGGCGAGATGAAAAAAGCCAAGATACCGGTTAACCAAAACAGCTGCCGGTATGAAAATCCTTTTGCAATTAGCCAATCTCTCAAAGCATTGAAAACGCCTCTTTCAGCAATCGCATTGATGTAAGTCATCGCCACCAATAGAAAAAAGAAAAGTTCAGCATACTCTAAAAAGTCATGCCTAATGGCCTTTTCAATCAAATGATGGTCAGGGTTATTAAGTTGAGAGCCAGCAATAATAATCCATATCAAACCAGCCGCTAATAACACCGGTTTAGATTTACTCAGGTGAATTTTTTCTTCTAGGATGACGAAAATATAAGCCACCACAAATATCAGCAAACAGCCGTAGCCAATCCAGCTAGTGGTTAACCCAAAAGGATGTATATAATCTGCAGCATTTGCGGATACTGACCACAGAATCAGAATAAGAAAAGCACATATATTAGAAATTGACATAACTAAAAAGACTCAATTAAATTTGCCTCAAATTTTAACGGCCTGACAGAATTAAATCACTGCTTTTTTTTAATTTACTTAGGCTCGCTGAGGCATGCCTTTAACTGCATCAGCAGCCATGACCGCAGTATCACGATCATCTTCTTTATAATCAGCCACAACCACCGCATTTTTTCCCAATGCTTTGGCTTTATACAAAGCTTTATCAGCACGATTGAGTGTATCCTTAACTATTGACTCACCATGAACCCATTGTGCCAGTCCAATACTCACCGTTGATTTTAAAAGCAATGACTCATCGACGTTAAAGGTATGTTTTGCAATCTTAGAAACTATCTTATTAGCCACTTTATTGGCCTCAAACAACCCGGTCACCGGCATCAAAACCACAAATTCCTCACCACCCCAACGGTAAACGCTGTCAGAATCACCTATATATTTTTTAATAATTTGACATATTTGGACCAACACATCATCACCGATTGAATGCCCATAACGATCATTGATTAATTTAAAATCATCAATATCAATAATAATCACCGAAAAGTCACTTTTCGACTGCACACTGAAAGCCAGCTCTCGGTTCGAATTAACCGCAAAGGCCCTTCTGTTAAATAAACCAGTCAGATCATCAGTTAAACTTTCATGCAACATCACTCTCTTAACTTGTTTATGGTATTTAGCCCACTGGAACAAACCAAAAGCGCTTAACAGATAACCTAAAATAACCAACATGCCACCAACAAACCATGCCGATTGCGCTGGGATGGCATAAACAAACGAACTGGCAAGGATTGAAATACCTATGTAAGAAATAAAAAAACCAACAGCCATAGCACGTCCATTCAGTTTTCTGGCATTGACGTCATTCACCACGAAAAACTGATAGGAAAGAAAGGCTAAAAAAGAATAGATAAACACCAAAGCCCAATCGATATTTGGCATCAATGGGTACTGGGAAGACAGCAGATAAATCATTAATAAATTAATGCTAAAATACAGTATTGAATACAGCACGATTCTCAGCAATACATGCCGCATTGCTGGCTTATTTTTGTCAGGTTTCCACACACTTATCATTGATTTATTAATACAGAAATAGATTGTAAACAATTTATTAAAATATTTTCTGTGACACATGCCACAAATCAACAGTTCACAGGCCATTCAACCATTCAATTCGGTTCAAACAACCAGTATTGCTAATTAAACAGCCAAAAAAAAGGCCGGTATAAACCGGCCTTTTTTATCGTAAACGATAAACTGATTAACGTTTCGAGAACTGAACAGAACGACGGGCTTTTCGCAAACCGACTTTCTTTCTTTCCACTTTTCTCGCATCACGTGTCAAGAATGAATATTCTTTCAGTTTTGGACGCAATGTTTCGTCAGACTCTAATAAAGCACGTGACAAACCTAATCTGATTGCACCTGCTTGACCAGTGGTTCCACCGCCAACAACAGTTGCTTTGATATCAAATTGATCCAACATACCTAATTTTTCTAAAGGCTGAGTTGCAATCATCACACCAGTTTCTCTACTGAAATACTCGTTGATGTCTTTATCATTGATAATGATTTTTCCAGAACCTGGTGTCATAAAAACACGAGCTGAAGAAGATTTTCTTCTGCCAGTTCCATAATATTGTTGAGTTGCCATAATATTTTTATACCTCGTGTCTTAAATTTCTAGGGCTTTGGGTTCTTGTGCTTCATGCGGATGTGCTGGACCTGCATAAACTTTTAACTTGCGGAACATTTGTCTGCCTAAAGTGTTTTTAGGTAACATGCCTTTAACCGCTTTTTCCAATACCCTTTCTGGGTGTTTAGCTATCATGTCTTTTAACTTGATAGTTTTTAAGTTACCCACGTATCCAGTGTGATGTTGATATAACTTATCATTCATCTTATTACCCGTAACAGCTAACTTCTCTACATTAACGACCACAATGTAATCACCAGTATCTACATGAGGTGTAAATTCGGGTTTGTGCTTTCCACGAAGCCTTAAAGCAATTTCAGAGGCCATACGACCCAAAGTTTTTCCTTCTGCATCGACTAAAAACCACTCGCGATTGATTTCTTCTGCTTTTGCACTAAATGTTTTCATATTATTCTACGTTTTTAATTATTGGGCTTCGTCTGATGATTTATACATATGAAATGTGCTTACAGACCACGCCATTCACAAAGAGCGGGAATGGTACTTAATTACAGGATTGGTTGCAAGTAATTTATTGATTAATTTATGTACTTTGGATCAGAGTTTGTCTGATTCAATTCGACATACAATATCATGATGCCTGAACGAATATATTCAGTAATTTCAATGAAGTCTAATTCCTCAGCTTCCAAGCCCTCTATAGTATGATCAATTCGGGCAATTTTGTCCATATCTTGGATGAATTCTTTACAGTCTGCACTCAATGCTTCTGAGACGAATCCTGCAGTACCTAAACCTGATAAAAATGTGGACACCCAATCAGACAGCACTTCAATTCTTTCTGACAAAGTAAACTCTTCTTCTGGCAATAAAAGCTGAAAGGAATAATCGTCTTTGGCCAACTGTTCTTTGGCATAATCATAAACGGCTGACATCACATGGCGTAAATTGGCGTCATCGGCTTGTTCAATACAATAATCTTCACTGATGGTTTTCAGCCATTGATCAAACGGCGCGTGTTTATTAACACACAATACAGCAGCAGCCTGTGCATGCAGTTCTGAAGGCGTAGCCAACACACCGATACTTTTCAAATGTTCGGCAAAAGGTTGATATGGGATCATTTTGGTCATTAATTTTAAAATTCATGGCGTATTTTATGATATTTTTCATCAACTTGTGTTAATTTTCTCATAACCTTGTTGACCTTTTGCGATGAACAAACTATATTGATTCGTTATATCAACAGGCTTTGCGCCTAATATTTTTGAATTCACCAGACTGCTAAAAAATATGGAAGAGATTAAACAATTAGAAAAAACCATTGATCACTTGGTTACATTCCTCGACAGAATCAAAGCAGAAAACAGTGCACTGAAAGATAAACTCGAAGAGCTGACTCATGAGAAATCTTTATTGATGCAAAAAAATGACCAAGCCAAGAACCGACTTGAATCGATGATTACCCGACTCAAAACTTTAGAGCAAACCGCATGAGACAAGCTAAGATTACCGTCAGAATCCTCAACAGAGAATACCAATTTGCCTGTGACGAAGATGAAAGAACCTCTTTATTAACGGCTGCCGACTATTTAAATAAGTCGATGCAAACTATTAAGGACAAGAACAGCACCATGTCCAGTGATAAAATTGCCTTGATGGCTGCCATGAACATCTCTCATGAATTAATCAAGTCACAATCCACTAATAACTACTATGACACTGAAGTCGTTTCATCCATCAAAAAACTGAACGATAAACTTGAACAAGCCATAGCAACCAACTAAGATACACTTAATGGTGTTGACTGCCGTGTTCGAGGCGTACAAGCATATGCCTTGGCCCTAATTAGACTTCACAGGGAATTTTATTAAACGTCAGTGTGCATGCTCACCTTGGAGTGAGAAGCCTTAGATTTTTAAGGAATTTCCGCCTTGTACCTTTGGTACCAAGGACGCCAGTACGTAACGGCACATGTGGTCAACACCACCACTTTATTGCAGCGATAACGGTCATACTTTCCTGATGATTATGAACAAAATTCAGCTCAGAACTAAATTCCAACAACACCGGGCCCAAATCCCCCAACATCAACAAGTTCAATACAACCAACAATTAGTCAATCACATCAAACAATCCAAACTATGGCGTGCCACAAATTCCATAGCTATTTACCTGGCGTTCAATCATGAAGCTGATATTTCCGCACTGCTGCACACTGACAAACACATTTATTTGCCATCGATTAAAGGCCAGCACATGCAGTTTCAGTTACACACTGCAAATACCACCTACGAAACATTAAGCTATGGCTTAAGACAACCCCGCTATATAGATGATTTGACTCAAGACCAGATTGACCTTTATTTAATGCCGCTGGTGGCATTTGACTCAAAAGGTAATCGCTTGGGAATGGGAGGTGGCTTTTATGACCGATATTTTGCTTCAAACAAAGCTGGTACCAGAGCCGGGGTCGCTTTCTCGCGCCAACAAGTTGATCAATTGCCGGTTGATGAGTGGGATGTTACACTTCAACACATATTCACTGAACAAGGACACTTAATACCATGAATGCTGAACAATTAAAACAACAAGTGGCACAAGCCGCCCTCGCCTACTTCAATGATTATGACATGGTTGTTGGTATTGGTACCGGCTCAACCGTTAATCAGTTGATTGATTTATTACCCCAAGTCAAAAACCGCATTGAAGCAGTGGTTTCAAGTTCTGAAGAATCAACCAAGCGTCTCGAAACTCTTGGCTTCACGGTGAAAGAACTTAATCAAACCGGTGATTTGTCTTTATACATAGACGGCGCTGATGAATGTGATGCACACAACCGACTGATCAAAGGTGGCGGTGGCGCTTTAACCCGCGAAAAAATCATCGCAGCCGCCAGTAAACAGTTTGTATGTATTGTCGACAGCAGTAAACAAGTCAATGTACTTGGCACTTTTCCATTGCCCATTGAAGTTCTGCCCATGGCTCGCAGCTATGTGGCCCGACAAATGGTTAAACTCGGTGGCCAGCCCATTTACCGCGAGGGCTTTGTAACCGACAACGGCAACCCAATCATAGACATCCATAATTTAAAAATATTGGATCCCGTTGAACTGGAAAACAAAATCAATCAAATCCCTGGTGTAGTCACCAACGGCTTGTTTGCACAACGCAAAGCTGATGTGGTTTTAATCGCCAACAGTGACGGCACCATAACTAAACAGTAAAAGTAAATCAGCCAGACATCAAACAAACCTGAGGCCCGATTACTGATCTAATTCATAACTAATCGGGCCTGGGATTTTAAATTAACAACATCAGGGCAATGCCAGCGCTTACCTCGACCCCGCAAGCACAAAAAACGTTCGATGCTTTCCCCAATACTGATGTATAAGAAACGTCAGCCTCCTAATAACTTTTCAATTTGACTGTTAAACCTGAAATCAATATTTCATGAAAATTTCATCTTTTCTTCAAATATAAAAGTGGGCACCCAGTCAAAATAACTGAATGACATATTAATTAAAATTGATGAGGTGAATGATGGTTAAATTTATGATGTTAATTGTGTTGATTTATTCGGCATCAACCAATGCACAAGAGGTATGGCGTTGGGTTTCACAGCCAGGTGTTGATTTGGGTTTTATCCCGAATAGCGAAATTAAATCACTGAAAGTGTCATCCAAAGGTCGCTTTCTGACGTTTACTTCAAGAGCTTCTAATTTAGTGGCTAACGACACCAATTATCAGGTCGATTTATTTATCTTAGATACTATTTATAATGAGATTCAAAGGGTTAATGTGACCTCTGATGGCCAACAAGCCATCGACAGCGAAGTCATAGATTTTTCTCAAGCAACTGACAATGGACGTTATGTGGCATTTACCACAAGGGCTTTAAACTTTCCTCAAGCCAACGGTGATACATTGCTTTATGTTAAAGATTTAGTCACCGGTGCGCTGACATTAGAAAGTAAAAACAGCAGCGGCACTGCTTTTTCGCTCAGTAGTGCAAGTGACTTATTCTTATCGAATGATGCCAGTTCATTATTTTTTGCAACTTCCACAAGCTTAGTTGCTGCTGACAACAACATTAAAACAGATGTTTACCGGAAAAATTTATTTGATTTCAGTACGTTTGATTTAATCAGTGTGAGCAGCAGTGGCGGTGTTTCTGATGACGATGTTTATTTAGTCAATGTTTCAGACAATCTTCGTTATGTGGTATTAAATTCAAAAGCAGATGACTTGGTGGCGCCGCCTAATTATAGCAGTTATAACACCTATTTAAGGGACTTGAATTCAGCAACTACGGTATTTGTTAATGTCACTGAGAATGGCGCCCCTTCAACCAGTGGAGAATCCTCTTTCAGTGGTATTGTCGCAGCAGTGAACAACCAAGGTCAGGTGATACATTGTTCATCAGCATCAGATCTGATTGATAATGACAACAATGGTTTAAAAGATATTTTTCTGTTTGATAGCGGCAGAAATTACAGGATAGTATCACAGGCAAATGGCCAAGAAATAACTGACCAAAGTTGTGGTTATTCACAAGCAACTATCACTGTGTCAAATTCAGACAACAGCTTTACGTTCTCCCACCGCTCTGAACAACTGACTGCTCAGGATAACAATCAATTCAGCGATGTTTTTCGCTATGATTTAAATAACCAACAAGTTGAACTGATTTCATTCAATGTGGCTTTGGACACAAGTAACGGCGCAAGTACCAAAGCAGTTATGGGTGGTGAATCATCGAATGTTTACTTTCTTTCTGAAGCCAGTGACTTAACCCAACAAAGGATTAACAGCATACACCCCTTGCTTTATCAATATAACGATGACAATCAACAGCTTAGCTTTATCAATGAAACGGTATCACCTGTCAACTCTTTGGTCAGCAATGTAACTACACCGCTGATTTCACAAGATCAGACACAGCTGGTTTTTGCCAGTTTAGCCAACAACATAACATCAGACGCTGAGCGCAGTGGTATAGATGCATTTCACTTGAACCTACTCACAAATGAACGCCAAAGAATAGCGACTAAATTAGCCAACACATCAGTTTATGGTGGCAATAATAGTGATTTAGGCATACATAGTGCAGAAATAGATTTTTCTCCCAATGGACGCTATGTGGTTTTTACAAGTCAATATTTCCAACCCATAGACACCATCGACTTAATCGATGATTATGTATTCATGTATGATTTAACCACTGGTCAGTACACCCAAATCGCCATTGGTGAAAACCCAAAAGTCAATAACGATGGGAAGGTGGTTTTCGATTCAGGTGAAGATGATTTAGTGGTAAATGACAATAACAACACAACCGACATCTTTCTGTTTGACCCAGACAACCAAAGTATCTCGCGAGTCAGTACACGCATCGGTGCCGCTGAAAGCAATGGTTACAGTGGTTCACCAGACATTGGTGGTGAAGGTCCAGACACATGGATTACTTTTAGCTCGGGTGCTGATAACTTAATCACGGGTGATGTGAATGGTAAATCCGATGTATTTTTAACCCATTGGCTCAGTGGTTCATTCATCAGAGTCAGTGAAAATAATTCAGGGGTTGGTGGTGACAATCCATCCAGTGACGCCGTAATCTCTGATGATGGCCAATCAGTGGCTTTTCTGTCAAGAGCCAAAAATTTAAGCAACCACAGTTATCCGCCAGAAAACTACTGGTATCAATTGTTTGCCTATGATCGCATGACAGACGAAGTCGAATTAATCAGTCTACAAAGTAATGGACTGCCTGCTGCTGAAGGTGTTTTTACCTCATCATTCGGTATCTCAAGCTCTGGCCAGTTTTTGGCTTTTGTCAGTGACGGCGATAATTTTGTAGCCAATGATTTTAATGAAATTCAGGATTTGTTTTTAATAGACCGTGAAAACCAATCAACCATTCGATTATCGGTTAATTTGAATGGCGAAGAACTGTCTCAAGCCCGCTATGGATTCAGCCCCCATCTGGTTGAAGATGTCTCAGTAAGTCCACCTACCCTTGGTGTGGCTTTTGCCGGACATCCACAAATGCTGGATGATGTGAATTTTCCAGGCTACAGAGAAGCATTTCTCTATCAACAAGGCGGTCCAGGGGTGAGCCTCAATACACAAGTTAAAGGCCAAGGCCAAGTGTCAGGCAGTCTGGCTTACAACTGTGGAGCGAATGCAACTTGTAGCAACACTTATCCTTTAGGTACCACATTACAGTTGGTGGCAGCACCAAGTGCCGGACATGTTTTTGTTGGGTGGTCGGGTGACTCCTGTGCAGGCTCTACCCAAAATCCATGTGTGCATTTTATGGACCAAGAAAAAGACATCAAAGTCACATTTGTCAGCCAACAAGACCTGATCTTCTTTGATCATTTTGAAGACTGACAATTTTAACAAGCCAACCAACAGTAGGCACATTTAAGGCCAAATCGAACCGCGCCTAAATCACCTACTGTTGGAAGGATCTGCTAAAACTGGATTGGTGTTTTTCAAATTAAATAACTTGTACTGGATTAACTCCGAACCATTTAAGCCCTACAAACCAAGTTATCCAATATTAACAAAAGCCTTAAACATGATTGCTTTGCGCAATGTAGGCTTCAAATTCACCTTTCGGCAGAGGTTGGCTGAATAAATACCCTTGAAACAATTGGCATTTGTTTTTTTGTAAAAATGCCAGCTGTTGTTTGGTTTCTACGCCTTCAGCAATCACATCAAAACCTAAATCTTGACCCAGCAAAATAGTGGACTTGACAATTTTTGCATCTTTTAAATTTTTAGCCATATGACTGACAAAGCTGCGATCGATTTTTAACTGGCTTAAAGGCAAAGATTTCAGGTAACTCAATGATGAAAACCCAGTACCAAAATCATCAAGCGAAAAGCTCACCCCATACTTTTTGAGCGCTGTCATTTTATTGACGATGTCTGCAGTATCTAAAATCAACACATTTTCAGTTATCTCTAACTTAAGTTTTGTGGCATCAATACCGGTTTGTTCAATGATGGTAATTACTTTCTCAACGAAATCTTTTTCACCAAACTCCTGAACACTCACATTAACCGACAAGGTTAAACTGGCCGTTGACGCGTCAGTCGCCCAGACGGACAATTGTTCACAGGCCTTCAACAGAACTTGCCGTCCTAACAACACAATTAAGCCGGTTTTTTCTGCCAGTGGAATAAACTCCAACGGTGAAACCACACCTCTTTGCGGATGATTCCATCGAACCAAAACCTCTGCACCTTGTACCTTACCCGCCGCATTCACCTGGCCCTGGTAATACAATTCCAATTGATCTCGCGGTAACGCCAGACTTAAATCTTTTTCCACCTGAGTTCTGATTGAATAATCAGAAAAAAACACATAAATAACCACACAAGCCAGCACTATTGACAAGATACTGTTAACCCACGAACCAATGATTCTGCCCGCATCCGCTGTACCTAAGCCCTCAACAGGAATGCCAACCAAAGTACTGGAGAGGATCACAAAGGCCAATATACAAATTAAAAACGAAGACATCCTTATCAGCTTATTTTCACCCATCAGTATCCAATATGATAAAAAAGCTATAGATAAAAAGTAGTTATGTGCTGTTCGAGGAGCCGTTTCATTGGGTAAATCTATAAAAAGACTCAAGCCCAAGGTACAAATAAATAGGCTAAACAACAATAAATAAATGGCACTGCGTGTATATCCCTTGGAATTAAGGAACAAAGTGATGAGAGCCACCACCATCAAAAAAACTTCGATTAAGATATACTTCCAAGCACCATGATAAGCCAGTAATGCGCTCCAAATTAGCGCCACCACAATCAAAGTTTTACTGACAATCGACAGCGCTTTATGAACCCTTTGTTCATGAATTTGCTGAGGTGACTGACTGACAAACTGATATAGCATTTAGATATTGTAGAGCCGAAACTAATTAGAATTCAAGTTATTTGCGACTTCGCAACAACGATAATTTCCTCACCTGGTTACAAGGTGCTCAATCGACTAAAACACATCCGCTGAAGAGCCTGTTAAAGCCCCTAATTAACTGTGAACACCCACCACTACTCTTCAACCACGCACAAATCTGGATTCAATGACTCAGCATAGGGATCACCTTGTTCGGCCGCTTCTTGGTATTTAAGCTTGGCATAATGGTACATACCCGCCCTTTCGCCTTTTTCTTGGGTCACTTGCATCCTTTGATACGCATGCTCCAAATCAAGCTTAAACAACGAGGGCATTCTTGAAGCATTAACCAGACAATTTATGGTTTCTTTCAACTGCGACTTTCGTGCCACAGCCAATTCATGGGCTTTGCTGTTGCCACTGATTTCAAATAAATTAATTTGTATGCGATGACCCAGCATCTCAGGTATCCAATGTCCAGATTGGATAAACACTTCAGAAATCGACATGCAGTCATCATACAGTTCTGGGTAGCCTTTACAGGTATCAATCAAAGCTTTAAAAGCAGGTATAGGCAGTTGTAAATTAACCATGTTTTTATACATAAATAAATGGTATTCACCAAGGCGTGCTTGTAACGATTGCAATTCTGTTGCTGTAAGGGACTCTTTGCCTAAAAAGAGGTCAGTTTCATATTTAAAAGCAGACTCTGGAAGTGGCTGTTTTTCAACATACTCAGACAATGCCATTGCATAAGCTTCACTGACGTGTAAATACTCATCGACAAATGTTGCATTGGCTACATTCCTCACCAATGAGATAACCTCACCTTCCACTTCATTAAGCTGTGCTTGATTCAGTGCAAACAAAAACGAGGCCATGTTATCACTGTGAAACTGCATTAAGTTCTCAGACACTTTTAAATAGTCACAGTCTTCAACCGTTTTTCCATTATAACAAGTGGTTAATAACAAAAACATACTTTGAGCATCCAAAGAATTATCTTCAAGTAAAGCAGCCATAACTTTTTTATACTCACTCAGAATCGAATCATTTAAATCAGATTGTCCATGCAAGCCAAATGAGCTTAGGTAATACAAGCCATAAGCCTGTAAGTTCGGATCTTCATTTCGCAGCAAATAAAGATTAAAGCCCTGCTCCCAATGCGAAATAGAATCAACACCTTGATTTAAATCATGAGTCAAACCTTCGGCTTTTAAAGGAGTGAAAGCCATCATCAGTATGACAACGGTAATCAGTATTTTGCATGGTTTTATCATTTTATATTTGCCATTTAAACAGTAAGGTATAAATTATTATATCAATAATACTTGCCAATTTCAGTCGATTCATCCAATGCATCAGGGCCTTTTTATCGATTAAAACTAGATGGCGTGGCACGGCTGTTTCTGGCTGAACTATTAGAGCAATATTGCCAAACAAACCGCCATAAAAACAAACTCAGTGTCATCTAAAAACAGATTTATAAAAAAACCAGCGAGTTTATCAATGCGAATTTAAAAAACCGCATTTCAATCGACCGCCTGGCAGAACAACATGAAATCAGCAACAACCGCTTGAACTGGATTTTCAAACAACTATCAGGCACCACTGTGGCAGATTTCATCTACAACAAGCGCCAAAACTTGGCCCATAAATTGCTGTTAGAGTCATCACTGTCAGTGAAACAAATTGCGCTACAAGTAGGGTATCATCACGTCGGCAATTTTTCCCGGGCTTATAAGAAAAAATTTGGCGAAGCACCTTCAAGAACACAAATGAGTTAATCTGAGTATAAACAGAACCTATCAAAATCGCATCAATTAAAACCACCCGCTGGCTGAGTCTGTCGAAGTCGTATCCGACCTGAAGTACAATCGATTATCTAGCTAAGAATCAATTTATCCTGCCCCCATTGACAAGGTTAAAGTCTCGATAAGCTTTGGGCTGCGCAGGCTTGGCCCTACCTAACTTACTTCGACATGCTCAATACACTGAAAACCAACCACTGAGCCCAAAATACAGCTGTAATTACGAAGAATGCCTGCATGGATGTCCAACAGAAAGCGGTTTAAGCAAGGTAGTTAAAGCACCAAAAGTAGGCACTTTAAGCGATGCAGGATCAGTTACCGAGGCACGACAGTGATAATACCCAAAGGACAGACCCTCACCCAAAGCCGACGCAATGTCTGTCCTGAGTTTAAACTTTACACAAATACCCACAGTGGCTGTCATGACTGATATTTTTCAACATTTATCTGAACCTGATGTAGTTTCATATTATATTACATGACTTCGATCTATTACGTGTAGAGGTGCCAACACAATGCCTGTCCTGGCTTTTTTTGGCTTTTATTATGATTTTAACGGAGAAAACCAAAGGATTGGCAAGAAAACATCAAAGATGTGTAGAACCTCTCATAGCTTAAGCGATGCCTGTCTTGTTTTTTTGGACTTTTGGATTCTGAATAATCCAACCGCCAACCCCATTGGATTTGTAGTGAATACTGCAAATCCAATGGTTTTTTTTAAATGCATGCTTAATTAACTTAACCGATAACTCCTGAACTTACTGTTTCTTAAGCAACAAGCAAGACAGACCCAACATCAAGGCAACCAATAGCAACCAAGTCCATAAATTACCCATTGGAACTGGCGTTGGCGATCCAACCACGTCCACAGGATTGACAATCACAACCCTTATAGCACTTGCCGTGTTCCCTTGACTATCAGTGGCTTGATAAGTGATGTTATAGCTACCAGCAATTGACGTATCAACTGACCCAGAAGCTGTAGCCACAATCGTTCCATCGACTGAATCTGAGGCCGTTGCTCCTTGATCGACAAATGTATCACCCTCGTTTAAGTTCAACGGATTATCGCCAGTGATGCTGATAACCGGTGCAGTGGTATCTTCTATTGTCACCAACTGGGTATCAACCCCAATTAAACCTCCAGAATCAGTTGCACTCCAAATTACGGTTGTGACAGCCACTGGAAAACTCACTGGTGCATCTGATATAACAGGCAATGTGCCATCGACCAGGTCTGTTGCCGTTGCCGTACCTAACGCTACTGTTGTCAAAGTCCCAGTGGCTTCCATGGTGATGTCAGTTGGCGCGGTAATTATTGGCGGGGTGGTATCAACAATGGTGACATCTTGGGAATCCGTGCCGGTATATCCATAGCTGTCTGTCGCAGCCCACAGGATTGAGGTCGTGCCTAATACGAAATTCACACTTTGACTGGGAGCTGCAATTAAACCCGGATTATCTGTATCAGTCACCAAGGCCACGCCCAAAGCTGGACTGGTTAATGGTCCTGTGGCCTCAACTGAAACATCAGTGGGTGCCATTACAACCGGCACAAAAACTTCAAAAGCACCAATGTCTCTGGTATTTAACGCTGCAAAGCCACGTTGATCGCTTGTGGTTGAATCACCATTACCAGCATCAATCGCTTCACTGCCAGGCAATAAAGCATGGGTCATGGTTGAACCACCGTTATCAGCCAATGGACCGATAGTGGTTGTGGTTAATGTTGAAACACCAGGGCAATCACTGACTAGATTATCAGATAAATTATTGCTGCCATTCAGCGTGCCATTTAAATTAGCACATTCAGTACCACCGCCTGTATTCTGATGGAATAATGAATTGCGAAGCATGTTTATTGTGGCATTATCATTTCTAATCCCGGCACCATTACTAACAGCTGAATTTCCTGAGAAGGTGGTATTTTGGAAGGCATTTATAACACCTTCATAAATATAAATCCCACCGCCAGATTCAGCTTCGTTTTCAGAGAAAGTGCTGTTTTGGATGGTTGTTATTGTTGAGTTACTATAGACTCCACCGCCATATAGCACAGCTGAATTTCCTGAAAATGTGCTGTTTTGGATGATGCCTGTATTTGCAGTATTAGATACATTATAATTTTCTATAGCACCACCATACCGTGCTTGATTGCCTGAGAAAGTACTGTTTTGAATTCTAGAAATTGTACCTACATTTTCAATCGCACCGCCACCATCAAACCCAGTAACTAAACCATTGCTTAATGTGATGTTTCTTAAATCTAAATCGCCTGTTGCAGCCACAAACAAAATACGGAATTCCTCAGTAGCAGCATTACTACGAGCAATGCTAAAGCCGTTACCATCCAATAAGATAGCACCAGTAATATAGGGAGTCCCATTACCGCCTTCATTTCCATTGAATCGAGCAGTCAATGTAACATCCGCACTGAGGTTTATCGTATCTGCGCCACTACCAGCGTTACACTCTCCTGTCGCTGCAAAAACAATGTTATCTGTATTGGCAGCTATTATCGCTTCTGATATGGAACAATCACCATCATCTGCGACTGAACCATCGGTGCCAGTGACATTAATGGTGGCTGAATAAACTGAACTTGTGACTAAAAGCAAAAACATGGTGCTTTTTTTGATAAATACACTTAAACGCATAACCCTTCCCCCTATTTTTAAATGATTTTTACATTTTAAAGCATTTTGAAGACTCGAATGAAAAAATTTGCTTAGAAAAACTGCTTAGAGAAACATTCTGTATTGAATTTAAGTTTTATGACTTTTGAGCATAAGGCTATGTTTTCTAGGATTAAAAAGAGGAGCTTCAGCCATCCCTTTATAGCTTTTTTTCTAAGGGGCCACATAAGCACCCATTTTTGAAGCTAGCGAATGTTTATGATTTACAGAATGAAAACAAAATATACAGAAACACAGGAATCATATAAGCCACATAAAGCTTATCAAATAACAAAAGAATGATCCCCAGCACAATATAAATAATTAAACTACCAACAAAACCCAAAAACCATAAATTCAAAAAAAACCTTTAACTGGGTCAGGATAGCTTGATGCTGATGCCATATTAGGCATCATTGCAATAATGGTAATTAATAATTGTCTCAATTTAAGCTCCTTTTGTAGTTTAACTAATCAAGTTTTTCCTTAATTTGGGTGCCTGTCCTGTCTTACCGTCTGTCTTACCTTGTCTTACCTCTTATGGTTAAGTTACTATTTTTACCATAAAAACTGTCTACTTTTCTCAGGCCTTACCAAATTGCTCATTGAAAAAAATCAGTGCCAACTCATAGATTCAATTTCATCGCATACTAAATATTCACTTTTGTGTGAGCTTGATTTATTTTTACGTTTAATAAAATGTTCTACTTCCTTATAGGATTCAAAGGATGCTACACGACCTTCAGATTTATCATACAAAACCAATGAGCCATTGGATTTTTTTATACTATTGAATGATACCGTGTTGTGTCTGCCTATTAATTGTAATCTTTTAACAA
>Ga0209344_10001784_pt1 | contig 26425 bp, 30 predicted proteins | sample Cruoilmetagenom6_FD_187293 | JGI IMG/M metagenome (GOLD analysis project Ga0209344, IMG submission 187293) | Oil polluted marine microbial communities from Coal Oil Point, Santa Barbara, California, USA - Santa Barbara Oil Seep Sample 6 (SPAdes)... | ecosystem: Environmental > Aquatic > Marine... | reverse complement strand
AGGGCAGAACAATCCTGATGGGATTGATGTGAAGAGTGACCAAGACACGGTCAAGTTCACCCCCTATGCCACGATCAAGGACGTATTTGGTCTTTCGATCTTCCTGCTTCTGTTTGCATATTTTGTGTTCTTTAGCCCGAATGCGTTGGGCCATGCTGACAATTACATTGAAGCAAATCCGCTCTCTACACCGCCGCACATTGTGCCGGAATGGTATCTCTTGCCGTTCTACGCAATCTTGCGGGCGATCACTTTTGACATTGGACCGATCTCCTCCAAACTTGGTGGTGTGATTGCAATGTTCGCAGCGATTGCAGTGCTCTTTGTGCTGCCTTGGCTCGATACATCGAAAGTGCGCTCTGCACGGTTCCGTCCGCTTTATCGCCAGTTCTTCTGGATCTTTGTGATTGTATGTATCGGCCTTGGCTATCTTGGTGGCCAACCAGCTGAAGGTGTTTATGTCACCGCAGCGCAGATCCTGACGGCATATTATTTCGCACACTTCCTTATCGTCCTGCCAGTGCTGGGTCTTGTCGAAAAGACAAAACCTCTGCCGGAAAGCATCGCGCAAGCGGTATTGGGTAATGGCGGTGGATCGGCTGGTGCAGCAGCATCATCCGAAAAACGCGGTTAAGGGGGCTAGAGAAATGACCACAGATATGAATGAAACCAAAGCAGGTCCATGCATCTTTACTCGTGCTTGTCGCGTTGTGCCAATTCTTGGTGTCGTGGCAATCCTCGCACTGGGTGCCATGTTCTTATCGACACATGGTGCACGTGCTGCGGGTGGTGGCGTTGAACTTCAATCACGCACATGGGGCTTTGAAGCACCATTTGGGACGTTTGACCGTTCAGCCCTTCGCCGGGGCTACAAAGTCTATTCTGAAGTTTGTGCTGCTTGCCATTCCATGGACCTGATGCGTTTCCGCAATCTTGTTCAAGAAGGCGGTCCTGAGTTCACTGCAGACGAAGCCAAGACAATTGCCGGTGAACATACAATTGCTGCTGAGCCGGATGATTATGGTGACATAAACGACCGCCCTCGGATCCTCGCTGATCCGTTCCCAGCACCGTTTGCAAATGACAATGCGGCCCGGGCATCAAATGGCGGCGCGTTGCCACCTGATCTCTCGATCATTGTGAAAGCCCGCAACGGCAATGAGAATTACATTTATTCTCTGCTGGTTGGTTATGAAGAGGCTCCAGCTGACGTTACCGTAGCGCCTGGCATGAACTACAATGCCTACTTCCCAGGCCACATGATTGCCATGGCATCGCCTTTGTCTGACGAGATTGTCGACTATGAAGACGGTGCGCCGATGACGGTGGAGCAGTACTCACAGGATGTGACAACGTTTCTGACTTGGGCATCTGAGCCAACACGTGAAGCGCGGCATAAGCTGGGCTTTCAGGTCATCATCTTCCTGCTGGTTTTTGCAGGCCTGATGTATTTCACAATGCGGAAAGTCTGGGCTGACCAGCACTGAAGTAAAAGTGACATATGAATATGAGAAAGGCTCCCTTATTGGGGCCTTTTTTGTTAGGCTGGCGCGAAATATTTTAAGGATGTGTGAATGTCTAAGACTGTTCTGGGCGTGCTTGGTGGAAGCGGCGTGTACGATTTTCCCGGTCTCACAAATGAACGCTGGGAGCGTGTGACAAGTCCGTGGGGCGATGCCTCCGATGAGCTTCACTTCGGGGAGTTGGATGGCCTGGAAATGGTTTTCCTGCCCCGTCATGGGCGTGGACATGCTCATTCCCCCACGTCGATCAATTACCGCGCCAACATTGATGTTCTAAAGCGGGTGGGTGTCACTGACATTATTTCCGTCTCCGCGGTCGGTTCGCTGAAAGAAGAACTGCCGCCGGGGCATTTTGTCATTGTTGATCAGTTTATTGATCGTACCATTTCCCGGGAGAAGAGTTTCTTTGGGGAAGGCTGTGTGGCGCATGTCTCCATGGCGGACCCTGTGAACGCGCGTCTGGGCGATCAACTGGAAGCGGCCTGCACGGCGGAGAAGATCACCCATACGCGTGGCGGGACTTATCTGGCGATGGAGGGGCCGCAGTTCTCTTCCCGTGCCGAATCTGAGCTTTATCGGTCTTGGGGCTGCTCGGTGATTGGCATGACTAACATGCCAGAGGCAAAGCTCGCCCGGGAAGCGGAGATTTGTTACGCGACTGTGGCAATGGTCACAGATTTTGATTGTTGGCATCCTCACGAAGATGATGTGGACGTCGCACAGGTGATCCAAATATTGAATGAGAATGCGGACAAGTCTCGCGCAATGTTGCGGCGGATGGTGTCGGTATTGGCAGGACAAGAGCGCGCGCCCTGTCCGCAAGGTCATGACCGCGCTTTGGACACAGCAATCATCACCGCGCCAGAAGCGCGTGATGCTAAGTTGCTTGCAAAACTGGATGCGGTGGCAGGCCGTGTTCTGTAATAGTCTGATGCGCTTTTCAAAAGTGCATCCACAGGAGAAGTAGCGTTGAAAAAAATTGAAGATTACGTCCGCACAATTCCCGATTTTCCCAAGCCTGGCATTCAGTTTCGCGATGTGACGACTTTGTTTTCTGATGCGAAGGGTTTTCGCATGGCGGTAGATGCTTTGGTGCAGCTGCACGTGGGTGCAGAGATTGACATGGTGGCAGGGATTGAAGCGCGTGGTTTTATTCTTGGCGGAGCCGTAGCACATCAGCTCGGTAAAGGGTTCATTCCTGTGCGCAAGCAAGGAAAGCTTCCTCACGACACAATTGCGCAAGAGTATGAATTGGAATACGGCACAGACATGGTGGAAATCCATGCAGACGCTATACCTAAGGGCGCCAACGTGCTTTTGATTGACGATTTGATCGCCACGGGCGGTACCGCGGAAGCGGCCGTTAAGCTCATTAGCCGGGCAGGCGGCAATGTGTTGGGGGCGAGCTTCGTAATCGAACTGCCTGACCTGGCGGGTCGTCAACGGCTTGAAACTTACGACATCGAAGTATTGTCTCTTTGCTCTTTTGACGGAGACTAGATCAGATGCGCATTGATGGTGTTGCTCGACGGACAATTTGGCTCAATCAAGACGGTTGGTCGGTGAGTGTTATCGATCAACGCAAGCTACCGCATGTGTTTGAGACGCTCACACTGGAAGGGCTCAATGATGCCGCACGCGCTATTCAAGATATGGCCGTGCGTGGGGCGCCGCTCATTGGTGTGACAGCCGCCTATGGGTTGGCTTTGGCACTCCGTGATGATCCGTCAGACGCTGGTTTGGATGAAGCTTATGGACGTCTGCTCGCCACACGGCCAACTGCCATCAATTTAAAGTGGGCTCTTGATCACATAAATGAAGCCGTTCGGCACCATGTGCCGCACACGCGTGCCGAAGCGGCATATGTTACTGCACAAGCGATGGCAGATGACGATGTGGAGACGAGCAAGCGCATTGGCGAATACGGCCTGTCGATTATAAAAGGCCTGTCAGAGGCCAAAAGTGGCGCGCCGGTCAATATTCTCACGCACTGCAATGCGGGGTGGCTTGCGACGATTGATTGGGGCACGGCGACGGCACCCATTTATATGGCGCACCAACAAGGGATTGCCGTTCACGTCTGGGTGGATGAAACACGCCCGCGCAACCAGGGTACGTTTCTGACAGCTTTTGAGCTTGGCCAGGAAGGCATTCCGCACACAGTGATTGTTGACAATGCTGGCGGGCATTTGATGCAGCAAGGTCAAATAGACATGTGCATCGTGGGGACCGACCGAACCGCCGCGAATGGAGATGTGGCCAACAAAATCGGGACGTACCTCAAAGCGTTGGCCTCCTATGACAATGGTATCCCGTTCTATGTGGCGCTGCCGCAGACAACCATTGATTGGACTTTGGCGCATGGGCGGGACATCCCGATTGAAGAACGGAGCGTACGTGAGGTCACCCACATCATTGGCGTGACTGCAACAAAGACAATCGAAGAAGTTCAAATAGTCGCCTCGGGCAGTGCGGCTGCAAACCCTGCCTTTGATGTGACACCAGCGCGGTTGGTGACATCGCTGATTACGGATGAGGGAATTTGTGCGGCATCGCGCGATGGATTGTTGTCCTTGTTCCCGGAGCGCACTACATGACATCGCTTGCACAATCCGTGATCGACACCGCTCTCACTATGTCGCGATCCGGCCTGTCGGCTGGCCGTTCAGGCAATGTATCTGTGCGTGATGGCGCACGCGTTCTCATTACACCCACGGGTATGGCTTATGATGCTTTGGTGCCTGCTGACGTTGTTTCTATGGACCTTGACGGACAGGTGCCAGAGGGGTCGCGCAAGCCATCGTCTGAATGGCTCTTTCATGCAGCCATTTATGTGGCGCGGCCTGACGTTGAGGCGATTGTGCACACGCATTCAAATGCGGCTACTGCTCTGGCCTGTGTGGAAGAAGGCATTCCCGCCTTTCATTATATGGTGGCAGCGGCAGGTGGGCGTGATATTCGCTGCGCGCCTTATGCAACATTTGGCACCGAGGCCTTGGCCGAGCATGCAGTTGCCGCTCTCGTGGATCGCAAAGCCTGTCTGCTCGCGCATCACGGGGTGATCGCTTGTGGAAGCGAGCTGGAAAAGGCTTACGATTTGGCTGTGGAAGTCGAAACGCTCGCCGAGCAATATGCCCGTGCGCGGGTGTTGGGTTCTGTTCCTATTCTCAATGACACTGAAATGGACAATGTGCTTCAGAAGTTTCAAGGTTACGGCCAACAAGAGTGATGTCTGCTCTTGGGTAATCTGACTTGAGGAAACTTGAATGTCTGACGAGCGTGTTGAAAACCTGAACGCTTTTACAGCCAACAAACACCCCGGCCATGTTGGGGTTGAACTGACTTATTGTGAAGCCGACCGTGTTGAGGGGCAGCTCACAGTCACGGAACCTGTTGTGGCGGGCACCGGATTTCTTTGGGCGCCTGTGGTTATCACCCTAGCGGACTGGCTGTGCGCTGCTGGAATGGGCCCCAACCTGCCAGAGGGGGCAAGCTTCACTACCGTAGAGTTGAAGACGAACTTCCTTGGTAGCGCGAAAGTAGGTGAGGTTGTTTCTGGGATAGCGCGTCCTGCGCACCGTGGACGCACCACGCATGTGTGGGATGTTGAAGTAAGAAACAACAACTCGGATAAGGTTATTGCATTGTTCCGGTGTACGCAGATGGTTTTACTTCCTCGCTAGACCTTACTCTCTAAATGGTTTCGCTGTTTACCTCAGAAAATCAAGTTGCCGTCGAGTGAGTTTAGTGTTTTTTTAGCGCCTTCCCGATAGCTTCGCCTGAGAATTAGGATCAACAGCTGACGTGCATTGTGGCGATGTGCGCAGACTTTTTGGGTGGAATTTGATGTTCGGCAAAACTTTTGGAAAATCTGCGTCTGGCGCAAGTCATCTTTCGTCGAGTGCTAAGGACGCTATGCTAGCGGCCTTAGACAAGTCACAGGCTGTCATTCGGTTTGATATGGATGGTACGATCATTGACGCCAATGAGAATTTTCTTGGTGCGGTTGGCTACCAGCTGAATGAGATAAAAGGCAAACACCACAGTATGTTTGTTGAGCCAGAATTTGCCAGAAGCGGCGAGTATCAGAAGTTTTGGGACGATCTGCGTCGCGGCGAATTTCAGGCGGCGGAATATAAGCGGCTTGGCAAAGGCGGAAAAGAAATTTGGATCCAAGCCTCCTACAACCCAATTTTCGGAAGCAATGGTAAACCCGTGCAAGTTGTAAAGTATGCGACGGATATTACAGCCCAGACGCTCCAGAATGCTGATTATGCAGGCCAACTTGAAGCCATTGGCAAATCGCAGGCTGTGATTGAATTTGACATGGATGGCAACATCCTGAAAGCAAATGACAACTTCCTGGGGGCGTTAGGCTATTCGCTGACTGAAATTCAGGGCAAGCATCACAGCCTATTTGTCGAGCCGGATTACCGCTCAAGTTCTGAATATAAACAGTTCTGGGCTTCATTGGCGCGTGGTGAATTTCAGGCAGCGGAATACAAGCGTATTGGTAAAGGCGGCAAAGAGATCTGGATCCAGGCTTCTTACAACCCAATCTTTGACCCAAGCGGCAAGCCATTTAAAGTTGTGAAATATGCAACGGACATTACCGGACAGGTTCTAGCAAAACAGGAAGCAGCCCGTGTAGGCGCGCTAGTGGATGAGAACCTAGAAAAAATTCTGAAAGCCGTTAGCAGTGCAAACGAACAATCTGCGTCTGCAGCAGCAGCATCGGGAGAGACAGCACAGAACGTTCAAACAGTCGCCGCTGTGACGGAAGAGTTTGAAGCATCTGCACAAGAAATCGCACGCAGCATGGCGACGTCCAAAGCAGAAGTCGCAAAGGTCACCGCCGAAGCGGTGGAGGCTGATCAGTCAACCCAGAAGCTGGCTGATGCGGCAGAGGCGATGGGTAACATCGTTCAGATGATCCAGGATATCGCAGGGCAGATCAACATGCTTGCGCTTAATGCGACCATCGAGTCTGCGCGCGCAGGCGATGCTGGCAAAGGTTTTGCGGTGGTGGCGTCAGAAGTGAAGTCGCTTGCTAATCAGGTTGCTAAGGCAACTGATGATATCAGTACTGAAATCAATGGCATGCAATCCATTGCTGAGGAAGTTGTGACCCGCTTGGGTGGTATTCGCAATGCGATGGGATCTGTTGAGACAAGTGTGACGGCAGCGGCTGGTGCGGTTGAAGAGCAGACATCTGCTACGCAAGAAATGGCTTCTAACATGCAGACGGTATCCACAGCAGTTCAAGATACGAATGTTAGTCTTGAAAACATTGTAGGTGCGATCGACGAATCCAATCGTTTGGCAACAGAAGGTACGCAATTGTACCGTAGCCTTCAGCACTAAGAAGCAACTCCGTCGGAAAGTGGCGCGAAAGAAAATGTGAAACCCGGTGTCTTTGTGATGCCGGGTTTTTCGTGTGTGCCTGTCTGCATAATCATGCGTTGTCTGATTGACCAAGGGTCGCGGGAGTGTAACGCTGCGCGATAATGATCGGTGCATGTATGCGTTGGGGGGTGTGAAAATGGCTATCAAACGTCGGTATTTTTTGGGCTTAGCGGGATTGGCAGGCGCTGCGGGGCTTTGGTCGCTTTCTGGTAGGGAGAGGTTTTCTGAGCGGTACACGCAAGATGAAGCCGATGCGCTGATTGTACAAAAACAACGGGAACGTGAACTGTCGGGCACGGGGGCCTATGGTCCGCACCTCTACGCTGGATATCGTGGATTGGCCGCATTGCCCTGGTATGAGGTGAATGAACAGGGGCGTCTTGTTCTGGTGGATGACACGGTTCCCGCTGCCATCGACGTGCACGCCCATTTGGGCATGAACATGCTGTTCGCACCTAACCTGGACTTGCAGGTGTCGACACCACGCGTGGAATACATGCTGGATTGTGATGCAACTGATCCTGGCTGCCCTTTGGACCTGGATGTTTATATCAATGCCAATTTCTCAGACGCTGCTTTGCGGCGTTTAACGCTCATGTCTGCGGGGCAACTTTTGTGGGGTGGTGGGCCGGCCGCAACTCACACAATTCCAAACCTGCTTGCTGAGATGGATGATTGTCGGGTGGAGAAAGCACAGATTTTGCCTATCGCCTGGGGGCTTCCGTTTGGTGATGCGTTGACGTCTACCTGGATGACAGAGATCGAAAAGGCAGGTGCTGGATCACGGTTGTTACAAGGCGGGTCTGTGGTGCCAGGAGACCCTGAAGCACCAGGCCACCTGCGTGCTCTGGCTGCCAAGGGCGTGCGCATGATCAAGTTGCATCCCACCATGCAGAGGTTCTATCCCGATGATGCCATGATGGAGCCGATTTATGAAACTTGTGGAGAGTTGGGACTTCCCATTCTCTATCACGGGGGGCGTGCTGGTATTGAGCCAGAGATGACGCATAAGTATGCGCTCATGCGTCACTATGAAGGTGCCATTCGTGACTTTCCGAAGGTGCAATTTGTGATGGGGCACGCGGGCGCACGCGATGTAGACGACGTGATCCCTCTGGCACAGAAGTACGACAATCTGTGGCTCGGCATTCACGGCCAGGGGGTGACGAAGCTGGACCAGCTTATCCGTGAGGTCGGGCCCGACCGTTTGCTGTATGGCACCGACTGGCCATTTTATCACCTTGCCGCGACACAGGCGAAAGTGCTGATCGTGACGGAAGGAAAGCCAGACGTTCGCCACGCGATCCTGCGTGGCAATGCTGAACGTCTTTTTGGGTTTGACGCTACACCTGCTGGCTAAATAACATCCGGCTTAAAAGGGCGTCTGCGTTCAATCAGGCCCTGACCAATGAAGGAAAAGACCAAGATACCCTCTTGATTGAAACCCTCGTTAAGGCTGCGAATGATGCCTTGATAGGGACGGCTTTTCAGGTCGACCTTTTCCGTCGTTGTGCAGCGATAGGTGATGGTGTCTCCTGCACGCACAGGCTTGATCCACTTTAGGTCGAAGAAGCCTGGAGAGGGTCCGCCACGCGGTGCTGTGCGTCCGTCGGGCGCCGGTGTTTCTTCCACCTCAGGCATCGAGCTGCGGGCACCAATCATGAGTTTCATCCAAACGGCCGCGATGTGCCATCCAGCAGCAACAAGACCCCCAAAATGGGTGTCTTTTGCCGCTTCCGGGTCTGTGTGAAACGGTTGCGGGTCGTATTTTTTTGCGAAGCGAATAATATCTTCCGTGCTGAAATTGTGGCTGCCAAGTTCAACGACGCGACCAATTTCAATGTCTTCAAACCAAGCCATTAGTTCGCTCCTGACGTATTGGTGTCAGTGGGGCGACGGCCCATCATGAGCCAGCTTTCTGTGGTCATGATTGTGTCGCCATTAGCGTTCGTCATTTCCCAGGTCCAATTGGTCAGACCCATGGTTGGGCGGCTCTTGGAGGCACGTGTGTCAATGCAGGTAACTTTTACCTTCACGGTCTCACCCGCAAAAAGGGGGCGTCGCCAGCGACACTCTGTGATGCCAGGCGACCCTTGAGTGGCTGCCTTTACATGGAAGGCGTCATATACCAGCCGCATGGCAATGGCGCAGGAATGCCATCCGCTTGCGCAAAGTCCACCAAGCAACGAATCCTTGGCAGCTTCTTCGTCCAGGTGAAAGGGTTGTGGATCGTATTCCCCGGCGAACTCTATGATTTCTTCTTTTGAAATAGTTCGTTCTGCGGTCGTGAAGACTGTGCCGGTTGGCACGTCCTCCCAATAAATTTCCGGCATCATGTTGCTCTTAGTTGTTGAAGCGGAAATGCATGACGTCGCCGTCTGCTACCACATATTCTTTGCCTTCAAGGCGCATTTTCCCGGCATCTTTGGCACCGGTTTCACCACCAAGGGTGGTGTAGGCGTCATAGGCGATGGTTTCTGCGCGAATGAAGCCATGCTCAAAATCAGTGTGAATGACACCGGCGGCGGCAGGTGCCGTCGTACCTTCGGTGATTGTCCAGGCACGGGTTTCCTTTGGGCCACAGGTGAAATAGGTGATGAGGTGCAAGAGGTCGTAGCCAGCGCGGATCAGCCGGTCGAGCCCAGCTTCTGACAACCCGAGTTCGCTCAAATATTCTGTGCGTTCTTCACTGTCGAGTTGTGCCAGTTCTTCTTCGATCTTGGCTGAAATGACAACTGCTACAGCCCCTTCTTCGGCGGCGCGGGCTTCGACTGTTTTTGAAAATTCATTGCCTTCCGATGCACAGCCCTCATCCACATTACATACGTAGAGCACCGGCTTGGAGGTGAGCAGGTTCAGTCCGTTGAACGCCTTTTCTTCATCTTCGGCGCGCTCAGTGTGGCGCGCAGGTTTACCATCACGCAGCAACTCAAGTGCACGGTTGATCAGATCAATCGCTTCTTTGGCTTCTTTGTCCTGGCTCTTGGCTTTTTTCTCCAAGGCGGGCAGACGTTTCTCCAGGCTTTCCAGATCAGCAAGCATCAGCTCTGTTTCGACGATCTCGGCGTCGGAAAGGGGATCAATGCGACCTTCGACGTGGGTCACATCATCATCTTCGAAACAACGCAATACATAGGCAATGGCGTCTACTTCGCGAATGTTAGCAAGAAACTGATTGCCCAAACCTTCGCCTTTGGATGCACCTTTAACAAGACCTGCAATGTCGACGAATGTCAGGCGCGTTGGGATGATCTCTTTTGATCCGGCGGTTTCTGCAAGTTTTGTGAGGCGTGTGTCGGGGACAGCTACGTCACCCACGTTTGGTTCGATCGTGCAGAAGGGATAGTTTGCTGCCTGCGCGGCCGCGGTTTGGGTCAGCGCATTAAACAGTGTTGATTTGCCCACGTTGGGTAGGCCAACGATGCCGCATTTGAACCCCATGGGATCAGTCCTCTTTTTTCGCCGGCCCCGTATTTTTGGTCGCCGGTTTTGAGTTTTTGGGTTGCGGTGGGTTCAAGATGAGATGAACCCGGTTCGCAAAACTTGAATCTTTTCCCTCACCGAGGAGGGGAGCGGCTTGGGCAATTGCATCAAGCAATGGCTCAAGCCATGTTTTGTCGGCTTTCGCAAAATCACCCAGCACATGGCTTGTTACCCGGTCTCTGTCGCCAGGGTGCCCGATGCCAATGCGCAAGCGGCGAAAGTCTGCACCGATATGATCGGCGATTGAGCGTATGCCGTTGTTTCCGGCTGCGCCGCCGCCGGTTTTGATGCGGACTTTGGCAGCTGGCAGGTCCAGTTCGTCGTGTAATACGACCACGTCAGACGGGGTGAGCTTGTAAAAGCGCATCGCTTCGCCAACAGAGCGACCACTTTCATTCATGTAGGTTTGTGGCTTTAGGATGAGTGCTTTTTCGCTGCCCAACTTGCCTTCCGAGAGCAAGCCTTGAAAGCGTTTGCGTTCTGGCGCAAAGGAATGGCGGCGGATGATTTCATCCACCGCCATAAAGCCAATGTTGTGCCGTTGACGGGCATATTTTTCGCCTGGATTTCCAAGGCCTACAAGCAGGATCATGGAACATGTTCCTTATGGGGTGGCCAAGCGGCGAAAGCTGCCTATTCGTTGCTTTCGCTTTCGTCGCCTTCAGCTGGAGCTTCTTCTGTCGCGGCTTCTTCATCCGCAACTGGTTCTTCTTCTTCAGCAGTTTTCGGTGCGATAATTGTCGCAATCGTGAAGTCACGGTCAGTGATCGTCGGCGTCACACCGCCAGGCAATTGGATTGCAGAGATGTGGATCGAGTCGCCAACATCGATGCCGGTCAGGTCGACTTCAATTGATTCTGGAATAGATTCTGCTGGGCAGTTCAATTCCACTTCGTGACGGACGACATTCAAAGCGCCGCCGCGTTTCATGCCAGGAGACTCTTCTTCGTTGATGAAATGCACAGGCACTTCAACAGCGATAGTGGCCCCTTTGCCAAGACGCAGAAAGTCAACGTGGATGACAAAATCACGAACTGGATCGAGCTGCACGTCGCGTGGGATCACGCGCTGAACTTTACCACCGATATCTAGGTCGATGAGATGGCTCATGAAGTTGCCTTTGTTCCAAAGGCGCATAACTTCATTGTACCCAAGTGAGATCAGGTCTGGTGACTTTTTGTCCCCGTAAACTACGGCTGGAACACGTCCCTCGCGACGAAGTGCCCGGGCGACCCCCTTGCCGGCCCGGTCTCGCGCTTGGGCCGTCAAATTTGTATTTTCGGCCATTGCGAATTCTCCAATAAAAACAGGGCCTTATAGGCCCGAATAACGTTCGCAAGTCTCCTCCAGGGGTGTGGAAGCGCGAACGAAGGCGGTAATAGCGCAGAATGTGAGGGAAAACAACCGCTGACTGCTTCAGCCTACGATGATTGGGCGGATGATTGAGCGTTCTGATTGGGTGTTCTAGGACCTCAGTCGAAGAGACTGGAAACAGAGCGGCTTTCCGCCGTCCGGCGCATTGCTTCGCCGATGAGCGGGGCAATGGACACAGTGCGGATATTATGGCTGACGCGAACTGCTTCCGTGGCTTGAATCGAATCGGTGATGACCAATTCTTTCAACTGCGAGGCTGTGACGCGGGCAACTGCACCGCCGGACAAAACACCGTGAGTGATATAGGCGGAAACCTGGGTCGCGCCTTGTGCCAACAAAGCCTCGGCGGCATTACACAGAGTACCAGCTGAATCCACGATATCGTCGACCAGAATACAGGTCCGGCCCTTCACATCGCCAATGATGTTCATCACTTCAGATTCGCCTGCTTTCTCGCGTCGTTTATCAACGATGGCGAGATCTGCTTTGAGCCGTTTTGCCAAGGCACGGGCACGAACCACGCCGCCCACATCTGGTGAGACGATCATGAGGTTTTCACCCTCATAATGATCTTGAATGTCCCGTGTGATCACCGGAGCGGCAAACAGATTGTCGGTGGGAATGTCGAAGAAGCCTTGGATCTGCCCCGCATGCAGGTCAAGTGTGAGAACACGGTCGGCTCCGGCTGTTGCGACGAGGTTGGCGACTAGTTTGGCTGAAATAGGTGTCCTAGCGGCAGATTTTCGGTCCTGGCGGGCATAGCCGAAATAAGGGACAACAGCGGTAATGCGCCTAGCTGATGACCGTTTTAGCGCATCCATGATGATGAGCAGTTCCATCAGATGGTCATTGGCGGGGAAGGACGTGGATTGCATCACGAAACAATCTTCACCCCGGACGTTTTCCTGAATCTCGACAAAGACTTCCATGTCAGCAAATCGACGTACCACTGATTTCGTCAGCGGTAAGTCAAGATATGCACCAATTGCCTCTGAAAGTGCGCGGTTTGAGTTTCCAGCGACCAGTTTCATTCGAATTCCCCTATGGCAGGCTTTGTTGCATTTCTATGCGCCTGCGCGCTTGTGACGTCATCTGCCCTGAGCGCGTTGTAACAAGGCCTGTTGTGGCCTGTAAACCGCTCGGGCGTGTCTCATCGGTAACATTTTCAAACTGGTGGTGTTGGGGCACTGATTAACTCCACAATTCCGGTTGCGGCGGCGTGTCCAGCCTCCAAGGCGATGTCGCCCCACGGACCGGCCACGGACGTGGCTGAAACTTCGTTTGATTGCGTAATAAGGCCCAAAGGAGTGCCCGCTTTGGTGAAAACTGACCATTCAATTTGAACCCGCGCCTGGCCTGCATTGCTTTGCTGCAGAGTGACATTACCCATAATCCGGTAAGCGGACGACGATCCTTCCGTTGAAATGTCGCGTTCTATCAACGCTTCCTGAACAGCGGCGGCCAGCGACAATTGCCCATCACCGGGTGCCAGGCCAACGGCGACATCAAAAAGGGCTCGTTCAGAAAGTGTCGCGCTGCGCATTGGGCCGCTGGGTGAAGCTGAGGCGAGGAGGTAGGTATCAGCAGCAATGTCGGGAACAAGGTTCGGCTCATCCGATAATGCCATAGGAGTAGAAATTGGTTTGACGGAAGGAGCGGGGGCGAGAGCCACATGCTGTGGTGGAGTGGTCCCTTCGGCCAAAGTCGCATCGCGGGCCACAGTTCCTGCAAACGCCGGTTGCTCGACAGGGGTGGGGCTGGGCGCTTGCTGCACAATGGAGGGTGTTGTGAAGTCTATGGGCGCACGCACTGGTTGGGCAGCCGTATCGGCACCAGGTTTGCCTTCAAGTGTGTTGGGCGCGTCATTTCCATTGATACTGGCAGTTGCCAGGTTGGGATCGCCCTCGAGCGGATCACCGATCCAATGGGTGGCATACCAGGACGCGAGTTCATCAGCCGCTGTATCTGCGATATTTTCCAAGGTGGCCTCATCAACCACGCTCCAGGGATCGTAACGGTCCATGTTGCTGGAATTGCGTCGTTGGATGAGCGCGTCGCCGCTGAGCAGCATCACACGTTTTCCGTCGGAGTTTAAAACTTCCCAGATGAGGGCCACAGCGGTGCCACTGCGGGCGGCCCCTGCGCGTGCAACGCCTTTGATGGTGAGTTCTGGGATGGAGCCAGTCCGTGCGAGCGGCAATTGCTTGGCTATGCTGGCCTCTTGAAAGCGGGCGAGCAAGTGACTGGCTAATTCGTCTGGCAAACCGGCAGGCAGTTGAATGAAGATGCCGTTGCGCTGGAGAGGACTGATGGTTGCGGTTATGAGGCCGACATCAAGAGGGTCTGCTGAAATGAGCGAGCCTGCATGCGTGGCCGGGTCGGCGACATCATCTGTGCATGAAGCGAGCGCCAGGAAAAGAGCAAGCCCTGCGACCCGAAAAACAGGTGAGTGATGTCCGTCAATCCATGCGAACCTATGAGGCTTTTGCCCCTTGCTGTCGCGGATCAATGTCTTGGTCAGCTTGCTCACTCGAAGATCGCCCCTTTGGCTGACGCGGGAACTATAGCGATTCGCGTCGGGACTAGGGTAGCAAGGTGAGCGCGCTGACCATAGACCGATAAATTTTGAATGAAGACTGGTGGGCGTGTTTGCTGACTAGGTTTATTTTTTGAGCCAGCGAAAAGATTGGATCAAGGCTGTTTTGCCATCTGCTTCAATCATGCGCCCGTGGGCCAAGATGATTCGCTCCGGGTTCCACGCCAACATGCGTTCCAAGGCGGCGCGTGCCTTTTTTTTCCGCCAGAACGTCATGCGCCAATCTGGTGGCGTGATGGCTCGATTGTACATGCCAAAGATGCGCATGAGCATCCTCATGAAAAATGGTTGATCGCTGCAAAAATGTTCCATCAGATCGGCGAGCAAAAGCGTGCGGCTCGCCCGATGGAAAAAGACAACTTCCTGCATGACAAAACTGCCACCGAAAATCAGTTGGTCGATATCTTTTTCCCAAGCGGCTTCAGGCGTGTCGGTCAAGTTCGCTGCAAAGTTGAGGTCGCGTCGTTTTTTACGGAGGCCCGGCGAGGCGTAAATGTTTGCTTCTGGAAAAGCCGATTGCCATTCGCCCATGTAGAGGTGATGAAGTTTATTGGGGGACACAATGTGTCTGACATCCCCCAGGGCGCCTAGTTCAAAGCGCAAATCAGCGGTCAGGGCAACGGGTGAATGAATGAAGAGGCTGTCGTCACTTAGCTTTATGACCGTCATACGCGTGCCAAATGGCATGCCATAAAATGAGAGAGGGCGTTCTTTGACCCAAACATTCTCGACAACCTGTTTCATTCTGTCTCTCGCAATGCGATGGCACTTATCTGTCTTCCATAATCAGGTTCGCCCGCATGGGTTGTGCGCCTATAGGAGAAAAAATGTTGCGGGTCAGCGTAGGTGCATTGAGCAATTACCTCGACGCCAGCTAGGCCTTGGTTTTGCAGGCGATCTCTTGTGAACCCCGTGAGGTCAAACTGCCTATGGCCGTCGCGTGCACTGTCGATGAAATAGGGTGCGTAGGCAGGGTCTTGAGAGGTGAAATTTGTTTCAAAACCTGCGCCCACTTCGTAGTTTGCCTGAGAAATGCAAGGGCCGACACAGGCAGCAATGTTTTCGCGGGTCGCGCCCAACTTGGTCATGGCCTGCACAGTTGCTTCTAGAACCCCTCCGAGGGCGCCTTTCCAACCGGCATGGGCTGCCCCAATGACACCGGCTTTTTTATCCGAAAATAGCACGGGCGTGCAATCAGCGGTGAGGATACCCAGAACGATACCCCGGTCCTTGGTTACCATTGCGTCGGCATGCGGGGCGGCATTCGGTTCCCACAGGTTAGATACCTCCACCACCGATGGAGAATGTACCTGATGAACTGTTAGAAGTTTTTCGCGTGCGATGCCCAGATCGTCGGCCACACGCCCTCTGTTTTCAACAACGTGAGCGCGCAGATCATCTGAGCCAAGGCCGCAATTTCGCCCTGCATAAATGCCAGTGGATACGCCGTCCTCGCGCGTGAAAAAACCATGTGAAACAGATGTCATGGCAGACAAGAGGTCAGATCGGATCATGCGTATTTCTCGATCTTTCTGTGCTGTGTCCTATTCTGCAAATCCAGCAGGCGTTGAGACGTTCGGGCTGGTCAGAGCCATGACTTTGAAAAGTTTGCCCATCGCTTCTTGTTCCGTCAAGCGGGCAAGGCTTGTATCAATTTCCAGCGCTTGTGCGGGTGTGGCGCTTTGTCTTAATTTTGCGGCGCGGGCCTCTATGCCGAGTGCCTTCAAAAAGCAGCCTTGTTGTACTGGTTCACAAGGGGCGCAGCCCTCGGCTTTTTCACGGAGGTTGGCGAAGTCCACATGAGCGGTGACGTCTGCTTCACCAGGCATGTCGAGAACATCCACATACTTGTGGTTCTTCATCGCCTGTAGCGTATCACCCGGTGCGCTTTCCAAGTGACCATAATCGATGATCAACGCCGCTCCAGGGTTCGTCTGTAAGCGTCTTGCCAACTGGCTCACGATGGTCTCTGCCAGCGGACATATTTCAATGATGGAACCCAAGCGCGCGTTTCGCACAGGGGCCGGCAAAAGCTCAGGAGAAATAGCATCTTGAGTTAAGCCGAATTGGAAGGGCAGGTCTGATTGTGGAGGTGCAAGACCGATGCGGCGTTCGCACCAGCCAAGCTCTGTGCGTTGAAATTGCCGGATGGGCAGCGCGTCGAAAAACTCATTGGCGATGAGAAGAAGTGGCCCGGCTGGTAACTCACTGAATGTGTTGTACCAACTGGCTGACGGCACATTTTTCTTTTGTGCTTCGCGCAAAATGGAGCTCATTTCAACAAATGCCACACGCGCGGCTTTGATGAAATCTGGAACAATTGCGGCGGCACGCAGGGCGTCGGCCATCAGGGTCCCGCGCCCGGGTCCGAGCTCTGCCAAAACAAACGGGTCGGGTCGTCCCAGCTTGTCCCACATGTCCACACACCACAGGCCCAGTAGCTCACCAAACATCTGTGAGATTTCCGGCGAGGTTGTGAAATCACCCGCGCGACCAAATGGATCACGCGTGATGTAATATCCATGCGCCGGGTGGCTGAGGGCAAGATCCATATAGGTCGCAACAGAAATGGGACCTTCCTGCTGAATGAGATCTATGAGGTAACGCGTGAGCGGCGAATGTGTGTCCGTCATGTCTCTTAGCGCTGGGTCGACCGTTGCGCCCACCAGATCACCGCTATGCCTGCCGCAATCATGGGCAGCGATAGCACCATGCCTTGTGTGATGGGCCCGAGAAGGTACCCAATATGAGCATCTGGTTCCCGAAAGAATTCAACGAGAATGCGCGAAAGGCCATATCCCAAGAAGAAGGTGCCAGCGACAGTCCCTGGCCGAGACAGCGCATTTGTGTGGTGGGTCAGAAAGCGCAAGAGGGCAAATAGTACCAAGCCTTCCAAGAAGCCTTCATAGAGTTGGCTTGGATGGCGCGGCAAGGGGCCGCCATTGGGAAAGATGACCCCCCATGAGACATCTGTTGTGCGGCCCCATAGTTCGCTGTTGATGAAATTAGCAATGCGGGCCAACAAAATGCCAATCGGCGTCACCGCTGCAACACCATCCGCCAGCGACCAGAGCTGGATTTTGAACCGCCTTGCATACAAAAAAATTGCGACAACGACCCCAAGGAAACCCCCGTGAAAGGACATGCCCCCGTTCCAGACAGCAATGATATCGCCGGGGTTAGAGAAGTAATAGCTGGGGTTGTAAAACAGGATGTAACCAATGCGTCCGCCGAGAATGACGCCTAAGGCTGCCCACAGAAGCAGATCGTCTGCCTGGTCCCGCGTGAAGGGGGCTTTTGTCTTTTTGCCCGTCTTTGATGACCAGATGACGTCCGTGTCAGCCAGTTTCATCAGATACCGCCAGCCAAATATCAATCCCGTAATGTAAGCAAGGGCATACCAACGAATGGCAAAGGGGCCGATCTGAAAAAGAATGGGGTCAATGTCGGGAAAAGGCACGGGCGATCTTTCAGGTAAGGGGCGAGGATAGGAGGGCTTCGCTAGTGTCTCCGTGAGCCACTTGGTGTCAAGTGAGGCTATGAGGTGTCAAGCCAGCAGATTGATTGGGCATCTCGTCACAGGGGATGAGTTGGACTGGAAATATTTTCTGGCTGGAGTATGGTCAGCCGAACTTGAGGCGTGATCGCCCGTGTGATTTGGAGAGAGCCCATGACCCAATATGACAACCGCCTGCTGGATGATGTTGCCAAGCTCTTCACCTCTGCTGCAGGGGCGGCGCAAGGTGTGCGCCAAGAAATTGAAGCCATTGTAAAAGGGCAGGCGGAACGGTTGATTTCTGATCTGGACCTTGTTTCGCGCGAAGAATTTGAAGCCGTGCAGGCTATGGCCGCGCGCGCGCGTGAAGAAAATGAAGACCTGAAAGCGCGTTTGGAAGTGCTTGAAGCTGCAATTTCCTCGCAAAGCTGAAGTCGAGGTGCCTTTGAGGCGGTCGGCATGTAATTTCATTTGATTTCTCCACAGTTTTTTTGATTTCTCAACATTGCCGGTGCTTGCACCGACTCACCTGTTGAGGCACGGTAGTTTGTGTTTTGATGTGGCTAGTCCACTAAATGTGGGTTTTTTGCATATGTAGACCGCCACACAGGCGGGATGCGCGAGCGGATGGGGATCGTGATGAAAGCGACATTGATGGCGCCAGATTATGTCGATGCCAATCCTCTCGACCTTTTAGAACAGGTTGCTGACTTGAAAGATTGGGCTTTTGACCGGTCTCATGAGCAGGAGCTGAATGTTGCGGTGGTTGGCGAATGGCGCGATTACCAGATTTCATTGAATTGGCGCGATGACTTTTGTGGTTTGCACATGGCCAGTGCGCTCGATCTGCGTGTTCCCCCGGAAAAACGAAATGATGTGCGTGATCTTTTGGGGCTTATCAATGAGCAACTTTGGTCCGGCCATTTTGACATGTGGTCTGATGATGGGACTGTGTTGTTTCGCGATACGCTGCTGTTGTGCGGCGGGGCGGCGGCAACTCCTGAACAGTGCGAGGCTCTTTTGCAACTTGCCGTAGAAGCATGTGATCGCTACTACCCTGCACTGAATTATGTGATTTGGGCCGGTCGGACACCGCAGGAAGCGATGGCTGCTGCTATGTTTGAGACTCATGGCAACGCCTGACATATTGGGCGTTTCGTATTGCGCCAAATTGACTTTCTAAGTGGGTGAGCAAAATGCTGCGTTTCAATGAACCGCTGGTGCTGGTAGGCGCCGGTAAAATGGGTGGTGCTCTTCTTTCTGGCTGGCTTGGCCCCAAGGGAGATGCGAGTGAGGGTCTTGCCCCGGAAAATGTTTTTCTGCGCGACCCTAAGCCATCTGTCGAAATAGCCGACCTGGTCGCGACCCGGGGGTGTTCGCTCAATCGTTCTGTAGAAGAAATAGCGGCGGTTGGACCGCGCATTGTCATTCTTGCCGTTAAGCCGCAGATGATGGACGTGGTTTTGCCAGACCTGCGCCCGTTGGTGCAGCCCGGCACGCTCTTTGTGTCAATTGCGGCGGGGGTTAGCCTACAAAAACTTTCCGATCTGTTGGGCGACGGGGCGATGATCGTGCGCGCTATGCCCAACACACCGGCCTCTGTGGGCTTGGGCATTACGGCTGCGATTGGTAATACGCTTGTGAATGCTGATGATCGGGCCGTTTGCGACGCATTGCTGGGAGCTGTGGGTGATGTGGTTTGGCTTTCTCAAGAAGCTCAAATGGACGCGGTTACCGCCTTGTCTGGCAGCGGCCCTGCTTATGTATTTGCATTGGCGGAATGTATGGCAGCGGCGGGCGAAGCCTTGGGCCTTGAGCCGGAATTGGCAGCACAGCTCGCGCGGACAACAGTAGCGGGTTCAGGGGCAATGTTGGGTCAGCTACCAGAAGATGCGGCTACATTGAGGAAAAATGTGACATCTCCTGGAGGGACAACCGCTGCGGCCCTTGATGTCCTAATCGGAGATCAAGGCCTGTCGCAGCTTATGCGAAAAGCCATGTCTGCCGCACATGCACGTTCACGTGAGCTTGCTAAATAGGTCATGTAAACAAATTTGCGCTACACTCCCTCTTAGAGACGATGAACTGAAGAGTGTGATTGGCGATGACGCCTCCAAAACTTGCTGCAGAAACGACCGCTGAAGACCCCTCCGCTGAAGAAGCGTTCTGCGAGGACACGTCAGTTGAAGACCGGCTCATTGATGCCGCTTTGGCATTGACGAGCACCAAGCCGTGGGGCGCGGTGCTGCTGTCGGATGTCGCGCAGGTAGCTGGGGTGACGCTTGCAGACTTGCATATGGTTTTTGACAGCAAGAAATCCATCCTGAACGCATTCTCCCGCCGCACAGACGTTAGTGTCCTGCGTGCTGTTGATCCTGAGGACCAGGAGGGTGAGAGCCCGAAAGACCGCCTTTTTGATGTGCTGATGCTGCGGTTTGATGAACTTCAGAAAAACAAGCCAGCCGCGATGGCTATTGCGCGTCATTTTACCGGCGATCCTTTTGGTCTGTTGGCCGGTGTTAAGCCCGCTTTGCGCGCGATGCACTGGATGCTGGAAGCAGCCGCTATCGATGCTGGAGGAATTAAGGGAGCAGTGCGGGCACGCGCCCTTGGCGTGGTGTGGCTCGCGGCTTTTCGGGTCTGGCTCGATGACGGTGACGATATGAGTAAAACGATGGTAGAGCTTGATCGTCGTTTGCAGCAGTCAGCTGCTTTGTGGGGCACAGATGATGCCGCTATCGCGGAAGAGTAATCTCGGCTCTCAAACCACCGAGCGGGCTTTTAAAGAGAGAGATATCACCGCCGTGGCTACGCGCTATGTCTCTTGCGATGGCAAGTCCCAGGCCTGTGCCCGCCGTATCAAGATTGCGGGCTGTGTCCAGACGATAGAAGGGGCGAAATACTTCTTCTAATTGGTCGTCTGGGATGCCTTCTCCATTATCGTCGACTGTGATGGTCACGGTTTTGTCATCGGCTACGAGAGTGACCCGAACGGTGTCGGCATATTTTGTCGCATTGTCTACCAGGTTTGTGAGGCAGCGCTTGAACATGGCGCGGCGGACAGGGAGTTGAACTTTAGGGCCCAGTTCCAAGGCAATTCGGTTACCGTTGCGTTCTGCATCAAAGCGCACTTCGCTCAACAGATCAGAAAGATCGATGAGTTGCGCGGCTTCGCCTTCCTCACCACGCGCAAACGCCAGATAGTCTTCCAACATGTGTTCCATGTCGCGCACATCGGTTTTTAATTCTTCAATTTCAGGTCCTTCACCGAGCATGGCGAGTTGGAGCTTGAAGCGGGTCAGTGGTGTGCGCAGGTCGTGGCTGACGCCTGCCAGCATGGCAGTACGTTGGTCGATTTGGCGCTGAATGCGCTCTCGCATATCTAGAAATGCAGCGGCAGCACGCCGAACCTCTTGGGCGCCTGACGGCTTAAAAGCTGTTACGTCGCGCCCTTTGCCAAAACTTTCCGCAGCGCGGGCGAGGCGTTCAATAGGTCTAATTTGATTTCTCAGAAACAAGATGGCGATGGCGATCAGAAGGAGAGAGGCTCCTACCATCCAGACCAGAAAAATATGTGTGTTGGTTGCATAGACCCTGCTCCTAAGCGGCAAAACACGGACGACACCCGTTGGCAGTTGAATGCGAATGTCCACATAGTCGGAATAAGACATTGTGTCGATCCAGTAGGGCCTGCCTATACGCGCTTCAATCTGTTCCTTTAGCGATTGCTCCAGGAGAGAAAAACTATTCTCTGGTGTTTCAAGGGGCAGGGTTTCATCTGGTCGGAATGAGACGCTCATCTCGAGCTGTTCCCAGGCGAGGGCAGTCAATTGAGGGGCACCTGGCTCATCTTCATGAAACGTATCATTGGCTGCCACAAGCAAAGCAATGTCGCTGACGACAGCACTGGAAAGGCGTTCTGTGACCATTTGCCAGTGTCGTTCCAGAAAGACATAGGTAATTACAACTTGTAGGAGAACCATTGGCGCCACAATGATAATGAGCGAGCGGCCATATAGACCGCGTGGCATAATACGTTTTAGTAATTGAAAAGGTTGGTATGACGTTTTGCGGTGGCTGTCAGTCTTGGGAGGACGCAATGCCTCGCGGCCTTCTCCTGCTGCCCCGTCATTTTGAACGTCGACGCCACTCATTTGTGATCTGCCTTTTACTCACTCGGATCAATCAGGTTTAAGAACGTAACCCAGACCACGCACAGTTTGCAGATAAATTGGATTTTTTGGATCCAATTCAATTTTTCGGCGCAACCGGTTGATCTGAACGTCAATGGCGCGCTCTGTTCCTGCTTCATCGTTCAGCAATAAGACACGCGACAATGTCTCGTTCGGGCGATCTGTGAAGAGATGCAGCATTTGCACTTCTCGGTCTGTTAGCCGCACCATTGATCCCTCACACCATAATTCGCCGCGTTCCTTGTCGAAACGGCAGGGGCCAAAGCGCAGTTCCTTTTTATCGGCTCCCGGTGAGGTGGTCCGCCGCAGAATAGTGCCGATGCGTAAGAGCAGTTCACGTGGTTCAAACGGTTTTGGAAGGTAATCGTCTGCACCTCGCTCCAATCCTTCAATACGATGCTCCGTCTCCGCGCGTGCTGTCAGAAGAAGGATGGGGACTGTTGAAGTCTCGCGGAGAGATTGAGTCAACTCAAGACCTGTTTCTCCCGGCATCATGACATCAAGTACGATTAAATCGTAGGTGAGTCCGTTAAGTCTACTCCGCGCCTCAGCGGCGTTTTCAGCCGTTGATATACGAAAGCCATGATCGCTCAGGTATTTTTTTAGAAGTTCACGAATGCGCCGATCATCGTCAACGATTAGTATGTGGGGTGTGTCTTCATCGAAGGAGGCCACAGATTGCTGAACTACAACCTCGCTCATCACGGCACCTCGCCATTGGTAATAAGAGCCTCAACGGTCGTCCGTTCATCATCATTTATGAGATCAAGAAGGATCTTGCGCCAGGTTTGCGCTGCCTCGGGACCTGCATTTTGCAACGCGCGCGCCACACGCTCATGTTGAGGAACCGCAAGGCGTCGCTCCAGGTTGATGCCCTCGTCGGTGAGATGAAGGTGGCGTTGTCTGCGATCCCGTGTGCCCGTAATTTGTTCGACAAGTCCGCGTTCGATGAGTTCTCGCAAGACACGTGCAAGGCTTTGTTTGGTGATCCGTAAAATGGACAAAAGTTCTGCAACGGTGATGCCTGGATGCCGGGCGACAAAGTGGATGACGCGATGATGAGCGCGGCCCAACCCATCACTTTCCAAAATAGCATCGGGATCGCTCACAAAATCTCGATAGGCAAAGAACAGCAATTCGATTGCCTGAATGAGTGCCTCTTTTTCAGCCGGGGCATCAGCAGAAGGTGAGGCTTTGGGCGCATCGGATGCGCCTGAAGAGGTTTTTATGTCAGCCATGTTGACATATATCCATAACATAGTTACCGTGAAGACTGAATTTGCGACAGAAATGAACCCAACAGGCCATTTTGTCGTGTCGATGCGAGTATTTTGGCCCAATTACAGGGCGAACTGCAATTTTTCTAGTCAGTTTGAAATTGCAGGTAAAAAATGCTCGCTGACTGGCACGCGAGAAAGCGGACAGGTTGGTCAGGAAATTATCGGGATCCAGGCTCATGGCGGACATTCCATTCGATCAGCGAGACGGTTTTATTTGGTTCAATGGCGAATTGGTGCCATGGGCAGATGCTAAAGTTCACGTCCTGACCCACGGTTTGCATTATGCAAGCTGTGTGTTTGAAGGAGAGCGCGTCTATGGCGGCGAGATTTTTAAATTACGTGAACATACTGAACGGCTTTTCTACTCAGCGGAAACATTAGGCTTCGAGATTCCCTATACAATAGCGGAAATTGACGAGGCGTGCCGCAAAGCTGTTGCTGCACAGAATATTGTTGATGGCTATGTGCGCCCATTTGCGTGGCGCGGTAGCGAAATGATGGGTGTGTCAGCGCAGAACAACAAGATTAATGTGGCTGTCGCCAGTTGGGAATGGCCTTCCTATTTCGACCCAGAAGAACGCAAAAAGGGTATTCGCGTCGATATGGCCGAATATAGGCGCCCGTCACCAGAAACCATTCCCTGCCATGCAAAAGCCGCTGGTCTTTATATGATCTGCACGCTTTCAAAGCATGCGGCAGAGAAAAAAGGTTATGCGGATGCGTTGATGCTGGATTATCGCGGCCTGGTGGCTGAGATGACAGGAGCCAATGTATTTTTCATTAAAGATGATGTTTTGCACACGCCGACACCTGACTGTTTTCTGGACGGGATTACACGGCGCACTGTGATGGACCTTGCGCGCAAGCGTGGTTATGAAATTGTTGAGCGTCAGATTAAGCCAGGAGAGTTGACGGATTTCAGTGAGTGTTTCATCACGGGCTCTGCTGCAGAAGTGACGGCGGTTTCTGAAATTGGGCCATACAAGTTTCGGCCCTCTGACATTACTTTTAATCTGATGGCGGACTACACAGCCGAAGTGCAGCCCAAAGTCAGCACTGCCTAAAAAGGTATGTGCCTAAGATTTTGGATTTGAATTAGGAGATGCTGTCCATCTTTGGGCGGCGTTTTCGTCTGTGCTTCTAGACGCGATCCAAGTTTCACCTTCAGGGCCTGTTTCCATTTTCCAGAAAGGTGCTTTCGTCTTCAGCCAATCCATCAAGAATTCAGCTGCTTCAAAGGCGGCTTGCCTGTGCGCCGATGTTGTGATGACCAGCACAATGCGATCACTTGGTTGAAGGGGGCCAACCCGGTGGACGATCAAACTTGCGTTCAACGGCCAGCGACGGTGAGCTTCTTCTTCGATGGCGCTAAGCGCCTTTTCGGCCATGCCGGGATAATGCTCCAGCGTTAGGGTTTCAACACCTCGGCCGTCATTGTGATCGCGCATGTACCCAACAAAGCTGACCGCTGCACCCACGTCTGTCCGACCGGCGACAAGTGCATCAAGTTCTGCGCCGGGATCAAAATCTTCTGTTTGAACTCTAACCATCTCAACCGCCAGTGAAGGGGGGGTAAAACGCGACTTCTGTTGCGTCAGTGATGGAAGCGTCGTGTGTCGTTTCCACCATGTCGACGGCAACGTGAATGACCTCGCGGTCTTCGAAGGCAGCCGCATAGCCTTCGCCGCGCTCAACGAGTGTGATGATTAGATCTGACACGCTGAAAGGTTTGCCGTCGGGTAGATCGATGCTTTCTTCAGAACAACCAATGCGATCTCGTATCCAAGCGAAATAAAGAACCTTCATACCAACTCCAGCCTCTCAGGCATCACTCCTCGGCGACCCCGTCATCTTCTATGACATGGCGCAAACCGCTGCGGAAATAGTCATACCCGGTATATAAGGTAAGTAAGGCGGCAATCCAGAGCAGCCAGATGCCAATTTCTTGTGTGCCCGGGACAAGTGCCTCGCCGGCATCGCCCGCTAACAAAAAGGCGATGGCAAACATTTGAATGGCGGTCTTCCATTTGGCCAACTCGGTTACGGGAACGCTTACGCGGACTTCGGCGAGAAACTCCCTTAAACCTGAAACCAATATCTCCCGGCTTAAAATGATGATGGCTGCAAACACAGAGCCCCAGCTGATTGTATCGTTGGCCACAAGCATAAAGAGAGCTGCAGAAACGAGTAGCTTGTCTGCAATGGGGTCCAACATGCGGCCAAGATTGGAGGTTTGTTTCCAAGCTCTGGCAAAATATCCATCGAAATAGTCAGTGATGGCTGCAAGAGAAAAAACACCCAATGTGGCCCAATTTGCTGTTGTTCCTTCAAGGTAGAAGGCTGCAACCAGCGCAGGAACCATCAGAATGCGCGCATAGGTGAGCATGTTGGGAAGGCTGGTCAGCACCTTCGTTCGTCGTTCCGCTCTTTGTTCTGCCGTCTGATTCATGGTGTCTATCATAGCATTGCTTTGCGTCATCTAAGTGGCGCACATGCAAATTGATGAGATTTATCTCCGTCAGTTAGTCGGGGGTGCCGTGAAAATGGTTGTAAACGGCATTGGCCACCTTTTCAGAAATGCCTTCAACAGCTTGCAAATCGGAAAGACCTGCGCGCGACACGGCTTTGGCCGAGCCAAAGTGATTCAAAAGTGCTCGTTTTCTGGTTGCCCCGACGCCTGCAACATTGTCCAGCGGATTTGCGCGGGTTTGTTGGGCTCTGCGGGTACGGTGTGACCCAATGGCAAAGCGGTGAGCCTCATCCCGTAACCGTTGCAGATAATATAGAAGTGGGCTTTTTTCTTGCAGGGAAAACGATGGTTTGCCTTTCATAAAAAAGCGCTCACGGCCAGCGTTTCGATCTGGTCCTTTGGCAATTGAAATCACAACAACGTCGTCAATGCCAAGTTCCTCCATCACCTCATTGGTGACGCTTAACTGACCTTGACCACCGTCAATCAAGATGGCGTCTGGCCAGCCGTTGGCGCGCCTGTCATCAATTGAAAGAGCGGTGTTAACTTCGGTTTCTGTGGCGGCAGCGCTTTCCTTTAACAGTCGTGTGAAACGCCTTGTCAG
>Ga0209344_10001782_pt1 | contig 26450 bp, 14 predicted proteins | sample Cruoilmetagenom6_FD_187293 | JGI IMG/M metagenome (GOLD analysis project Ga0209344, IMG submission 187293) | Oil polluted marine microbial communities from Coal Oil Point, Santa Barbara, California, USA - Santa Barbara Oil Seep Sample 6 (SPAdes)... | ecosystem: Environmental > Aquatic > Marine... | reverse complement strand
CAGTCCGGTAGCGCACACACCTGGGGGCCGTGGGGGCGTCACGCCAAAAAGCGTGATCATCACGACCAAATGAAAATGAGATAGACAATTAAAGAATAAATAACACAATTTCGGGATGTAGCGCAGTCCGGTAGCGCACACGGCTGGGGGCCGTGGGGTCGCAGGTTCAAATCCTGTCATCCCGACTAAATTAAAAATGATTTGCCTTTGGCAAATCATTTTTTGTTTGTGGGAGCGTCAAAAGTTCGCTTTTGTAAGCAATCACAAACAAAAAATGATGGAGGCGACAGCCTTCATTTTTTAATTTGCAATGAGGGTTTATTAGGATTCTGTAAATCCTGTCATCCCGACCATTAAAAGCCTATAAAAATCTTTGATTTTTATAGGCTTTTTTCTTTTTATAGCGTTGTCAACGCCAGTTGAGCAAAAGCTGAAAAAGAAAAAAGCTGTGAAACCGCATTTCGCGGTTTTGGCTTTTAATGAGCATCATCCCCCCTTAAGGATCACCGAAGCAAAGCGGAGGTAATCCTGTAGATTAACTATTCAAACTTGATTTCTGTAAAAATTATGAAGTCATACCAATTTTCATCGACTTCATCTAATAAACTCTAAAAAATCCAGTTCTAGATTTTATCAAAGTGGTCTTGAAAACCGCTAAAAAATAGAATAAAAAAACCTCCCAGTTAAAGTCGAGAGGCGAACTTAAATGTTTTCACAACGGAATAATCCTTATTGTGAATTGCTTTCAGACTGCTAACATACTAATAAAATTTGACAGAAAAAAGGGGAAAAATCCCCTTTTTTATTTCCCTAATTTTTCTGTACTTGTAGGTTCCTTTTAAAAACCAAACAAAAAATGAAAAAAATACTCGGATTAGATTTAGGAACTACCAGTATAGGTTGGGCGTTAATTAATGAAGCAAGTAATGAAAGTGAAACTTCAGAAATTATAAAACTCGGTGTTCGGGTTAACCCGCTATCATCAGATGAAAAAACAGATTTTGAAAAAGGAAGACCATTATCTACAAATGCAAATCGAACCTTAAAACGTGGGGCACGACGTAATTTACAACGCTACAAACAACGTCGAAAAAACCTTATTGAAATTTTAATCAATAATGGTTTAATTACCAAAAACACTCCTTTGACGGAAATCGGTAAAAATACCACCCATGAAACTTTGAGATTAAGGTCAAAATCGGCAAGAGAGAAAATTAAATTAGAAGATTTTGCCCGTGTTTTATTAGCAATAAATAAAAAACGCGGTTATAAAAGCAGCCGTAAAGCCAATAATGAAGAGGAAGGTCAAGCGATTGATGGTATGGCTGTTGCCAAAACGCTGTATGAAAACAACCAAACACCTGGGCAATATGTCTTAGAATTACTGAAAGACAACAAGAAGTACATTCCAGACTTTTATCGTTCAGATTTACAAGCTGAATTCGAGAAAATTTGGAATACTCAAAAAAAATATTATCCAAACGTTTTAACAAATGAACTTTATGCTTCCTTGCAAGGTAAAAACAAAGGGGCAACTTGGACAATTTGCCAAAAACCTTTCAATATTCAAGGTGTAAAACTAGAAGGAACTGCTTTTGAACAAAAACTAAAACGCTACGAATTGCGTGTAGCTGGATTAATAAAACAATTAGATTTAGAACATTTAGCTATTGTTTTTCAAGAAATAAACAATAATTTAAATCAGTCAAGTGGTTATTTAGGAGCAATTTCTGACCGCAGTAAAGAGCTATATTTCAATAAAGAAACCGTTGGTGAAAATTTACACAAACAATTACTTAAAAACCCACATACTTCACTTAAAAACCAAGTGTTTTACCGACAAGATTATTTAGATGAGTTTGAGAAAATTTGGGAAACACAAGCACAATTCCATCCTCAATTGACCCCAAATTTAAAATTAGAAATCCGCGATATTATTATTTTTTATCAACGTAAATTAAAATCTCAAAAAGGCTTATTGAGTTTCTGTCAGTTTGAAAGTTGGGATCAAACTTTTATAGAAAAAGAAACTGGAAAAACTAAAACACGAACTATAGGTAACCGAGTGATCTCAAAATCATCTCCACTTTTTCAAGAATTTAAAATATGGCAAAACTTAAATAACATCGATTTTAAAAACTCTTTAACAGGAGAAATTATAGAGATTTCCAAACTAGATGATGATATTCGAGAAGCTATATTTTGCGAACTTAATGTAAGAGGCGACCTAAAACCTAAAGATGTTTTAAAAATACTTTCAAGATTCTTTAAAATTGATAAAACTTCGGAATGGAAATGTAATTTTGACAGAATAGAAGGTAATCGCACAAATGCTTCTTTGTATGACATATATCAAAAAATTGCAGAACATGAAGGTTACGGTCTAGATTGGAAGAAACAATCGGCGCAGCAAATAACTGAAGAATTAAAAACGATATTTCCTGAAATAGGCATAGATGTATCAATTTTAGATTTTAATTCTGAATTAGATGGGTCACGCTTTGACAAGCAATCTAGCTATCAACTTTGGCACTTGCTTTATTCGGCAGACGATGAAATTAAAATTTCTGAGGAAGATAAATTAACCTATGGAAATGAAAATGTAGCTCTAAAAAAGAAGTTAGACCTTAAATACGGTTTTAAACCATACTATGCATCTTTATTAGCAAATATAACTTTATCACAGGATTATGGTAATCTATCATCTAAAGCCATCAGAAAAATAATTCCATTTTTAAAATCAGGCAACATTTATTCTAAATCCTGTGCTTTAGCAGGTTACAACCATTCTAACAGTTTAACAAAGGAAGCATTTGAAAACCGAGAATTAAAACCAAAATTAGAACTACTTAAAAAAAATAGCCTCCGTAATCCAGTTGTTGAGAAAATACTAAATCAGATGATTAATGTCATTAATCAAATCATTGAAACGTACGGAAAACCAGATGAAATTCGCATTGAATTAGCACGTGAACTTAAAAAAAATGCCAAAGAGCGTGCCGAAATGTCAAAAAATATAGCATCAGCTACTCGTAGAAATGATGACATTAGAAAAACAATCACAAAGGAGTTTGGCATCCCTAACCCAACTAAAAATGATATTGTTCGCTATCGTTTGTGGTTAGAGTTAGAACCTAGAGGGTTCAAATCGTTATTTTCCAATCAATATATCCCTAAAAACAAACTCTTCTCAAAAGAAATTGACATTGAGCATATCATACCTAAAGCCTTGTTGTTTGACGATTCATTTTCTAACAAAACATTGGCTTACCGCAACATCAACTTAAAAAAGGCTAATCGTACTGCGTACGATTTTATAGCTAGCGACTATCTTTCTGATTTAGAAAATTATGTTGAACGTGTGACAAGTTTATACGATAATGGTAAAGGCAGTATCAAAAAGGCTAAAAGAAACAAGTTATTATTAACTCAGTCTAAATTACCCGAAGGATTTATAGAGCGTGATTTGCGTAACAGCCAATATATTGCAAAAAAAGCAAAGGATATTTTACAAGATTTGGTGAAAAACCCAATAGTTTCAACAGCAGGCCTTATCACCGATAAGCTCCGCGAAGATTGGGATTTAATCAATGTGATGAAAGAACTGAATATGCCAAAATACAGAGCGTTAAATTTAACAGAATTTCAAGAAAGACTAAACAAAGGAACGCAAAAACTAAAGAAAATTGAGGTTATTAAAGACTGGTCTAAACGTAATGACCATCGTCATCATGCTATGGATGCCTTAACTGTGGCATTTACATCACATAACCATATTCAATATTTAAATAATTTAAACGCTTCTTTAAATAAAAAAAGTGAGCTATATGGGATTAGAAATAAAATAACTTATAAAAATGAAGAAGGCAAACGCAAATTTATAAGACCAATGCCAAACTTTAGAAAAGAGGCTAAAAAACATCTTGATTCTATTCTAATAAGTTTTAAAAACAAGAACAAGGTATCTACACAGAATATTAACAAGACTAAAAAGGAAAACGGGGTTTTGACAAAATTACAATTCACTCCAAGAGGTCAATTACATAAAGAAACCGTTTATGGCAAAAGCAAACGTGCATTAGAAAAAATAACTAAACTCAATAAAAAGTTTACTCTAACGCAGGCTAAATTAATTAAAAATAAACCGCAACAAAAATTAGTCTTGAAGCATTTAGCAAAGTTTGATAACAATCCTCAATTGGCTTTTGACATTAAAACCCTAAAAAAAGATCCTCTTATATTCAAGAAAGAACCTTTAAAAGAAGTGTTCTGCTATGAAGAAATTTTTACAATAAGAAAGGATATAACCCCAGAAAATTTTAAGGATATTAAAACCATTAATAAAGTTGTTGATTTAAAAGTACGACAACTATTATTAGATAGATTAACGGCATACAAGTGCAATCCTAAAGAGGCTTTTTCAGATTTAGAAGCTAATCCAATCTGGTTAAATAAATCAAATTGCATTTCAATAAAAAGAGTAACCATAACGGGCGTTAGTAATGCAGAACCTCTTCATTATAAAAAAAATCATTTAGGAAAGTTTATTTTAGACGATAAAAATAATAAAGAAGCTGTTGATTTTGTTAGTACAGGTAACAACCACCATGTTGCCATTTATGAGGACGAAAATGGGAAACTACAAGAGCAAGTCGTTTCATTTTTTGAAGCAGTAACAAGATTTAATCATAATATACCCATAATTGATAAAAACTATAATAAAGAATTGGGTTGGCGTTTTTTATTTACAATGAAACAAAATGAAATGTTTGTTATACCTTCTGAAGGTTTTGATCCGAAAGAAATTGATCTATTAGAGGACAAGAATTATAATCTAATTAGCCCAAATTTATTTAGAGTACAAAAAATAGCCACTAAAAATTATATGTTTAGACATCATTTAGAGACTACGATCAACAATAATTTTAACTTTACCTATAGGCATTTTCGATCTACGGAAGTTTTACAAGGAATTATTAAAGTTAGAATTAATCATATTGGTCAAATTGTACACGTTGGAGAGTATTAGTTATGATTAAGCGCACATTATTTTTTGGCAATCCCGCCTATCTTAGTACTAAGAATGAACAGTTAGTGGTTAGCTATCCGGATGACGATAAAACGATAAAAACCATCCCCATAGAAGATATAGGGTATATAGTACTTGAGCACCCCCAAATCACCATCACCACAGGGTTGATTATAAAATTAGTTCAAAATAAAACAGCAGTAATTACCTGTGATAAGCGGCATTTACCGAGTGGCTTTTTACAACCTTTGGTAGGGCATAGTGAACAAACCGAACGCTTTAGAAATCAGCTCGACGCCAGCATCCCTTTAAAAAAAAATTTATGGCAGCAAACTGTTATCCAAAAAATAGAAAACCAAGCCCAACATTTTTTATTTCGAAATAAAAATGCGCTTCGCTTAAAAAGGTATGCCAAAGAAGTGAAAAGCGGAGATCATGGAAATCAGGAAGCTTTGGCCGCAGCCTTTTATTTTCAAAATTTATTTGACCTTGATGAATTTAGCAGAAATCAAAAAGGAATTCCTCCTAATAACTTACTTAATTATGGTTATGCTATTTTACGGGCAATAGCAGCAAGAGCATTAGTGAGTAGCGGTTTATTACCTTCATTAGGGATTTTTCATCATAATAAATACAATGCTTTTTGTTTAGCAGACGATATTATGGAGCCTTATCGTCCTTTTGTTGATTCTGTGGTCTATGATATTGTGGAAAGCGGCTGTAACTTTGAAGAACTGAACAAAAATATAAAATCAGATCTACTCATGATACCTGCCATTGATGTAATAATTGATGGCAAAACAAGTCCTTTAATGAATGCTATGAGTCGCACTACCGCTAGTCTTTATGAATGTTTTGAGGGCAACCGGCGGAAGATCTTATATCCTGATTTTCAAGTCTAAGTTTTTATTTTGCGAGTATATTATGACAATTAATGATGGAATCTTATTTAACCCGACTAAATCAGTACAGAAGCATGTGGGTCCTCGTCTTTTTTGATTTACCAACCGAGACCAGAATGGAACGAAAGGCGGCTAGTCGATTTCGTAAAAATCTATTAGATGACGGCTTTGGTATGTTTCAATTTAGTATTTACACACGTTTTTGTCCAAGCAGAGAGAATGCAGCCGTACATATTAAACGGACTAAAAACGCCCTACCAAAAAAAGGGAAGGTATGCATCATGCAGATTACCGACAAACAATTTGGGATGATGGAACTCTTTCATGGGCAAAAAGAAGCCGATTTAGAACCTCCTTCACAACAACTAGAATTATTTTAGAATCTAAAACTACCTAAACTGATATATTGCTTGGGTATATTTAATTAAAATCCTCAAGTTCAAAAACACCTGTAAAAAACAGGATACCAGTGAATTACAACAAGTATCCTGTGAATCATCACTAAAATAGTAATTCTGAAAGCAATTCACAACGACTATACATCACATTTTTTATCATGGCTACCTGTGAATCATCACTAAAATAGTAATTCTGAAAGCAATTCACAACTGTCACACCCGGACTTGCACGATTAGCAGACCTGTGAATCATCACTAAAATAGTAATTCTGAAAGCAATTCACAACACAAACGCGAGTATAGTTGGTAACGCTATTCCTGTGAATCATCACTAAAATAGTAATTCTGAAAGCAATTCACAACAGATTGGTTAATTACGCTTTGTTCGGACTGCCTGTGAATCATCACTAAAATAGTAATTCTGAAAGCAATTCACAACCCTGGCTTATACAAGGCTTCCCGTAGTCGCCCTGTGAATCATCACTAAAATAGTAATTCTGAAAGCAATTCACAACCTCATTTCCTAGTCGGTTAGTATCTTTAAGCCTGTGAATCATCACTAAAATAGTAATTCTGAAAGCAATTCACAACCGCTAATCCACTCTTTAACCATAGTTATTTCCTGTGAATCATCACTAAAATAGTAATTCTGAAAGCAATTCACAACTTGCTTCACTTTTATCTGTTGGTAAACCCACCTGTGAATCATCACTAAAATAGTAATTCTGAAAGCAATTCACAACTTGGCGCTCCGTCTTTAATAGGTTCACCTCCTGTGAATCATCACTAAAATAGTAATTCTGAAAGCAATTCACAACGCTACACAACTTTTCGCGATAACTACAATACCTGTGAATCATCACTAAAATAGTAATTCTGAAAGCAATTCACAACACGAAAGCATAGGTATATCCACCGAACAAACCTGTGAATCATCACTAAAATAGTAATTCTGAAAGCAATTCACAACTGTATTTATCTAGTCCGAAAATAGCGATAGCCTGTGAATCATCACTAAAATAGTAATTCTGAAAGCAATTCACAACACCTTAAATGAAGACGATGCTAACGGCATTCCTGTGAATCATCACTAAAATAGTAATTCTGAAAGCAATTCACAACGCATCATATAAAAAGCCTTTTCAAGTTCTTCCTGTGAATCATCACTAAAATAGTAATTCTGAAAGCAATTCACAACAATAATATAGACGAGGTGGTAAGCCGTTACCCTGTGAATCATCACTAAAATAGTAATTCTGAAAGCAATTCACAACTTCATCATAAGAGTCCACCACATCCCTATTCCTGTGAATCATCACTAAAATAGTAATTCTGAAAGCAATTCACAACACATAACTAAGGCCATCAATTTCAATTTCTCCTGTGAATCATCACTAAAATAGTAATTCTGAAAGCAATTCACAACAAGTGATGGCACTTTAGGTAGTTGGATTAGCCTGTGAATCATCACTAAAATAGTAATTCTGAAAGCAATTCACAACAATAGGACTAGGAATAACTACGTTTTGGCCCTGTGAATCATCACTAAAATAGTAATTCTGAAAGCAATTCACAACTAAGCCGCACTTAATGTACTTACATTTCCACCTGTGAATCATCACTAAAATAGTAATTCTGAAAGCAATTCACAACACAAATGATCATTGGGGTGCCAATTTTTTCCTGTGAATCATCACTAAAATAGTAATTCTGAAAGCAATTCACAACTATAACAGACGCAAACGGAAATAGAGTTCCCCTGTGAATCATCACTAAAATAGTAATTCTGAAAGCAATTCACAACAAGTTAGTGACGCTAAGTTTAACAATGAACCTGTGAATCATCACTAAAATAGTAATTCTGAAAGCAATTCACAACTAGCACATCTAGCTTAAAGTTAAAATCTAACCTGTGAATCATCACTAAAATAGTAATTCTGAAAGCAATTCACAACTTGAATCAGAATCGTCCGCGTCATAGAATTCCTGTGAATCATCACTAAAATAGTAATTCTGAAAGCAATTCACAACTTTGAAATAGGATATACTACAAACTCTTGCCTGTGAATCATCACTAAAATAGTAATTCTGAAAGCAATTCACAACTTACAAGGCAATGTAGTACACCAACTTGCGCCTGTGAATCATCACTAAAATAGTAATTCTGAAAGCAATTCACAACACAAACGCGAGTATAGTTGGTAACGCTATTCCTGTGAATCATCACTAAAATAGTAATTCTGAAAGCAATTCACAACTGATTTTTATTTAACCCTATTGTTCATTTGCCTGTGAATCATCACTAAAATAGTAATTCTGAAAGCAATTCACAACTTGACGGCAGCAATTGAAGATGCGTCTGATCCTGTGAATCATCACTAAAATAGTAATTCTGAAAGCAATTCACAACCTGTAGAGCGGACCATGTTTACTAAACTAGCCTGTGAATCATCACTAAAATAGTAATTCTGAAAGCAATTCACAACCCTTAAACCCAATTTCCAAAGACTGCTATTCCTGTGAATCATCACTAAAATAGTAATTCTGAAAGCAATTCACAACGAAAATAGAGTTAAACACTAAGTAATGACACCTGTGAATCATCACTAAAATAGTAATTCTGAAAGCAATTCACAACACTTTATGGATGGTAAGCCTGATAGATGGGCCTGTGAATCATCACTAAAATAGTAATTCTGAAAGCAATTCACAACACAATAGATGCATTAAACCTAGCTAATAAACCTGTGAATCATCACTAAAATAGTAATTCTGAAAGCAATTCACAACGCTTTTAAGATAGTGTTTTAAAAGGTCTGCCCTGTGAATCATCACTGAAATAGTAATTCTGAAAGCAATTCACAACAAACCTATTAAAGTTAACGCATAAGGCATCCCTGTGAATCATCACTAAAATAGTAATTCTGAAAGCAATTCACAACTGATTTTGGCAACGCATTTGAACTTAGCCTCCTGTGAATCATCACTAAAATAGTAATTCTGAAAGCAATTCACAACGATCCAGGGTAAGGCTTACCATTATAATACCTGTGAATCATCACTAAAATAGTAATTCTGAAAGCAATTCACAACTCTTGAAATAGAATAGTAATGAACTGGCACCCTGTGAATCATCACTAAAATAGTAATTCTGAAAGCAATTCACAACGCATTTTTATTGCGCCGTCTTAGTTTTCTACCTGTGAATCATCACTAAAATAGTAATTCTGAAAGCAATTCACAACTAACCCCAATAGTATAACAAGATGAAGAACCTGTGAATCATCACTAAAATAGTAATTCTGAAAGCAATTCACAACTTATATGTAATAATCATATTTGTTACTGCTCCTGTGAATCATCACTAAAATAGTAATTCTGAAAGCAATTCACAACCCAAAGTTGTCTGTTTTAAATTGGTCAATGCCTGTGAATCATCACTAAAATAGTAATTCTGAAAGCAATTCACAACAAGTTTTTAGTTATACCGATGCGCAAAGTGCCTGTGAATCATCACTAAAATAGTAATTCTGAAAGCAATTCACAACACTTTACCCCCAATAAATGTAAAGTCATTTCCTGTGAATCATCACTAAAATAGTAATTCTGAAAGCAATTCACAACCAGTTGGTATCGCCAATACTTTTACGTTTCCCTGTGAATCATCACTAAAATAGTAATTCTGAAAGCAATTCACAACTACCAATACTAAGCTATATATTGGTGATGACCTGTGAATCATCACTAAAATAGTAATTCTGAAAGCAATTCACAACAAATATATTAATTTATCTTGACCTTATGGACCTGTGAATCATCACTAAAATAGTAATTCTGAAAGCAATTCACAACTCAGGCATTGGTAATTCAACATATTCAATCCCTGTGAATCATCACTAAAATAGTAATTCTGAAAGCAAAATTCGTTTTATTCTAATACTCCGTGATCTCCTATTATATTACTCTAAAAAGAAACATAAAACCTGTAAATTATTTTTCAACTATAGTTATCACCTAGTTATAATCACCTTAATATCTTTCTCTTCTAAGGCTTTAATTACTTTAGATGGAGTATTCGCATCCGTAATAATATAATGTACCTGATCAAATCCGCATACTTTTCCTAACCCTCTTTTTCCAAATTTAGTACTATCGGCTAGAATGACCACCACTTGTGCGGAGGCAATCATCTGTTTATTTAAGGCTGCTTCTGATAGGTTTGTAATTGAAAGTCCAAAATCAAGATCAATTCCATCTATTCCCAAGAATAAAATCCCAGATGAAATTTCAGCCAGAATGCGCTGGGCAACATCTCCAGCAACTGATGACGAATTTTTGCGAATAATTCCTCCGAGTTGTAAAACTTCAATATTCGCTTTATTACACAATTCAAGTGTTACCTTAACGGCTGGTGTAATCACGGTCAAGGGACGTGTGGTTTCTAAAATATGTGCCAATTGAAAAACGGTGGTACCCGACCCTATGATTATAGAATCTTTTTCGCCAATCAATTGCATCGCCGCTTCAGCAATAGCTTTCTTTACGTGTATATTGATTAATTCCTTCTCATTTATAGTTCGCTCATTCATATACGGATTGCTCATAGAAGCTCCTCCATGAGTTCGAAATAACAAATGCTTATCTTCAAGTAGTTTCAAATCCTTTCTTATTGTTACACCTGAAACTTTTAATTCTTCACTAAGTTCATTTATTTTAACTCTCCCTTCTTCCTTTAATTTATGGAGAATGGCTGCATGTCTATCGGTAATATCCATTTTTATCAATACATTTGAAATTTTCTTAACTATCAACAAATAGCTATCCTATTGTTGGCCAGTACAAAACTCAGCTAAACTTTACAATAATCCAAATCTTCAGCCATTTTAAATTAAAATGAAAAATAACTTAACATTATCATAAATATATGGTAACCTTGCTTTTCTTTTAATCACTTTAATTTGCTTTCATATTGTATTATTTTGTTGTTTTTTGTGTTTCAATTTGTTTAATTCAGTTTAATTTAGTTTATTTGAGCAGAAATTCATTAAAAAACAGGTTGAAAATTCACAAATTCACAATTTGACGCAATTTAGAATAACCCTCAGAAAGCACGTTATTCTTCATTTATTTTAACAATTTAAAAAAATTAGACATTAATTCATTAAACTTAAATCAATGAGAAAAATTATTAGCAAGTTTTTTTTACTTTTATTTTGTTTCGTGACCCTTTTTGCCAACGCGCAGGAAAGTCAAGTAACGGGTGAAATAAAAGATGAGGAAGGACTTCCCCTACCGGGTGTAACCGTCAGAATTAATAATACCGACCAAGGTACAATGACTGATTTCGATGGGCGTTTTACGATTAACGTACCTTCAAACAACACCATATTGGTCATTTCCTATGTTGGAATGAAAACTCAAACCATCGATGTTAAAGGGAAGACCACCTTAAACCTAACGATGGAAAGTGAAGCTTTTAGCCTTGAAGAGGTGGTAACCATAGGATATGGTAGAGCAAAGAAAAAAGACATTACCGGTTCTATTACGACTGTTGATGGTGAAACTATTGCAAAAAGAAATACCACACAGATTGCCCAAGCCATCCAAGGAACTATGCCAGGCGTAATGGTCACTCGAACAAATAGTGAGCCCGGAGCTAGTGCTTCTATTCGTATTAGAGGGATAACAACTATTGGAGACAGTGATCCGTTGGTAATCGTAGATGGTGTACCCGTGGCGAGTATCAATAACGTTAATGCAAGTGATATTGAAGATATTTCTGTATTAAAAGATGCAGCCTCTGCCTCCATATATGGTGCTCGAGCAGCTGCTGGTGTGATTTTAATTACCACCAAACGTGCAAAATCAGGAAAATCTTCTATTGAATATAGAGGTATCTATGGTATAGACAAACCTACAACCTTCCCAGAAATGGTGAATGCTAAACGCTACCTCGAAATGATTAATGAATTTACTTGGAATGATTCTGGAAATCAACCGGGAAGTGAATTCTCCCTGTATTCTGAAAATGAGGTAAACAACTGGGAAAGCCTACACGAATCAGATCCTAATCAATATCCATTAAACAACTGGTCTGATCTAATTATTAATGACTATGCAGAACGCACCAGCCATAACCTATCCTTTTCTGGCGGAAATGAAAATATTCAATCAAGAGCTTCTTTAAGTTATGAATCTGTAGATGGAATGTATGATCACAAGAATTTTGAGCGTATGATGGGACGTGTAAATAATCAATTTACTATTTCCGACAAACTTAAAGCCACCTTTGATTTATCGTATAATTATGAAATCCAAAAATCCCCAACCTTAAACCCCGTACAATCTGCACAACGGTATCCAGACATTTTTGCTGCACAATGGGCTGATGGCAGAATAGGTATGGGACAGAACGGATTCAATCCTTATGCCATTTTACATCAAGGAGGATTTGATAATGTATGGAGAAATAAATTTAATGCTAAAATTTCATTGGCATATACCCCTGTGACTAACTTAACCTTTACTGCAGTGGTAGCACCCTACTTGTACAACACGAAAGCCAAGCGTTTTGAAAAACAAATTACATACTACGATGCAGAAGATCCAACACAACTTGCAGGTTTTATTTCTAATGCAGAAACAACCAATTTGTACGAGATTAGAAATGACGGTAGAAATCTGACTACGCAATTTCTAGCCAATTATGAAAATACTTTTGGAAAACACAATGTTAATTTACTTGGTGGTTATGAGGGCTTTACCTCTTTTTACGAATCATTAAATGCACAAGCAGAAAACTATACCCTTTCAAATTTTCCTTACCTGAGCCTTGGTCCTTTAGACTATATGACGAACAGCGGGGGTGCCACCGAAACGGCGTATCGTTCTTATTTTGGTCGTGTAATGTATGATTACAATAACAAATATCAAGTTCAAGCCAATATAAGATATGATGGCTCTTCAAGACTACATCCAGATTATCGCTGGGGTGCATTCCCTTCAATTTCAGCAGGATGGGTCATCACCGAAGAATCATTTATTCCTAAAAACAAAACCTTGACCTACTTTAAACTTAAAGCAAGTTGGGGACAATTAGGAAATGAACGCATTGGGAATTACCCGTACCAATCGACCATAGGATACTCTGACGCATTATTTTATGAAGGTAATAATGTAGTGTCAGCGCTAACAGCTGCTCAATACGCCTACGCTATACAAGATATCTCATGGGAAACCACCGAGACAACCAATATAGGGTTTGAAGCCTATTTTCTTAACAATGCATTAATGCTTAGCGCCGATTACTATAAGAAAACTACTAAAGACATGCTTCTTGAATTAGAAATTCCTGACTTCCTAGGTTTTGAAAATCCAGATCAAAATACGGGTAACATGTACACCAAGGGATGGGATGTTCAAGTGTCTTATCGAAATAACGCTGGCCCATTAAAATACTCAATCTCTACCAATGTTTCTGATTTTAAATCGACCATGGGAGACCTAGGAGGAATTGTTTTTTCTGGATCAACTATTACACGTGAAGGATCTGAATTTCAAGAATGGTACGGATATCAATCGGATGGGATATTTCAAACCGCAGATGAAGTTGCCAATTCCCCAACCTTAAATGGAGCTACACAACCTGGAGATGTAAAATATAAAGATATCAGTGGACCTGATGGTGTTCCAGATGGGAAAATCACTCCAGATTACGACCGCGTTGAATTAGGCGGATCTTTGCCTAGATACCAATATGGTGGTAATATCAATATGGAATACAAAAACTTTGATTTTACCTTAGGTTTTCAAGGAGTTGGTAAACGAAACGCAAGACTGACCACCTCTATGGTAAAACCCTTTCATTCTGCGTGGACAAACCCACCTGCCATCATTGATGGAAACTACTGGAGCGTATACAATACCCCAGAACAAAATGAAAATGCAAGATACCCTAGACTCTCTTATACAGGGGCTGAAAACAACAATTATGAAATGTCTGATTTCTGGTTAATTGATGGTGGGTATTTTAGATTAAAAAATGTGGTTGTAGGGTATACACTTCCTACATCAATTACAAATGTGGCAGGAATTAGTTCACTACGCCTATTTGCGTCGGCAACCGATTTATTTTCAATCGACAATTATCCTGACGGATGGGATCCTGAAGCCGCAGACAATTCGTATATGTCATCCTCTTTTCAATTGGGTTTAACTGTAAAATTCTAAAACAATGAACATTAAAAAATATTTAATACTGGTTATAAGTATATGCATGGTTTCCTCATGTGAAAACCTCGATCTTAACCCGTTATCAGAAGGTTCTTCAGAAAACTGGTATAGTGATGCAACTGAGATTGAACTCTCTTTAAACGATCTGTACAGAACGTATTTATGGGATTTAGAACAAAATTTAGAGGCCGAACGATTTACAGACAACTGGGCACAACGCCAGTCAATCAAAGATTATGTGGCTGGAACTATCAACAGTGAATGGTCTTTTTCTGAAGATTTATGGTTGGCCACTTACAAAGGTATTACCCGAGCAAATACCATTATTAACAGCCTTGAAAATGCAACGGAAAATGTACCCGAAGAACAACTTGAACGCTTTGACGCAGAAGCCCGTTTTTTTAGAGCAATTTTCTACGGTCGACTTGTTTTTCTCTATGGAGATGTGCCCTTCTACACCAATTATATTAGCGTAGAAGAATCATTTAGCCTCGCGAGAACAGATAAAAATATTATCATGGAGCAGGTATATGAAGATTTTGATATTGCTATTAATGGACTTCCCGCTTCGTACAGTTCAAGTGAATTAAAACGAGCTACTAAGGGGGCAGCGCTGGCATTTAAAGCACGTGTAGCCCTAAACGTTGGCGATCATGCAATAGCCAGAGATGCAGCACAAGACGTGATGAACCTCGATGAATATGAATTACATCCTGAATATGATGATTATTTCTATTCTAAAACTAGAAATTCTAAAGAAACAATTTTTGCCTTACCAAGATCGTTTGAGCTCGGATCGTCATGGAGCGCTAAAAATTTCTATACACGAACGCCTGGCGGTAGTAATGTAGCACAACCCTCTTGGGATTTATTTGCTTCATACACCGCTACAGACGGCCTTCCGATTGATGAATCTCCCCTGTTTGATCCTAAAGAACCGTTTAAGAATAGAGACCCAAGATTAGCCATGACTATTGTTGAGTTTGGTACTGAACACCTCGGGGTGATTTATGATCCTAATCCATATACCACTGAAGTATTAAATGTTAATACTGGGGTCATGGTTCGAAATAAAGATGCTAGATCTGTAGACACCTATGCTGCCTATAATGGGTTAGCACTTAAAAAAGGGGTTGATGAAGATTGGACAGATGATAATAGAACTGATTTTGATATCCGCATCATGCGCTACGCAGACGTATTACTTATGTATGCCGAGGCTAAAATTGAACTGAATGAGATTGATCAAACCGTACTTGACGCCATTAACACAGTACGTGCAAGAGCCTATGAAGTAGACAAAGATGATATCGCCTCTTACCCAGCGGTAAACACCTTAAATCAAACTGAGCTCCGTCTAATTTTACAAAATGAACGGCGTGTTGAATTTGCTTGGGAAAACAGACGCTTTTTTGATCTTTTACGATGGAGATTAGCCAGCGAGGCCTTAACCCGACCAAATTACGGTATTTTAGACCCCAATGATTTAAAAGAAAAAGTGATTGACGAAGATTTGTGGTTCTTTCCAGAAAGACCCGTAATTGACGCGTATGGATTACCTGATTTTTCTTCTATGCATGCCAAGGGGTTAATTAAACAACTTACGGTTCGCGCTTTTGAAGATAAACAATATCTTTTTCCAATCCCTTCGAAAGAAATTATCATAAATGAAAATCTCGAACAAAATCCGGGATATTAATTAAATTGACCTCATCGTGCTGATAAACGATGGGCTACAGTAAAATATACTGAATGAATAGTATTGATATTATTGTGTTAGTGGTGTACCTATTAGGCTTAGTTGCCATGGGCACCGTGTTTTCAAAAATGAAAAATACCAAGGAGATGTTCGCCGCTGGCGGTAAGTCTCCTTGGTGGCTTTCTGGATTATCCTCATTTATGACCACCTTTTCCGCAGGTACCTTTGTAGTTTGGGGAGGTATTGCCTATCGCTTTGGCTTGGTTGGGGTTTCAATACTTGTGGTGATTGGCATCGCCGCTATGTTTGTTGGAAAATTTTTGGCTGGAAAATGGAAGGCCTATGGCTATGATTCTGCCGCAGAATTTCTCAATGACCGTTTTGGAAAATCAATAGTACAATTTTACACCTTCTTACAAGGTATTATTGGTGTTTTTACCATGGGTGGGGCAGTCTATGCCTTAGCCGTTGTAGTCACTGTATTAATTCCTCTACCGGAAGGACATTTATTGGTAGATCCGGCCACCGGTTATTTATCCGTAACACTTACCTCACTCATTATTTGCTTTTTAATTATCATTATTACGTTTGGTGGTGGTTTATGGGCCGTGTTAATGACTGACGCCTTACAATTTATTATTCTTACTGCTTCAGTTTTAGTAGTGGTTCCCTTAATCGTTAAAAAAATTGGTGGATTAGAGGTGATGATAGATACAGCTCCACCTGGATTTTTCAATTTGGTTAATGGAGAGTTTACTTGGATTTTCCTTGCTGGATGGGCTGTGGTCTTTTTCTTTAAAATTGGTGGGGAATGGGCCTATGTACAACGTTTCGTATGTGTTCCATCTTCTAAAGACGCCAAAAAATCAACCTATCTCTTTGGAATACTTTATATTGTAAGTCCGATTATTTGGATGCTCCCTCCAATGGCGTACCGTTGGATTAACCCAAACGCAGATCATGAACAAGCCTATATTTTAGCCAGTCAAGCCGTACTTCCTGCCGGAATGCTCGGTTTGATGATTGCCGCTATGTGTTCCGCTACAGCAAGTATGGCAACTACACAACTCAACGTTTTTGCGGGTGCCTTTACTACTGAATTCTACCAACGTATTTTTCGACCTGAAGCATCCAATAAAGAACTAGTCAAAGTAGGTAGGATAATTACCTTAATTCTGGGTGGAATTATCATTGCTGGAGCATTACTGATTCCAATTATGGGAACGTATACCGGATATATTCTCGCTTCTGTTGCCATGCTAACGGGCCCCTTAGTATTACCAACTATTTGGGGTTTATTCTCGAAAAAAATTGGATTAAAAGCGGCTTGGCTCGTATCCATTATCAGCATCTTTATTGGATTTATGGTAAAATTAGGTTTCCAAGAACAAGGCTGGTTTGCTTCGGCACCATTCTTTGATAATTTAACGAAATTAATTCAAGAAAATCAACGCGTAACCGATATAGTAGTTGGTACGGCCTTTCCTTTTTTATTACTTTTAGGTATTGAATTTTTCACCCGTTCTGTAGATACGGGGTGGACTAAAGTACAGGCACATAAAAATGAATTTACAACAACCAGCGATACTAGTCCGTCAACCTATCCTGCAAAACTTTGCGGATGGTCAACCCTTATTGTAGGAATAATCATTAGTGTTATTTCTATTATAACCGTTGAAAACCAAGGGTTAGTAGCTGCCTTTGGCATTGGCCTTTTACTTTTAGGATCGATAATTCTTTATTACCACAAGAATCGTCAAGTAAAAACGAATAGTAGCGCGCAATAAAAACAATGATTATATGAAATATATAACTGAAAATAATAGACAAATTCCGGTACGTAAAGAAGTTGATGTACTTATTGTAGGCGGTGGACCTTCAGGAATTACTGCCGCTATGGCTGCGGCTGAAGATGGTTTATCTGTAACCCTTATAGAAAATCGAAGCTTCCTTGGTGGAAACATGACCATAGGGCTACCTGTGCTTGGTTTTCTCGGACAAAAAGGAAATCAAATCATCAAAGGAATTCCTCAAAAATTTATAGACCGATTAAAAAAAGTAGACGGTGCGAGTGAACATCGCCCTTGTCCTTTGCATATGAGTATAACTTTAGTAGAACCTGAAGCGGTAAAAAATGTCGCCTTAGAAATGTTAATCGAGCAAAATGTAGATGTACTATTGTACACCTATTTTACTGATGCCATTGTAGAGAACAATGAAATAAAAGGAGTTTTCATCGAGAGTAAAGCGGGACGAGAAGCTATTTTAGCCAAGGTTGTGGTAGATTGTAGTGGAGACGCTGATGTGGCTTTTAGAGCTGGTGTTCCCTGTGAAAAAGGCAATGAAAAAGGAGGTATGCAACCCCCAACCCTGATGTTCTGTATGGCTGGTGTGGATACTGAAAAGTTACGAACAAGTATTTCTCAAGAAAACAGAACCTATTTAACCGATTTTATCCCCGCCGAATATTTTGGGCAAAATCATCAATTTATTGTGGTTGGACTTCGAGAAGTAATGGATCAAGCAAGAACGAATGGTCTCACCCTTAATACTGAACGAACCATTATTATCACTGGTTTACGTAAAGGGGAAGTATGGATTAATATGTCGAGCGTACACGGAGTTGACGGCACAAAGCCCGAAGACTTGACGCATGGGGAAATAAAAGGTCGTCAACAAATTAAAGATATTGAAAAATACCTCATCGAATATGTCCCAGGCTTTGACAAGGCATATTTTACTAAAATGGCCCCTTTTTTAGGCATTCGAGAAACGCGTAGAATTGTTGGCAAATACGTTATGGTACAAGAGGATATACTTGGATGTGCCCGATTTGATGATGCCATTGCCGTTGCCAGCTACCCCTTAGACTTACATCACCCCGATGATGGTGGGTGTACACTGACCTGGTGTGGAGATTGTTATGACATTCCGTACCGCTCATTGATTCCACAAAAAATTGAAAACCTAATCGTTGCCGGACGTGCTATATCTACCACGCATGAAGCCATGTCGGCTATACGCGTAATGGCACCTTGCATGGCCATGGGGGAAGCCGCTGGTCGTGCGGCAAAATTTGCCGTACGTAACACCATCGCACCCGCTAATATTCCTGTAGCTGCGCTACAAAAAGAATTGATTGAACAAGGAGCCTTTCTAAATGAAACAAATGCCCTCGCCGAATAAACTTACAAATTCATGACAAAGCAACTGTTAATTCTATTAAAAATTGGACTAGTATTTAGCTTCTTTACCCATCCCTTCCCTAGGGATAAAAAGGTTGCATTGAACACTACCCCAAACACGGTACGTGTGCTCACCGCAAATATCCGTGTGGCCTTAAAAACTGACGATGCGAAAGGAACCGGATGGAACGACAGAAAAGCGTTAGTTTTTAATGTAGTTAAAGCTCAGAATGCTGATATTATATGCCTTCAAGAGGTATTAGAAGTTCAAAATAACGATTTCAAAAAAGCGTTCCCAAGCTACACCTCATTTGGATTTGAAGGTCCCGAAATGGATGAATTCACTGATGGAGAATATCATTTAATTGCGAAAAACCCCATACTATTCAACCATCGTAAATTTGATTTTGTGTCTGGGGGTACGTATTGGCTTTCAGAAACACCGCATCTTGGCGGTAGTATGTCATGGGGCACCTCACGGGCCAGGCACGTAAATTGGGTACGGTTAAAAGACAAAAAAACAGGAAAAGTTTTTCGCGTCTTAAATGCCCACCTCGATCATAAATCAGATGAAGCTAAACTTAAACAAGCAAGCATGATTCTTGATGAAAGTGATCAATACAGAGCGGACTTCTGTCAGATTTTAGCAGGTGATTTTAATTCAGACAGTAGCCAGCAACCTATAAAACAACTCTTAACGCGCTGGAAAGACAGTTATCAAGATGTTCATAAAAGCGGAGACCCAGGCTTTACCGTGCATGTCTTTAAGGGTCCTAAAGCAACGACCAAAAAGGGTAAAGTTGATTTTATTTTTTATCGCGGCCCCATAACACCAATAGATGCCCACATTATAAAAGACAATGAAAATGGGGTGTATCCAAGCGACCATTATTTTGTGTCAAGCACCTTTTCATTCAACGCAACCGATTAAAGACTCACGCTGCCTTTACGCAGCGATTAAACCGAGTTTTCCGCAAGGAAACCTACACGGCAAATCATCTCATCAATGTTGTTTTTTTGCCATTTAACCGTAAAAGATTATCTGATATAAATACGCAGACAACTTTAAAAAAACCAAATAAATGAAAGTACTTATTACCGCCCCTTACCACGATGAAGCTAAAGCAAAATTAAATGAATTTTTTAGCACGATTGATTATCGCCCTTGGAAAAAACAGGGCAGGGCTTATAACGAAAAAGAATTACTTGCCTTGTTAAAAGATTCTAATGCGGATGCGCTAATTACAGAACACGATGAAGTAACAAAAAATGTAATCGATCATAATCCATCTCTTAAATTTATTGGTGTGTGCAGAGGAACTCCTTCAAATGTCTCCTTAGAAACAGCAGAAAAACATAATATCCCCGTTTTTAACACCCCTGGTCGTAATGCGCAGGCTGTGGCCGAATTGTTTTTGGTAGGAGTTATTTCGCTGATGCGGAAAGTTGTACCCGCCATCAATTGGCTTGAGGATCAAAAATGGGAAAAAGGAGCACACACCTCCTACCTTCAATTTAAAGGACATGAGCTTGCCAATAAACGCGTTGGGATGGTTGGATTTGGAGATATTGGAAAAAAAATAGCGGGTATTTTACGAAGTTTCCCCTGTGAAATTGACTATTATGACCCCTATGCAAAAAATGTTGATCCCGTATACAATAGCACCTCTTTAGAAAATCTTTTTAGTCGCTGTGACATTGTCTCCATACATCTACCAGTGACCGAAGAAACTACTGGAATGATAGATGCAACCTTATTGTCTAAGATGAAAAAAACAGCCCTATTTGTGAATACGGCACGAGCCGCTGTAGTGAACCAACAAGACCTTTATAATGCCCTAGAGAACAATCGTATTGCTGGTGCATTTTTAGACGTATTTGACGCCGAGCCACCTAGTCATACAGATTACCAATTGATTAATCTTCCCAATGTGTATGCAACCCCTCATATAGCAGGAGCCTCGTTTGAAGTAGAAGATCATCATTCGTTCATTATGAATGAGCAATTAGCTCACTTTTTCAACGAAAAAAATCCGGTAAAAATTGAATCCCATGAATAAAACAACCGCCAACTTTTTAATCATTGATATTGGCACAGGAAATGTAAGGGCCTCTATTGTTAATGCCGCTGCCGAGGTAATTGCCATTGATCGTCAAAATGTAAACTATCAAAAGGATGAGCATTATTCAGATGCCTTAGCGCTAGACCCTAATCAACTCTGGAATCAAATCAAATCCTTGTGTAAAAACGTTACCTCAGCAGTACCCTCGAAATCAATCCAAGGGATTACCGTTTCAAGCCAACGGGAAGGTATTATTTTAGTTGATAAAAATCTACAGGCCATTACTGGTTTGCCAAACCATGACCATCGCGGTAAAGATTGGGAAGATCAAATATCTTCTAAAGAATTCATTTATGAAAAATGTGGTCGTTATCCGAGCTCCATATTTTCTGCCTTAAAAATGGTTGGTTTTCGCGACGTATATCCCGACGTATATACCTCCATAGGCCATGTTTTAAGTATTAGTGATTGGGTACAATACAAACTTTGTAACGTCATGGGCTATGAACATTCACAGGCTTCTGAAACCCTACTCTATGACGTAGAATTGATGAAATGGTCAAAAAACCTATGCGCCCTTTTTGAGATTGACATAAGGCTTTTACCCCCACTTCATAGTTCTGGAGATGTACTAGGCCCCATCCTACCTGAACTTTCACATGACCTCAACCTTGCGCCAAACACTCCCGTAATCGTGGGGGGTGCTGATACTCAGTTGGCAATTAAAAGTACACGCCCCAAACTGCGTGATATTGTCATTGTTGCCGGTACAACAACACCCTTAGTCACCTTAACAAAGGACTATATCGTTGATAAAAATCAAAAAACATGGACCAACCGTCACGTTGAAAAGGATCTTTACATTTTAGAGACCAATGCTGGAGTAACTGGTTTAAATTACCAACGGATCAAAGAGATTTTCTATCCCAACGAGGGGTACGATATTATTGAGCAAGAACTGGATTTGTCAAAACACAACCTCTGTTCTGCGGCCCTCGGTTCTATTATATCAAATGAAGATAAATCAATTACTAGAGGTGGGTTTATTATCGACACCCCAATTTCACATGCCCTAACACGCGTTGATTTTGTGAAAGCAGCTTTCATAGATATTGGCAATTGTATTGAAAAAAATCTTTCTTATTTACAAACGGTAAATCCCAATAACACCACCTATGTATGGGGCTGTGGAGGCGGATTTCAAAGTCCGTATTTCTGCCAATTACTAGCAAATTTACTGCACAAAAAAATACGGATTCGCAGTGGATTTCAACACGCATCTATCATTGGCGCCATGTTGATTTGTTGTGAAGCCTTGGGTATTCAAAAGCCGCTATTAGAGGACGAAATTATTGAATACCTTCCTAATCCTACAACACAATTAGCAAAACAAAATGAAATGTGGCAGGAAACGCGTAATGCATTAAAACAAACGTTTAATTAGCTTATGGAAGCAAAATTTTTAGGGATAGATATTGGAACGCAAGGCGCTAGAGCTGTCATCATTGACAGTAATGGAAACGAATTAATTAGCCGGTCTAAAAAATTCCCTTTGACCCAAAAATCGAGACAAGAACAGTCGCCTGAAGAATGGTGGAACGTTTGTCTTGAATTATTAAAATCGATGTTTGACACCACTTCGTATGACATCACAGCCATTACCGTAACCTCTACTTCGGGAACTGTTATTCCTCTAGACCGCAATAACGTTCCGCTCCATCCTGCCATCATGTACAGTGATAAACGCGCCGAACAAGAAGGATTAGAATGTAGTGCGCTCGCTAAAAAAAAGGTTAGTGGGTATACAGGATTTAATGCCTCCAGTGGGATTTCTAAAATGGTGTGGTTTGCCAACAATTATCCTGAAAAAACTAAAAAAATTCACCGATGGGTACACGCAGCTGATTATATCACGGGTAAATTATCGGGCGTTTGGGGCGTTACTGACCCTACAAATGCACTTAAATCAGGATATGACTTTGACTACAACCAATGGCCAAACTATCTTTTTGACAGCTTGGGCTTAGCACCAAAATGGATGCCAAAGGTGCTAAATTCAGGAACACCAATTGGCCGTATGGAATCAGAGGTAGCCAAGGCATTAGGCTTACAACATCGACCAAAAATAACCACTGGCATTACTGATGGTTGTGCGTCACAAATTGCCTCGGGAGCGGTTAAACCAGGCGACTGGAACACAACTATAGGCACCACCCTTGTTATAAAAGGAGTTACCCAGAACCCTATTCATGATCACTTAGGTCGATTTTACAGTCATAAACATCCCTTAGGCTTTTGGATGCCTGGAGGTGCTAGTAATACAGGTGCAGATTGGATAACGAACGATTTTGAATCTAAAATTGAAGCCTATGAACTGGCTGCAAGTCAACTTATACCTACTGCATACTTAAGTTATCCGTTAATGCAGCAAGGCGAGCGTTTTCCATTTAATGCCCCTAATGCAAAGGGATTTCACTCGGATGGCTTAACTACCGAACAGCTATTTACCAGTAATATGGAAGGGGTAGCTTACCTTGAACGATACGCCTTTGAATTGGCAAGTAAGATGTCTGGTGAATCAATTAATGCCGTGTATACCGCTGGAGGCGGAAGCTTTAGTCCAACTTGGTTAAAAATACGTGCCAATGTGCTCAACATCCCTATTTATAAAGCCAAACATATTTCAGGCGCCTATGGAGCTGCGGTTCTCGCTGCTTCCCAAACACATTTCACCGACTTAATTGAAGCTGGTCAGCAATTAATTCAAATCGATGAAAAAATAAATCCAGATAAATCACTAAGCGAACTTTACGATAAAAATTACAATAGATTTATCCATAAACTCATTACCCTTAATTATATAGAAGAAGAAAATTATGCTTAATATATATCTCGCTAGACACGGAGAAACTGAATATAATGCCAACGGCAACCGCTATTGCGGCAAAACCGACATTGGCCTAACCCCCAAGGGTATGCTTCAAGCGGAAGCACTGCATCAGCTAGTAGCAACTCAGCAATTTGATGCGGTCTATTGCTCCCCTTTAGACCGAGCCAGACGAACCGCCCAAACAGCGGTACCCGATCAGGCCATTCACATTGATGAGCGGTTAATTGAATTGGATTTTGGAGCTTGGGAAGGGAAAACTCGAACGGAATTTATTGCAGAAAATGAAGAGCTTTGGACCAATTGGAACAAAGACCCAAAAAACAACCGAGCAGGTGGAACGGGTGAAACAGCTGGACAACTTATTGCACGTTTAGATGATTTTATACAGGAAGTCATTCAAAAACACCCCCAGGGCCACATACTAATCGTAGCTCACAATGGCGTTAATCGTTTTTTGATGGCTCATTTACTTGGACTACCACTACAAAATTACAGAAAAATAAAGCAACATAATGCAACACTAACAGTGCTTGAATATGAAGAAACCGAAGGGTTCTCTTTAGTCAAACTCAATTGTGTTTACTCAAAATAAATCCTCCTATGAAGCAGTATACCCCTCAACGATCATTTTCAAAATTAAACACAGCTTGTTTAGTACTCTTTTTGTTTATAAGCTTGATGGTTTCCTGTCAGTCAGAATCAAGTAGCGATGACACGCCTATAATAAAACCTGACCCAGTTGAAGAACCCGATAAAACCTTTCAATTGGCTATCCTTCCAGACACCCAATATTACACGGCCGAAAAGCACGGGGGAACAATGGAAATGTTTGAAAATCAAATCAATTGGATCCTTGATAATGTTGAAGAAAACAACATTGCCTATGTAGTACATTTAGGAGACTTGGTTGATCACGGTGAACAAGCCATGGAAGAATGGGAAAAAGCGAGCGAAGTAATGTATAAATTAGAAACGACCAGCACAAAATTTCCTGACGGAATTCCCTATGGTATTGCTGTTGGCAATCACGACCAAGAGCCCTTAGGCAATCCTGAACCAGGCGGAACAGATAAGGGCTATAATTATTATTTTGGAAAAGACCGTTTTAAAGATCGGGCATACTATGGAGATGCTTATTCAGGCTCTGGAAATACCCCAAATAACAATGATAACCACTATGATCTGTTTTCAGCAAATGGGGATGATTTTATTGTGATGTACATTGAATATAATGAACCTGGTCATGAGGATTATAATCTAGCTATTGAACAAGAGGTGCTCGCATGGGCTGGAGGAATTTTGGCTAATTACAGTAACCGGAAAGCCATAATCGTGAGCCATAGTATCTTAGCGAGGCATGAAGACAGCAACAGTATTACCAGACCAGATGAAGGGGACAATTCACTCGTTGGCGATTTTACAAAACAAGGTCAACGGCTCTATGATTATTTTAAAAATAGTCCCAACGTTTTTATGATGCTAAGCGGACATCGAAGCGGGGAAGGATATAGAAAAGACACGCATAACGGTTCTACCATAAAAACGTTCTTATCAGATTACCAATCTAGAGAAAACCAGGCAGGAGAACGACATGGAGGAGGCGGTTTAATGCGTACCATGGAATTTAATCAAACCAAAAACACCATAACTGTAAAAACATTTAGTCCAACAGGCTCAACAATTTCATACGAGAGAGATTCCGATAGTAATTTTACCGTTCCTCTTTTTGAATAAAAGCTATATCATTCTGGTAGATCCTTTAACTTAAGACCGCCAAGGTGCCCATTATTTCAACAACAGTTGCCTCTATATTCACGGCGATATCGTGTACTATGGGTGTGATTTTAGCGACCTATTCTCTGGCGTATTGCTATCGCTACTTATTTAGATTGGAAAAGATTTTGAATAATTAGTAAAAACGTGGGATTATTTTTAAAACTCTTTCGAATAATTTTAAAGGCATTCCGAACATGCGACTCCACTGTTTTTATTGAAAGGTCAAGTTGAATTGAAATTTCGGTGTTTTTTACTCCTTTTTGTTTTAATTCAAGA